>Ga0068856_100007318_pt1 | contig 10774 bp, 9 predicted proteins | sample KBSCornC62_FD_66595 | JGI IMG/M metagenome (GOLD analysis project Ga0068856, IMG submission 66595) | Corn rhizosphere microbial communities from Kellogg Biological Station, Michigan, USA - KBS Corn C6-2 | ecosystem: Host-associated > Plants > Roots > Rhizosphere > Soil ... | reverse complement strand
AAGGAGCGTTGCGGCGGCAACGCGATGGCCAAGTTCAAGCGCTCGGACTTCGGCATGAAGTACGGCATCCCCTCCGTCGGTGACGAGATGACGATCCTCATCTCGTTCGAGTGCGACAAGGAATAGCGCGAACCTTGCGCTTCGCCTCTCCCGCGCACGGGAGAGGCATGCGACGGCGCGGGCGCGAGCCCGCGCTAGTGCAGCTGCGCCACGAACGCGCGCATGCCGTTCAGCAGCATCTGAACGGCAAGCGCGGTGAGCACGAGCCCCATCAGCCGCTCGGCCGCCACCATGCCGCGCTCGCCGAGCACGCGGGTCAGGTGAGGGGCGCCGAGCAGCACCAGGGTGGTCACCGCCATCGCCGCGCTCAACGCGGCGATCCATTGGACGAGGCGCGCGGGGTCGCGCGACACCATCAGCATCACCGTCGCGAGCGCCGACGGGCCGGCGATCGACGGCACCGCGAGCGGCACGATGAACGGCTCGGCCCCGGGCAGATCGCCGAACAGGCCTTCGGGATGGCGGAACACCATGCGCAACGCGATCAGGAACAGGATGATGCCGCCCGCGATGGCGAGCGATTCCTCCGAAAGCTGCAGCCACTCCAGGAACGTGCGGCCGCCCAGCATGAATGCGAGGAGGATCGCGTAGGCGATCACGCACTCGCGCAGCACGATGCGGCGCCGCCTCGCCGGCTTGGACGTGCCGAGCGCGGCCATCACCACCGGCACGTTGCCGAACGGATCGATGACGAGCAGCAACAGCACGGCCGCCGAGAAGATGTCGACGGCCGACATCGGCGTCAGTGCAGCTTCACGCGGGGCGCCGCGCGCCCGCGGAGGAATCGGCCGATCGTGCCGAGCACGACGCGCAGGTATCCGAGCAGCACGATCTGGTGCATCTTGTAGAGCGACTCGTACATCCAGCGCGCGATCAGGCCCTGGATGAGCATGCTGCCGCCGATGAGCCGACCCATGAGATTTCCGACTGCGGAGAGCTCGCCGAGCGACACGAGCGAGCCGTAGTCGCGGAAGCGGAAAACCGGCAATGGCGCGCCGCGCAGCCGCGCCTCGACGGTCTTGACCAGCATTTGCGCCTGCTGGCGCGCGGCCTGTGCCCGCGGCGGCACGCGCGCGTCGGGACCGCCCTTCTGAGGCCAGGGGCAATCGGCGCAATCTCCGAATGCGAACACGTCGTCGTCGCGCGTGGTCTGCAGCGTCTCGCGAACGACGAGCTGGTGATTGCGGTTCACTTCGAGGCCGTCGAGCCGATCGAGCTCGCGCGAGGCCTGGATACCTGCGGCCCACACGACCAGGTCCGCGTCCAGCAGCTCGCCGGTCGCGACGCGCACGCCGGCGGGTTCGACGCCGGTCACGCGCAAGCCCGTGCGCACGACCACGTCGAGCTTCCCGAGGAGCCCCGTGGCGGCCGTCGCGATCGATTCGGGCAACGGCGGCAGCACGCGCGCCGCCGCCTCGACGACCGTGATGCGGATGTCCGCAGGCGTGAGATAGTCGAGACCGTATACGCCGTAGGCGCGCGTCGTCTGCCGGATCTCCGCGGCAAGCTCGACGCCGGTCGCGCCGCCGCCGATGATGACGATGCGCACGGCGCCTTCACCCGACGCGGCCTTGCGCGCATCGGCGCGCACGCAGGCGGCGAGCAGCTTGCGATGGAATCGCTGCGCGTCGCGCGGCGTATCGATCCCCATGGCGTACTGCGCGACGCCCGGAATGCCGAAGTCGTTGCTGACGCTGCCGATGCAGAGGATCAGCGTGTCGTAGCCGAGCACGCGCTCGGGCAGGATCTCCTCGCCGTCCTCGTCGACCACGGCCGCGATGCGCACCTCATGACGCCCGCGATCGAGGCTCGCGATGCGTCCCTGGCGAAATCGGAAGTGATGCCAACGCGCGAGCGCGAGGTAATCGATGTCGTGCGATTCCACGTCCATGCTGCCCGCGGCGACCTCGTGCAGCAGAGGCTTCCAGACGTGGGTGGGAAACTGGTCGACGAGCGTGACTTCGGCGCGATGACGCCGCCCCAGGCGGTCGCCCAGGCGCGCGGCCAGCGGCAATCCGCCCGCGCCGCCGCCGACGATCACGATCCTGTGCACGCCGCCGCCCCCGGTGCCCATCCGGCGGCATTGTACGGCCCTGTAAGGACTCGATGCCCCGCGCGACCGATGCGCAGCGAGGCCGCCGGCCCGCACAGATCGAAGGAGACGTCGATGGATATCCGCAAAGCCGCCATGCTCGTCGCGCTCGGGCTGACCACCCTGTCCGCACCCCTCGCATTCGCCGCCGACGGCGACGGCATGCAATCGTTTCGCAGCGAAGTGCACACCATGGCCAACAAGGAAGGCATGGTCAGCAAGAAGGAGTTCATGGCGATGATGGAGAAGAAGTGGAACGCCATGGACAAGTCCGGCAAAGGCATGCTGTCGGTCGCCGACGTCATGCGCATCTTCAGCGACAGCAAGGGACAGTAGCCTTCTTCGCGGCGGACTGAAGTGGCGGACCGGCCATCCGGCCACGTCATGCCGCACGCGTTCGTGCAGCGAAAAGAAGAAGGGCGGCCATCGGGCCGCCCTTCCTCGCTGCCGGCGGCATTGCGCCGCCGTTCGTTACTTGACCGCGGGCGCGCTTGGCGCGGGTGCGCTGACCGCTGCCGGCGCAGGCGCCGTGGTAACCGGCGACATGAGCGCATGCGCGCCGAGCAGCGGCACGATCATCAGCGCGACGATGTTGATGATCTTGATGAGCGGGTTCACCGCGGGGCCCGCGGTGTCCTTGTACGGATCGCCCACCGTGTCGCCCGTCACCGCGGCCTTGTGAGCATCGGAGCCCTTGCCGCCGTAGTTGCCGTCCTCGATGTACTTCTTGGCGTTGTCCCATGCACCGCCGCCCGTGGTCATCGAGATCGCGACGAAGAGACCGGTGACGATCGTTCCCATCAGGAGTCCGCCGAGGGCCTGCGGTCCGAGAACCAGCCCCACCACGACCGGCACGAGCACGGGGAGCAGCGAGGGTACGATCATTTCCTTGATCGCCGCGCGCGTCAGCATGTCGACCGCCACGCCGTACTCGGGCTTGGTGGTGCCTTCCATGATGCCCTTGATCTCGCGGAACTGGCGGCGCACCTCGACGACCACCGCACCCGCCGCGCGCCCGACGGCCTCCATCGCCATGGCGCCGAAGAGGTACGGGATGAGGCCGCCGAGGAAGAGCCCCACGATCACGCCCGGACTCGACAGATCGAACGACACGCTGATGTGCGACGTCTCCAGTGCATGCGTGTAGTCGGCGAAGAGCACCAGCGCCGCGAGGCCCGCGGAGCCGATGGCGTAGCCCTTGGTCACGGCCTTGGTCGTGTTGCCGACGGCGTCGAGCGGATCGGTGATCGCACGCACCGAATCCGGCAGGTCGCTCATCTCGGCGATGCCGCCCGCGTTGTCGGTGATCGGGCCGTACGCGTCGAGCGCGACGATGATGCCGGTCATCGACAGCATGGCGGTCGCGGCGATCGCGATGCCGTACAGGCCCGCGAAGTAATACGACGCGAGGATCGCGATGCATACCGCGATGACCGGCCATGCGGTCGCCTTCATCGACACGCCGAGGCCCGCGATGATGTTCGTCGCGTGACCGGTGGTGGACGCCGCCGCCACGTGCTTCACCGGCTTGAAGTCGGTGCCGGTGTAGTACTCCGTGATCACGACCATCGCGGCGGTGAGCACGAGTCCCACCAGCGCCGAGAGGAACAGCTTCATCGGCGTGAGTGACGCATCCACGCTCGCGATGTCGCCCATCATCCACCACGTGATCGCGGCGAATGCGATGGCCGACAGCACGCCCGCGACGATGAGGCCGCGGTAGAGCGCGTTCATGATCTTCCCGCCGGGCGTGGCCTTGACGAAGAAGCACCCGACGATGGACGCGATGATCGATGCACCGCCGAGCACCAGCGGATACGTCACCGCCTGGACCGCGATGGTCGGCAACAGCAGCGCGCCGAGCAGCATCGTGGCGACGATCGTGACTGCATACGTCTCGAAGAGGTCGGCCGCCATGCCGGCGCAGTCGCCGACGTTGTCGCCGACGTTGTCCGCGATCACCGCGGGGTTGCGCGGATCGTCCTCGGGAATGCCGGCCTCGACCTTGCCGACGAGGTCGGCGCCGACGTCCGCGCCCTTGGTGAAGATGCCGCCGCCGAGACGCGCGAAGATGGAGATCAGCGAGCCGCCGAAGGCGAGACCCACGAGCGGCTCGATGATGGTGTGCAGGCCTTCACCGGTCGCGTTCGGCGCGTAATGCGCGGAGCCGACCAGGAACCAGTAGAACCCGGTGACGCCGAGCAGGGCAAGACCGACCACCAGCATGCCGGTGATCGCGCCGCCGCGAAACGCGACCGACAGGGCCTCGTTGAGCCCGGTGCGCGCGGCCTCGGCGGTGCGGACGTTGGAGCGCACCGACACGTTCATGCCGATGTAACCCGTGGCGCCGGACAGGATGGCGCCCAGCGCGAAACCGCCGGCCGTGCGCAAGCCCAGGAACGCCCAGATGATCGCGAACAGGATCACACCGACGATGCCGATCGTCGAGTACTGGCGATTGAGGTACGCCTTGGCGCCGGCCTGGATCGCCGCGGCGATCTCCTGCATGCGCGGGTTGCCGGCCGGCTTGGCCAGGATCCAGTTGATCGAAATGACGCCGTAGACGATGGCGGCAAGCGCGCAGACGAGCGCGATGTAAAGGCCCGTATTGGACATCGAGACATCTCCCTGATGGCTGGCAAGGCGGGATCGGCCCTTGGCGCCTTTCGGATGCGGGCGCCTGCGGTTTCGGCACGAGACCGCGCTCCAGCTGCGCATCCCGGCCGAGCCGACCGCTTGAGCGCGCGGTGTCCCGACCCGGGGCACCGCGCAAAAGCACGCTATTGTGCCAGCGCGCGGGCGAGGAAGTCGAGCCGGTCTTGACCCCAGAACATCTCGCCGTTCAGCACGTAGGTGGGAACGCCGAAGACGCCGCGATCGATCGCCTCCTGCGTGAGCGAGTCGTAATGCACCCGCGTATCGGGGGCGTTCGCGCGCTCCGCAAGGCGTGCGGCATCGAGACCGAGAGAGGCCGCGAGCCCGTGCAGGATCGCCGGATCGGCGACGTCGCGGTCCTCGGCCCAGGCGGCGCGCCCGATCGCGCCGAGGAGCCGCAGGCCGTCGTCCGCGTTGCGCTCCACGGCGGCGAGCAGCCAGAGCGCGGCGGTATCACCGGCCACCGGGAAGTGCTTCGGATGCGGATTGAGCGGGAGACCTCGATATCGCGCCCAGCGCTGGAGCTCCGCCAGCCGGTACGCCTGGCGTTGCGGCGCGCGCTGCTTGAGCGGCAGGCCGCCCGACACGGGGAACACGCGCCCGAGGTCGATGGGCTTCAAGGCCACAGGCACGCCCCGTTCGCGCACGAGATCGCAGAACGCCTGATGGCCGAGATAGACGAACGGCGACGTCGGGAAGACGTAGTAGTCGAGAACGTCGCTCATGGCAAGCGCATCGAGTGGACGCGCGGTGCTTCGCTACAATGGCGCGCACCGCGAAGGCGGCGCCCCGATTGTAGTTCATGAGCCGATCCGCGAGCGACGCACCGTGACTGCGCATCGACCTCGCCTCGCGTCCGCGATCAGGAGCACCCATGAAGGCCACCCTGCGGGACTATGTGCTCTCAGGCATCACGATCAGCATCGTCATGCTGGTCACGCTGGGGATCGTCTGGCTTCTGAGACCTTGGACGCTTGCGCTGATGGGCGATTACCACGTGCTCATCGACGTGCTCCTGGCACTGGGATTCTATGGCGTGATTTCCGCGATCGTCGTTCGCGTACTGCTGCGCTTGAAACCGATTCCGCCAGGAACATACGACGCCGGCAGTTGGGTGTTCTCCTATTGGATGCTGCTCACCGTCGTCTACCGGATGGGCGAAGGCGCGTTGCGGCCCGTGATCCCATTTTTCCTTCAGCCTGCGGTGGAGGCCCTGTTCGGGGCGAGCGTCGGCCGCAATGTCGCCCTCGGCGGGACCATCGATGATCCGTACAGGGTGTCGCTCGGCGACGAGGTGATCCTTGGCAACGCGTCGTTGATATCGGGCAATTACATCAGCGCCGGCAAGCTGACATGCGGCGCCGTGACGATCGGTGCCGGAGCGACGATCGGGGCGAACTGCGTGGTCTTTCCGAACACCGAGATCGGCGCGGGCGCCGTCGTCGCCGGCGGCTCGTTCGTCATGCCCGGAACGCGCATTCCCGCCGGCGAATCGTGGCGTGGCAATCCGGCACGCAAATGGGTCGGGCCTCAATGACCGGGGACCGGCCAGTCCTTGTCGTCGCGGAAGGCGTCACGCTGGCCCATGTGGGTCGTGCAATACAGCTCGGATCGTGGTTGCGTCACGATGGCCGCGACACGGTCCTCGCCTGTGACCCACGCTACGGCCGCTTCACCGCGGACCTGCCGTTTCCCGTGCGCCCGATCCAATCGCTCGCGCCCGATCGCTTCATGGCAGCGCTCGGGCGAGGCCGACCCGTCTTCACGGAGCAGTACCTGGAACGCTGCGTCGAGGAGGATCTCGCGCTGCTTCGCGACTTGCATCCGGTGGCGGTCGTCGGCGATTTTCGGCTGTCGCTCCAGATCAGCGCACGGGTCGCCGGAGTGCCGTACGTCAACGTGACCAACGCGTACTGGAGTCCGTACGCGCAGCCGCGATTTCGCATGCCGGCCATCACCGCCGTCCGTCACGTGCGGCCGGTCGTCGGAGACGCCCTCTTCCGACTCGTCCGGCCGTTCGCGTTCGCCGTGCACGCGCGCCCGATGAACCGCGTGCGCAAGAAATACGGTCTAGCGCCGCTGAACCGTGACGTGCGGTCGGTGTATTGCGACGGCGATCTCACCCTTTACGCTGACCTGGAGCAATTCGTGCCGACCACGGATGCGCCCCGAAGTCATCGGTACATCGGTCCAGTCACGTGGTCGGCGCCGGTTGTGCCGCCGGCATGGTGGGACGACATGATGCGCGGCGATGAGCCGATTTTCGTCACGCTCGGCAGTTCGGGCGCCGTCGAGGCGCTCGAGCAGGTCGTCGATGCATTGCGGCCGCTCGGCCGGCCGATTGTCGTCGCGACCGCGGGGAGAAGCTCGTTGTCCAGCGGCAACAATGTGTGGGTTGCCGATCTGGTGGCGGCCGACGCTATCGCGGCGAAGGCGTGCACGTTCGTATGCAACGGCGGCAGTCCGATGTGCTATCAGGCGCTCATGCACGGGGTGCCCGTCGTGGGCCTTGCCGGTAATCTCGATCAACTGCTGAACATGCACTACGTCGAGCGCAGCGGCGCCGGCCTGCTGGTGCGCACGGGCCGCGCGAGCGGCCGTCGCGTGCGCAAGGCCGTCGAACGGGCGCTCAGCGATCCAGCGCTGGCCGAGGGCGCGCGTCGCGTTGCGGCTCTGGCGTCGAGAAGCCATGGCGTACGCACGTTCAAGCTTGCAATAGCCGAGCTCGTCGGCCGCGCCGCACAAGGTCCCGTTAATCCGGTATGTTAGGGCGGCTCGAATCAGCGGATATGTCAGTTTTTGGAGGAATGCGTGAAATCACGTCGCTTTCGTACGGTGGGGACGGCGCTCGCGGCGCTCGCTCTACTTTCGCCACAGGTCGCCCGGGCCGTCCCGGAGATGCCGTCCGCTGAAGAACTACAGCTCGAGAGTGCGGTGGTCGCCGGCCACCAGCAGCGCATTCTCCAACTCATCGCCGAGGACCAGCTCGACGTTGCCTTGAAGGAAGTTCAGGCGCTCGCGCGCGAACAGCCGAACGACGCGTCAATTGCCAACCTGACGGGTAACGTGTATTTCGCGATGGGCGACATGGCGAACGCACGTAAGAGCTTCGAGCGGGCAAGCACGCTCAAACCCGATTCGATCGTGGCGGCGCTGAACCTCGCACAGCTGGATCTGCGCGACAACAAGCCGGACGTCGCTCGCCAGCGTTTCACGGCGATACTGGCCAAGGATCCGGCGAACGCGGGCGCAATGGTGGGATTGGCCGGCATTGAGCGAGCCCTGGGTCACGACGCCGAGTACGTTTCGTGGCTCGAAAAGGCGACGCAGGCGGCCCCGGCGATGGTAGGACCTCGCATCCTGCTCGCGCGCCATTACGCGCAGCATCGCGACTTCGAAAAGGCGCTGGCCATCGCGAGCGATCTCAGGGACAACAACCCGAAGAACGCGCGGGTCCTTGCCACGCTGGCGGAGGTCCAGCTCGCCGCCGGGAAAGCGGACGAGGCGACGGCGACCTACTCCCGCATGGTGAGCTTGTTTCCCAACGATGCCGACGCGCGCTACCAGCTGGCAATCCGGCTGCTGGCGAGCAACTCCGCGTCGCTGGCGCGCAATGAGCTGGTCAAGGCGGTTGGGCTGAGGCCGGGGTTCATCGATGCAACCGTGCTTCTCGCGACATTCGACATGTCCGCCGGGAACTACGCCGATGCATTGCGGCTCGCGCGAGATCTCCAGCAGCGGCATCCCAAGGCGCCTGCCGGTTTTGTCCTGGAAGGCGACGTGCTCGTGGCGCAGAAGGACCTCACCGGCGCGCAAAATGCGTACGCCAAGGCCTGGTCGATGCATCACAGCGGCGGGACGGCGATGAAGCTGCACGCCGCGCGCATGGCTGCAGGCAAGCCGCAGGCGGCTGACGAGGTCATGACGCAATGGCTCACTGAGGTGCCTGGCGACGTTGAAGCCCGAACCTACCTCGCGGACTCATACGTCGCGAGGAAGGAGTACGGCAAGGCGGTTGCCCAATACCAGCAGGTGCTTCAGGTCGATCGCGACAATGTTCGTGCGCTCAACAACGTCGCCTGGGCTTATCAACAGACGCGCGACCCGCGGGCATTGGCGGCTGCGGAACGAGCCTATCAGCTCGCGCCTGCCAATCCAGAGGTGGCGGACACCCTTGCTTCGATTCTCCTCGACCAGGGCGAGACCAAGCGTGCAGTGGAATTGCTGGATCGGGCGGCGGACAACGCCGCGGCCTCGCCGGCCATCCGTTATCACCTAGCAGTCGCGCTGGTGAAGTCGGGCGATCGCGCGCGCGCCCGCAGGCAACTGGAGCGTTTGCTGCAAGGCAGCCCGGCGTTTCCGCAGCGGGCCGAAGCCGAGGCGTTGCTGAAGCAGACCAGTAATTGAGTCGCCGACGCGGGGTGATCGCTTCGCGCGGCTGCCGGATGGACTGAGGGGCTGCCTTGGCCTTGCGGCGTACGTTGCGATAGCCACCTTCGCCGCTCCGGCTTCACGACCCCGTACGGCAATCGCCGGCGCCAACCTCAAATGAAACAGGGGGCCGAAGCCCCCTGCCGTTCGTACCCGTCTGCTGTCAGGACTTGGTCGACTTGCGCCGGCTGAAGCCTACGCCCGCGACCGCCAGACCCATGCCGAGCAGTGCCAGGCTGCCGGGCTCGGGCACGGTAGTGGCCGGCGTGACGCTCGTGTCGTAGCGGGTCTGGAATACGAAGTCCGTACCGCTGCCAAACAAGCCATTCACCGGGCCCGTCACCGGAACGTACCCGCCATTCGCATCCGGCGTATTCGCCGCGTACGTGCCGAGCACATGGGTGTTGGCGCACGGGATCACGCCAGTTCTAGCGCTACCCACGGTCGTTGCCGATGGTCCCGGCGTAAAGCAGTCGGACGGATTCACCTGCAGGAATGGCAGCTGCTGCGAAATGTTCGCAAAGTCGAGGCCGAACGTCGCCAGCGTCGTCACGAAGAAGTTGTGGTCCTGCGTGATGGTGTCTGCAGGGATGTCCTGTTGGGAGCCCGTGCCGGTCACGGTCGACTGGCCGGGGTATTGGTTCGTATTGAACTGGTCCAGACGAGTGCCCGCACCGCCACCCGTTACCACGAACACGCCGGTGCGGCCGGCCTCATCCGTCGTCGCGCGCAGGATCAGCGTGCCGTCGTTGTAGCCGTGTCCACTCAACGCGCTCCCGCTCGTGTTGGTATCCGGGATGTTGGCGTCCATGCTCCTATCGAAGTAGATCTCGACGAAGCCCACGCCCGTCGTGGCGAACGACGCTGAATTGGCGGTGACGCTCTGGACGGTTTCCTGGAAGCCCGCGACCATCGTGATCTCGAACGTGTGGTTGAGACCCGTTGGCGTATTGTCGTGACTTTGCTGGTCCGTCGTATCGACGAGGCGAGCATGCGTCAAGACCGTGAACGTCGAGCCTACGCCGTTCGCGATCGCCGTCACACCGCCCACCGCGACGGCGCTCGTCGTGCTCCAACCCAGTTGGCCAAGGTCGATCGCCCCGCTCGCGCCGCCACCCGTCGGATTGAACAGAACGCCCGCGTGCGCCGCCGCCGGGATCCCGAGTACCACCGCCAGCGCTGCGACCAGCTTCTTCGTTTTCATGGAATGCTTCCTTTTGGTCTGAGAGGCCATCTGGCCTCAATCCTCAATTCACGGACGCATAAAAGCAGGCGGCGTGCCACGGCTGGAAGCCATTGTTCGTAAAGCCAAATAATCTGTCCTTGAGCCGTCCATTCGTGGCCTTTGTAAAGCCTCTCGACAATGCGCGCGGAGTGGGTGGTTCTTGCCTCGACTTTCCCGGATCCCGGCTCCCGCCGGGAGCTCCGGGGGCCCTCGGATTCTGGGCACATCGAGGTGGTAACCGCCCCGTGACAGACCGCCGGCGGCATCTGACGGAACATATCGATATCCCGACCAGGCCGCAAGCGACCCCA
>Ga0068856_100007314_pt1 | contig 10776 bp, 10 predicted proteins | sample KBSCornC62_FD_66595 | JGI IMG/M metagenome (GOLD analysis project Ga0068856, IMG submission 66595) | Corn rhizosphere microbial communities from Kellogg Biological Station, Michigan, USA - KBS Corn C6-2 | ecosystem: Host-associated > Plants > Roots > Rhizosphere > Soil ... | reverse complement strand
GTGGCGTTTTTCATATGGCTTCAAGTATAACTAGATCATTATGCTATGTGATAAAAAATGTGACTATACATTATGGCTCATCTGGCCTACGCTGTCGCTGAACCATCGCCTCGGAGGCAGCACCGCCATGTTTCGGAATCGCAAATCGCAACCGGCTCGCATCGGACGCAGCAATCGGGACGTCGACGCCTACAACGCAGCGTTCGAGGACCTCGGTCTCGAGTGGCACCTCGACGCCGACGACTACGAGCGCCTGTGCACGATCGAAGGCGAGGAAAACCGTATCCGCGCGTACCTGCAAGAGCATCGTGCGCACCTGCTCAAGGTGTACGACCTCGATTTCCTCTGCGGCCTGATCGCCGACGCGCGCCGCCGGCTGACCAGCGCCGAACCCGTCCAGCTTTCGCGCGCGGCGTAGTTTTTAGGCCCGCTACGCCTGCTTCGGGGGCGCCGGCGACCTTCAACACCCCGGCACTGGTTTCTGGTATATAAGATACTTGACACCAGCGAGCCGGACCGCCGTTTCGCACCGTCGCCGGTCGCACAGATTTCTGTCGACGCCACGGTGGGGGCGGGCGGGGCCTCGGCCACCAGCGAGGACACATGGGTGTTGAGACATTGCAACCCGAGGAATCCGGGAATTCAACCGTTGAGGTTCGACCGCAGCGACCGTTGAAGCCGCTCGACAGCACGCCGCCGGCGTCGCCACTCGTCCTGCAGCCGCTCAATACGAACGTCAGTTTCCGCGATCAGGCCTACGCGGCGCTCAAACAGGCCATCGTGGAAGCGGATATCTACGCGCACGACGACGAGCTTCGTCTCGACGAGCGTCAGCTGTCGCGATCGCTCGGCGTCAGCCGGACGCCGATCCGCGAGGCGATGACGCTGCTCGAGCAGGAGGGTTTCCTGCGGACGATTCCGCGGCGCGGGATTTTCATCATCCGCAAGACCAAGAAGCAGATCGTCGAGATGATCGAGATGTGGGCGGCGATCGAAAGCATGGCGGCGCGGCTCGCGACGTTGAACGCCTCGGACGAGGAGATCGGCGGCTTGCGGCGAATGTTCGACGAATTCCGCAATTCGACGCCGGCCGAGCACATCGACGAGTATTCGGACGCCAACATTGCGTTCCATCAAGCGATCATTCGTTTATCCGGCTCGCATTTGATGGGCAAGACGATCGAGAACCTGTTCATCCACGTCCGTGCGATTCGTCGCCTGACGATCTCGCAAAGCGACCGCGCGTCGCGCTCGATCGTCGACCACATCCGGATCATCGAGGCGCTCGAGCGCCGCGATACCGAGCTCGCGGAGCGGCTGGTGCGCCAGCACTCGCTCGATCTCGCCGCCTATGTCGAAAAGCACTGCGATTTCCTCGACTAAACCGGATTTGCCGCGATGACCGAAACCGTTGCCGTCGACATCTCGAAAATCAAGGGCCGGCGCGGCATGCGCACGCAGCCGAAGGGCCGCGCCGTCGACCCGCGCGCGCTCGGCGAGGTCCGCGTGCTGCTTGGCAATTCACCGCGGCGCCGCGATCTCCTGATCGAGCATCTGCATCGGATCCAGGACGCGCATGGATGCCTGAGCGCGCAGCACCTGGCGGCGCTGGCGCAGGAAATGCGCCTCGCGATGGCGGAGGTCTACGAAGTCGCAACGTTCTATCATCACTTCGACGTGGTGAAGGAAGGCGATACGCCGCCGCCGCCGATCACCGTGCGCGTTTGCGAAACGCTGTCCTGCCAGATGGCCGGCGCCGACCAGCTACGCGCAGCGCTCGAGCGATTGGAAGGGACGGACGTCCGCGTCGTCGGCGCGCCGTGCATCGGCCGCTGCGAGCATGCCCCGGCAGCGGTCGTCGGACGTCGCACTGTCGACCGCGCAACGCCCGAGCGGATCGCGGCCGTGTTGCGCGCGCGGCAAATCGACGCCGAAGTCCCCACGGCGATCGACTATGCGGCGTATCGCCAGGCCGGCGGCTACGCGACATTGCGATCCTGCATCAATGGAGAGAGAAGCGTCGAGTCGGTCATTGCGACGCTCGAGGATTCGGCGTTGCGAGGACTCGGAGGCGCCGGCTTCCCGGCCGGACGCAAGTGGAAAATCGTCCGCGGCGAGCCCGCCCCCCGATTGATGGCAGTCAACATCGACGAGGGCGAGCCCGGCACGTTCAAGGATCGCTATTACCTCGAACGCGATCCGCACCGATTCATCGAAGGCATGCTGATCGCAGCGTGGGCCGTCGGCATCGACGACATCTACGTATATTTGCGCGACGAGTACGCCGGTTGCCGCGCGCTGCTCGCGCAGGAGCTGTCTGCTCTCGCGGCGGACCCGCCGTGCCGACTGCCGGCCATCGATCTGCGCCGCGGAGCGGGCGCTTACATCTGTGGCGAAGAATCCGCGATGATCGAATCGATCGAAGGCAAGCGCGGCATGCCGCGCCTTCGTCCGCCTTATGTCGCGCAAGTCGGTCTCTTCGGGCGCCCGACGCTCGAGCACAACATGGAAACGCTCTATTGGATCCGCGACATCATCGAAAAGGGCGCGAGCTGGTTCGCCGACCAGGGTCGCCACGGGCGCAAGGGGCTGCGTTCCTTCTCGGTATCGGGTCGCGTGAAGAATCCCGGCGTTCATCTGGCACCGGCGGGCATTACCGTGCGCGAGCTCATCGCGGAATGCTGCGGCGGCATGCAGGAGGGTCACGAGTTCTACGGGTATCTGCCGGGCGGCGCCTCGGGCGGCATTCTGCCCGCGTCGATGGGTGACATTCCGCTCGACTTCGATACGCTGCAGCCACACGGTTGCTTTATCGGCTCCGCGGCGGTGATCATCCTGTCGCAACAGGATCGCGCGCGCGATGCCGCATTGAATCTCATGCGCTTCTTTGCGGACGAGTCCTGCGGTCAATGCACGCCTTGCCGCGTCGGCACCGAGAAGGCCGTCGGGCTGATGGCCGAGCCGAAATGGGACGCCGCGCTGCTCAACGATCTGTCGCAGGCAATGGCCGATGCGTCGATCTGCGGTCTCGGCCAGGCGGCGCCGAATCCGATCGCATGCGTCTTCAAATATTTTCCGAACGAACTGTCATGAACCCCCCTCTCGATCGTGGTCTCGCGCAGGAAACCGTCACGTTTCGCTTGAATGGAAACGACGTCGAGGCGTTTCCTGGCGAGACGATCATCCAGACCGCCGATCGCATCGGCGTGTCGATTCCACGCCTTTGCTACAAGCCGGGCTACCGGCCGGATGGCAATTGCCGCGCGTGCATGGTCGAGATCAAGGGTGAACGCGTACTGGCACCCTCGTGTTGCCGTAAGCCCGTCAAGGGCATGGACGTCACGAGCGACAGCGCGCGTGCGCTGCATTCGCAGAAAATGATCGTCGAGTTGCTTGCGTCGGACATGCCGGAGCGCGTCTACAAGCTCGACTCCGAGCTCGATCAGTGGAAGAACAAGCTCGGCATCGGGACACCGCGCTTTGCGCGACGGGCGCAGCCGGCAGCGGACCTGTCGCATCCGGCGATGGCGGTCAATCTCGATGCCTGCATTCAATGCACGCGCTGCGTCCGCGCCTGTCGCGAAGAGCAGGTGAACGACGTGATCGGCTACGCATTCCGCGGCGCGGATTCGCTGCCCGTGTTCGACATGGACGATCCGATGGGCGAATCGACGTGCGTTGCGTGCGGCGAATGCGTGCAGGCTTGCCCCACCGGCGCCCTCGCGCCTGCCAAGAACGCCTACCTGCGGCCGGTCGACAAGAAGGTCGGCTCCGTATGCCCGTACTGCGGCGTCGGCTGTCAAATCACCTACCACGTCGCCGACAACGCGATTGTCCGCGTCGAAGGCCGCGACGGTCCCGCGAATCACGAGCGTCTGTGCGTCAAGGGCCGCTTCGGTTTCGATTATGTAACCCATCCGCATCGCCTGACCAAGCCGCTGATCCGCCGGCCGGGCGTTCCGAAGACGGCGGAGTTCACCGTCGATCCGGCAAATTACAGCGCGGTGTTCCGCGAAGCGACATGGGACGAGGCGCTCTCGCTTGCAGGCGGTACGCTCAAACGCATTCGCGATGCGCATGGACCGGGCGCCCTTGCGGGGTTCGGATCGGCGAAGGGATCGAACGAGGAGGCCTACCTCTTTCAGAAGCTCGTGCGTATCGGATTCGGGTCGAACAACGTCGACCACTGCACGCGCCTGTGTCACGCTTCGAGCGTCGCGGCATTGCTCGAGGGCATCGGCTCGGGCGCGGTCTCGAATCCGGTGATGGACGTGCTGCAGGCCGACGTCGTGCTGCTGATCGGCGCAAATCCGGTCGTCAATCATCCGGTCGCGGCAACGTGGATGAAGAATGCGGTGAAGCGCGGCACCAGGCTGATTCTCGCCGACCCGCGCCGCTCGGAGCTCGCGCGACACGCGACGCACTATCTGCAATTCAAGCCGGACACCGACGTGGCGCTGTTGAACGCGATGATGCACACGATCATCGAAGAAGGACTGGCCGCGCAGTCGTTCATCGACGACCGTACGAGCGGCTACGATGCGCTGAAGGAAAACGTCGCGACATTCAGCCCTGAGGCGATGGCGCCGGTCTGCGGCATCGACGCCGCCACGATTCGCACCGTTGCAAGGCTCTTCGCGAAATCGCGCGCGTCGATGGTGCTGTGGGGCATGGGCATTTCGCAGCACGTGCACGGCACCGATAACGCGCGTTGCCTGATTGCGCTTACGATGCTGACCGGGCAGATCGGCCGGCCCGGCACCGGCCTCCACCCGCTGCGCGGTCAGAACAACGTGCAAGGCGCGAGCGACGTCGGCTTGATTCCGATGATGTATCCCGACTACAGCCGCGTCGACGCCCCGGACGTGCAACGGAAGTTCGAATCACTGTGGGGAGCGGCGCTCGATTCGCAGCCAGGGCTCACGGTCGTGGAGATCATGAACGCCGTGCATGCCGGTCAAATTCGCGGGATGTACATCATGGGCGAGAATCCGGCGATGTCCGATCCGGACGTCCATCACGCGCGCCAGGCATTGGCGGAGCTCGAGATGCTCGTCGTGCAGGATATCTTCCTCACGGAGACCGCGTACCTTGCCGACGTCATTCTTCCCGCCTCGGCATTTCCCGAGAAGACCGGCACATTCACCAACACCGATCGATCGGTACAACTCGGGAGACAGGCACTCGCGCCGCCCGGCGAGGCGCGCCAGGATCTTGCGATCATTGTCGCGATGGCACGCGAGCTGGGACTCGATTGGCATTACGATCACCCGCGCCAGGTCTTCGACGAAATGCGTAAAGCGATGACGTCGATTGCCGGCATCACGTGGGATCGATTGGAGCAGGAAAGCGCGGTGACTTATCCCTGCGAACACGTAGGCGACCCGGGGACGCGTGTCGTATTCACCGACGATTTCCCGACGCCGTCGGGCAGGGCCAAGCTCGTGCCCGCGCAAATCATTCCGGCGGCCGAGCAGCCCGATACCGGCTATCCGTACGTGCTGATCACGGGCCGTCAACTCGAGCATTGGCACACCGGCAGCATGACGCGTCGAACCGAAGTATTGGACGCGATCGAGCCGGGACCGGTCGCATCGCTCAACTCGGCGGACATCGCGAGCCTCGGCGTCGAGCCGGGTGGCATGATCACCGTGTCATCGCGACGCGGCAGCGTTTCGTTATACGCGCGCGCGGACGATGGAACGCCGCGGGGCGCAGTGTTCATTCCGTTCTGCTATTACGAGGCGGCCGCGAATCTGCTCACCAATCCGGCGCTCGATCCGTTCGGCAAGATTCCGGAGTTCAAGTACTGTGCGGTCAGCGTCAAGGCCGGCGGAGCCGAGGCGCAACACCTTGGTTACGAGACGGTGGCCGAGGCAGGCGACGATTGATTCCGGCGCGCTGATCGTTACGTTTTCCGGTCGGCGAGCCTTTCGACGATCCGCCACTCGGCCGGTGTGACCGGCGTGATCGACAGGCGATTGCCGCGGCGCAGGGTCACCATGTCCTCGAGCCCGGGCGTTGCGCGCAATTGCGCCAACGGAACGAGATTCGTCTTGCGCACGAGCTTCACGTCGACGTTCAGCCAGCGTGGCGCATCGCGCGGCGACTTGGCATCGTAATACGGGCTCTTCGGATCGAACTGCGACGCGTCGGGATAGGCCACCTTCGATACCTGGACGATTCCAGCGACGCCCGGCTCGGGGCAGCTCGAGTGATAGAAGAACGCGAGATCGCCGAGCCGCATCTCGTCGCGCATGAAATTGCGCGCCTGATAGCTGCGCACGCCGAACCACGGCGTCGTTTGCCGTTTGGCGTGGACGAGATCGTCGATCGAGAACTCGTCCGGCTCCGATTTCATCAGCCAGTAGCGCATGGCTTATCGACCTCCATCCGAGGATAACCCACCATAGCGGGGCGGCGACAAGGTGATCCGCATGGGTCGCGTACAGCGAACGTCAAGCCGGATTCTGGCCGGAACGTTCCCAGTGCCCCCAACTCCAACCAGAGCGCCGGAGCGTCGAGAAAACCACCGACTTTTCTGCGCTTCCAGTGGCTTGACGTATTCGCCCGACGAAACATTTTCGTCCGTCGGAACAATGGAGTCATCATGGACAACACGGAACACCGCCCTTCGGTCTCGTCAGCGGTCTGCTACAAGGACCCGAAAAAAGCGCTGCGGTGGCTCGAAGAAGCGTTCGGATTCGAGCCGTCGATGGTGATCCTCGGACCCAACGACGAGCTAATGCATTCGGAAATGCGCTTCGGCGACGGACTGGTCATGGTCAGTTCCGAATGGAGTCCGCTGCACAAGAGTCCTGCGTCGATTGACGGGCTCAACACCCAGACGGTGCACGTGCAGATCACCACCGACATCGACGCCCATTGCGAACGCTCGCGCAAGGCGGGCGCGTCGATCGCAATGGAACCGACCACCCAATTCTACGGCGACCGCACCTATCGCGCCGTCGATCCCGAAGGCCACATCTGGTCCTTCGGCCAAACGGTGAAGCGGATGACCTCCGACGAATGGGACAAGGCGATGGGCGTGACTACGAAGACGCGACTTTGACGCGCCGATTGTCACCGGCGCGTGGCTGATCGCTGACCGCCGCTATCCGGCAGCGGCGTATCGGACGCAGGAGCGCGCGGAACCGCCGCATCCGAAAGCAAAAGGGTCCCCCGCCTGTGCCGTGTCCGCCGTTCTCTTGAACCTGGGTTCAAGAATGGTCGCCTGCCGGAGCCTTCAGGCGCTTCCGCGTGGGAACGCACACCGGCTCGCATGGGGCAATAGCAACCTCGCTCAACGAGCTATGGATCAAAGAGTGCTGGCGAACTCAAACACCGCAGGGGATTGAAGGTATTCAATAGGCCGCAGCTAAAACAGCTTCTCCTGACCGGCCAGCGTTTGATCGATGGCCGTTTGCATCGCCTGGATTCTACGCCGCACGCCGCTCTCGTCAATCGCGCTTGCGGGCAGCGATTGCGCCGCATCGCGATTCGACTGCCGCTCGCGCAGCAACTCATGCATGATGTTGAGCGCAGCCATCACCGCGATGCGGTCGACGCCGGCGACCTTGCCGCGATCGCGGATCTCGCGCATCTTCCTGTCGAGATGCGCCACCGCCTCCGCGAGCTCGGCACGCTCGTCTTCGCTGCAGGCGACCTTGTATTGACGTCCGAATATCGTGACGTCGATCATCAACGGTGGTGAGGCGGAATTGCCTTCCACGCTCATTGCGCGGCGCAGGTCATTCGGCCGGAATCCGGGCCAGCAACGCGTCCAGGCGTGCGGTCGCCTGCTGTACCCGCAACGCGAGATCGCGGTTGCGAGTCTGCAACTGCGCGACTTCGCTACGCAGCGTCTCGTTTGCGTCGCGAAGCGAGCGCGTGTGCGCAAGCAGGATCGACAAGCGCTGCTCGAGTGCGGCCAGGTCGTTGTCCATTGCAGAACTCAAAGGGCCAGCCACTATAGGGGGCGCGCGCTCCGGACGTCAATCGCAACGCCGCTCGTTCATCCGTCCGCTGTCGTTTCGGTGCCCGTCGCGAGCGGCTCATAACGGACGGCGACGATCTCCAGCTCCTCGCTGCCGCCCGGGGTGCGCAGCATGACGGTTTCGCCCTCGCGCGCCTTGAGCAGTGCACGCGCCATCGGCGACACCCAGCTGATATACCCTCGCGCCGTGTCGATCTCGTCGACGCCGACGATGCTCACCGTGCGCTCGTCGCCGCCGTTGCCGCGCACGGTGACAGTGGCGCCGAAAAATACCTGGTCGATGCTGTCGTCGTCCCGGCGCGTTACCGGATCGACGACTTCAGCGACATCGAGCCGCCGGATCAGAAAGCGAATTCGCCGGTCGATTTCGCGCAACCTTTTTTTGCCGTAGATGTAGTCGCCGTTCTCCGAGCGGTCGCCGTTGCCCGCGGCCCACGCGACCGTCGCGACGAGCTCCGGCCGCTCGTTCGTCGTCAGCCGATCGAGCTCGCTCTTCAAACGCGCAAATCCGCCCGGCGTCATGTAATTGCGGGCGCCGACCGGCAGAGGCGACGGCTCATCGGGCGCGTCGTCCTCTTCGAACGTCGTCTCTTCCTGGCTGAATGCTTTGCTCATCGATAAAGCGAGGCACGCGAACGAGCGCGCCACGATGATCAATTATAGGCGGGTGCCGAGTTCCGCAAGCCTCACGGGGCTCGCGCACGTTCGATCACGTCGCACAATTGTTCGACGCCATCCACAAAGCGTGGCCCGGAACGATGCAAAAGATTCGCATCGACGACAAAGAGCTTGTTCGCGCGTACCGCGGGCAAGTCGTGCCAACGCCGCCATTCGTCGAGCCACCGCGGTGCGATGGCGCCTGCCGTTCCAGCGACGATTGCTTCAGGCCGCGCGGCCAGCACCGCCTCGAGCGCGACCTCGGGCGCCGGCAACGCGAGCGTGTCGAATACGTTGTGCGCGCCGCAAAGCGTGAGGGCCTGGCTGATCAGATGCTCGCCGCCGACCGTGTAGAGCGGAACGGCCGACACCTGATAGAAAACACGCACGACACGCTTGCCCGCGGCGCGTTGCGCCAATGTGGCGACGCGAGCGCGCAGGCGCCGCGCCGTCTCGTTGGCGACCTCCGAGCGACCGACGAGCGAGCCGATGCGCTCGAGATCGGCCGCTATGCCGTCGATCGTGCGCGGATCGGTCGTGAAAACGGCGATGCCCTGCGCGCGCAACACGCCGACCTGCGCGGGCGTCGTATAGGGCCACGTCACGATCAAATCGGGACGCAGCGACAGGATCTGCTCGAGATCGAGGGCGTTCACGTTGCCGACAATCGGGATTCGCGCAGCGGCGGGAGGGAAATCCGAATCGGACATCACACCGATGATGCGATCGCCAGCGCCCGCCGCAAACAGGAGCTCCGTGGCATGCGGCGCGAGGCTCACGATGCGCCGTGCCGGCGCGGCGAGCGTCACCGTTTCGCCGGTATCGTCGATGACATTCACGCCGGCGCACGTCGGGAAGCAATGAAACAGGCACACGAACGCGCTCGCGCATGCGGCAATGCGCGCGCGAGAGCGCTTCACAAACAGTCCGATGACGGGCGACTTCTACACGAAGCGAAGGGGCGCTTCATCTTCCTCCCTCCACGCGGCGCGACACCGCGCGACGGCTTTGCAGGCAACGCTCAGGAGACGGGCGAACAGAAGAAGCGCCAGGCGACCGCCGCGGCCGATGCCGCTCCCCTCGCGATTCGACAACGATTGCCCCCGTTGCCGGTGGCGTGCCGGCACGCGCTTTTAACGGCGCGAGCCGGCTGGATGCCGGTGCCTATTCTGCCGGCCACGGCATTCCCGTTTCATCGGCTGCGATAACTCGCCGCCGAGACCCACTCGAGTAAATTCTACCTCGCTCCATTGCGGCAAAACTCGCGTCGAATCGCTTCGCCGGCGCGGGGGCGGCGTTCGAGCGCCGATTGCCGCCGTCCGGCGGTCCAGCGAGCGGATTCCGGCGATCAACCTGCTATAATTCGCGCCCTTGTTTTTGCAGGTCGCAGGTGTTTCGCAAGCTCTATATCCGGACCTTTGGCTGCCAGATGAACGAGTACGATTCGGCGCGAATCGCCGACGTGCTTGCGGCCGAAAACGGACTCGCGTTGACCGACCGGCCGGATGACGCCGACGTCATCGTCTTCAACACCTGCTCCGTCCGCGAAAAGGCGCAAGAACGCGTGTTTCACGACCTGGGCCGGGTGCGCGCGCTGAAAACGCGAAACCCCGATCTGGTCATCGGCGTCGGCGGCTGCGTCGCCGCGCAGGAAGGCGCCGGCATCGTGCGCCGCGCACCATACGTCGACATCGTATTCGGACCGCAGACGCTGCACCGGATTCCGCAACTGATCCGTGCACGCCAAGCCACGGGCGTTCCGCAGGTCGACGTGAGCTTCCCGGAAATCGAGAAATTCGATCATCTGCCGCCGCCGCGCATCGAGGGTGCGAGCGCGTTCGTCTCGATCATGGAAGGCTGCAGCAAATACTGCACGTTTTGCGTCGTCCCCTATACGCGCGGCGAGGAAGTCTCGCGGCCGCTCGACGATGTGCTGACCGAGATCGCCGATTTGTGCGACCAGGGCGTGCGCGAGGTCACGCTGCTCGGACAGAATGTGAATGCCTATCGCGCCGAAAGTGCCGATCTGGCCACGCTGATCGAGCACATCGCCGAAATGCCGGGCATCGAGCGCATTCGCTTTACGACGTCGCATCCGAAGGAAATGACGCCGCGGCTGATCG
>Ga0068856_100007310_pt1 | contig 10783 bp, 13 predicted proteins | sample KBSCornC62_FD_66595 | JGI IMG/M metagenome (GOLD analysis project Ga0068856, IMG submission 66595) | Corn rhizosphere microbial communities from Kellogg Biological Station, Michigan, USA - KBS Corn C6-2 | ecosystem: Host-associated > Plants > Roots > Rhizosphere > Soil ... | reverse complement strand
CCGTGAAACGGATAAAAGATTTGTTAACCCTCTCATTGCTTCTGCGCACCAATCGGCGGAATGTTTCGTTCGCGGAGAAACGCCTGTCGCTTTTATTGAGAATTTTTCCTGGCCGCGCCACTCTTCTTTTCAGTGATGGTTCAAAACCAGGAACTGGCGCTTCGTTCCGTCGGAACGACGTCGCGCCTTCCAGCCGCCGATTGGCCGGCCCTGGATCTCGATCGCCTCGTCCGTATACTCGCGGCCAGAGTTCTTGCCCGGCTTCCCGGCAATTCAGGAATCGAAATGTCGGATTTGATTCAGGCCGGCAACGTTGGCCTGATGCAGGCGCAGCGCACGTTTTCGCCATCCTCCGGCGCTCATCTGGCCGGATATGCCAGGTTTCGTATTCGCGGCGAAATGTTGGATACCATCCGGCGGAATGCCGGTTGTGTTCGTCTGGGCGGCCAAGTTCAGGGATCTACCAGCGACGCCGGGGAGGACCTCGAGGGCGCAATCCCGGACCCGGCCGACTGCGCTCCCGATTCGATCCTCGTGCGCCGGCAGCGCCGCGAGATCCTCGACGAGGAAGTTTCCCGCCTGCCGCCGCGCTATCGTGCCGTTGTTCGCCTGCGATACGACAGCGACTGCAGTCTGAAGGAAATCGGCAACAAGTTGCAAGTCCACGAAAGCCGAGCCTGCCAGCTCCACCGCAGTGCTCTTGGCTGCCTCAAACGCGCCCTTGCCCGGCGTGGCGTGAGGACGATTTCGACACTGATGTAGCCCCGGCATCGGCCACGGCTCCGTAGCGGACTTTGAGAGGCCCTTGATGAGACTGCACCTCGATACAGGGATGAACGGAAACGGCGTTTCCAGCGCCGCGGAGACCGCGCAGACCGCGGCGGCGGGCAACCTTAAGGGCGGTACGGGAGCTCAGCGAGCGAGTGTCGGCGGGGATAGCACGCACGTATCGGGAACCTCCACGTTATTCAGCCAGATGGCGGCTGGCCGTGCGCATCATATCGAGCGGTTAACGCAACTGGTTCAGGCCGGCAGCTATGATGTGCAGAGCGGAAAGCTTGCCCGCTCGATCGTGGAGCACGCCGCAAAGGACGCACTCTAATGGGCAGTCTGTTTTCAGGCTTGTCCGTTTCGTCCAATGCGCTGGGCGCATTCAGTCGTGCGCTGTCGGTCGATCAGAGCAATATCGCGAATTCCACTACACCAGGTTACGCGGCGCAGAGGGCGACCATCGTTCCCATCAGCGGCGACAATCTGGGCGGGACGGGCGATTTTGTCACCATCTCGTCCACTGCCGATTCCATCACCGACGCGCGGGTTCAGTCCGCCACTTCGGATGCCTCTTACAGCCAGACCCAGGCGCAGCAGTTGACGCCGATCAACCAGGTCTTCGATATCACCGGCTCGACGGGTATCCTCGCCGCTCTCGAACAATTTGGCACGGCGTTCTCGAATCTCAGTGTGACGCCAAACGACCCGACGCTCGGCGCCGCCGCTCTGAATGCTGCGGGCAATGCGGCAACCGCTTTTCGATCAGCCGCATCGACTCTCGATTCGCTCCAGTCTCAAAACGGCCTGCAGATTCAAACCACTGTTGCGCAAATCAATGGACTTGCCGCCCAGATTCAACAGTTGAACGCGCAGGTTGCCACCAGCGCCCAGCCCAATCCCAATCTCGATGCCTCGCTGCGCAACGCGCTCGACCGGCTGTCTTCATTGGTCGACATCACGGTTTCGAGATCAGCCGACGGCGCCGTTTCCGTGCTGGCCGGCGGCCAGTTACCGGTGGTAGTCGGTGATCAGGTGTTCACCCTGAGTGCGGATCCCACAGCAGCACCCGGTTCTCAGGTCTCTTCGTCGGCCGGCGGCGCATCACCCAGCAAGTTCACAGGACAGCTTGGCGCATTGCTCGACACGCAAAACGGCGTTTTGACCCAGATCCTCGGCTCGTCGATTGTGGCGGGCTCCCTCAACACGTTGGCCGCTGGCTTCGCATCGCGGGTCAACACGTTGTTGCAATCGGGCGTGACCGGCACGGGCGCGGCCGGCGTGCCGATCTTTGTGTATGACAAAACGCTGGCTTCCAACTCGGCGCGCACGTTGACCCTCGATGCGAGCGTTACCGCGTCCCAACTGGCCGTGGGCTCAACCGGCGCTTCGCCTCAGGCCAACGGAATTGCCAACGCTCTCGCCTTGTTGCCCGGTTCAACCGCGGTCGCCGATCAGATTTCCGGTTTGTCTTCGCAGTCGCTATTCGGCTCAATTGCCGCGTCTGTCGGGCAGCAACTTTCGAACGCGCGTGACGCGGGCACGAGCGATCAGGCCAATCTCACTGCCGCCCGTGAAGCGCGCCAGCAGCAGAGCGGCGTTTCGCTGGATCAGGCCGCGGTGGATATCACGACGCTCGAACGGGCCTACCAGGCGGCAGCCAAAGTCGTCTCCGTGATCGATCAGCTCACCAGCGACACCATGGGCCTCATCAAATGATCATCATCTCTTCCACCATCGGGTCGTCCTGGTTCCTCAACGGAATCTCAAACTTGCAGCAGCAGATCGGCCTGACGAACCGCCAGCTTTCCTCCGGTTACAGAGTTCAGGACGCGGCGGATTCACCGGCGCAGACACCGGAACTCGTCAACCTCGGTGCATCTCTCGCCGCCGTTCAGGCATACCAGACGAAGCTGGCCCGCGTTCAGACCGAAGCCAGCGGCGCGGACCAGGCTCTCGGTTCGGCCACATCGCTTCTCGACAGCGCCCGTAGTCTCGCCACGCAAGCCGCCAACACCACGACCACCCCGGAAGAACGGCAAAGCATCGCGGCTGCGATTCAGAGCATTCAACAGCAGCTGGTTTCGCTTGCCAATACGACCGTCGAAGGACGTTACATTTTCGGCGGCAATCTGGACCAGACCGCCCCGTACTCGTTCGATACCACCACCAACACCGCGATCGCGCAAAGCAGTCCGACTTCGGTGGCAGTGACCACCGACACCCGTAATCAGCCGGTATATCAGCCGTTGACGGCACAGCAAATTTTCGATCCGGTGGATGCGACTGGCGCTTCTACAGCGAATAGTCCGTTCGCCGCGCTGCAGAACCTGCAGACGGCGCTTGCATCCGGCAACCAGAACCCCATTGCAACGTCGATTGCCCAGCTGCAGAACGCGTCGGGGTGGCTCAACCAGCAGCAGGCCTATTACGGAGAGTCCGAGCAAAGGCTGACAGCCGAACAGACGAACGCATCCACCCAGGCCGTGGCCATCCAGACGCAGATTGCCAGCATTCGGGATACAGATGTGACTCAGGCCGCCACGGATCTGGCGCAGGAAACCACGACCCAGGCTGCCGCGATGGGAGCGGAATCGGAGATTTTGCAGCAGAAGAACCTGTTCAGTTATCTGGGATGAGTGGGCGCATTCCGCGCTATCCGGAATGCAATCAGGAAGAGGATATGGCCTCCAAACAACTAACCCAACAGGAGATCGATGCGGTTTTCCAGAAGATGCAGGGCAACGTGCCCGAGCGATCTTCCGGGAAACGCGCGGTACCATTCGATTTCCGCCGGCCGGATCGCATTGCGAAGTCGCAGCTTCATGCCATTCACCAGCTCCACGACAACTTCGTGCGTAGCCTCAGTTCGAGCCTCTCCGCATATCTCCGCTCTTATCTCGTCATCAATCTAGTCAGCGTCGAGCAACTGTCTTATTCTGAGTTTCTCGAGTGCCTTCCCTCTCCCACCTGCATCGCCTCGCTCGGTCTGAAGCCCTACGACGGAAACGCTGTTCTCGAGTTAAACTCATCCCTCATCTTCCCCATCCTGGAGATTCTGCTCGGGGGAGACGGCAAGCTGCAGTTCTCGGCCCAGCGTGAAATCACCGAAATCGAGCAGGTGCTTCTGGATGGTCTGCTGCGCCTCATCCTGCGGGACCTGCGCGAAGCGTGGACCTTCGTGACTCCCATCGATTTCACCCTCGAAAATATTGAGACGGAACCCCAGTTCCTGCAGCTCATGTCGCCGAGCGAGGCTGTCGTCGCAGTGGCGATCGAGATCAGGATCGGCGACGCGGTAGGCATGATGAACATCGCGATGCCCTCCATCATCATCAAGATGATGCGCCAGAAGTTCGATCAGCAATGGACGCTTCGCAAAAGCGCCTCCACCGAAGAGGAACAAGGCCGCGTGCTCCAGTTGCTCGCTGGAGCCGAGATTCCCTCCGAAGTTCTGCTTGCCGGGCCGCAGCTTCAGTTGCGCGATCTGATGAGCCTCGAAGAAGGGGATGTCATCAGCTTTCAGTTTCCGGTGGCGCGATCGCTCGATCTCTTATTGAACGGCCAAACCAAATACCGCGGAGAAGTCGTCGCTTCCGGGCAGCGCGCCGCGTTTCGTGTGGCCACGCTCTTCTCTCCGCAGGCCGGCTGAAAGGGAATTCGTGCAACTGGTTACTTCTGAATCGACGCTCATCCATTCGCCCTGGCTCGGTGACGTCGATCGCAGTCCGGATTGCGAACTCTACTTCCCAGCCGGACTGCCGGGCTTTGAGGCGCTAAGGCGATTCCTCCCTGTCGAGATACCCGCGCAGCGGCCTCTGGTTTATCTGCAAAGCGTAGAGAATTCCGATATTTGTTTCGTCACCCTGCCGGTTCTGGTGATCGACTCCTCGTTCGATCTGAAGCTTTGTGAGGAAGAAAAAAACCAGCTGGGCATTTCGGCTGAGAGCACGCCTGTGATTGGCGAGGACGTGCTCTGCCTCGCAATGCTAATGCCCGCGGGAGAAACGGTCGAAGCCAACCTCAGTGCCGTCGTAGTCGTGAATCTGCATAACGGTTTCGGGATTCAGTGCACGCCGCCTTTCGAGGAATGCGCCATCCGCCGCCTCACATTGTCCGGCGATGCGATGCCGCAGAACGGATGGACAAGAATTTGTTAGTGCTGCGCAGACGCGTGGGCGAGGTCGTCTCGATCGCGGGTGGCATTGAGATTGAAGTCATGGAAATATCGCGCACGCGTGTGAAGCTGGGCGTCATCGCGCCGCGCGATGTCGTCGTCAGCCGCAAAGAAGCCCTTGCCACTGCGAGTGAAAACAGGAAGGCTCTCGAATTGACCGGCGCCGTGCCTCAGCGGGTCATCGACGTGCTGCGCTTGTTGCATCGGCAGGACGAGAAGGTCTAAAGATCCACATCCGTCTGCCGATAAGTATTCAGACGATATCCTGGGCATCCGGTACGATTCCGGAGAACCTGGGGCCCGGCAGGACGCCGCGCATATCACCACAAGGACGCAAAGAATGTCGTTATCGATTCAAACCAATGTTGCTTCGCTGATCGCCCAGAACAATATCCGAACCAATAATCAGTTTCAGAACACGACGATCCAGCAGCTTTCGAGCGGCTATCGCATCAATTCCGCCGCCGATGACGCCGCCGGCCTGGCCGTAGCCAATAAATACCGTGGGGATACCGCCGAACTGACGCAGGGCGTTTTGAACGCCAACAACGGCGTCGCCTCGCTGCAGATCGTTGACGGCGGTTTAAACAACATTTCGAACATCATCGACCGCCTTCGTACCCTGGCCACCGAATCGGCTTCGTCGACCTTCTCGGGTGATCGAAGTACACTCAACACCGAGTATCAGGGGCTCTTGCTCGAAATCAATCGCCAGGCTGCCAATGTCAACCTGAACACCGGTGGAAAATACAACACAGATCTGATCACTTACGTCGGCGGGGGCAGCAGCCAGAGCGGCGCCGCGGCCGCACAGGCGAATGCCCAGGTGACGGTCAATCTCGGGGGCGCGAACAACGCCGTCGATACGACTGGTCTCGGCATCGCTGCCACCAGCATCGCGGGCGGTGGGACGGAACTGAGCGGCAACACCGTCAGGCTCGATGATACGGCAGTGACTTTTCTCGCTGGTGCGCATCAGGACTTTTCCTTCCACATCGCCACCGCAACGGGGAATACGGACGTGACGATCACAGCCAATGCTCTGAATGCGGCCGCTGGGGAAACGGGTGCGGGTGTGATCAACGACCTGAACAAATCGCTCGCGACCTACGGTATTTCGGCTTCGATCGCCAACGATGGCACTCTGCAGTTCGGCGGAAGCACCGCCTTCACAGTGACGACAACAGGCGCGGCTTCCGGCGCGGTAGCCAACACGTCTTCGACGGGCACCGCGGTGAATACCTCGAATTACGTCGCTAACAGCGTCGCGTTCGCGGCTTTTGCCGGCGGCCTCGGTGTTGCGAATTCAGAAGCGCTCGTCGTGCAGAACGCGCTCGGCTCTACCACGATCACACTGGACGGCAGCAACGCCGATACGATCGATAACGCGCTCGCGCAAATCAATACAAAACTGAACGGAACCGGGATCTACGCGGTGAAAACAGCGAACGGCAGCAATATTTCCTTCCAGAGCGCCAATTCGTTCAACATCAATGACCTCGGCAATACCAATGGGAGTACCCCGGCCGGCGAACTGTTTGTTGCCGGCGCGGCCGCTCCCGTCGGTGCCTCGGTAACCGTGAACAAACCGACAGCCGGTGCGACCAACACTGGCAACGCTCTGCAGGCGCTCACGCTCCTCGCCAGCGCCGTCAGCAATCTCGGTCTGGTTCAGGGCACCGTCGGCGCCGGCATCAACAAGCTGAATTATGCGGTGAACCTGGCCCAGTCTCAGGTCACCAATTACTCGGCCGCTCAATCGGGAATTCGCGACGCCGATGTCGCTGCCGAAGCTGCCAGCCTCACCAAGGCCCAGGTGCTGCAGCAGGCATCGCTCGCTGCTCTCGCACAAGCCAACTCGGCCCCGCAAGCCGTCCTTTCGCTCCTGAAAGGCTAAGTACGGGTGGCCTGAACGTCCGGGACTGGCCCCCAGTCCCGGACTAAATGCCTGAAACGGAATGTCCACTTCAATCACTTCGCCCATCACCGTTGCCGACCCCACTTTTACTGGCGTAAGCAAATTCGCCACAGGTCTGCAGCAGGTCCTGAGCCGCGCTGTCGGCATTGCCTCTCTGCCCCTGAACAGTCTGCAGGCTGGCCTCACGAATCTCAACGAGCACCAGGCCGCTCTGCAGAACCTGGACGCGACCTTCTCGAATCTCCAGCAGTCCATCAACAACCTGCAGAGCACTGTCGATTCCGGAGTCCTCAGCGCGCGCATCTCCAACGGTTCCGTTGTTTCCGCCACGGTCGGCAACACCGCGATCGCAGGAAGCTATTCCATCGAAGTCGATGACCTCGGTTCCTGGTCGACTGCTCTGAGCGTGCCTGGTTCGACGCCGGTAACCGATCCATCCAAGGGCGGCATTACCAATGCACCTTCCTTGAATCTTTCCATCGGTACCGGCCCCGGTACAATACCGACCCTGATCACACCGGCGTCTTCCTCGCTCCAGGATCTGGCAAGCGCTATCAACAGCCAGCCCGGCGGCCAGGTACAGGCCACCGTCGTGAATGTCGGCTCGACGGCTTCTCCGGATTACCGCCTGGCTCTCACGGCATACAAACTCAGCCCCGACGTGATTGATCTGGTGGATTCCAATGGCGCGGACCTGATCTCAACTTCGACTGCGGGCAATCCCGCTACATATAGGATCGACGGCACGCCTCTGATCTCGAGCGACAGCCGAACCGTCAAGCTCGCCCCCGGGGTCGCGTTGAACCTGCTAGGCCAGAGCACCTCCGGCCAGCCCACCATTGTGGCGGTACAGCCGAACCCCGCGGCGCTCGCGTCTGCCTTTTCATCCTTCGCTTCCGCTTACAATTCGGCGGTCAACGCTCTGCGCCAGCAACATGGTCAAGCCGCCGGCGTGCTTCAAGGGGACAGCTTGCTCGCAGCCCTGCAAAACACGCTTAGCCGGCTCGCCACCTACACCAACGGAACCGCGGCGGGTTCGCTGGCGAATTTCGGTATCAAGGTGGATCAGACCGGACGGCTAGCGGTCGATACAAGTGCGTTCACCTTAGCCGCGAACCAGAGCTTCTCGACCCTTCTCTCAACGGTCGGCACTTCTGCCACCGGAGGCTTCCTGAAAACAGCGGCGGACCTGCTCAATCGCATCGAGAATGCGACAACCGGCAGTCTTCCATCCGAAGAGTCGACCGTGAGCAGCCAGATTGCCGCCCAAAACGCAAAAATCGCTGAGGCACAGGCCACCGTAACCCAATTGCAGACAAATCTTACCGCCCAGATTTCCCGCGCGGACGCCGCCATCGCAGCGCTCGAATCCCGAGTCAGCTATGTAACCGGTTTGTTCGCCACTTATACCGGCGCCAACAATACCCAAAGCAATGGACTCCAGACACTCTGACAATCTTCGTCTGATCGACGCACTGCGCGACTCCGCCCGGTCGGAAGACTGGGAGCGGGTTGCTCAACTCGCCACCACCCTCTGCCAAAACCCCGCGCCCGTCAACCCACAGGAAGCCGCCGAATACCTGGACCGGCTCCGGCCGGCGCTCGTCGTGGCGCGTGTCTCTCGCGCTCACACGAAAGCATTTCTGCAGCGCCTCAATGCCGCCGCTGCATTTCAGAAGCCCTCTGACCCATTGTTTCCGAGCCAGGATTTCAGCAAATCGCCAGATTTTTGACGCCACCGGGAGCCGTGTTCCGTAAGTATTCCAGTTACTTACGTCTGGTCCTCCCGGTGCACTTCCACAGGCATGACTTTGGACCAGACCGGTCTGCAGCTTGGGCGATTCCTGACCTACCTCTCGCAGCGCGAGGAGGTCGTCGCATCCAATATCGCCAACGCCGATACTCCCGGATACCAGACACGCGACCTCACGGCGCCAGCGGATTTCTCGAATGCCCTGACCGACGCCTCCGCCATGATCGAAATCCCCGCACTGCCCAGCCGCAATGACGGCAACAACGTCTCGATCGATCGCGAGGCCCGCCTGCTGGCGGAAACGGCACTCAAATTCAATGTGACCGCGCAGATGCTCCGCAGCGAAATCAAAAACGTCCGCTCCGCCATCGAGGAGGGCCGCACTTCATGAGCCTTTTCAACGCTATTTCGATTAGCGCTTCCGGCATGGAAGCGCAGCGCTCGCGCGCCGAGATCATCACCGAAAACCTCGCCAATGCCGACACCACTCGCACTCCCGATGGCGGTCCTTACAAGCGCAAAGACGCCGTCTTCACCACTGCGCCATTGAGCTTTTCATTTTCTGAAGCTCTCTCCTCGGTGTCCTCTCAGAATCAGGGCGTCGCAGTGGCTGACGTCACCGTCGACGATCGCGATCCCGAGCGCCGCTACATGCCCGGACATCCCGACGCCGATGCCGATGGCTACGTCGCCTTCCCTCGCATCGATCCCGCCGAGGAAATGGTCGACCTGATGGGCGCCTCCCGCGGCTATCAGGCCAATGTCGCCGCGATTTCTTCGATCAAAGACATGATTGCCCGCTCGATCGACCTCTTCCGCTAAGGAGCTGCCCGGATGAACACAAACCTCGGTATTTCTTCAGTTTTCAACCCGATCACACAGGTTCTTCCCGCCGCCGGCTCCAAACCGGCCGTCAGTTTCACTGACGTGCTCGGCAGCGCGGTCAATCAGGTCGAGTCCGCGCAACAGTCGGCGCACTCGGCTGCCATGGACCTGCTCGCCAACGGAAAAGGCGACGTTCATAGTGTGGCGCTCGCCACCCAGCGCGCCGAACTCTCGCTCGAGCTCTTTCAACAGGTGAAAAACAAGTTCGTTCAGGCCTACCAGGAAATTATGAAAATGCCGATGTAGCCGTATGAGTGCGAAGCCATGAATCAACTGGCCAGAATTTGGGGCTCGTTCGGCCGCAGCCAGCAGATTTCGCTGGTTCTGGTGCCTTTGATCGCCGCCGCTGCGATTTTTGGAATCCTCAGATGGCGGCATGACAGCAGTTTTCGCGTCCTATATAGCGGCCTCGCACCGGAAGATGCCTCGGCGGTCACTCAGAAAGTTCGCGAAGCCGGCATCGAGTTCAAACTGGATGAGACCGGCTCCTCCATCTCCGTGCCTGCGCCGCGTCTGGCCAACGCGCGACTGGCGCTCGCCGGCGCCAGTATGCCCCGCTCCGGCCGCATCGGCTTCGAACTCTTCGATCGCTCCAATCTGGGCGCAAGCGACTTCGCAGAGCAGGTCAACTATCGGCGGGCTCTCGAAGGTGAGCTCGAGCGCACCGTCGCCACTCTTTCCGAGGTCGATCAGGCCCGCATCCATATTACTTTCGCCAAAGAATCGGTTTTTATCGATGCCCGCCAGCCTTCCAAAGCGACAGTCGTCCTGCGCCTCAAGCGCAACGGCCAACTTGCCCAGGCAAACGTCTTCGCAATCGCCAACCTGGTGGCGAGCGCCGTCGACGGCCTTGCTCCCGACGCTGTTGCCATCATCGATGGCAACGGCCGATTGCTGAATCGCCCCCATGCTCAAGGTGATTCTGACGCCCAGCTCGCCGAAGCCAATCTCGATTACCGCAGACAAGTCGAATCCGAACTCCTCGCCAAGATCAGTAACGCCCTTGGCCCGCTGCTCGGCCCTGAACGCTTCCGCGCCAGCGTCAACGCCGAATGCGATTTCAGCAGCAGTGAAGAGAACGAGGAAACCGTTGATGGCACCAAATCCGCCATCCTGACCTCCCAGTCGACCGAGGAGTCGAGCGGAAGCGCAGTCTCGGGCGGCACGCCCGGCACGGCTTCCAACCTGCCTCGCCCAATCGCCAAAGCCACCACCGCTGGCGTTGGCCTGACGCGTCGCACCGAGAACGTCACTTACCAGCCCAGCCGCACGGTTCGTCACA
>Ga0068856_100007309_pt1 | contig 10783 bp, 7 predicted proteins | sample KBSCornC62_FD_66595 | JGI IMG/M metagenome (GOLD analysis project Ga0068856, IMG submission 66595) | Corn rhizosphere microbial communities from Kellogg Biological Station, Michigan, USA - KBS Corn C6-2 | ecosystem: Host-associated > Plants > Roots > Rhizosphere > Soil ... | reverse complement strand
ATTTTTCCATGACGGTCGCATCGTCGCTCTGGGCGTCGGCGAAGTTCCACACCTTGAGCTGATTCACCGCGAAGCCGCCAATCTCCACCGTGCCGCCTTCGCCGAGAATCGACAGCGAGCCCTCGAGATCTTTGGGCCGCGTCGCGGTCGTGGCTTCGATCAGCCCCAACGCGCCATTGCGGAAACGCAGCACGACCGCCGCCGTGTCCTCCGCCTCGATCCGCGCGAGCGCGCGCGTCGTCATCGCGAACACGCTGTCGACATCGCCCATCATCCACTCGAGCAGATCGACGTGATGGCTCGCCTGGTTGGTGAGCACGCCGCCGTCCATCGCCCAGGTGCCGCGCCACGCATCCTGATCGTAGTACGACTGCGGACGGCACCAGCGCACGCGCACCGTCCCGAGCACCAGCTTCCCGAACCGGCCGCTCTCGAGCGCCTGCCGCGTCTTGACGACGGGGACGTTGAAGCGATTCTGCTTCACCACGAACAACTTGATTCGCGCTTCATCGCAGGCACGGATCATTTCGTCCGCGTCCGGCAGCGTGAGCGCCATGGGCTTCTCGACGACGATGTGCTTGCCGTGCGGCGCGAGCGCGATCACGTGCTCCGCATGATTGCCGCTTTCGGTGAGCACGGAAACGACGTCGACGTCCACGGACTGCATCATCTGCTGCATGTCCGTGAACCAGGGCACCGAGAACTCTTCGCCGACCTTGCGCGCTTTCGCTTCGACGATGTCGCAGACGGCGGCCAGCTTGGCGTCACGGATGATCCCGCGGCCGAGCAGCTCGGAATGTCGTTTGGAGATGCGCCCGCAGCCGACGAGCGCGATCCGGAGTGGCGGATCTTTACGAGTCACGATCGCGGGCAAAGCTACCGCTCATCGGAGCACCGGCGCCGATTGATTCACTTCGCGAAAATAAGTTGAGACTCGTCACGAACGGATGGACGACGCCGACGTCCATCGCGTCGTCGCAGGGTAGGCAACATACAGATGCGCCCACGTCATGTAAATGACCTGGGCGCCCATTCATGCCGCGAGACGGGTTCGTTCGCCCAGCGATTAGCCGCTCACGCGACTCAGCACCGCCGCGACCCGCTCGTTGAATCGGCTGGTCGAAAAATGCTCCAGTCCAGGTGGAATCCGCCGCTCTCGATCGCCAATGGCGGTGAGAATGGCCGCTCGCAGCTCCGCTGGATCGTCGGGATTCACGACCTGGCCGAGCGCGCCGTGCAGCACCGCTTCGCGGCTCGCGTCCAACGCGCTCGCGATTACCGGGACCCCGCACGCGAGCGCCTCGAGATACACGATTCCGAACCCTTCACCTCGCCCCGGCATGACGAAAGCGTCGGCCAATCGGAAATGGTCCGCCTTTTCGTTCTCGGGCACGTAGCCGGCGAAGACCACACGCTCCGCCAGTCCGAGGTGCTTGGCTTTGTCAACGAGGCGCTGCCGATCGTCGCCGTCACCGACGATCAAGTACGCGAGATCGGGTTTGTCGGCGACGAGCGACGGGAGTACATCGAGGACCTCGTCGATGCCTTTGTATCTGTCTTCCACGGTCAATCGCGCGGTCGTGAGAAGCACGGTGCGGCCCGCGAGATCGTAGCGATGCAAGAGATCGGCGCGCTTTGCGCCGATTCCGTACTGCGCGAGGTCCACGCTCGGCGGAAGAATCGACACGAGCGCGAATTGAGTCTTCGACCACTCGAGCAAGCGGTTGCGTGTGAGTTCGCTGATCGAGATCACGAGCTTGGCGCGTCTCAATGCGGCTCTGTACGCGAACCCTCGGTCCTTCCAGACCTCCACGCCGTAAGAGAGAGCGATGAGCGAGGCGCCCGTCGCCGACGCCAGCAGCGACGCGAGCGGAAGGAGGTTGATGTGGCCACACAGCACGACATCCGGCCGCATCTTCCACGCCGTACGGCCCGCCGCGAGCGAGAAGCCGATCTTCCCCCGGCGGGCGGGCGTGATGTACTCCACGTTCGCGGGCAAGACTTCGCTGCTGTCGTATGGCCCACGCGGTACGACAGTGACTTTCGAGACGCGCGGATCCGCGGCGACAGCGGTGAGCAGGTCGCGGTTGAACTTCGCGATCCCGCCGCGCGCGCCGAATGCGTCGGTCACCAGCGCGAGCACGTTCATGCGCGCGCCGTCAGCGCGTACACCTCGCGCGCCCAGCCTCGCAACCCGCGCGGCGCCGGCTCGCCATCCTGATACAGCCAGCTCCGCACCGGGATCGAGAAGCCCGTCTTCCTTCGTCGCGTGAGCTCGTCGGGCAATCCCGCGGCCGCCGCCATCGCACGTTTGTCGATCGACGGCTCCGCCGCCAACAGCGGTGCAATCTCACGCCACAACGTCCAGTCGACGAGTGGCGTACGCACCTCCACCGAGTGGCTCATGCTCGTCCAGTCGGTGTCGCGGAGCAGCTGATTCCGCATGTACCACGTGCTCTCGAGCGCCGACACCTTGAGGCGATCGGAGCCGAGCGCGTTCAACGTCGCGCGAAGCCGCTCGACCGTATCCAGCTCCGCCAACCCGGCGAGCGCGATCTCCGGCTCGAGCTCCGCGGCGACCTCCCACGGCAGGAACATCGCGCGGCGAAGCAAATAGGCGCCGGCGAGCTCGTTTCCATATTCGAGAACACTCGCGTACTTCGGCGATGCGATGCGGCGCATCAGCGGTGCGCTCATCGCCCGCAGTGCGGTCGCGACGCGCGGAGAAACCGGGACGCGGCGGACAGAGGCTACGAGACGCGGGAGCTCGTGGAAGCTGGGATAGCCCCCGAACAACTCGTCGCCGCCGACGCCGGAGAGCACGACCTTCAGGCCGGCCGCCGCGGCCGCCCGCGACACGAAGTAGGTATTCACTCCGTCGGTGGTCGGCTGATCCATCCGCTCGAACAGCCGTTCGCGTTCGCGGATGAAGTCGTCGCGCGTGATCCAGACCGTCGTGTGATCGGTCCCGAGTCGTCGCGCCGTTTGCTCGGCCCACACCGTCTCGTCGTGGCGGGTTCCGCGGAACTGCTCGAAGCCGAGCGTGACGGTTCGGATTCGGCCGCCAATTTCCGATGCGAGCGTCGCAATCGTGGTGGAGTCGAGGCCGGCGGAGAGAAAGACGCCGACTTCAACGTCGGACACCATGTGCGCGGACACCGTGTCGAGCAGTGATGCGCGCAGCCGCTCGCCGATTTCGGCTGAGGGCCGCCGCGTCAACGGACGAGAGCCTTCCGCGTCGTGCAAGAGGTCTGGAATACTCGCGTATCTCGTCGGGGTGTGAGCGCCGTCATACCCGACCCACATCGTACTTCCGGCGGGCAGCGAGCGAATGCCGCGCCACATCGTGTATGGCTCCGGCACGTGGCCCCACAGGAAAAATCCGGCGTGGCCCGCTGGATCGCGCTGCGCTTCGACGCCGAGCGCGAGCAGCGCCCGCACCTCCGAGGCGAACCGGAAGCTGCGGCCATCGTCGGCGTAATACAGCGGCTTGATGCCGAAATGATCGCGCGCGAGCAGAAGGCCATGGCGCCGGGGATCCCAGATCGCGAATGAGAACATTCCGCGAAGGTCGCGCACCATGCCGGCGCCCGCCTCGGCATACAGCTTCAGCAGGACTTCCGTGTCGCTGGCCGTGCGAAATCGATGACCGCGCGCGGCTAACCGCGAGCGCAGCTCGCGGTAATTGTAGATCTCGCCGTTGAACACGATCGTGCAGCGCGATTCCGCGTCGTGCATCGGTTGCGCGGCGCTCTCCGAGAGATCGATGATCGCGAGACGTTGGTGGGCCAGCGCAATGCAGCCGTCTTCGGACGCCCAGTGTCCGTGCGCATCGGGGCCGCGGCACCGCATGCGGTCGCAGGCTGGCGCCAACGAGCTCGCATTCGCTCGTGGGGCGGCCGGGCCGTACGCGTGGGTTCCGACAATCCCGCACATCGCCGCGTCCTCTCAGTCCGACCCGGGCGCCACGGCGACGGCGCTCTTGGCGTTCGCGCCGAACAATCCGAGATCGCTGAAGTCCGATACGCGCGGAACGAAGTCCTTCATGCTCACGTTCGGCAGCAATCGCTCGGCGCGCACGCACAGCGCGCCGAGCGATACGGCCGTGCTGACCAGCGAGGCGACCGCCGCCCCGGTGCCGCCAAAGAACGGCAGGAGAATGAGCAGGCAGGGAACGCGCACGATCACGCCGGCCGTCTCGGGAGCGAGCGGGAGCGAAGGATGCCCGAGCCCGCGGCCCATGTCGCGAATGATGAGTTTAGCGTTTGCGAATAATCCCGAGACGCATAAGAGGACGGCGGGAGCGAAGGCCGGAGAGTACCGCCGGCCAAAAACGAGCGGAAGCCCGATTCCCGCCGCGGCCATTGCCACGATCGCCACGGCGATGAGGCATGCGAACGAGCGGCGCATGTTCCGGAGAACCGCGCTCACGGCGACGGGATCGTTTCCATCGAGCTGCGCCGAGTCCGACTGCACCACCGAGCCGAGCGCGGTGCCAATGACCGAAACGAGGGACGACCACGTCGTGGCGACCACGTATTCACCAATGACCTCGGGCGCGACGAGCACCGACATCAGCAGCTGATCGAGGCGGAAATTCGCCTGCGCGGGAAGCGACGTCGCGACGATTTTCACGCCGTACGATCCGATGTCGCGCCGCCGCGGTGTGGCGCCGCCCTCGCTGATCCGCTCGGGCCGGCGGCGCGATGCCAGATGAGCCGCGACGGCCGTGCCGAGCGCCAACCCCGCCACCGCTCCAACGACGTAGCTGTTCACCGTGAGCCGATGAGTCGCCGCGAGCGCAAGTACGGCCAGCAGCGGCCCGACGCTGGCAAGTGCGCGCACTGCCCAATACCCACCAATGCGTCCGCGGGACAGCAGTGCGCCGGCGTACACGCCGAACACCAACGTCAACGGAATCGTGACGCAGTACAGGTCGGCCGCCGCAAAGATCCCGGCGTAGTGTCGCCGAAGGGCCAACCAGTTGATGAGCACTGCGACCGGAAGCAGTGCGAGCCCATTGAGTCGCGCGAGCCGTATGCACCTGGCGTACCCACGCGCTCCGAACCGCGCGCTGAAGTACATCGACGTTTGCGTATTCACGATCGCGCCGACCGACGTGACCACGCTCGGCCAGAGCAGCGCGACCGTGAGAAGGCCGCGCCCCGTCGGTCCGAGTACCCGGGCGAGCACGATGCCGGTCGCGAAGGTGAAGATGCGAACGGCGGCGTTGCCCCCGATCGCTTGCATCCAGCGCTGAGCTTTTCGTGCAATGGCTCGAGCAGCCATCATTGGGGGCCTGGCGAACGATTCATTGTCCCTATTCGACCGGGCTCACGGCGTCTAGGTTCGAGATCGACATGCCGCTCCGCTCGATTGTATTCTGGTATAACGCCCCCACGATCCATCAGTTCGGGTTGATCCGCGCGCTGGCTGAGGATCCCGCGTCGCGTGTGACCATGGCGGCGTTCCACAATTTGCTGCCTGATCGCCGCGAGATGGGGTGGAGCGAACCGGATTTTGGTCGCGCCACGCGAACGATCGTGCGAACGGACGCGGAACGCGATCGGCTGATTGCCGCGCACGCCGAGCCGGACGCATTGCACGTCTTCTCGGGAATCCGCGGATTCGCCGGCGTGTACGGCGCCTTTCGCCGTGCGGCGCTCACCCGTGCGCGACTGGGAGTGATGGCCATTCGCCCGGACGCGCGGCGCGGAAGCGGCCTGCCTCGATATCTCGCGCACGCGCTGCAGGCGATCCGCTTTCGGAGGCGAATCGACATCGTGTTCGCATCGGGGCGAATTGGAGTCGACTGGTACCAGCGCGTCGGGTTTCACGCGTCGCGAGTGTTCGAGTTTGGCAACTTCGGCGATATGCCCGATGCCTCGCCGTCGGGGAACGAACCCGGGGGCCCGTATCGACTGCTGTACGTCGGGGCGCTCGTAGAGCGGAAGGGCGTGGACGTCCTGCTGCGGGCCTTGGCAACAGTGCCCTCCTCGAGTTGGCAGCTCGAGGTCATGGGCGACGGTCCGTCCAAAGAAGCACTGATCGAGCTCGCTGGTCGACTTGGCATTCAGCGCTCAATCCAGTGGACCGGCTTTCAGGAACGCGCGAGAGTATACGATGCGCTCGCGCGTGCGGACACCGCGCTGCTGCCCTCCCGGCACGATGGCTGGGGTTCGGTCATCAACGAAGCACTCATGTCCGGAACTCGCGTGGTGTGCTCCGATGCCTGCGGCGCCGCGGTGCTCGTGGAGGCGAGCGGCCACGGCCAGATCGTGCCGGCCGGACGAGCCGACGCGCTTCGCGATGCGATTCGTGCGAGCATCGAGCGTGGGCGTCAGTCCGCGGAAGATCGCGCCGCTATTCGACGATGGGCCGCGCGGGTGACGCCCCAGCGCGGAGCGGAGTATTTCCGATCGATCGTGCTCCACGTCGCGCGCCAAGCGGCGCGGCCGGTGCCACCGTGGCGTGCGGAAGGCTAGACCCCTCCAGCTTCCAGATCGTCCAGCCGTCAGTTGTGGAAAGCCGCTCGGCGGGGACGGTTTGGTGCCATGAGTCGCGCGTCACGAGGTACTCCGCGCCGTACCGCCGTGCGACGGCAAGCAGCTCATCCGGAGTGCGGCCTGCCCACCAGGCTCGGAGCTGATCCTCGGTCGGCGCCGCGGTGAGCCGGCGGCCCAGAATGGCATCGAGTCGCGCGCCCCATTCGGCGATCGCGTCGTCGGCGTAGGGCACGTTCTTCCAATCGAACACGGCGCTCCGGCCTGACGCCATCGGCAGAAAGTCGAATGACGCGAGAGGCGGAAAGAGCACCAGTGCGCCCGGGCTGCTCGCCGCCTCGAGCGCGGCTCCCAGCCGGCGCATCTCGGGCGTCAGAGCGTCTGAGCCGTCAATGCTCGGCGAGACAGCGCGCGCGATGTGCCACCTGCCCGGCGCCGCGGGCGCGTCGTTAGCGATCGCGATGCTCAACGTGAGCAGCACCGTGAGCGCCGCCGCGGGTGGCACGACAAACAGCGGGTTCGCTCGGATGTGGAGTCGCGATGCTGCGACGGTGAGTGCCACCATGCCGGCGAGCGCCACGCCGAGAAGGAGGACCGGCGGCACGGGAAGCCGAGCGGGCATCGGGATGCTCACGCAGACCACTGCGGCGCATGTGAGCTGTAGCGCGGTGGTCCAGGCCGAGCGGTTCGATCGGAGCGCCCATTCGGCCGCCCCGATCGCGAGCAGCGCAACACCGTCAGCTCGACAGATCGGGGCCACGAGCAGCAACACCGCCGTGGCATACCGACGATCTCGCATCATCTGTAGCATGAGCGCGGCCGCCAGCAGCAGGATCGCGAGGTGCGCGAACGGCATGGCACGCTGGGCTTGGAGCTTCGCGATTGCCGCAATGCGCCAGTGCTCCACCCCGATGTCGTTGAGAACGAGCAGCGCGGCCGCGATCACAACGGCGCTCGACGCGGCGGCTTTCAACCGGTGTGTCGCGCCGGATTCCCACAATGCGCGGCCAAGCCCGACTGTCGCGAACGCGAGGGCCGCTTGATTGATCCAGTGCAGGCTGCCCGCGCTGCTTGGAAGCCAGTGATGCGGCGCCCGAACGTATCCAAAAATTCTGATGAGCTCCGCACCCGCGACATGCGAGGGAGTCAAGATCATCGGCACGACGACGGCGCCGACACAGGCTGCGCACGCGAGAAGCCCGATAGCCAACCCAACGAGCATCGTTCGATTGTTCCGAATGTCTCGGATTGCGAGCGGCGCCAGCAGCAACGCGCCCATGATGCCAACGAGCACCTGCAACAGCGCGGCGAACCCGAGAAGCACGTACGCGCCGCGCCAGCGTCCGCGCAGCCCAGCATACCAACCCCAGAGCGCGAATGACATCGCGAACGTTCCGGGCACCGCGTTCGTCGAATCGACGATCGGGAGATTCCACAGATGGTGATTCGCGGCGCAGAGCCAGAGCACGAGCGCCGCTGATACGGCGAGCGCCGGCCACGACAACTCCCGCTCGTCGGCAATCCACGCTACGATCGCCACGACGGCGCCACACACGGCGATGAGTGTCGCCAACTGCACCGCGAAGTACGCGTGCGCGAACGTGAATCCGGCACGCACCAATCCGGAGATCAACAGCTCGTACGCCACGCGCGGGCTCGGACCGAGGAACGACTGCACGGCGAAGTCGCGCGCGAAGAGTCCTGGATGCAGCCGAGCGAGAATCGGCAGCACTTCTTGTGAGTGATTGGCCATCGGCCAGCGGTACGGCCCGATCCACAGCGTCGCGAACGCCAGCCCAATCGCGAGCGGCCAACGCACCACGAGCCGGGTGCGCCGTTCGGTGTCCACTGTCGACTCGACTGCAACGCGAGGGCCGCTGAATTCGCGAGCTCGCGTTCGCCGAGCCTCAGCGAGCATGAACTTGGGGCGATGGCGCGGGCGGCCACACGCGGAACGAGACCGCGCGCGCGCCTTGAAAGGATTCGTACGTGAGGCGAATTCCGTCTCGCAAGCCGGTGCGGGGCTTCCACCCCAAGCGCGTGAGACGCGCGCAATCCAACAGCTTCCTCGGCGTCCCGTCCGGCTTCGACGTGTCGTGGACGATCTCGCCGTCATAGCCGACCACGTCTCGCACGATCGCCGCCAGCTCCCTGATGCTGACGTCTTCGCCGCACCCGATGTTGACGATCTGCATCGGGTCGTCGTGGCGCTCCATGACGAGAACCGTGGCGTCGGCCATGTCGTCCACGTACAGGAACTCGCGGCGCACGCTGCCGGTGCCCCACACGGTGACGGTGGGCGCTTCCGCCAGCTTCGCTTCGTGGAACTTCCGAATCAGCGCCGGGAGCACATGACTATTCTCTAAATCGTAGTTGTCGCCCGGCCCGTACAGATTGGTCGGCATCACCGACACGAAGTTCGACCCGTGCTGCCGGTGGTACGCCTGACACATCTCGATGCCGGCGATCTTCGCCACGGCGTACGGCTGGTTGGTCGGTTCGAGATAGCCGGACAGGAGGTACTCCTCCTTCATCGGCTGCGGGGCGTGCTTGGGGTAGATGCACGAGCTGCCGAGGAACAGGAGCTTCGCCACGCCGCAGCGGTGCGCCGCCTCGATCACATTGCACTGGATCGCGAGATTGCTGCGGATGAAGTCGGCGGGATACGTGTTGTTCGCCAGGATCCCGCCGACCCTCGCCGCGCCGAGGAACACGAACTCCGGCCGCTCGGATTCAAAGAACGCAAATACCGAGCGCTGATCCTCGAGATCGAGCTCGTCGTGCGAGCGAACGATGATGGTCCGGTAGCCGCCCTCGGCGAGCCGCCGCACGAGCGCGGACCCCACGAGGCCGCGGTGACCGGCGACGTAGATCCGGCTATCGTGGCGCATCATGCCCTCGTGCGAACGCGGCGTCGACGGACTCATCGGATTTCCGGCATGGGAGCGTCGCGCGCTGGGCACGCTGGTTATTGAATTGAAGGATGCTTATGCGGACCGCACGCGGAAGCCGGCGGCGGCGAGCTTGACGAGCGCTCGGACGCGCTCGCGCTCGCGCTTCGCGTACAGCGGGTCCACCGCGGGGGCGCGCTCCAGGTGCACGACGCCCCGGCTGTCCATGCGTGATTGCACGTCGACGATGGTCTCCCCCGGCACCCGGGACGGCCGGTCGCCGCACATCACGATGTACTGCACGCCGTATGTGCTCCGAACGGAGGACGGGATCGCGTCAGAGGCGTAGCCCACGAACAGGTATCGCGGAAACAGCGGCCGCATACCCGAGCGGGTCGCGACCCATGGAAGCACCGTGGCAAACCCCTGCCGCTTCAGGTTCCCTTGCGCCCACGCCTCAGCATCCCGCTTGGTGTACACCAACACCCATGTTGTCGCGCGTGCGCAAGACTCCTCGTCCGCCATCGATGACATCCCCGACCTGTGGCAAAGCTACCGCGCGATTCGCGCCGAAAGGCTGGGGCAAATCGGAGCCGTTGCTTCGGTGTGAATGGCGACTTTCAGCGGCGCGCTCCAACGGCACGGCGCACCGAAAACGGTGCGCCGCTCGCCCTGCCCCAAGAACAGCTAAACTATTTCTGGGGCACGCTTCTGCAAGGCTCTCTTTCCGCGTGTAAACGCCCGCGCCACACCGGATTTCGGGCGGCTCGCTAATTTGTCGTGTGAATGATCGATATTCACACGCACCTCCTGCCCGGCGTGGACGACGGCTCTCCGTCGCGCGAAAAGTCGCTGCCGGTGCTGCACGAATTCAGGCAGGCCGGTGTGCGCACGGTCGTCTGCACACCCCACCTGAACGCCTCCCGGGCAGGCGCCGCGCCGTTCGAGCATCACGCCGCGCTGCTCCAGGATCTCCGCGCCGACGCGCCCGCGGGGCTCACGCTCGAGCAAGGCTGGGAGATCATGCTCGACATGCCCGGCGCCGATCTCTCCGATCCGCGCCTCGGGCTCGCGGGCTCGCGCGCCCTGCTCGTCGAGTTCCAGCATTCGAATCTCCCGCCGAACGCCAGCGCCGAGCTGTTCAGAATTCGGATGAGCGGGCGGGTGCCCGTCGTCGCGCACCCCGAACGCTACGTCGGGTGCACGGTCGAGAACGTCCGCGACTGGAAGCGCTCGGGCGCCGTGATACAGATGGACGTCACCGCCATACTCGGCGGTCGCCGGATCAGCGAGCTGACGCGACGACTGCTCGCTGAAGGCCTGTGCGACATCTTCGCGAGCGATACACACGTGGACAAGCGTTCGCTCGGTCCCGTGCGGCAGTGGCTC
>Ga0068856_100007304_pt1 | contig 10784 bp, 8 predicted proteins | sample KBSCornC62_FD_66595 | JGI IMG/M metagenome (GOLD analysis project Ga0068856, IMG submission 66595) | Corn rhizosphere microbial communities from Kellogg Biological Station, Michigan, USA - KBS Corn C6-2 | ecosystem: Host-associated > Plants > Roots > Rhizosphere > Soil ... | reverse complement strand
CAACCGGCTCCTCACCAAGAAGGACATCGGCGGAGTCATCGACGAGGTCTATCGCCACACCGGCCAGAAGGAGACGGTGCTGTTCGCCGACGCGATCATGCAGCTCGGCTTCCGCCACGCCTTCGCGGCAGGCATTTCGTTCGGCAAGGACGATATGGTCATCCCGCGGGCGAAAGAAGATCTGGTCGAGGAAACTCGTACCCTCGTGAAGGACTACGAGCAGCAGTATCAGGACGGTCTGATCACCCAGCAGGAAAAGTACAACAAGGTGATCGACGCCTGGTCGCGTTGTGGCGACCGAGTCGCGTCTGAGATGATGAAGGAAATCTCGGCCACTCCGAAGCAGGAGGACGGTCGCGAGGCTCCCATTAACTCGATCTACATGATGGCCCACTCGGGTGCCCGCGGCAGCCAAGCACAGATCAAGCAGCTCGCGGGTATGCGCGGGCTGATGGCCAAGCCGTCGGGCGAAATCATCGAAACGCCGATCATCTCAAACTTCAAGGAAGGGCTGACCGTCCTTGAATATTTCAACTCGACGCACGGCGCCCGCAAGGGTCTGGCGGACACGGCGCTCAAGACGGCAAACTCAGGCTACCTGACACGCCGTCTTGTCGACGTCAGCCAGGATTGCGTGATCGTCGAGGAAGATTGCGGCACCGACCGTTCGCTGGAAATGCGCGCAATCGTTCAGGGCGGCACCGTGATCGCATCGCTCGCGGACCGGGTCCTCGGTCGAAGCACCGCGGAAGACATCGTCGATCCGAAGACCGACGAAATCGTTATCCCGGAAGGCACTCTTCTTGACGAACCGATGGTTGCCCGTCTGGAGGAGATCGGGATCCAAGGGATCAAGATCCGCTCACCGCTTGTCTGCGCGTCGAAAACGGGCGTTTGTGGCAAATGTTACGGGCGCGATCTCGCCCGCGGTACTCCGGTCAACATCGGTGAGGCTGTCGGGGTTATCGCCGCCCAGTCGATCGGCGAGCCGGGTACGCAGCTGACGATGCGGACTTTCCACATCGGCGGCGCGGCGCAGCTTAACGAGCAATCAAACCTCGAGGCTCCCGTCGACGGCACAATCGAATTCCGCGATATGCCGACGATCATGGATCCGCGGGGACGGCACCTGTCGCTGTCGCGTTCGGGCGAAATCGCCATCCTCGACATGGACGGGCGCGAACTGTCTACCCACCGTGTCCCGTACGGCGCTCACCTGCTGTGCGAGAGCGGGCATATCGTGAGTCGCGGCGATCGTATCGCGGAGTGGGATCCGGCGTTCAGCCCGGTCATCACGGAAACCGGCGGTGCGGTCAAATATCAGGACCTCATCGATAACCGCTCACTTTCCGAGCAGACTGACGAGTCCACCGGTATCGCCCAGCGCGTGGTCACCGAGGACAACACCAAGTCAAAGAAAGAGTCGCTTCACCCGCGGCTTACCTTGACCGGCAAGGATGCTGGCGAAGCGGGCGTCTACCGGCTCGCTCCGGGTGCAATCATCGCGGTCGAGGACGGCCAGCAGGTCGAGCCCGGCGAAGTCCTGGCTCGTATGCCGCGGGAAGCGGCGCGGACCCGCGACATCACCGGTGGTCTGCCGCGAGTGGCCGAGCTGTTCGAAGCGCGCAAGCCCAAGGAGAACGCGATTATCGCCAAGGTTTCGGGGAAGGTCACCTTCCTTCGCGACTACAAGGCGAAGCGGAAGATCGCGATCGTTCCGGAGGACGGCGGCGATCCGGTCGAGTATCTGGTGCCGAAGTCGAAGCTGATCGAAGTCCAGGAAGGCGATTACGTGAAGCGCGGCGACAATCTCGTCGGCGGTTCGCCGGATCCGCACGATATCCTGGAAGTGCTGGGCGTGGAAGCGCTGGCCGAATATCTCGTCAGCGAAATCCAGGAGGTGTACCGTCTCCAGGGCGTGACCATCAACGACAAACACATCGAGACAATCGTTCGCCAGATGCTGCAGAAGGTCGAGATTACCGACGGCGGCGACACCACCTTGCTTCCGGGCGAGCAAGTTGATCGCGAGGAAATGGACGACGTTAATTCGCGGCTCGAGAAGAAGCAGAAGCCTGCCGAAGGCAAGCCAGTCCTGCTCGGCATTACCAAGGCGAGCTTGCAGACCCGCAGCTTCATCTCGGCGGCATCCTTCCAGGAGACCACACGTGTCCTCACCGAGGCAGCGGTCCAGGGCAAGGTCGACACGTTGATGGGCCTGAAAGAAAACGTCATCGTCGGTCGCCTCATCCCAGCGGGAACCGGCGCCGGTATGAACCGGCTGCGTATCGCGGCTTCGTCCCGCGACGCTGCGCTCCGGGCTCAGCACCGCAAGCTTCAGGATGCGCTGGTTGCGCCGGACTCGGCTGCGGAGCTTAGGGTGGCGGAACTGGCGCGGTCGCCGCGCGACGGCACCGCGGGAACAGGCGAGGACCCGCTGGCCGAGGTTGTTCCGAGCGGACATGGAACCGATGCGGACGCTGGTGATTATCTGAACAAGTAATCGTCTCCCGATCACCCAGAGGGGCTCTCCGGAAATATCCGGGGAGCCCCTTTTCATTAAAATTGCAGCCCCAACCCCGGTTACAGCGTCCGTTCATCCGGAACGGCAATAATCCGTGATGCGCCTGCAACAGGGGCGCGCGTATGATGAGTGTGCTGGCAAGCGCTCGTCGTGTTTTCAGGCAAGCTCCTCAGCTGCCGGCGCCGAGTCAGTGTCCAACCCGGGGGCGGGAGACATGTATGCCATTCAAATCGCAGAACCTTCAGCCGGCCGAAGAGCGGGAATATTTCCGCAGGCGGGCACTGGAAGAGGAAACAGCCGCCATTACCGCTCCGTCGCTGAAGGCGAGTCTGGTCCACCAGGAGCTCGCGAAGCGCTATCGAGCTCATGCGCAGGCGCTTGCCTCCACGGAAACCTCCGATGTTATGGAGCTCAGACCGGCGAACGGCGCGGCAGCTTAGGCCTGTATAACCGCCACGGGATCGTACGCGCGCCGGTAGCCGAAATCAGTCCTCACCGGCGCCCCGCCATTTGCAGCGGAATCCATGATGGCCTTGATCAGGCGCATGTCCTGGACGCCCTCTTCGCCCGGAGTCAGCATAGGCTCTTTCCCGCGGACCACGTCCGCCATCCAGTCCATCTCGCGCGCAAAATGGTCGACCTCATGGATAGGAATCTGCGTCCACTTGCCACCCTGAACAAGGCTGAGATGATTGCCGCCATAGAAGCAGCCAGGGTCGGCGACCAGTCGAGTGTGCTGACCGATGACCTCGTATGACATTTCGTCGGAAGCATCGAAGGACGTAGAGCCCTGCGCGATTGCGCCGGAGGGAAAGCGGAATTCCCACGCGTAAAGATCTTCGACGGTCTTGAATCGCGGATCGTTCCTGTCGGTCTGCGAAGTAGCGCGGACTTCCAATGGCTCTTCATTCAAGAGGTAACGCGCAGCGCTGACCCCGTAGATCCCCATGTCAGCGAGAGCTCCTCCGCCGGACATCTTCATGTCCAGCCGCCAGGCATCCGACGGGTCGTTGAGGTTCGACTGCCGCACCATCTTGGTGATCACGAGCCGCGGCTTGCCGAGCGAGCCGGAGCGTACTCGCCGCATTGCCTCGACATTCAGCGGTTCGGTGAGGCAGCGATAGGCAATCATCAGCTTGCGGTTGGCTGCCTTCCCAGCTGCAACCATCGCCTCCGCGTCTGCGACAGTGCTGGCCATCGGCTTTTCGCAGAGGACGTGCTTCCCCGCCTTGAAAGCGCGGATCGTGTACTCGGCATGCATGCTGTTCGGCAGGACGATGTAGACGACATCAATGCGCGGATCGTTAGCAATCCGGTCGTAATTCTCGTAATTGTAGATGGCGTCCGCTGGCAAGCCGTTTTCCGCCGCCACGCGCTTCGCCTTGTCCGGATGACCACTCACGACGGCAGCGAGGCTGGCACCGGTAGTCGTCCGAAGCGCAGGTATGATTTCGCCGAGCGCGAGCTTGCCGAGACCGACGACTGCGAAGCCGAGCTTACCGTCGCTGCCGGCAGCTCGCGCGGGAATGGCGCCAGCCAGAACCGATGCTCCCGCAACCCCCAGCCCGATCACTCCGCGCCTCGTGAATTCATTCGCCATCCTTCTCCTCCCCACCCTTCGCAGCGACTTGCAGATGCTGTACCCATGAGCGCTTGCGCTAACAATGGCGGCAAAGGAACGGGAATGCGAATAATTGCCGGAGCGCTCACACTTGCGTTAGCGTTCGAAGGAGCTCGCGCGGCGACGCCAGATCGACCGCCAATCACCGGCGTCTCTCACCTCGCCGTCTACGCTGCGGATCCGCAGGCGAGCGAGCATTTCTACGTCGACCAACTCGGCGCCACCGAAATGCCGGACCCGGAGAACCCCGCCGGTGCGCGCTATCACTTCAACGCCACTCAGTACGTCGAAGTCCTGCCGTTGCCGCCCGGCCAAACGGGCATCAATCGGCTGGCCCACGCCGCCTTCGTTACCTCAGACGCTGAAGGGCTTTTAGAATATCTGAAGGCCAAGGGTATAGTGGTTCCCGCGTCAGTGACGGAGGGAAGCGACGGCACCCACTGGTTCGATGTGAAGGATCCGGAAGGTACCCCGGTTCAGTTCGTCCAACAGCCGGCGAAAGCGCCTGTAATTGCGCCGGACCCACTATCGAGCCGCATTATCCATGTCGGTTTCATCGTTCACAACGAGGCGCGTGAGAATGCCTTTTGGCAGGGGATTCTCGGCTTCCGCCCATATTGGAAGGGCGGCTTCGATCCCAAGAAGCCGCAGTGGATCTCGATGAAGGTACCCGATGGGCAGGACTGGCTGGAATATATGGTGGTAGGCAGCCCGGATGGCACCGGCATTCCGCCCGGAATGAACGCTGGCGACCTTGGGGTTCTCGACCATTTCGCGCTCGGAGTGCGCGATATGCGCCAGACCTACATCACCTTGTGGAACGGCAAGCGGCTCGACGGCCAAAAGCCCGACGCGCTTCCAAAGATTGGGTTGGACGCCAAGTGGCAGCTAAACTTGATCGATCCCGACGGAACCCGCGCCGAATTCATGGAATTCACGCCGATCGGAACGCCTTGCTGTTCGCCCTTCACGGCCGAGCATGTTGACGCCACAGTTCCAGCTTCCAAATAGTCTCTATGGACCAATCCGATCCCACCGCATCCACGCGCGCCGGCTTTGTCGCGGTGATCGGCGCGCCGAACGCCGGCAAGTCTACCTTGGTCAATGCACTGGTCGGGCAGAAGGTCGCTATCGTCAGCGCGAAGGCCCAGACGACGCGTGCGCGGCTGATGGGAATCGCGATCGAGGGGCGGGCACAAATCCTCCTCGTCGACACTCCAGGAATTTTCCCGCCCAAGCGGCGGCTCGACCGCGCGATGGTCGCTGCCGCTTGGACTGGTGCCGGGGACGCCGACCTGATCCTGCTGGTCCTGGATTCCGCTGAAGGGATCACGCGCGAAGTCGAGAAGATCGTGCAGGAGCTGGAGCGGCAGAAGACGCAGCAGCCGCTTTTCCTGGCGCTCAACAAGGTAGATTTGGTGAAAAAGCCCGAACTCCTCGGACTTTCCGCCGAGGTGACGGCGCGCCTCGCTCCGCAGCAGGTGTTCATGATCAGCGCCGCGCAGGGCGATGGAGTACCCGACCTCAAGAAGGCGGTCGCGGCTGCGATGCCGAAAGGACCTTGGCTTTACCCCGAAGACGAGGTCTCGGACGCCACCGACCGGATGGTCGCGGCCGAGCTCACGCGCGAGCAGATCTACCAGCAGCTTCACCAGGAACTGCCGTACGCGTCTGCCGTCGAGACCGAGACCTGGGAAGACAAGCCGGATGGATCGACGGCAATCCACCAGAAAATCCTGGTGGAACGCGACAGCCAGAAAGGGATCGTGATCGGTAAGGGCGGGCAGCGGTTGCGGGAAATCGGTCAGCAGGCTCGCGAAGAGATTGCGCGCCACCTTGGCCGGCCGGTTCATCTATTCCTGCATGTGAAGGTCCACCCGCGTTGGGGTGAAGATCGTGCGCTTTACCGCGAGATCGGGCTGGAGTGGGCGGACTGAACCTCGTCGTTCTCACTGGCGCCGGAGTTTCGGCGGAAAGCGGCCTGGCGACTTTCCGAGGACCTGATGGGCTGTGGGAAGGGCATCGGGTCGAGGATGTCGCGACGCCTGAGGCGTTCGCCCGGAATCCGGACCTGGTGCACGCCTTTTACGATGCGCGGCGGGCGAGACTGGCCGATGTTGAGCCGAACGCCGCGCACACAGCGTTGGCAAGGCTCGATGCGGAATGGCCAGGCGAATTGCTGCTCGTGACCCAGAATGTGGATGACTTGCACGAGCGCGCAGGGTCGCAACGGCTGATCCACATGCACGGTGAGCTGAACAGGGGCTGGTGCCTCGCCTGCAACGGGCGGTTCGCCTGGAGCGGCAATATGGGACTTAGCGCCGCCTGCCCGGCGTGCGAGACGACCGGATCGGTGCGTCCTGACATCGTCTGGTTCGGAGAAATGCCCTATGAAATGAATCGTATCGACGACGCGCTTCGAGACTGCGATCTCTTCGTCTCGATCGGCACCTCTGGCGCGGTGTACCCCGCTGCCGGATTCGTGCAGACTGCCCGGCGCTACGGAGCTCGCACCCTTGAGCTGAATCTGGAGCCGAGCGCAGGAAGCTTCCTCTTCGATGAAACGCGCATCGGCCCCGCCAGTGAGCTGGTTGCGCAGTGGGTCGAAGAGCTTGAAAACGCGGCCGCGTGACCATTCCAGTTTGTATCCCATTCGCAACGTGCTGGCGAAAAGCTTTCAGCAAAGACTCTCCCCGCCTTGACGCTCAAGCCTATTTCGTGCATTTTTGGGATCCCATGAAGGAACTCGTGCACTTTGCTGTTTTGTCTGCGCCTGTCCTGGGCGCCGCGGCTTCGCGCACCGGCATGGGCATGATTACGACCATTATCACCACCACCACGCGCAAGCGGGGAGCGATCGGCTGACAACGGTCTGACAAGCCAAAGTCCTAACCGACCCGCTCCCCGAAACGGCGAGCGGGTCTTTTTTTGCCCGTCAAATATGCGAAAGCGAAAACTGAAGATGACCAGCGCAGTGGAGAAGACAGACGGAGCCGAAGCGCACGGCGACTTGCCGCGCCTTTGCGTTCTCAAATTCGGAAGCTCCGTCCTCGAACGCGAGGCGGATTATCCGAAGGTGGCGCTGGAGATTTACCGGCATATCCGCGAAGGCGAGAAGGTGGTCGCGGTCGTCTCCGCCCTCGCCGGCGAGACGGATTCGCTGCTCAACCAGGCGCATAGAGTCGGCGGCGATGGAGCGCCCGATGCCCTGGTCGCTCGAGTGGCTCGGATCGGGGAACTCCATTCCTCGGCTCTGCTGGCTCTGGCGCTGAGCAGGGTCGGGCTTCGCTCCTGCACCCTCGATCCACACGAAATGGGGTTGAAAGCCGAAGGGACGCCACTGGATTCCAATCTCCTCGACCTCGACGGCGAGATGGTGTGGGAGAAGATCGACGCTAATGACGCAGTGGTGGTGCCCGGCTTCATCGCCGATCACGCGGACCACGGCGTCGTCACGCTCGGGCGCGGTGGAACGGATCTCAGCGCCGTCTTCTTCGCGGCGAAGCTCGACGCCCATCGGGTGCGGCTGATCAAGGATGTGGATGGAGTCTATGCTGAGGACCCCGCGAGGAATCCCGACGCGGAGCGCTTCAGCCAGATGAGCTACGCCGACGCGGAACGCGCCAGCAACGGATTGATCCAGGTGAAGGCGATTCACGAGGCCAAGGCCGACGATGTCCTGATCGAGATCGCCTGCCTTGGCTCGGCGGAAGCGACGAAGATCGGCAATTTCCGCGCGCGCAAGTCGAAGCCGCTGAAGAGCGATCGCGTTCGCGTCGGTCTGTTGGGCTGCGGTTCGGTCGGAGCCGGCGTTCTCGATTATCTCAAATCACAGCCGGAGCTGTTCGACATCGGTCCGGTCCTGGTCCGCCGACCGGCGCGCCATGGGACGGACCTGCGCTTCACCAGCGATGTGGACGAAGTCCTCGGGTTCGAGCCTGATGTGTTGGTCGAGGTGCTGGGCGGCCCTGATCTTCCCGCCGAATGGATGCGCCACTCACTCCTTCAGGGAGCACATGTCGTAACCGCCAATAAGGCGGCGGTGGCCAAACACTGGGACTCCCTCCACGCTTGCGCTTTGCGCGGCGGTGGCGAGTTGCGCTTCTCGGCGGCGGTTGGAGGCGGCGCACCGATTATCGAGACGCTCCGGCGGCTCCGTGGCTCGGTTGTGTCGCTCGAGGGGGTGATGAATGGCACCTGCAATTACCTGCTAAGCCGGTTGGGCGAAGGCTGGAAGTTGGAGGATGCGCTGAAGAAGGCGCAGGAGCTCGGCTATGCCGAGGCCGATCCAGCTGCGGATCTCGACGGCGATGATGCCGCTCAGAAACTCTCAATCCTCATTCGCGAAGCTTTCGGAGTCGCGCTTCTGCCCGAGCGGATCACGAAACATTCGCTTCGCGACCTCGCCCCTGGCGCCGCGCGGGAGGCGCTTGAACACGGTGAGGCAGTCAAGCAGGTGGGCCGCTGCCACCTGCTCGCCGACGGCAGCATAGAGGCCGAAGTTCGGCTCATCGTCCTGCCCCTCTCGCACCTGCTCGCCGGCGCTCAGAATGAGGAAAATCGTTTCCTCGTCACCGGTGCGGATGGCGCAGTGACTGCGGTTTTCGGCAAAGGCGCTGGGCGATGGCCGACAGCGACATCGGTTTTCGCGGATGTGATGGACGCGCAGCGTGCGCTGCTCGGCCGCGCGCCTACCGCGCTCGGTGAAGTCGTGAAGCTGACGGCGTAAGGATGATGGCGGGGGATTTCGCATCGGCGAGTGCGCCGGCAAGCATTGGCAACGTGGGGGTCGGGTTCGACATTCTGGGCCAGGCGTTCGACGCGGCGCGCGACACGGTAACCGCATTCCGCGAGGAGAAGCCGGGGGTGAGGCTCGGCAGCGTCAGCGGTCTTGTTGCTACCCTTCCTGCGGATTCGGGCTCGAATACCGCGCTCGCCGCCGCAGAGGCCGTCCTCAGTGAGGCGCGTGCGCCCTTTGGAGCGCGGCTGGATATCCACAAAGGCGTACCGGTTTCTGCAGGCATGGGGGGATCGGCCGCCTCGGCGGTTGCCGGAGCAGCGGCTGCCAATGCGCTTCTGGAAAAGCCGTTCACCGCTGAGGAGTTGCTTCCGTTCGCGCTCGAAGGAGAGCGCGCGGCGTCTGATCCCCCACCGTGGGACAACGTCGTTGCATGCCTGTTCGGCGGACTTGTGCTGGTTGCGAGCGAAAAGCCGCTTTGCGTTCAGCGGTTGCAAGTACCCGATGGGGTCACGGCTGTGCTTCTTCACCCGCAGGCCAAGGTGGAAACGCGTGCGGCTCGAGCAATTTTGAAGAGCGAAGTGCCAATGGCGCTCGCCGTTGAGCATAGCCGGCGCGTCGGTGCTTTCATTGCGGGCTGCACGACAGGCAATCTCGATCTGGTTCGCGCAGGCCTCACGGATTTGCTGGTCGAGCCGCAACGCGTGCATCTAGTCCCGGTCCTGCCGCAAGTTCAGAAAGCGGCGCGTGAGGCCGGCGCGCTTGGTTGTTCCTTCTCCGGATCAGGGCCATCCATCTTCGCCTGGGCCTCCCAGGCGGAGGCGGAAGCGGTCGAGGCGGCGATGATGGCGGCGTTTACCGCCGCCGGCATTCCCGCTCGCGCCTACCGCGCGCCTGCCGCTTCGGAAGGTGTCAGGGTCAGCGGTATCGGGGAGCAGTTGGCGGCATGAAGTTTGTGAGTACGCGCGGCAAGGCGGACGCCACCACTCTCAGCGAGGCGATCCGGAACGGCGCCGCTCCGGACGGCGGCCTGTACATGCCCGACCCGATCCCATCGATTGACCCCGACGCCAACTCCGAAACCACCCTCGCGGATTTCGCATCTCGGTTTCTGAAACCGTTCTTTGCCCGGGATGTCCTGGAGAGCGAGCTTTCCAAGATTGCGAGCGAAGCCTTCGACTTCCGGGTTCCTCTCGTCGTTCCGGACTCAGCGAGGCCGACACTTCATGCGCTGGAGCTGTTCCATGGCCCCACGGGTGCCTTCAAGGATTTCGGCGCGCGGTTCCTGATGGCGTGTTTCGATCGCATCGGTAGTTTCGGCGAGCCACTCACCGTACTGGTGGCGACCTCCGGCGATACGGGCGGAGCTGTCGGTTGCGCAGCCGAAGGGCGCCACTCTGTGCGCGCCGTCATCCTATTCCCCGAAGGACGCGTGTCTCCGTTCCAGGAACGGCAGCTCACTTGCTGGAATGAGCCCGTTCGGGCCCTGGAGGTGGTGGGTGATTTTGACGACTGCCAGCGGCTGGTCAAAGCTGCATTCTCCGACGCTGCGCTGTCACGCGAACAACGGCTGACCTCGGCCAATTCGATCAACTTCGGCCGGCTGCTACCGCAAATCGCCTATGTTTCGCAGGCCACGATGAAGGCATTCGCGCGCACTGGCGTGAAGCCGGGTTTCATCATGCCGACCGGCAATCTCGGGCATGGTTTCGCGGTGGTTCTTGCCCGTGCCATGGGCGTTCCAGTTGGACCCGTCGTGCTAGCGACAAACGCCAACCCAACGCTCAAGGAGTGGCACGAGAGCGACTCCTACCAGCCACGCGCGTCAATCCAGACCGTGGCCAATGCGATGGACGTCGGCAATCCCAGTAATTTCGAGCGACTGATCGCGCTACCGCAAG
>Ga0068856_100007303_pt1 | contig 10784 bp, 10 predicted proteins | sample KBSCornC62_FD_66595 | JGI IMG/M metagenome (GOLD analysis project Ga0068856, IMG submission 66595) | Corn rhizosphere microbial communities from Kellogg Biological Station, Michigan, USA - KBS Corn C6-2 | ecosystem: Host-associated > Plants > Roots > Rhizosphere > Soil ... | reverse complement strand
TTTTTCTCGCCGTCGTGCGTGCAGCGCGTGGAGGAAGGCGAAACCCTGCAAGCCGACGGCAGCATCGAAGCCGCCAATGGCCTGGTGCGCAAACCGGCGCTCTGCACGCAAGCACACTATCGCTTCGATGGCTCGCGCGTGGAACCAAACGGCAGTTTCTCCTTGCCGCCCATCCAGGCGCGCCAACCCACCATCAATGGGTGGGTGGAAGACGCCAATTACTCGAGCTCGGTGAACATCGGCAAGATTGTCGCAACCTGGAAAGTGCCGAGCACGCCGACCAACCAGTCCGGACAGACCGACTATTTCTTTCCTGGACTGGAACAATTGCCGAACGTACAGAGCATTCTGCAGCCGGTGCTCGGCTATGGCGCTTTCAGCGGCACGGTATGGACGCTGTCGAGCTGGAACTGCTGCGTCAGCGGCACCACGTACTACAGCGGCCCGATCAACGTGAGCGTGGGCGACACCATTCTGGGCACCACGCAATGCCAGGCGGCCAATAGCTGCAGCACCTGGAAGATCACCTCCAAGGACGTGACCAAGAACACCAGCACCACCCTGACCACCAGCCCGTACGGTAACTTGCGGTGGGTGTTCGGCGGCGTGCTGGAGGTGTACGGCGTCAGTAGTTGCAATCAGCTACCGGCCAGTTCACCGCTGACGTATTCGAGCATTGCCGTTTACAACACGGCATTCACCAAGATTTCGAGCACGCCGTGGGGCGCGGACTATCCGGTCGGTTCGACCTCGCCGCAGTGCAGCTACAACGTTTCCACCACGTCCAGCAGCGTGACCTTGAGGTATTGACCCAAGCGCTATCGAGCTCCCTCGCCTCCAGCAGGCGGGGGAGTTTTTTCTATGGAAGCGCCCCAAAAAAAGAACCCCGCGGGGGTGCGGGGCTGCAGGATTAACGGATATCGGGGAGGCGATATCCGTGACAGTTATCTTCCAGAAAGGGAGCTTGGTGAACCGTGGAGTTCGCGTGACGACGCTCTTCACGCATCGCATAGTGTGATGTTTGACACAATCTCCGTGTCCAACGCGGGAGGTTACTGATGAAGATCAACCATTTCGTCAAAGGAGCGGGGTTTTTGGCGCTGGGTTTGGCCTGGTTGGCGTTGTCGACGCCGGTTCGGGCGGCCGAAGACATTCACTGCAAGATGCAATTTCGCTTGTCGGGCTGGTCGGCGTTCTACAAGCGGGCCGAGGGCAGCGGCACCGTCACCTGCGACAATGGGCAAAGCATGCAAGTGCACCTGCGCGCCGAAGGCGGCGGCCTGACCTTCGGCAAAACCGAGATCGACGACGGGCGCGGCAGCTTCACCGGCGTTTACGACATCCACGAAGTGCTGGGCCACTACGGCGGCGCCGAGGCGCATGCCGGCGCGCAGGCCAGTGCGAACAGCCAGGTGGTGACCAAGGGCAACGTGTCGCTGGCGCTGACCGGCAAAGGGCGGGGATGGAATCTGGGCGTGGCGTTCGGGGCGTTCATCATCGAACGCTGAGTTATCTGTGCACGTTGCGATACCTGATCCGTGTTGCCTTATTGCCGTCGCCCCGGCGAAAGCCGGGGCCCAGCGCCTTCCGTTCAACGCAAAGTCGCCAGACCCCTGCTTACACCATGAGCTACAAAATCACTGCTTCTGCGCAGGAATAAACTGCGTACGCACCGCTTCCGCCATCTGATCCGGCGGCAGCACGCCCTGGCCGATGATGAAGTCGTTGAACGCCTGATGATTGAACTTGCTGCCCAACGCCAGCTCGGTCTGCAGGCGCAGTTGCTGCAGATGCATGTAGCCGTAGAAATAGGCCGTCGCCTGACCGGGGCTGTTGAAGGTGTAGCGATCCAGTTCCTGGCGCGTCATCGCTTCGGACAAGCCCACGTCGTAGCGTAATACGTCATGCGCGCGTTCCTTGCTGATCAGGCCGAGATTCAACATCGGATCGAGGAACGCGCGTGCCGCGCGCATCAGGCGAAGCTGCAGGGTGACGAACTGCCCGGCCGGCGGCTCGTACGGCAGCATCTCGCCTTCTGAATACAGCGCCCAGCCTTCGACGTTCACGCTGTTGAACGCGAACAGGCTGCGCGCCAGGGATACGCCGCGTTCGACCATCGCCGAGTATTGCAGCTCATGGCCAGGGCGGCCTTCGTGCGCGGTGAGCGACCAGGCGGCGGCCTTGTACGTGAAATCGTCATACGCATCCGAACTGCCATTGGCGGAGGGATTGCCCATGGTCAGCACGAAGGTGCCGCGCTCGCCGTGATTGTCGATGAGCGGCGGCGGATCCATGTGCGGCGCAGGCGTGGCGGCCGTTTCCGCTTCGGAAGCCAGATGGATCTGCATCTCGCGCTTGGGCAGGGTCACGATGTGTTCGCGGCGGATCGTGTCCTCGATCTTGCCGATCACTTCGTGGTACCACGGCATGACCTGATCCTTGCCAAGCTGCTGCTTTTTGAGCGCCTTGAGCACGTCGCGGTAATCGGTGGAGGAAATGCCTTCATCCTTGGCGACGACCGGCGCCATCATCTGCATGGCCTGGCGCACTTCCGAGAATTCCATCTGCGCCTGCTTGATCAGTTCTTCCGGCGCGATGTCGATGCCCGTGCTCTTGAGGTTATAGGCATACAGCGGTTCGGGCAGGCGGAAGTCGGTGCGTTGGCGCGGCACGATGGTCTTGTGTACCCACTCGTCGTATTCCTTGAGCTGCGCATCCAGCGCATCGAGTGCGGCCTTGGCCTGGGCATCGTCGAGTTTGTATTTCTCGAACAACTGCCGCACGCCTTGCGCATAACGCTGGCTGTTGGAGAGCTGCTGATCGACATTGCCCTTGTACGGACCAAGCAAGTGCGCGTCGGCCAGGCGCGCTGCAGTCTGCGCTTCCGCCTGCTTGGTCAGCGGTGTGCAGCCCGGTGCCTTGCCGACGTAGCACTCCAGGCGCTTGAGCGCGTTCGGCCGGCGCTTGGCATCCACTTCGTCGCGCAGCAGTGCGAATTCGCCGTTGAAAATGAGCTGGCCCATGTCCTGATAGGGCAGCATGTATTTGTCGTTGAGATCGATGCCTTCGATCGATAGCCCGGCCGACTTGATCATGATCTGCAGATCCTGGCGCACGTTCGGATCTTTCTCCGCGGCCAGCTTGCTTTCGAGTTTGCGCTTGGCCTCCATCAACGCCTTGCGCTGCCGTGCGTCGGCATCGAGCTTCAGGTCGCTGACTTTGTCGTCGTAGCCGGTCAGGCCGATTTGCGTGGCGTTCTCGGGATTGAACTCGGCGATGACGTCGAGCAGAGCCTTGGCGTCATCGTTGCTGCGTTCGACCCATGGCGGTGCCTGCGTGCCTTGCGCATACGCCGATCCAGTGGCAGCCAGGGCGATCGCCGCGGCGAGGGCGAGACGTTTCTTCATGATGGATATCCCTATGAGCTCGGTTGGTCGCGCGAGCTTATTCGCTAAGGCCCGATCCCTGCCATGTCCCAGAAGCTTGGTTACAGATTGAGCAGCCACACGCCTGCGGCCAGCGCCACCATCACCACTGACAGCACCAGCTTCACCAGCGTGCCGAACAGCAAACCGAGCCAGGTACCGACACCCACGTGCGCGGAACGCAGCACGCTTTTGCTGGAAATAAGCTCGCCGGCCAGGGCGCCAACGAACGGGCCGAGGATAAGGCCGGGAATACCCAGGAACATGCCGATGAAGGTGCCGATCGACGCGCCCCAGATTGCCATGGAACTGGCCCCCACGCGCTTGGCGCCCAGCGAGGCGGCAATAAAATCCATCGCCACACCGAAAGCTGCCAGTACGCCCAGCACGATCAGCCAGCTCACGCCCAGGTGCTGGTAATCGTCCAGCGCCGCCGCCAGCCATAGGCCGCCGAAGATCATCGGAATGCCCGGCAAGGTCGGCAGCACGGTGCCGATCAGGCCGCCCAGGATCAGGGCGATGGCCAGTGCATACAGCGCGATATCCATGAAAAGCATGCGGAGTCCTTAAAGCGCGTGGATCGGCCACAATAGCCTGTCGCCGTTTTATGGTGGACGCGTTACTTCCTGGGTGAACCCGTGCCAGATAACACCACGCTGCTGAAGGCCGACGAACTGGGGCGCATCGAGATCGTCGAGCGCAACGGCGTGCGCTGCATCCGCCGCGATATCCGCGCCGCGCGCTGGTGGGCGCGCGCATTCGCTCATCGTGCGGCGGCGCGCGAAGCACGTGCGCTGGCCAAGCTGGAAGGCACCGACGGCGTGCCGGCCTTGCTGGCGTGGAATGGCCGCGAGCTGTTGCGCAGCTATATCGACGGACGGCCGATGCAACAGGCGCAGCCGCGCGATGCCGCCTACTATCGCGATGCGCTACGGCTGCTGGCGCAACTGCATCGGCGCGGCATCGTGCACAACGATCTGGCCAAGGAGCCGAACTGGCTGGTGCGCGCGGATGGCCGTCCGGCATTGGTCGATTTCCAGATCGCCTGGACGCGCGGAAAACGTGGCCGCCTGTTCCGGCTGCTGGCGCGCGAAGATCTGCGCCATCTGCTCAAGCACAAGCGCACGTATTGCGCGCATGCATTGAGCGCACGGCAACAGGCGATGTTGAATACGCCCGCGCCGCATTCGCGCCTGTGGCGCGCGACCGGCAAGCGGCTTTACAAGCTGATTGCGCGGCGGGTGTTCGGGTATTGGGATAACGAGGGAAAGGGACGGGTGCGCGATTCTTGAGACGGGAATCGGGAATGGGAAATCGGGAATCGGTAAAGCGAATCAACGCTCGCGGCGACCGGCCTACGATTCCCTATTCCCGTTATTTCTCGACAAACGCCCGCTCGATCACATAATCCCCCGGCTCGCGCGTACGCGGCGATGCCTGGAAACCACGCGCATCCAGCAACGCGCAGAGATCGTCCAGCATCGCCGGGCTACCGCACAGCATCACGCGATCCGTCTCGGGATTGAGCGGCGGCAAGCCGATCGCAGCGGCCATGGCGCCGTCCACGATGTTGTCAGTGATACGGCCACGATTGCGGAACGGCTCGCGCGTCACCGTGGGGTAATAGATCAATTTCTCGCGCACCAGCTCGCCCAGGTACTCGTGCTGTGGCAGTTCGTTCTGCAGGTAATCCGAATAGGCGAGGTCGCTGATGTTGCGCACGCCATGCGCCAGCACGATCTTGTCGAAGCGCTCGTAGCTTTCCGGGTCGCGGATGATGCTCATGAAGGGCGCAAGGCCCGTGCCGGTGCCAAGCAGATAAAGATGCTTGCCGGGCTTCAGATCCGTAAGCACCAGCGTGCCGGTCGGCTTGCGGCTCACCGTAACGCGATCCCCCGGTTTCAGGTGCTGCAGCCGTGAGGTGAGCGGGCCGTTTTCCACCTTGATGGAAAAGAACTCCAGGTGTTCTTCCCAACTGGCGCTGGCGATCGAATAGGCGCGCATCAGCGGACGGCCCTCCACTTCCAGGCCGATCATCACGAACTGCCCGCTGTCGAAACGAAAGCCTGGATCGCGCGTGGTGCGGAAGCTGAAAAGGCTTCCGTTCCAGTGATGGACGTCGATTACTTGCTCGGTCGCCAAAGCCACCATGGTTCTTGTCTTCTCGATTGCTGAAATGGGGGCGCTGCATCGAACAGCGGGTTTTTTTACTCGCGGGGAGAGGCGATTGCCGGTGCCTTGCGAGTGCCGTGCTTGCCACGGGACAGGCCTATAGATTACGCGATCCAAGAGGTTTTCGTGTTAGCACGCGTCCATATGCGGCCATCGGGACCGCGCGCAAGGTGCCTGTCCCAGGACGGCCATGGGCTTTCACGGGAATGCTTGCGCGGCAGCTCAGCTGAAATCCGGTCCGTGCTTCCAAAGCTCGCTCAATGGCTTGCGCATCGCGCCGCAAACAAAGATATCGGGATGATCCCGGCTTTCCTCATTGATTACGCCCAGCGCGTTGGTGTTGTGGCCGGCGAGGCGGCAATCCATGAGCAACTTATCGGCGCGCTCCTTCGAATTGCCCAGCAAAATAACGGCCGTGGCTGGCTTCTGCGGATAGCCGCGCAGCCAGCCGGAGTTGACGGTGGTGATCGGCATGGGCAAGTGATAGCGCGGTCCGAGCAGGGCGATGGCGCCATACTCGCCATAGTTCCCTACGCCGATGGCGAGGTCGGCTTGCTGTTCGGCAGGCAAGGCATCACGAATGGCGGCCACTTTTGCGACGAGTTCGTTCCAGCCGATTTCTTCGCGGAGGTCTCCATTGTTGCGAAGCGCGTAGTCTCGCAATGGACCGCTCGATGCGATGGGTACGATGCGAAGCGCCGCATAGATGCCGATGGCGAAGACTCCCGCAACCAGCAGGGTAGCAATCCCCATCCGCCATGCGGGACGCATCGCACGCAACCACCGGTCTCCCACCACCGACCCCATGGCCAGAAGCATGGGGTAAGCACCGCAGACGTAGTAGAAGCGTCCTTGGGCAAGCAGGAACAGCAGCAGCGGTACCACATACATCCAGGCGAGCATGCGATAGCGGCGGTCGTTGAAGTAAGCGAACAAACCCGCGAGCCACACCGGTGCGGCGAACAGATTGGCATTCAACAGGAATTGATCGCGCAGGAAACCATCCGCGCGTCCCTCATGTACGTCGCGCGCATGGATACTTTGCAAAAAGTGGTAAGAAACGAAGTCGTGTTTGATCAGCCAGACGAGGTTGGGGGCAAACAGGAGCAGCGCGATCGCGCCGCCGGTCCAGAACCAGCCACTCGTGACATATCGCCGTGCGCCAGTGAGCAGCACCCCCGCCAGCACGCCAGCGAGTTCGAACGCCATCGAATATTTGGTTTGCAGCCCAAGGCCGGCGAGTATGCCGATCGCTATCCACCAGCGCGGCTCATCATCACGCAGCAGCCGGATCACGCACCAGGCAATAAGCACCCACCACAACAGATCGAACGAGGAGTACTGGAATTCCGTCGCCTCGAACATCGGCAGTGGCGACAGTGCCACCGCGATGGCCGCAAACGCCTGCGCCAACCGGCCACCTCCCAGGTCGCGGGCCATCAGGCCGCTGGCGAGAATCACCAGAACCTGCGCGAGCACCGAAAACAGCCGCAGGCCTACGAGCGACAGGCCGAACACTTCCAGGCCCAGGTGTTCCAGTGCAGCGGTCAAGGGCGGATAAGGCACGAAGCCCCAATCGAGATGCTGGGCATCGCTCAGAAATTGCCACTCGTCACGGTGAAAGCCGTACTGTCCGTTGGTCAATACGTGGGCCATGCCAAACAGTAAGGCAATGGCGAGCACCGGCATGGCGCTCCCTCTGGAGCCAGGCAAGGCGCGCTGAACTGGGACACCGGTCGCAGCCATGGATGCATCCTCGAAATAGGTCCATTGTTCGTCCCCTTGCCTGTCCGGCCCCCAGGGCGACGACTATTGTGCTTCCCTAAGATAGCTAATGTCTTGTGCAGTGGACATGGCCCATGCGTTGAGCAGAATGCGCAGGCGTGCATCCTCGTGCGGGTAATGCAGCCATGCCTAAGCCACAACAGTTGTCGACTGTCCGTGGGGTCACATGGTGTTTGGATCGACAGGCCGACTGCGTAAAGTTTGTCATGGTGCACGGTCATTGCCCGTCCATCGGCAATTCGCTTGATTGCCTTTTTTGTATGCCTGATTAGCGTCAAGTTTCAGCTGGGCCGCATTTGTAGAACCTTGCCGGAAACTTCGTCATCCCGGCGAAAGCCGGGACCCAGTGTCTTTCGCTTTAAAGTCGCTGAGCACCGGCTTTCGCCGGGGTGACGATATATGGAGTGATCGGCTCAGCTGAGACCCGACGCTAATCAGGTTTTGTATGGAGATAGCCAATATTCGGCCAGCGCTTCCTCGTTATTTATTCAGGAGTGCTCACTGCCGTGTTCGCTCATCAAATGCTCCTTATGCGGCGATGGGCGAACATATGATTGACAGGTAACCGGAACACATCCAAGGTCCGTCACGGGCCACGAAGGTATGGCCGTATCGTTAGTTCGTTTGACGGAGGGTTTATGACCAAGCTTGTGGTGAGAAGCTTCGCTGTATCCCTGGACGGCTATGCCGCCGGCCCGGACCAGAGTCTGGAGAATCCACTGGGTGTGCGTGGTCCGGAACTGATGGAGTGGTTTTTCCATACGCGCATGTGGCGATCGATGCAGGGCGGCGACGATGGCGAAACCGGCATTGATGACGAGATCGCTCAACAAGGTTTTGCCGGAATTGGCGCATGGATCATTGGCCGCAACATGTTCGGTCCCGTGCGTGGACCATGGCCGGATGAAAGCTGGAAAGGTTGGTGGGGCGACGAGCCGCCGTATCACGTACCAGTGTTCGTGCTGACCCATCACGCGCGCGAACCTTTGGTGATGAAGGGCGGCACCGTGTTTCATTTCGTCACCGACGGCATCGAATCCGCCGTAAAGCAGGCCACCTCAGCGGCGAACGGCAAGGATGTGCGTGTTGGCGGCGGCGTAGCAACCATACGTCAGCTGTTGAGCGCATCGCGCATCGACGAAATGCATCTTGCGTTGGGGCCGGTGCTGCTTGGCAGGGGCGAACACCTGTTCCAAGGCCTCGATATGCACGCGCTTGGTTATCGGTGCGACAAAGTGATTTCCGGCGAACGCGCCACGCATATGTTCTTGCGTAGAAGCACATGATTTTGCGCTTTTCAGCAGCGGGTGCAGATTCGCTTCAATGCAAATCCCGCCGGCGCTGTCGATTTTCGAAATTCCTGTTCGTCGTTCCTACACTGGACCGGTAGGCCGAAATAGGAAGGACTGCGAACGATGATCACTGTCTATGGTGAAGGAAGAGGTTTCAGGGTCCTCTGGCTCTTGGAAGAGCTGGGCCTCGCCTACCGGCTGAGGCCAGTGGACCTTATGGCGGGGGTTGAGAAAGACACGGAGTTCCTGGCCATCAACCCTGCCGGTTTTATTCCCGCGATCCAGGACGGCAACGTCACGATGGTCGAATCCATTGCGATCATGGAATACCTGATGGCTCGTTACGGGCCGACACCGCTCGCGCCCCATCCGCACGATTCCAGCTTTCCCGCTTACCAGCAATTCCTCCACCTCGGTGAAGCCGGTCTTGCGGCCTCCATCTACTTTGTCGTCGGCGCCCGCAATTTTGCGCCGGAGTCCGAGCGAAAGAACTGGAGCGCCGACCAAGCGCTGGGCGTTTTCGAGAGCCGACTGACATTGGTAACGCGGCAACTGGCACGCACGCCTTATCTCGCCGGTGACACATTCACAGCCGCTGACATTTCGGTGACCTACGCGCTGGAGCTGGCGCAAACAAGCGGAGGCGTCACCCTCGGCGAGGTCGAGCGGTCCTACATGGCTCGAACGCGCGCACGTGAAGGCTACAAGCGCGCCATGGATACGTGCCCATCCAGGAAGGCGTGGCTTGCCAAGGCGGAAGCTCCATAGCCGCTTCCGGATCGCGGTGCGTGCCGCACGCCGGCTAAAATGGCGCCATGCACAGCATCAACCCCAACGACTGGCACCTGTCCGTAGCGCCCATGATGGACTGGACCTACAGAGGCGGCTAAGCCTTGGTGTCTCTCGTTTTTCTTGTTTCACGCGGAGTCGCGTTACATTCCTGTTGCACTGAGGGGAGGGCTCATAAGTTTAGTCTCGGCACTGAATGAGACTAAGGTCATGTTAAATAACAGCACTTGTGGGCAAGGGACAGGAGCCGCTAAGTGCAGGCTAACCCGCGAAAAAAAGTGACCGAAATTCACGCTCGCCTTGAGATCGTATCCGACGCTGTCCAAGCGGGTCGGGTTCTCGATGAGATCGCCTGGACCAATATCAGGAACGATCTACGTAAGCTCTACGACTCTGGACCCGACCGAGCGGAAGTTGCGCTAGAGCTTGCTGCCGCGGAGACCTGCGGGCCGACGCAACTGAAGCGGCTCGTTGGTTGAAGATAGCAGCGGGCTTCCATGTTCCCGATAGTCGATTCCTTTATAGCTCGCAAGCCTTGCATTGAGCGTCGTCAGAGCTGACATGGTTGATGGTCTGATGCAATCTGCGCATCGATGGTCAATTAGCTATGTCTACAACAACACATGGTTTGCTGTGCAGCGATTTTGGACTGTTAGTAGTTTGATGTTTGGAATGGTGAATCCAACGACTCAATTGGAGTGAGCGCTGATGGCTGCAACGGCAAGTTCAATGAAGAAAGTTCTCGTCGTAGGGCTTCTGCAAAACGATGAGGATCACAGCATGGAAAAGATGGCAAAAGGCTTCGCCGATCTCGTTAGGCTTAGGCCAGGCGTGCCGACTCTTATGAATGTGCGTTCGATCGAAGAACTTAAACAGCTTCCGCGAAAAACTGCCGGGATGTTTAGCGAAGTGATGTTTGCAGGGCATTCCCGCTTCTACGGCGGCTCTAGTGAGGCACCTCTTCGTCTTGAAGATCGCAGGCTAGGTGGCCTACCCATTCGCGACGTCGTTGACTTTTCTTGGCATTGCATAAAAACACACAAGGTCAACGAGATCAGCTTTTGGTGCTGTGAGGTTGCCACGAGAAGGGGAGTTCATGTAGGCAGCGATGATGGTGGCGAACTATCGATGCCGATGTATCAAGGGCATATGCTTAATATACATCGCCGTATTAAAAAAAATGATTACGCCAAAGTGAGTTCGCTGGAATACATGGCTCGCGAAATTGCAAAGCTATGTATCTCTAATGGCATTAACAAGCCGATAATCATGCGTGGTTTAAACGGAGTTGGATATATAGAGCAACAAATAGGTGGCGGGC
>Ga0068856_100007300_pt1 | contig 10786 bp, 9 predicted proteins | sample KBSCornC62_FD_66595 | JGI IMG/M metagenome (GOLD analysis project Ga0068856, IMG submission 66595) | Corn rhizosphere microbial communities from Kellogg Biological Station, Michigan, USA - KBS Corn C6-2 | ecosystem: Host-associated > Plants > Roots > Rhizosphere > Soil ... | reverse complement strand
AGTACTCGCCGCAATAATGGCCCCGGTATCCTCATATTGGTGAATTTTAAGAGCCAGAGCCGAGCGGATAACAAATGGTTGAAAGTAAGTAGCTATGGAGGAGTGTTTTATCCAGGTGCGCCAATATTGCGTGGTTTCGCGTAAAAAGCGCTCAGCGGTACTAACCAGAGGTGCTTCCAACGGCTCACCATAGGTAAGCACCAGATATTTGCATTCATTGAGAACAAAAGGCTGCTCATCAAATACATAGCTGATGGGTATATTGGTGGTAAGCCGCATGTTTTCATCGCCGCCCAAAAACTGGATATGGTTGCTGCCGCGGTTTACATGAAGTTTCGTGCGCCCATAGTCAGATACAGGCTCACATTTTACCACAATTTGCGACGTTCCCTCCACGGGTTCAATTTTCCGGATAAGCATTAAGGGTTTGTAATACCGGTGGTGCTCATGAAAGCGTGGTGCAATATCGGTTACCCGATATTTTGCGCCTTTTACAGTAGTTATTTCGGTTACAAGTACATTGGTGTTTTCGAGATAGTATTGATGCGAGGTATAGTGCTCAGTTGGCAAAATAGAGAATGCGCCGCCTTTTTCTTTATCAAGCATTCCGCCGAAAATAAAGGTGCTGTCGAAGCGCGGCCAGCAGAGCCAATCGATATTCGTATTTTTATTTACATGCGCCAGGAATGCACAATTGCCAATTATCCCGGTATCATAGGTATGTCTTTTCATAGGGGTGACCGCCGTAGTTAAAGCAGTTTAGCTGTTTAACAACATTTTTAGGTAATTGTTGACAGGGAAGTCGTAAAGGTTGTAGTTGTTGGAAAGGTTGCAAAGGTTAAAATTTCCACAGGGCGAATAACACTCACCCATATTGGACAGAAAAATGGACGATGCTTATTATAGAGTTTAAATGCCAGAGCAACTAATCAACCCAACCAACTTAATAAACTATAATCCCTACGTAATTAATAGAATTTAATAAAAATCAATATTGATAAGTTCAACAATCCGCTTACCTTAGTACATTATTTTTACTTAAATAAACATTTAATACTATGGGTTTACGATTGGGAGATGTAGCTCCAAACTTTAAAGCAAAAACTTCGCAAGGCGAAATTGATTTCTATGAATTCCTGGGCGACAGCTGGGGCGTATTGTTCTCGCACCCTGCGGATTATACACCGGTTTGTACAACCGAACTGGGTAAAACGGCATCTTTAAAAGAGGAATTTGACAAACGCAACGTTAAAGTAGCAGCATTGAGCGTTGATTCGGTTGAATCGCACAAGGGTTGGATAAATGATATCAATGAAACGCAAAACGTTGAGGTAAATTTCCCGATAATAGGGGATGAGAGCCGCGAAATCGCTTTGGCTTACGATATGATACATCCGAATGCGTCATTGACAGCAACTGTGCGGTCGTTATTTATTATTGCACCTGATAAAACAATAAAGCTGATGATTACTTATCCGGCATCAACCGGCCGCAATTTCCAGGAGATTTTAAGGGTAATTGACTCGTTGCAACTCACCGCAAAATACAGTGTTGCAACCCCGGCCGATTGGAAAGATGGCGAGGATGTAATTGTGGTGCCCGCAATTAAGACTGAGGATATCCCGGCAAAATTTCCGAAAGGTTTTACACAGGTTAAACCGTATTTAAGGACTACGCCACAGCCGAATAAATAATTTTATTTGGTATTTAATAATTTTATATATTTGAACTGACGGTTTTTCTAAATCCTTCTGATAATAATACCATTTTATTCAGTATGGGTCTGGTTTTTAAATCTTTAACACAATTTTTTAATACACAATAATAATATTTATGAAAACTGGAAAAGTAAAATGGTTTAACACACAAAAAGGTTATGGTTTTATTGTTACCGAAGATGGTAAAGATCTTTTTGTACACTTTAAAGATGTACAGGGCGGCGTAAACGCCATTAAAGATAACGATAGCGTTACATACGAAGTGGAGGAAGGAAGAAAAGGATTACAGGCAGTAAATGTAAAAAAAGCATAATTGAAAAGAAACTGGTGTTTCACAAAGCCTCTGCTCCACAGGGGTTTTTTTGTGCCCAGATTTTTTTGACGATTTATTAATAATTCTGTTATTTTAGCCCGCCAATAACCCTGATTATGACCGAAGCAACAGCCTCCAAAGCCCAACGAAATATTATTTTTTTAGTACTTGTAGCCTCATTGGGTTATTTTGTTGATATCTACGATTTGCTGACTTTTTCGATTGTGCGAAAAGCAAGCCTGCTGGATATTGGCGTGGCCCCGGCGGATGTGCTGCCGAAAGGTGTATTTATTATTAATGTGCAAATGTTTGGCCTGTTATTGGGTGGTATTTTGTGGGGTGTGGTTGGTGATAAATTGGGCCGGATAAAAGTTTTGTTTGGATCGATTTTGCTTTATTCTGTCGCCAATTTTGTCAATGCCTATGTACACGATGTAAATACTTATGCCATTGTGCGCTTTATTGCAGGGATAGGCCTCGCCGGCGAACTTGGCGCCGGCATTACTCTTGTAAGCGAAACACTTAGCAAGCAAAACAGGGGTTACGGTACCATGATTGTAGCCGTTATAGGCCTTTTCGGAGCTGCGGCCGCAGTAATGGTTGCCAAACATGGCTGGCAAACTGCTTATAAGGTTGGCGGCATACTTGGCTTTTTATTGCTTTTGTTGCGCATTGGTACCTTTGAATCAGGCATGTTTAAAAACATCGAGCAAGCCAACGTATCCAAAGGGAACTTCTTTATGCTTTTTACCAACTGGGAACGATTTAAAAAATACATGTATTGTATTTTAATAGGCGCGCCACTATGGTATGTGGTAGGGGTGTTGGTTACACTGTCCCCCGAATTTGGCAAAGCGCTGGGAGCGAAAGATGCCTTGAGCGCAGCTGATGGCGTGTTATACAGTTACATCGGGATTGCAATAGGCGATATCTTCGCAGGTCTGTTGGCGCAGATAACCAAATCAAGGAAATTAACAATGGTGGTTTTCCTGTTATTATCGGTAGTAAGCGTTGTAGTATACTTAAGTTCTACAGGGCTTACCGAAGCCCGTTTTGTTTGGATTTGTTTCTTTATGGGGTGTTCTGTTGGTTATTGGGCTACGTTTGTTACCATCGCATCCGAGCAGTTTGGTACAAATATCCGATCAACCGTTACAACAACAGTTCCCAATTTTGTCAGGGGTTCGTTAATACCAATTAACCTTGCATTTACAGCATTGGCTGAACATTATGGCATGATTACCAGTGGATATATAATGATGGGTATTTTGACGGCGGTTTCGCTATTGTCGCTTAGCCAATTGAAGGAAACATTTGGTAAAGACTTGAACTATTTAGAGATATCGTAACCAGGCTCCGGTTTAACCCTGCCAACAATATGGGGCGAAAGGTTGGCAAGCCTAATTCAAGCGACGTTGAATCTCATAAAGTATGACGTTGCTCCATGGTATTTAATCCCATTCGCTTTTGCCAGCTCTTCGGCTTGAGTTTGTTTCAAAGCATATGGTTTTCTGTATATTGACAATTATTCGGGGCGTCAAACTTTTAAACTCAATCAATCGCCCACTTAATCAACCTAATCAACTAAATTTGCCCCGATGATAAGCAAAGAACAAATAGCTGCCGAATACCAGTTGATACAGGATGAAATTTGCGCGGCATTGGCGCAATGTGACGGCCTTGGTCATTTTGAAGAAGAATTATGGGAGCGCGGCGGCGGTGGCGGTGGCCGTACCCGGATTATTGAAAACGGAAATATTTTTGAAAAAGGTGGGGTGAATTTTTCAGCGGTACACGGTCAACTGCCACATACTATGAAAAAGGCGCTAAATGTTGACCAGGACATTTTTTTTGCTACGGGTGTGTCAATAGTTATTCATCCAAATCATCCGTTGGTTCCGATCATCCACATGAATATCCGGTATTTTGAAATGCCATCGTTTAGTCCCGGACATGAACCTTTGCGCTGGTTTGGAGGCGGTATCGATCTTACCCCACATTACGTTTTTGAAGAAGACGCCCGATATTTTCACGGTTATTTAAAATCGGTTTGTGACAGCTTTAACGACGATTTTTACAATCGTTTTAAAACCTGGGCCGATGATTATTTTTTTATCAGGCATCGCAACGAAACCAGGGGGGTAGGAGGGATATTTTACGACCGCCTTACCGCTTCAGAAGACCTTAGCTGGGAAACTATTTTTGAGTTTTCAAAAACACTGGGGCGCTCATTCATCCCTATTTATACCGAACTGGTAAAGCGTAACCGCGACAAACAATTTACCGAACAGCAACAATTTTGGCAATACCAGCGCCGCAGCCGGTATACCGAATTTAACCTGGTATATGATGCCGGCACAAAATTCGGGCTGGAAACCAACGGCCGGATCGAGTCGATATTGATGAGTTTGCCTCCCACGGCCAAATGGGTTTATAATTATAGGCCCGAGCCGGGGAGCGAAGAAGAAAAGACATTATCGTTATTAAAAAAAGGAATAAACTGGACTTGATTTAGTCATTTCACTGCGCTGTCAATGGCCATTTGGTGCCGGGATAACACTTTTAATTGATAGTTAATTAGCTATGGATACAGTAAAATTATATAAAACAGGTTGTTTAATAATCTTAACGCTGATCATAACATCATTCAATTCAGCTAATCCGCTGAAAGGTACCTGGGAGTACGCAGGTGATGTATTTAACGGCAAAGCAGAAGGTGCGCCGACGGATTATTCCCTGCAACGCAAATACGGCTCAAAAAGCTTTGAATCGTTCTTGCTGGAGAAAGGGCAGAAGCCGCACAAATACGAGGCTGGCGATTACACAGTAACCGCTGACACCTGCTCCGAAACGCAAACTTACAGCTCACAGGATTCGCAATTGATAGGTATAACCGTGCACTACCAGTACATTATTCAGAATGATACGCTAACACTAAGCGGCAAATTGCCCAATGGTAACGCAGTAAAAGAGTTTTGGAAGCGAATTAAGTAAGCATAAAGGGCTAGCGAAAAACTTACGAAGTTTTTAAAGCTTCGTAAGTTTGGCTCACTACCGACTTCCGCAGCGCCTTTCGGACTTCGGACTTTTCCGACTTTCCCGACTCTATCAACATACAGATTTGTTACCAACATTCATGGGAAAAACCATTAATTTTCTTAACTTCGCGGGTTGTATAGAAACACTCTTTTTATACGCGATTATAGAGAAGAATCTACAGAAAAATAAAAAATGGCTGAAGAAACAGGAAACGGAAATACCCCTCCGGAAGACAGAATAATTTCCATAAATATTGATGAAGAAATGCGATCCGCCTACATTGATTATTCAATGTCGGTTATCGTATCGCGTGCGCTGCCTGACGTTCGCGACGGTTTAAAACCGGTTCACAGGCGCGTTTTATATGGCATGCTCGATTTGGGTTTAGCCAATAACAAGCCGTACAAAAAATCGGCCCGTATAGTAGGAGAGGTGTTAGGTAAGTACCACCCGCATGGCGATACCTCAGTTTATGATGCCATGGTGCGTATGGCCCAGGACTGGAGCCTGCGCTATCCGTTTGTTGAGGGCCAGGGCAACTATGGTTCGATTGATGGCGATCAGCCCGCGGCGATGCGTTATACCGAGGCAAGACTTGAAAAAATTGCTGAAGAAATGCTTGCCGACATCAATAAAGACACCATTGACTTCCAGCTAAATTTTGACGATTCGCTGCAGGAACCAACTGTTTTGCCAGCCAAATTCCCTAATCTTTTGGTTAACGGAGCATCGGGTATTGCGGTAGGTATGGCCACAAATATGGCGCCGCACAACCTTACCGAGGTGGTTAACGCCACTTTGGCGCTGATTGATGACAGGGATATCACCGTTGATGGACTGATGGTGCATATTAAAGGCCCTGATTTTCCGACGGGAGCCATTATATATGGTTATGAAGGGGCGCGCCAGGCTTTTGAAACCGGCCGCGGCAGGATAGTTATCCGCTCACGTGCCGAAATTGAAGTATATAACGGCGACCGTGAACGCATCATTGTTTCAGAAATCCCTTACCAGATAAATAAGGCGCTTATGATTGAGCGTACTGCTGAGCTTGTAAACGAAAAGAAAATTGAAGGGATCTCGGCCATCAGGGATGAATCGAACCGTGAAGGTATCCGCGTAGTATATGAAATAAAACGCGATGCCAATGCGGCAATCGTTCTGAATAATCTTTATAAGTATACGGCGCTGCAAACCTCGTTCAGCATAAACAATATTGCGCTGGTGCATGGCAGGCCAATGTTGCTAAACCTTAAGGACCTGATTCATCATTTTGTTGAGCACAGGCACGAGGTAGTTATCCGCCGTACGAAATTTGAATTGTCGGAGGCCGAAAAAAGAGCACATATTTTAGAAGGTTTGTTGATTGCACTCGATCATTTAGACGAGGTAATCAAATTGATCAGGGCTTCGAATACGCCCGATGATGCACGGGAAGGCCTAATGAGCCAATTTGGCTTAACTGATATACAGGCACGTGCCATCTTGGACATGACTTTGAGACGCTTAACCGGTCTGGAGCGCGATAAAATTAAAGATGAGTACGAAAGCCTGATGAAATTAATAGATTATTTGAAATCAGTATTGGCCGACGAAGGCTTGCGGATGCAGATAATTAAAGATGAGTTGATAGAGATAAGGGACAAATATGGCGACGAGCGTAAAACTGAAATGGTACACTCGTCGGCGGAGATGAATACCGAGGACTTTATTGAGGATGAGGATGTTGTAATTACAATTTCGCGTGAAGGCTACATCAAACGTACGCCTTTAACCGAATATCGCAGGCAGGGCCGGGGCGGTAAGGGCTCGATAGGCAGTAACAGCCGCGATGCCGACTTTATAGAGCACTTGCTGATAGCGTCGAACCACAACTACATGTTGTTCTTTACCGAAGCCGGGCAATGTTTCTGGTTGAGGGTATTTGAAATTCCGGAGGGAACTCGCACATCAAAAGGCCGCGCTATCCAGAATATAATCAACATTCCTAAGGAAGAGAATATTAAGGCTTATATCAAATTAATCAGTCTGAAAGATACCGAATACCTGGAGAACAACTTTATTATTATGTGTACCAAAAAAGGTACTATTAAGAAGACCTCGCTGGAGGCGTATTCACGTCCGCGTGCCAACGGCATCAATGCCATTAACATTAACGAAGGTGATTCGTTATTAGAGGCAACGTTAACTACAGGAAGCAGCGAAATTGTGATGGCACTTAAATCGGGCCGTGCAATCCGCTTCAATGAGTCGACAGTTAGGCCAATGGGACGTACCGCAACAGGGGTGAGGGGTATAACGCTTGACAGCGAGCAGGATGAGGTTGTTGGCATGATAAGCATTGACAACCCTGAAACTACAGTATTGGTGGTGTCAGAAAAGGGTTACGGTAAACGCACTGATATTGAGGATTACAGGGTAACTAACCGGGGTGGGAAAGGTGTAAAAACTATAAATATTACTGAAAAAACCGGAAACCTTGTTGCCATTAAAGGTGTTACAGATAAGGAAGACCTGATGATCATTAATAAATCGGGCATTATAATAAGAATAGCCGTTAGCGAATTAAGGACTATGGGCCGCGCCACACAGGGCGTTAGGTTAATAACCCTGAAGGGTGAGGATGAAATAGCCTCGGTTGCAAACATTGAGCACGACGAGGACGAGGAAATAGAGGAAGCAATATCAGAAAGCGAGTTGGGAGCATCAACAGAGGGCGCTCCTGAAGTTACTGATGAGTCAATTAGCCTTGAACCGTTAAAGGATACCGACAATACCGGCGCAGATACGAGCGAAGATTCGTTAAGTGACGAAGCTGGTGAACCAAAAGAATAATGGATGATTTACCGAAAAACTATATTACCGGTAGTGCTGTTAACCTTTAGCACTTCTGTCGCTTTTTGCCAAACAGAAGTGCTGAAAGGTGTAGTGAACAGCCTTGCTTTTTACAAGCAAAAAAAAGATTTGAAATACCTGGCGGCTGCTAAAAAGTCGGTAGATAGTCTAATTGTTACAAAATCCGACTCATCTGACGTCGAGAAAACCGTTTACAGGGTGGTGGTTAATTCCAGCATACTATATATCGATACGCTGAATAAATTAAATCAGCCTGCTAATTTTTTGGGGCAAACTACGGCACTTGTTGATGATCTGGCTTCGAAACGAAAGGCGTATAAATACCAGGCCGAGATAGATTATTCAAAAAGATGCCTGGCCAATGTGTATATACGCAAGGCTTTTGCCTATATGCGCAATTCTGATTACGGTAACGCGCTCACGCTTTTTACAGGAGCCCAGAAATACGCCCCTAATTTTAGACAGCTAAAGGCCTATGTTGCATATTCAAATAATAAGTTAGGCAACATGCAGGAAGCTGCAAAAAATTATGCTGAGCTTGTAAATGCCGATAGTACCAAAGTTGAATATGTGCAGGCCGCGTCAAATAACTATAAGTTATTAGGTGATACGGCGAGTGCATTAGCCATTATTAAAAAAGGCCGCAAGCTATTGCCAAATGACAAAACATTGCTGCTTGACGAAGCAAATATCTACAGCAACAGGAAAGATTACCGCGCATTAGCGCCATTGTTACCCGCATTGCTTGACAATAATCCAAATAACGCCGATATTGCGTTCGTCGCGGCCGTTTGTTACGATAATTTAAACCAATACGATAAAGCCGAGTCTTTGTATTTACGTTCTATAGATTTGAACAGTTCGGCTTACGACCCCATATTTAATCTGGGATTGCTGTATTTTAAAGAAAGCGCTAAAAAGCAGGAGCGGGGTGACACGCCAAATACTGAGCGTGCGGCACAATGGCTGGAGAAAGCCAATGAAATATCGCCAAACAACAAGAATTGCCTGCAGGTGTTGCAAATGGTTTATGCACAAGCAGGCAACCAGGATGAAATTAACAAGGTAAACAATAAACTAAAACAGTTAACCAATCAATAATAAATCATGAAAATGAAACTTTTGATGACATGCCTTTTAGGCATTGCTTCGGTTGCGGCTTTTGCACAAAAAGGCGAACTGAAAGACGCACAATCAGCCTATGACAACTACGCTACATTACGTGGCCAAAAAGTTCCGGCAATACAGTTACAGGCAAAAAAGAGCATTGGCGATGCCAAAACATCGATAGATAAAGCGGCGGCGAATGAAAAGACCGGCAATCTGCCGCAGACATATGCGTTGAAAGCCGCCATATACTCGTCGTTAGCGGTTGATGATACGGTGGCCACAACAGCGGCACCATTGTTCTCCACGGCAGACGAGGCTGTCAAAAAAGCTAAGGAACTGGATACTAAAAATGAATATAAAAAGCTTATTGATGAAGCCAACCTGAACCTGGCTCAATATAAGCTTAGCGCAGGGGTTAAGGACTATCAAAACAAGCGCTACGATGAAGCTTACAAAGAGTTTGATTACTACCGCACTGTTTTACCTGACGATACCAATGCAATATATTACACGGCGCTTTCAGCAAGCAACGCAGGCGAAAAAGATCCTAAATATTACCAGTACGCGCTTGACAATTATAAAAAGCTGGTTACCACCAAGTACTCAGGTGCACCGAAGGCTTATTATGACATGACAACCATTTACCTGACATCAAAAGATACTACCAACGCTTTAAAAATAGCGGCGGAAGGCATTGAGAAATTTCCTAAATATTCAGAGCTGCGGAAAAGGGAAATTGAAATTGCATTGGTATCGGGCAAACAATCAGATGTAGTAAGTAAGATCCAGGCGGCAATTACTACAGATCCAAAAAACAAAGACCTTTATTATTACCTGGGTTTAACTTACTCGCAGGTAGCGGATGCGGCAAGCGCAAGGGCAGCAAAGGCAAAGGACGAGGCTACGAGGACAAAGGAAAAAGCGACAGTGACAGAAAACCAGGGTAAAGCCGTAGAGGCGTATAAAAAGGCGTTGGAAATAGACCCGGATTTTTTCGAAGCAAACATGAATTTAGGAATTACGCTGATGCAGCCTGCATTGGACGTTTTTAACGGCGCTCAAAGACTGCCATCAAATCAACAAAAATTGTATGACGCTGAAATGGCGAAGTCAGACAAAATGCTTGACCCTGCCAAACCGTATTTACAAAAAGCGGTTGATCTAAAACCAAAGGATATAAATGCGCTGACGAATTTAAGAAACTATTACAGGGCAAAATCAGATCCTGCACATGCAGCTGAAAATAAAGCGAAAGCCAATGAGCTAAAGCAACGGATTGACGCTGTGACCGCCGGGGGAGGCAAGTAATATAAAAGGGAGAGAATAAATCACTCTCCCTTTCTTTAAATACTTTTACTTAACATAATGTTAATTATGTGATAAAAGTCTATTTTATTACGGAGCTCAACTGTCAGGGATATTCCATCTTTTTTTTAAACATCAATATATCAGGAAAAACATACCTAACTTGTCTAAAAAGCACAATTGATATGGATTTAAAGATAGAAAATAAAACTGCGCTGGTAACTGGCTCAACGGCGGGCATTGGTTACGCAATCGCAAAAGTTTTAGCTAACGAAGGCGCTAAAGTTTTTGTAAATGGCCGCACGGCTCAACGTGTTGATCAGGCTGTCAAAAATTTAAGGAAAGAAACCGGAAATGTAAATATCAGGGGTTTGGTTGCAGATTTTGCAAACGTACAACAGGTTAACGCGTTAATTGAACAATTGCCCGAAGTTGACATACTTGT
>Ga0068856_100007299_pt1 | contig 10787 bp, 11 predicted proteins | sample KBSCornC62_FD_66595 | JGI IMG/M metagenome (GOLD analysis project Ga0068856, IMG submission 66595) | Corn rhizosphere microbial communities from Kellogg Biological Station, Michigan, USA - KBS Corn C6-2 | ecosystem: Host-associated > Plants > Roots > Rhizosphere > Soil ... | reverse complement strand
GGAGAAGGCGCAACGTCGGCAAGGGGCAGGTCATCTAACCGAAGAGTGAATGACCCGGGCCAAGCCAACGAATTGCAACTGGAAGCCCAGAAGATACGCCGGCTGCAGATCATGATCAGCATGGTCATGTCGGTGATCAGTCAGGACCCTAACCTGACAATTGAAGAGGCATCCGAACTGGTGGCTGGGGCAAAACGCGCCGCGCTTGCCATGTTCCCGGACAAGGAACTCGCTTACGACATCCTGTACAAGCCTCGCCTTCAGCGACTCATGAACGAGCGCTTCCGAATCCAATAGCTTTTTTGACCTTCCTGCCCGCTCCGGACTAGACTCTGTTTCCAGCGGTGAATCCCATGAAAAGCTTCTTCCTTGCCAGCGCCTTGGCCTTTACTTTGTGCGTTTCTTCGTTAGCAATCGCGGATGATGAAGGTGAGGGCCACCATCATCACGAGGACATGACCGAGGTCCAGGTCGGTACCGTGCACTTCCCCACCTCGTGCTCGCCTGCCGTGCAAAAGTCCATCGAGCGTGGCGTGGCCATGTTGCATTCGTTTTGGTACGAGGAAGCGGAAAAGCAGTTCGTGCAGGTCGAGAAAGACGACCCCAACTGCGCCATCGCTCGCTGGGGAGTGGCCATGAGCCACTGGCACCAGTTGTGGAACCACCCCGATCAGACGGCGATGTCTCAGAGCAAAGCCGAGCTCAGCAAGGCCAAGTCCCTGCATTCGACTCCGCGCGAACGCGACTACATCAACGCTTTGGACGTCTTCTATTCCCACGCCAACCGCCCCTTCCCAAAGCGCGCGCTGGCCTACTCCAAGGCCATGGAGAAGGTTTCAAAACGAAATCCGGATGATCACGAAGCGGCTGCGTTCTACGCATTGAGCTTGCTGGCCGCCGAACCGGATCATGACAAAACGAACGCGTTTCGCCTGAAAGCCGCGGCGGTCCTTGAGAAGCTCTTTGCCGAGGAACCGGACCATCCAGGGGTCGCGCACTATCTGATTCACACCTACGACAGGCCCGATATGGCAGAAAAGGGGCTGCCTGCGGCGCGCAAGTATGCTCGCCTTGCTCCCGCCGCGCCACATGCCCTCCATATGCCCGCGCATATCTTCGCCCGCCTGGGACTTTGGCAAGATGACATCGATTCCAACGTAGCTTCTATAGCCGCAACCCAGAAGGAGGCCGCAATGCACATGGGTGGCGAGGGCCATCAGTTCCATGCCATGGACTTCCTCGTCTACGCCTATCTGCAAACCGGCCACGAGCAGGACGCGCAGAAAATCATTGACCAAGTCCGCGCCATGCCGCCGATGAAAGACATGTACGACATGGGGTTTGATCCGAGGTTCTTTGCCTTGTCCGCGTACCCGGCTTCGTACGCGCTGGAAATGCACGATTGGAACGCTGCCGCGCAACTCACTCCCGTGACTGGGGCGGACGATTTCGTGCAGTCCATCACCTACACCGCGCGAGCGGTTGGGGCCGGTCACGCTGGCAATGCGGAACAAGTGAAGAAAGAGATCGCCAATCTGGAAGCAATCCAGAAAAGGCTCGAGACCAAAAAGAAGAACGACCAAGGCGAGTACGAAGGCGTGAGCGATGAGTTAGTCGTGGCCAGAGGATGGCTCGAACTTGCGCAAGGCAACGTCGACGATGCAGTCAAGCTTTTGCACACGATTGCCGACAAAGAACAGGGCGAGGCCGAGGCAAGCCAGGGCGTTCCTACGCACGAGATGATCGCCGACATCTTGCTGCAGGCGAAGCGGCCGGAGCAGGCGTTAGCGGAATACGAAGTCACACTTAAGACAAATCCCGGCCGTTTCAACGCGCTCTATGGCGCAGCAACGGCTGCCGCCGCGTTGGGCAAGAACGACAAGGCGCATGATTATTACGCGCAGCTCGTCAAGAACTGTGCTGATTCAAAATCTGACCGAGCTGAACTCAAACACGCACGTGAGGAAATGGACAGGGCAGTGGCTAGTTCCCAGTAGGTGGCAGAGCGACTTTCTGGAGTTGAAACGACAGCGTGGCGAATCCCAGCTTGGACTTCATCTGCACCGGCATGTGGCGTGCGTCGTCGGTGAACCAAACCCACAGCGTGGCTTTACCCTTCATCGGGCCGGACATCGGTTCCGCTTTAACCCGCAACGTCTGAAACTCGCCGACTGGGCTCTTCACCGTCTCCCGCGATTCCACTTCCACGCGTGCGTCAATGGTTTTGCCATTGTCATTCACGGGAAAGGTGTGCGTAAAGCCGGGCGTGAGGGGCAGCGAAGCAACATAGAAGAACCCGGTTATCAAGTCGGTGGTGCACCGCGGAATGTCGAATTCCGTATGTTTCGTTTCCGATGTCTTCAGATCATGCGCGTCGACTCGGCTCTTGCCGTGCGCATAGTCGAGCACAACGTTGAAATCGCGACGATGCGGTCCTTCCTCATTGTGCTTGCTTACGTGCACCGTACAGAAAGTGCGCGGATCGACGTCAGCATTGAACTGGTCGTGAACGCGAAAAATCTTATCCGGCATGCCCGCAGAGTCGGCAGTTGCACTTACCCGCAAGCCGGCCCCATCCCTCTGCATGCTCACCGTCGAAGTTCCCGCGTTGAAGAACTGCCAGCGCACGGAGAAGACATATTTCTGTGTCGGAAATCCATATGAGCGGGCCGGCGCAATGATCCGCGATGGCGGAAGAGAGGCAATCGTCGAGTTCTGCAGTTGGGCGCGCGATTCGCGTTGCAACACCACGGAACTCAACGCAATAGCCGTCGTCACGATCCGGATTGTCGTTACGGAAACCACAAAACTTTGATGACGAGCACTGCAATGATTGCAGCCGCTCCAACCGCGGCGTTGTATTCGCGGTGCTTCCAATAGAGATGCGCGGAAAAGGAACCCGCGCTGCCCTGAGAGAGCTTAAGGCGAGGAAATAGTCTGGGCACGTTACTGCAGTAATCATTGAATTCAGGAAAATGCGCCCGTAGGAATTCTTCTTCGGAACGGATGACGGGAATGTAAATGAGGACCAGCATCGCCGCGGCGATCGCGGCAATTATCCAGCTGCGGGAAGCGAGAGTAAACCCCGCAGCGATGATGATTGATCCCAGGTAGAGAGGATTACGGGTATATGCGTAGGGTCCCGTGGTAGTGAGTTGCTCGTTCTTGCGCACATGGCCCGACGCCAGAGCGCGAATGATCAAGCCTGTGACGGCAATGCTGCTACCCAGAATGATCGATCGCCAGGTCGGATGCGACAGCCAGACATATAGCGCGGCGAAAACAAACCCGAGGGGTACGCGGATACGGCGCGCAATTCTTTGCCAGCTAGGCATCGTTGCTCTCCAGCAACTTGCGGGCGGCGGCCAGAACTTCATCAGGAGTGATTTGAAGTAGCCCAGGGTCTGGTTGGCTGGTGTGCGAAAGCGATGTGCGGCTGGCAGGATTACGCAGAACAATGCATTTCTGGCTGTATGGGCCATTGCGCGCCGGATCGGTAGGCCCAAAGATCGCGACTACCGGAACGCCCAGCGCCGCGGCAAGATGCAGCGGACCGGTATCACCGCCGATGAAAAGACTTGCGCGGCGGGTAAGGGCAATGAGTTCGGCTATTGAGCAGGTAATCGGATATGCAGCGCTATCGGATAAATCTCGGACCGCGAATGCGAGTTGTTCTTCTCCGGGGCCGTAATTTACCACGACCTGTGCGCCTTGCTTGGCCAACTCGCGGGAGACCTCGCCATACCGCTCCGCCGGCCACTCCTTCGCCCCCCAACCCGCACCGGGATTAACAACGATGATCGGGGAGTTCGCGTCATTCAGTTTGCGAGAAACCGCTTGCTCGGCTTCGTCGTCCAGCGGGAATTCGAGTGAACTCGGAATGCCCGTGGCGGGGCAGGCGTCCTCGTTGTGCCTGCCCTGAGGGACTGAATGGAGGGAGGGAGTCGAATGGGCCGGGTTGAGCGAAGTTCGGCGGTTCCGGTCCCCCAGCACCTGCTCCACCATCGAGCAATACTGCTCGATCACGTGCGTTCCCCTGGTCTGCACCCGTTGAGAATAGAGCATCCTCGCCGGAGACTCGCGCGGCCGATCCATCCCAATAACGGTTCGCGCACCACACAGTCTTGCCAGCAACGCCGACTTGATCGCGCCCTGGAAGTCGACAGCCACGTCGTACCTTTGATCTCGAATCTCCTTCAGCGCTGCCGACAATTGCTGCCGTGTCCCGCTGGCAAGCGGCGATTTCCGCCAAGCCTTCGTGTTCACCACGTGCACAAAGTCAACGATTGGCCGCGCGGTAGAACGAGCTCCCGATCGCGGATTCCTTTTCGCGCACAACAACTCCGCCCAACGCTCCTCGATGACCCACCCAATCTGTGTTTCAGGAAGCGCATTCCGCAGCAGCGCCACTGCGTAGCTCGTGTGAATCACGTCGCCCATGGCCCCGAGGCGCACAACCAACAGGCTTTTTGGAGGATCCCCGCCTGCGCTCACGAGCGCTTCTGCTCCATTTGGCGGAGGATTTCGCTGGCGGAGTGGTCTTTGGGATCGCCGACGATCTCGACGCGCCCGCCGAACTCCATCATCACATCGCGTTCGGGAACACTCTCAGCAGTGTAGTCGGTGCCCTTGGCTTGGACGTCAGGACGGATCTCGCGAATGAGGGCCCGGACGTCCGGCTCGGTAAAAATAACGACCGCATCGACATCGGCCAACGCAGCCAGAATTTCGGCGCGTTCGTTTTCGGGCATGTGCGGGCGGCCATTACCCTTCAAACTCCGGACCGAGTCATCCGAATTTATGGCGACAATCAATTTGCCGCACAATTCCTTCGCCGCGTGTAGGTAGCGCACGTGCCCAACATGTAGGACGTCAAAACAGCCGTTGGCCAGCGTGACTTTCTCGCCCGACCGGCGCCATTTTTCCACGCGGCGCTTAAGTTGTTCACGAGTGAGAATCTTGTCGTTCACGAGACGATGCCTCAGTGCGCCCGCACGGCCGGCGGAGATTTCTCGATGGCTTCCAGCAGTTCTTGCTGCGACACGGTCGCAGTCCCACGCTTCATAACGACGATCCCTCCGGCATAGTTCGCGAGGTGTGCAGCGTCTTCGGTGCTTGCACCCGCCGCCAGAGCTGCCGTGAACGTGGCGATGACCGTGTCTCCCGCGCCGGTTACATCTGTGACCTCGTCGGTCCCGGAAATCGGAATATCCACAGGCTTGTGCTTTGCCGGAAATGCGACCATGCCGTCGCGGCCCCGCGTGATCACCAGCGACTTCAGCCCCATGCGTGAAATGATGGCTTCGCCGGCTGAACACAGTTTCTTCCAGTCTGGCCCGATCTCGACGTCTAGGGCTTCTTCGACCTCTGATTCATTCGGAGTAGCCGCGCTGATCCCCGAAAACTCCAGCATGCGGTGTCGTGAGTCGAGCACGATGGGCATCGACGAGCCGCGAGTCCGACCGCGAGCCGCATTCAGGATGCCCGGCGTCGCAGCACCATAACCGTAATCCGAAACCAGCAGCCCGTCAGAAACCCGGAGATACTCCCGGGTAGCCAGCGCGAGTTCGCGCGCCAAGTGCTGGTCCGGGGCGGCCTCGGGTTCACGATCGATCCGCACCACTTGCTGCCGCCAGGTATGTGGCATGCCGGCGAGAATGCGCGTTTTGGTCGTGGTGGCGTGGTTCTTGTCTTTCAGAATTCCAGTGACAGGAATCTGCTTGTGGCGAAAGGCGCGCAGCAGAAGGCGCCCGGCATCGTCGTTGCCAACGATGCCCACCGGCAGAACATTCACCCCGAGATCCGCGAGGTTGTTCGCCGCATTCGCTCCGCCCCCGGGAACGACCGTGCGTTCGCGATGACGCAGGATGAGCACCGGAGCCTCGCGCGATACGCGCGAAATTTCCCCGATAACGAACTCGTCCGCGACCATGTCACCGAGAACCGTGATCGTGAGCCGCGGGAAAGACTCCACGATCTTGCGAAGGTGGTCGGCAGGTTGGGGAGAACGAGACATGAAAGTTGTTAGTGGCTAGTGGCCAGAAATACAGGAACGGTCAGGAAAAATTGCCTGGCCACTGATGACTGACCACTGACCACTGATTTTCTCACGTCCGCTGCCCGCGGTCTTGAATCACGCGCAAAACAGTATCCACCGCGTCAGCGGGATCGACAATCTCCATCGTGACCTTCGCAAGCGAAATTGTGCCGAGCGGCGCGATACGCAGTCCAAGATTCACCGCGTCTTTTTCCGTCGTTATGAACCCCTCCGCGTTGCTTTGCGTCTTGAGCCGCAACAGTTCGTCGATGTCACGCTCCGAGTACGCGTGGTGGTCGCGGTAGAACTTCTCAGCAACTGGACTGATCCCCTTCGATCGCAGCTGGTCGATAAATCTTTGTGGCCGCGCAATCCCGCAGAAGACGACCGGGCGTGCAGGTGGCGCGGAGATCTCAACATCGCGACGAACGCGCCAAACCGGTTTGTCCAATACCGGCAATGCAGAAGCATCGAAATCGCCGCTTATAACCACCACATGTGCTCGATCCAATGACTTGACCCGTTCGCGCAGGCGCCCCGTCGGAAGGAGATCGTCTTTCAAGTCTTCGAAGGTCACCAGTACGATGTCGAGGTCCCTGGCGAGCGAACGGTGCTGAAAACCGTCGTCCAGGATGTGTAACTGCGGACCGAATTTCTTCTCCGCAAAGACACCGGCTTGATATCTGCTTTCTCCCACGACAACCGGGCATTTCAGCCGGCGTGCAATCATCAGAGGTTCGTCACCGCATTCTTCGGCTGAGCCGTTGGGATCAACCAACCGCACGCCGCGGGTTGAACGCCCGTATCCGCGAGAGAGCACATCGAAGCCGACTCCGCGCTGTTTCAACAACTCCCCTAAGACGATCACAAAAGGCGTCTTTCCGGCTCCGCCTGCGGAGATGTTGCCAACGCTAACGACCGGTCCCGCGAGTCTACGAGCCCGAAGAAACCCGCGATCGTAAAGACGATTTCGCGCGCCAATGACCGCGCCATAGATTCCGCCCAGCAGGCTCACGGGTGCGCGACCTCAGGCTTATTTCCGCCTAGCAACTTTTTCAATTGCGCCAGAGTTCGCAGTGTAGCCCCACGTTGCAGCTCCAGGATTTCTAACGCCCTCTTGCCAAGCGCACGACGTTCCGCATCGTTTGCGATCAATTGCATGAGCATCAACGGCAGCTCCGCTGGGCCCACAACTCGCACCGCATCTCGCGATTGGAAAAGGCCGACAATATCGCGAAAATTTTCCGTGTGATTGCCCACGACAATCGCCACCCCATGCTGTGCGGGCTCGATGATGTTGTGCCCGCCGCGCGGAACCAAGCTGCCGCCCACAAACGCGATGTCAGCGAGCGCGTACAACGCCGAGAGTTCCCCGATGGAATCCACCAGAAGAACACCACCACGAATCGGCCCGCCCGCCCACGTCGAACGACGCCAGAAAGGTATTTTGAGCTCGCGCAGCAGGCGCTCAACTTCATCGAATCGTTGCGGATGGCGTGGCGCAAGCAACATCACCGCACCCGGGTGATTAGCAAGGATATTCGTGAAAGCCCCCAGCAGAAGTGGCTCCTCACCTTCCACCGTGCTTCCGCAAACCAGCACCGGCCCCGCACCAGAAAGAGCACGCCGCAGGTCCTCGATGATTGGCGGCGTGGGTGGCAGCGGCACATCATACTTCAAATTTCCCGTGGTGATTACGCGCTCTCCGGGCGCACCGATCTCGCGCAAACGCTGGGCATCCTGGTCAGTCTGGGCGAGGAAAACATCGGGGATCTGCAGCACGGACCAAATCAGTGCTTTCCAACGCCGATAGCCCTTGAACGACTTGTCAGAAATGCGCGCGTTCACGATCGTGATGCGAGCCTTCGCGTCGCGCGCGCCACGAAGGAAGTTGGGCCAGAGCTCGGTTTCCGCGATCACCACCAGTTCAGGATGAAGGGCCCGTAACCAGCGACGCACGGCAAAGGCAAAATCCAGCGGAAAGTAGAAAACGTTCTGTTCCCCAAACCGCTGCCGCGCTAATCGCTGGCCAGTGTCGGTGGTTGTGGAGACAAAGATGCGATGTTGCGGGAGTTCAGCGCGCAGCTGCCGCACCAGTTCGCTGACCGCGAGTACCTCGCCAACCGACACCGCATGAATCCAGATCGTCGGCTGGGAAATCGTTCCCAGCCGGGACGGGATCTTTCCCAGGCGCTCGCCTAAACCCGTGCGGTACTTGCCCTGACGCAGCATCTCGTAGAGCCAGTATGGGCTCCCGAGCACCAGCACCAGAGCCAGCAACGTGCTGTAGGCGAAGTACATTGAGGAAGAGCCATTCTAAACGTAGCCCTCAGGCCTCAGACATCAGGCGTTATGTTTTGGACTCCAGGCCTCAGCCCCACCCCAAAACTCCTCCTCCCAGACGGGCAGGCCGATAGTTTGTCTCTTTGCCAGACTGAGGGTGCCACATGATCAACAGAGATCATGAACATTCGGCACGTGTCGTGCCGATACAGGAAGATTCGAATGGTGGCAAACAGGACTCACAATTGCTGCAAGAAAAAAGCCGCTGCGTGCGGACAGCGGGCTTCCCGTCAGACGCACCCTAGGCAGGGCGCTACTTAACCGGAATCTTCTTTTCTCCCAATGCCAACTCCCCCATCTCCAGCCAGCGCTGAATCTTGCTCAGGGATTCGGACTCCTCGAACTGGTTCGGCAAGACCATCGAGCGCTGCATCGTGCGTTCCTGGCTCTGCGGCTGGGTGCTTTGGGCTGAGTGAAACATCCTTCGCCAATCGGTCCAGCCCGTTCAAACGAGGGGAACCGTCGTTTGCCGTTGCCTTCGTTTTGGCTGTCACTCAAGCAATTCGGAATCGAACTGTCGATAAATCGCATGTTGATGGGCTGGATCGCGATCAGCTTGGAGTGCCGAGATGAGAGCTGCTATGCGTGGCGTAAGAACAATCAAGTAGCGGCTACCGGCGCTCGCAATGTAAGTATGTGGCATCCCTGCCGGCACAAAGACTGTGGTTCCAGGGCCGACGTTTTCGGTTCGGTCGGCGTAGCGGAAAGTTAGTTCGCCCTCTAATACGTGCCAAGCTTCGTCATCGGAATGGTGGACGTGAAGGGTTGCGGGGCCACTCCCGCGCCATTCATGGACGCTGAATGAATTACCGGAAGCAGAGAAAGGCGCTGGTCGCATGCTTCGATTCTACTGCTCGCCCGCATTCAGCCGGAATTTACTGGGCCATCTGCAGGAGGTTGTGCCGCGGAACGAGTTGCCAACTCAAAGCATAAAAATCGTCTCTCGTTCTTCGGGATCCTTTGCTGCAATTACTGGCGAGCCAGACAGGTCGGCGGCCATGCGGCAAAAGCCGCGAAGGACAACTCGAACGCCAGGCTGTGATGCTCATCACACTTGAGTAGAACCGCTGTCACATCCCATTTCTGTTCATTGCTTCATCCTAAACTCCATCGAGGGCGAGAATGTGAGCACTACCATGCACGAACTTCGTGGGCACCACTTCTGCCTTCTTGCACATAACGTAATTAACAAACTGACGGCCATTCTTGGTCACTGCGAAATTCTGGACGGCGAGGCAAGCGCAAGCCCGGAATGTATTGGTCAGCTGCACAAAATTCGCGACTTGGCCTCGGCGGCAGCCGCCATGCTTCAAAGCGGCGAGTGCGAGAACGAGGCCGTAACGCGGATTCTGGAGCTGGAGAATGCGTTTGCTTCGGCGAACCGGCAACTCCCGGTACCGGAAATGCCGAAGAGGAAACGTCAAGAGCAACTGTGACGGGCGGCGTGTAGAGCTACTCCAGACACACTCATTGCGAAGTTGTTGAAGAGCGCCGATCCGGCGCTGAAGTAACATCTATTCGGTGGGGGCGTAGTAGCCGTTGCGGCTACGGACCTTCATGCCTCTACGCAGCGCCGAAATCTCAATAGTGCGATAGCGGCCGTCGTGGACGAAGTTGGGTGGCTGATACGAGAGTTCGTACTGGCTGCGAAGGTCGTCTTGAATCTGCGCAAACGCGTCGGCCACCTGCTGTAACTGGAAAGGCTCGAAGGCGCGCCCGCCGGTGGCATCGGCAATGCGCTGGAGAACTTTGTCTCCGGGGCCGCCGCTGGGGAAATTCGTGCTGATTGTGTACACGATGACATTGGCCCGGAGCGCCATCTCAATGGCCTCCTCCCGAGTCACGTGGCTCTCGTTATCGTCGCCGTCGCTGACCAGGATGACGGCACGGCGTACGGAGCGGGTCTGCTCGGATTTCAGGAGCTTGTCGCGACAAGCAAAGTAGAGAGCGTCAAACATAGCGGTGCCGCCGCCGGGACGCAGCGAGCGCACACCTCGCGCAAGAGCTTCGGTGTTGTCGGTGAAATCCTGAGTAAGTTCAGGCTCGGTGTCGAATCCCACGACGAAGGCTTTGTCGAAACGCGGACGCACGATCGAGGAGAGGAACTCAATCGCCGACTCCTGCTCGAACTTGAAGCGGTCGCGGATGGAATTACTGGCGTCGATCAGCAGGCCGACCTGTAAGGGCAAGTTGCTTTCGCGGGTGAAGCGGAATTGCTGAATGGGCTTTTCGTCATCGATGACTCTGAAATCGTTCTGGGAAAGGTTCTTGACGTAGTGATTGTGCTTGTCGGTGACCGTGAAGACGACGCTGACTTCATTAACACGGGATACAAATCTGGCGTCGCTTTCTTCTAAGGGGATGCCTGAAGTATCAGAGCCCCCGCTATCTGAAGTCGTGGTGTTTC
>Ga0068856_100007298_pt1 | contig 10787 bp, 7 predicted proteins | sample KBSCornC62_FD_66595 | JGI IMG/M metagenome (GOLD analysis project Ga0068856, IMG submission 66595) | Corn rhizosphere microbial communities from Kellogg Biological Station, Michigan, USA - KBS Corn C6-2 | ecosystem: Host-associated > Plants > Roots > Rhizosphere > Soil ... | reverse complement strand
GGGGAAGAATATGACGGAAACGAAGGCTTTCATAGCAATTCATATGGTCCAAATAACTCGGCCTGGCAGCCATTGCAAGTGCCAGAGACCAGAGCCAGTTGACGGCCAGAGCGATCGCCTCATCGGGCACAGCTTCGCGGAGCCACTAAAGGTGGAAATCTCGCGCACGTGGCTGGCATGGGGTATCGACGTTGTATGCGCACTTTCGGGCGCTGACCTCAATAAGTCCTCTTCAGTATCAGAGGTAGCTTCGGCTGCGCAGCGCGAGGACGCATGCTGGTGGATGGCATGGACGCCGCTCCTGCTGCCTTTAGGGTCGGATACGGAAGTGCTACCCAATTCAATCGCGAATACAGCTGTTTCTTCGCGCACCCAGCGACGAAGATATTCGGACGATCCGCTCGCCAGGCGCTCCGCCCTTGGAGTTGGTCAATCATCGAAAACGCCGTAGCAAGCGTCTGCACACGGTGATCGAGACCTCGCAAGCGGCCGTAGCAAGAACATTTGTCAAGCCCTGTCGGTTACTGGAATTGTGCCGTCTTCCGGGTGAATGGTAGCCGTTCGGAACGTACTGACAAGCCATACTCCGCCGTAGTCGCATACCGTTCACTGAAGCAAAGCCGTCACTTTCGGGGGCGCCGAAGAGAAGCGCTGGTTTACGCTGTACTAAACCTGCGACTTTCATCGAGATTACGTCCGTCTTTGGCTTCTTCACCGCGCCGCCGCCCTGGTCTTCTTCGCAGTTCCAGCATTTGCCGTTGCACACCTTCCGGGTTGTGTGCTGACGAAAACAGAGTGTCTTGGGCCAACTTGAAGCCAAGCATCAGTATGCCGTTGCGGCATCCTATTCTCGTTTGGCTCGCTGCGGGGCAAGGAGCAATCGCTATTCTGGGTATCGGCCTTTGGATCCTCTGCAGTGTTGCGAGATCGGAAAGCCAAGCATGAGCACCGCTTCTGGTTCGCAGAGATCTTCGATTTACATCAAACGATTGCCGTTTCTATCTCGTTCACGAACGGCTACCCCGCCGACCAGCGAGCCACCGCGCGAGCAGCACGCATTCCGCTTTCGTCTCCTTTGTCGGACAAACTTCGCGAGGCCTCGCTGGGAACGTATTTCGTGTGTCGGGCATTTGTTTGCTCGAAGTGGGGCCGTAAACAGTCAAATGCTAACGCCAACAGCAGGCACTCAGCCCCAATTCGCGGCAGCGCTTCGAAGGCGCTCAAGCGAATACCGCGGCAAATGTCACGAATCCACAATATCTGGCGCAGTTCACCGATATCGCCCCGGCACACCATTAACCGCCTCGCTGCCTTCCGCTGCTAGCCGAGCGCAATACGCTTCCTCTATGTGCGTGAAGATCGTAAGAAAATCTCGGCCGCGTGTGTCATCTTTCACCAGACTACGGAGCCCGGATAAGTCGATCGGGGCCGAGGCGGCTGGCGGCTCTGGGTCTTGTGTTTGGGGCGGCAATCGGTGCTGCCGTGTCGCAAGCTTTGATTTCACCGCGCGTCCCGAGAAACGTGAATTTCATGCGGGTTCAAGCTCCGCTCGCCGCATCCATCGCTTCTGGGCGCTTACAAAACATTTCGAGCAACGTGCCGACGGACTGAGAGTCGGGCAAAACGAAACTCGCCCTGGTGGGTCCCGCCCCGACGTGTATCGTCCAGTTGCCGCTCGGAACTCGCTCGAACAGATCCTCATCTGTGCGATCGTCGCCCACGGCCAATAGAAAATCGGGGTCTGGCTGAGTTGGCCATAAATGCTGGAAAGCCTCTCCTTTATTCGCCCAAACCGGTCTTACTTCCACGATCTTGTTTCCGCGAAGCGCCCGCAGCTCCGTTTCCGCCAGCATTCCCTCCAGCGTCGACACCAACTCGTTGGCCAGCCACTCTCCAAATTCCGGCTCAGTCCTGCGGTAATGCCACACCAACGCAAACTTCTTCTCTTCGAGGAAACTGCCCGGTATACGATCGACAAAATGCTCAAGGATCGGTATTACTGTGGATTTCCAATCCGTCGAAAACTGGGGACGCAACAGCTCCCAGGAGACGGAGTGAGGCGGCTTCAATTCAGCTCCGTGTTCCGCAATGAGCCACAAATTTTTGATGGCACCGAACCATCGATCCAGATCCTGGGCACGTCTGCCGGAAATCAGGGCCACCACGTTATGCGGCTCCGCCGCAAGCGTAGACAGCAAGCGAACGACATTGGGCGATGGGACCGCGCGTTGCGGGGTATCGGCAAAGGGCACGAGCGTGCCGTCGTAATCAAGAATCAGCAAACGGCGGTTCGCCCGCAGATACGCCTGGTGGATCTCCGCATTGGGGAGACGTCTCGGCTGCGCATCGCCAACGCCTCTACGCGCCGACACAGCCTCCTCCAGGATCTGCACAAACCGCTTTCCCCAGTGAAAGACATCATTGCGGATCACGCGCCGATGGAGCGATTGCATGCGGGAGCGCCGTTCCTTTTCTTCGAGATTGAGCGCTCGAGCGATGACTTGGGCGGTTCGTTCCTCGTCGAAAGGATTGATAAGCAGGGCCTCGCCCATTTCCGCTGCCGCGCCAGCAAACTCGCTCAGCAGAAGCACCCCATCGCCCTCGCGATGACAGGCTACATATTCTTTGGCGATCAGATTCATACCGTCGCGCAGAGAGCCAACCCAGCATACGTTCGCCAGCCGATAAAGCGCCACCAGCTCCTGCCGCTCGATGGAACGATTGACGTACACGACGGGCGTCCAGCCCGACGTTCCGACTTTGCCGTTGATTTCGCCGATTAGCTGGTTCACTTCCGTGCGCAGGTCCTGGTACATGTCGATCGCTTCTCTGGTCGGTACAGCGACTTGAATGAGAATGACCTTTTCTCGCAGCTCCGGAGAGGATTCGAGGAGCCGCCGAAAAGACCGCAGCCTGTCGGGAATGCCCTTGGTGTAATCCAGCCGATCGACCGCAAGGATGACGCGCTGTCCTTTGTAGCGCGAAATCGATTCATCGTAATATCTGGCAGTTGTCTTGTCATTCGCGAGCAGGTTTGTGTATTCTTCAGGCGCAATGCCGATGGGAAGCGCCTCTAAGCGAACCGCCCGGTTCCCAATACCGATCTCCGAGATGCGGCTTTCAATACCAAGCACGCGCAATACGGACGAACGGAATTGTTGTACATGGCTGTGCGTTTGAAATGCGAGCAGGTCGGCTCCTAGCAAGCCCTGCAGGAGTTCCTCGCGCCGCGGAAGTATTGGGAAGATTTCGGCCGGTGGAAAAGGAATGTGCAGAAAAAAACCGATGGCCGCATCCGGCAGCGCGGTGCGAAGCATTTGCGGGAGCAGCATCAAATGATAGTCATGCACCCATACCAGGTCTCCAGGCTGGTAACGGTCGACTACCGCACGACAAAAAGTCCGATTCGCCTCTACGTAAGAATCCCAGCCCTTCGCATCAAACCTGAGCCGGGACGGAAAGCAGTGGAATACTGGCCAGAGGGTCTGATTCGCATAACCTTCGTAAAATCCCTTGGCAACGCTGGCGGACAATTCGATCGCAAAGCAATGTTCACTGCGTTCCCATTCCTGAAAAACAGCACGGCGCTCCTCGCCATCGGCTTCTTCGGTTTCGCCGGACCAGCCGATCCAGATTCCAGTAGTCTTCTGGAGCAGAGGAGTCATCGCACTCACCAGCCCGCCCGAACTCTTTTCAGAGCTCCAATGTCCATTTGTCTTCCGTAGCGTGAGCGGGAGGCGATTGGAAACAACGACCAGCCGATTGCTCATACCATCAGATTGACACCTTCTTTAGCGGTTGCCGCAAGGATAATAGAAGTAGACGCCCAAAAGGCTCAGCCATGACTTAGGCCAAACAAATGGCCGCTTCCGTCGTCAGAGCTTGCTATGTCGTCAGAGCTGCTATGACGATCTTTCGAATCAGTGCAGGATATCGGGAAGCTGGGCAGCCGGAGCGCGATAACTGTCTATGAAGCTGCTGATGCACGTGCCGTTCTTGTGCCGGTTGCGATCGTGAAGACTTGCTTTCAATATCGCTGCTTGCCGTACCGTGCCAGGAGCTGATCATCGGTGAGCAACGGCGTAGTCCCTAATCGTCTCTTCGACGCACTCAACTAGCACGCCGTGCCTTTTTTCTTGTGGACTGCTGTGGCCGCGTGTCTTGCCGTTCCGTCTGCCTCTCGGAGACGGGTGGTTTCTTTAGAGCCGTAAGACTTCTTTCTGAGGCTTCTGTGATATCGGTCACCGGGGCTGTGCGCGTGAGGGGCTTTATAGGAGTGATGGGCTGTCCTTCGATCTTTTTAGCGATGATGGCCTCAAGCTGTTCTCGATAAGTGTCTCGGTACTTCTCTGGTTCGAAAGGTCCTGCCAGCGAGTGAATCAGTGTTTCGGCCAGTCCCATCTCCTTGGCAGACACGCCTTCTGTTTCTGCAACATACTCCTGATCTGCCCGAACCTCCGATTGAAAATACATGGTGTGAGCTAGCAGTCCCTTACGGCCGGGACGCACGATCACGACGTGTTCGCGATTGTGCATGGCGAACTTCGAGACGGCCACAAGCTGAGTAAACTGAAGCGAGCAATAAAGCAGACCATAGGCCTTTCTCCCCACCTCCTCCGGAACAACGTAGTAGGAGGTTTCAAAATACACCGGATCCACTTCTGCCAGCTTGACGAATTCCTCGATCTGCATCTCTGTCGCAGTTTTAGGCTCAATGCTTTTAAGCTCTTCCTTTTCGATTGCGACGTAGCGATCCTTTTCGTACTCGTAACCCTTCACAACGGCTTCTCGATTCAGGATCTCGTCAGTGCCGTGGCGAACAGCGACTTGTTGCACAGGAGCGAGGACGGGCGAGATCGGCGAAGCTGGCTCATCTTCTCGAGATTTTTCGGCGCTCTCCTCTGGTGCGGCAGCAACAGCATCGTCCTCTTCGCTCGAGTCCTCTGGCTCTTTGTGTGCGAAGCTTCTGCCGGCTGCTGGCGCGCGATACAACCGCTTCAGGCTAACTCGTTCTGCCCGCGCCGCTCGAAATAAACGAACTGGAATTGAGACTAAACCAAAAGTGAGGTAACCGCGCCAAACAGTGCTTGCCATTCCCTCAATTAGACGCGAGTGACAATAATCCATTTGCGAAAAGACCAAAAGCGCTGCAGGATTCCTATTTTCTTCGCCCTCGCCGCATATTGCCGAAACCTGCAAAAATTCAGAGCCGGCGACGTCTGATTGCCGGGCTATCGGGGCTGCTGTTTTCCGCGCCTTATGCAAGTTGCTGAGTATTCGTGCGTAGCGTATCAGGCAGATTGCTGATAGACGAGTTCAGGCGGATCGACATTTTACGGGTGGCGGCTGAAAGCACACGTGTCAACTTCTGCGCAGTCTCGGATGGACACGCCGCATTGTAGAATTCGTAATCCGAACAGATGCCTGGCGTCAGCGCCTCACCTGTGAAGCCATGGAACGTCTGCCATTGTGCAGTACGAGCTACGCAACTACGCGGCACGCAATTAACAACTATCCCAACTTCTGCTCATCGCAACCGGCCCGACGGTTGGTAATAGGACAGCAAATCGCCAGACGTAGTCCGATATGCTTTGGGACTATGCACGATGCGGTCGATCCCGTGAGCGATTTGCGTCCGTGCTTCGACTCGACACGCGAATGCTCGCGCCGTTCTGTTCTGAAAGCTGGCGTCGGCGCCGCGCTCGCGCTTCCAGCCTTTCCAGCGGGCGACACTCGCACCAGTACACGGCGTTGCTCGACTGAAGAACATCAGATCACCGACAATTTTGCGCCCACGAATGCCCCGGGAGCATGCAGAAGATCGGCGGCTGGTCCCAAGCCAACCGGGATCGGGTTGCCGATTTGCTCTTCTTTCAAACGAAAGAAATTGGCCTATCCTGCTGGCGCTTAACATCGGCAGGGAAATCAATTCCAAAATCCCGAATCAAGTGTCTGCAAGTTTAGGTTTGCCGCCGACGCGCGCAGGTACTAAGTGAAGATCATTTGCCTCGACGACGGATCCGATATTCACAATCGCCGCTCACTCAGTTCTGCATCTATGGAATCACCGGTTGTGCCAATCGAAGGGCAGCCACCACGTTTAGTTCTAGTACGCGCGAAAACGCGGGAAGTGAAACCTCCGCGGGACGCGCACTAAGGGAACATCCTGGCATATTCACGAGACCGAAAATTGCGCGCCAGGGTGATCTTATCTTCGTGGAACTCGTAGCAATCACCACAGACGAAGGCGCGGGCGGCATCAGACAGGCGCCATGGTACCAAGAGGCGGTGATCTATGAAGTGAACGTTCGAGGGTTCTACGACAGTAACGGAGATGGGATCGGTGATTTCGCAGGGCTGGCTAAAAAGCTAGATTACGTACAGTCTCTCGGGATGACCGCCCTTTGGCTGCTTCCGTTCTACCATTCGCCGTGGCGTGATGACGGCTACGACATCTCCGATTATACGGGCGTTCACCCTGCGTACGGATGTATTGACGACTTCCGGGTCTTTGTGTCCGAATGCAAGCGTCGCAACCTTCGTGTCATTACTGAACTTGTCCTGAACCATACCTCTGACATTCACCCGTGGTTCGAACGCGCCCGTCGATCGCCACCTGGCAGCCCATGGCGTGACTTTTATGTGTGGAATCCCACTCCGCGGCGCTACTGTGAAACACGCATCATTTTCAAAGATTTTGAGAAATCGAACTGGACGTGGGATTCGATCGCCAACGCTTACTATTGGCACCGATTCTATAGCCATCAACCCGATTTGAACTACGATAACCCTCTTGTCCGCGAGGCAGTATTCGAGATCGTCGATTTTTGGCTGGGATTAGGTGTGGATGGTCTCCGGCTCGACGCAGTGCCGTACCTCTATGAGCGCGAAGGGACCACATGCGAAAATCTTCCGGAGACACACGCGTTTCTGCGCAGTCTTCGCCGACACGTTGATTCTCACTATACCGATCGCGTGCTGATTGCGGAAGCCAATCAATGGCCTGAAGACGCGGTTGCTTATTTTGGAAAGGGCGATGAGTGCCACATGGCATTCCATTTCCCTCTGATGCCCCGCCTGTTTATGGCAATCCGTACGGAAGACGCGTTCCCTGTGATTAACATCATGGAAGAGACACCTGATGTCCCACCCTCTTGCCAATGGGCCACTTTCCTTCGCAATCACGATGAGTTGACGCTCGAGATGGTTAGCGCGGACGACCGAGATTATATGTATCGTACGTACGCCAAAGATGGCGAGATGCGGATTAATCTTGGCATCCGTCGCCGTCTCGCACCGCTGGTCGAGAACGATCGCCGACGCATAGAACTACTGAATGCGCTGCTATTATCCCTGCCCGGAACACCTGTCATTTACTACGGAGATGAGATCGGCATGGGAGATAACTTTACCCTGGGCGATCGCAACGGAGTGCGGACGCCGATGCAGTGGAGTCCGTGTAAGAACGCGGGATTTTCCGACGCGGATCCCGGTTCACTCTACCTGCCTGTGATCTCCGATGGCGAGTATAGCTACGCTGCTGTCAATGTCGAGTTACAGGAACAATCTTGCAGTTCTCTTCTTTCGTGGATGCGCCAAGCGATCGGGATACGCTGCGCTTCTCCCGCGCTCGCTCACGGAACCATCCACATGTTAACCACTGACAATTGCCACGTATTGGCGTTCCTGCGACGAACAGATGAGGAGCTGGTTCTCGTCCTGGACAACCTGTCCCGCCTCGCCCAACCCGTTAAAGTGCAGCTCAATGATTATACAGGCTTTACACCCATTGAACTATTCGGCCGTGTCACATTCCCGCAGATCAATGCTGCTTCGACCAATTGGATGCTTCCACCATACGGCTTCTACTGGTTCCAGTTAAGCAGCCCCAAGAGCCCGGGAAAACAGCCTCTTGAGCTGCCAGCAGTTCGAGTTTCCACCATCAACTCCGTTCTGAATTGGGATCATCGCGGCATTCTTGGTGAGATATTGCTGGAATACCTGCGCAAGCAAAGCCACGCTCGTGCGAGCAGCATGACCTATGCCGAGGTGATTGACATAGTGAAATTCGGGTCTATGTCCGCGCTGATTGTAATACGACTCTCCTTCACAGCCGGCGATCCTGAACTACAGCTTTTGCCACTGAATATCGCGGTGACGCAAAAGCATGATCCCGTAGCTGACAGTGCCGGAGCAGTTCTTACGGCATTACTTACTGAGACCGGGGATCGCGGAGTCCTCTATACGGGGCATAACGCGGGCGCAATCGGCAATGGTCTTCTCCAGTTGATTGCGACCGAAACCTCCGTCGTGACGCATACAGGCAGCCTCCAAGGCCAGGCTGCCAGTGTGGTCGCTCCTAGTCTCGAGGCCGAACGGGTTTGCCTGATTCCCAGTGCTGGACGAGAGTTCGAGCAGCGAAATGCTTCCGTCCGCATGAGCGAGCGTTTTGTGATCAAGCTCTTCCGTCATCTGGAGGCGGGTCCGCACCCGGATTTCGAGTTGCCAAGATTTCTCCATGATCATGCCGGGTTCTGCAACGTGGCGCCACCGATTGGAACCGTTTACTATGTCTCCGGCGAAAGCGAACCGATCACCGCGGCAGTCCTATACTCATACATCGATAGCCGCCACGATCTGTGGCAGCTCACGATCGATGAGCTTTTTCTGTTTCTTGATCGGACATGCATCCGCTCGGGTGGCGCGATGACTGGGTCGCATAACGGTGACGATAATGTCGGTGACCTTCTCGAACGCTATCTGGAGCGCATGCGGATCCTGGGCCGGCGTTCAGCCGAAATGCATCTCGCGCTTGGAGGCGCGACAGATTGGCCAGACTTCGCGCCCGAAGTTTTTGACCCTTTTTTCGCGCGTGGAGAAATCCATGCGATGAACGAGATGGTTCGCCGTCTTTTGATTGAGTTTGAAGCCACTCTGCCGGCGGTTCCACCAGACTGCCGTAGTCTGTTCAGGACTCTGAGTGAGCAGGCAAGTAATCTGCGGAGCATCTTTGAACGGCTGGTCTCCGTTCAATCGCTTGGGCATCGGATCCGTATACATGGTGATTTCCATTTAGGTCAAGTATTAGAAACTCGAGGTGACGTCGTGTTCATTGATTTTGAAGGTGACAGCACGCAACCGCTTGCCCGGCGAGTGATCAAACGCTCACCCCTCGTCGATGTTGCCGGCATGGAATTTTCGCTCCAATACGCGGTAGCGGCTTCGACAAGACCTGAGCGATGGGATCGAACCAAGCATGCCGAATGCGCACGCTCCTGGTCTCTACTAGCGCGGGCTTCTTTTCGTGATGAATACCTTCGCACAATGAACGGCTCGAATCTTTTGCCGCGTGCTGCCAATGATTTTAAAACGTGTCTCGCGGTTTATCTCGTCGCGAAGGCGGTCTACCAGGTTGCGTATGAATTGGAGAACCGTCGAGGGTGGATTCCCGTTGCGGTTCAAACATTACTCGATTTGATAGCCGAAACTTCGCACCTCGATACAATGCCAGCCCAAACGTCTCAGTAAGCCGTACCGTCACACTCGTGTTGAGGGATTTTGCGGATGGGCAACAACCTGTTCACTGTGCCCGAGGGAGATTAGCGTGAGCCCCCGTAGGTTCACTCGATACATTGCTGCAAGCACAAAGACTGTCAGTACCGAGACATTTCGTATGGTTTCCACAGAGCCACGGATGGAATCCGCAGAACTCGGTGATACAGAGCGAAGAAACCAATTAATCGAATCACGAGAGCGCAAAACAGACCAGAAAGGAGCGATTTGCTAAGGCTTGAGCTTAACCTTCGCGACCTCTCGAACGGGCAAGAGTCGCTTACTGCATTTGACGGCGCTAGAAGGCACGGTTGGAGCCGCATTCTCCGTAGTAGCAGTTAATTCTGGGACAGTTCACTGGGATATAGCAGAAGAAGGCTCCTTCTGATTCTTAGCCTGGTCGATCTGGCATGTGGGCACATATCGACGATCAGCGCAGCGTCCGAATTCGTCTGTCCAGCCCAACCGCTCTCGTCCGCTTCACGACGCAGGTTCTATGCGGTACGTTACCCCCCCGTAAAGATCCTCCAGCTTGAGTGGAAAGTCGCGTAGACTCGAGCTCACGATGTGAATGGAAACCGGAGCGGCATTTTTTTAAAAGCATGCCGGTTCCTTACCCGGCCGTCCGCACATCACAACGGCAGAATAGGGACTGCTCGGACCGGTTCTCGGAGGACGTTCCGAGCGGAGCCTATCTGCACGCCTATCCATCCGAAGAGATCTCGCCTTACTACACCCGTTTCGAGGCAGCGAAGCGAGCGTCACCTTTGAACGCGGTAGTGACGGCTGATGACAAATAACGCCGTTCCGTGATTCGACGCTCATTGTTCTGTTCCATGTCCAATGTCGCCATAGGCGTGTCGGCCCGATATTCGAACCAACTGAACTGATATCCGATTCGTGCTTAGAGTGTTGGTTGCGAGAATCGGAAGAATATGCCGAGAATGCTCGATCCCGTTCAGTTTGTGCTGGTCGCCATTGCGGGCTGGATGAACCAGCGTCAGCAGCAGACTATCGAGTACCTGCATGAGGAAAATCGGGTGCTACGCGAGCAACTGGGGAGTCGTAGATTGCGCTTCAATGATAATCAGCGCCGGCGCCTAGCGGTCCGGGCGAAAGGGATGGGCCCCAAGCTTCTGTCCGAAGTGGCCACTTACAATCAGCCCGATAAGTCCTGATAGGCCGATATCACCCCCGGCTGTTTGTCAACGTCGAAGCCGCAGATCGTTTGCTGC
>Ga0068856_100007297_pt1 | contig 10787 bp, 7 predicted proteins | sample KBSCornC62_FD_66595 | JGI IMG/M metagenome (GOLD analysis project Ga0068856, IMG submission 66595) | Corn rhizosphere microbial communities from Kellogg Biological Station, Michigan, USA - KBS Corn C6-2 | ecosystem: Host-associated > Plants > Roots > Rhizosphere > Soil ... | reverse complement strand
GAGTCGGTCGTCCGCTACTACTTCGGCACCGTCGGCCCGATCAACGCGTTCGAGGTCGCGTTCCTCGTCCCGAACACGGTCCGCGCGCTCGTCGCCGACGCCGCGCTGTCCTCGGCCTTCGTCCCCGTCTTCAGCGAGCTGCTGGAGAAGGGGGAGCGCAAGCGCGCATGGCGTGTTGCTTCCAGCCTCTTCTGGCTGATCATGCTCGGGCTCGGGGGGCTGACCGCGCTCTTCATCGTGATCGCCCCGTGGGTGATGGACATCTTCGGCTACTCGGGGGTGGCGGTCGGGCTGTCGCGCGTGCTCTTCCCGATCGTCCTCATCCTGGGCTTGACCGGGATCGTCGTCGGGATCCTGAACAGCTACGAGCACTTCTCCGTGCCCGCGTTGTCGCCGGTGCTCTGGAACGTCGCGATCATCGTCGGTCTCGTCATCGGCGTTCCGAAGGCGGACACGATCGACGCGGAGCTCTACGTCTACGCGTTCTCGATCCTGATCGCGACCGTGCTGCAGTTCCTCCTGCCGCTGCCGTGGCTGCGCGGACGCGACGACCGGCTGCACGTCGTCATCGACTGGCGTGACCCCGCGGTCGCGCGGACGTTCAAGTTGATGGTCCCGATCACGCTCGGGCTCGGGCTGATCAACTTCAACGCCTTCGTCGACACGATCTTCGCCGCGCGGCTCCTCGACAAGTACCAGGCGCCGAGCTCGATCAACGCGGCGTTCCGCCTGTACATCTTCCCTCAGGGGATGTTCTCGGTCGCGGTCGCGACCGTGCTCTTTCCCTCGCTCGCGCGGCTCGCCACCCGCCACGACTTCGACGGGTTCCGCTCGATGGTCACGAGCGGCCTGCGCCAGATCGCGTTCCTGCTGATCCCGGCGAGCGTGATCTGTGCCGTCCTCGCCGAGCCGATCGTCAGGCTCGTCTACCAGCGGGGCGACTTCACGGCCTCCCAGACCACGGTGGTCGCCGCCTGCCTCGCCGCCTTCTCGCTCGGGCTCACCTTCAACGGCGCGATGCTGATGCTGAACCGCGCCTTCTTCTCCCTGCAGGCCGCCTGGGTCCCCACTGCGGTCGCGCTGGCCAACCTCGGGCTGAACGCGGCGCTCGACGCGGTGTTCTACCGGTTCGGCATCTGGGGGATCCCGCTTTCGACCTCGCTCGTCAACATCGTCGGCACGGTCGTGCTGCTGGTCCTCCTCCGCCGGAAGCTCGGCCGTCTGGACGTCACCCGGACGATGAGCTCCGTCGTCAGGATCAGCATCGCCTCGCTCGTCCTCGCTGGGGTCGCCTATGGCATCTGGTGGCCGCTCGACCACGAGCTCGGACGCCGGTTCGTCGCCCAGGTCGTGTCGCTCGGCCTTGCGCTCGCCGGCGGCGCCGCGGTGTACTACCTCGTCTGTCGGCTGCTCGGGGTCGACGAGCTGCGCGTGCTGAAGCTGCTGCGGCGCCGATGATCGGTTTCCGGCCGCTCACCGACGACGACCTGGGGCTCGTCGAGATCTGGCTTCGCCGCGAGCACGTCGCGTGCTGGTGGCGAGACGACATCGGCGAGGCGATTGCCGAGTTCCGGGCGGGAATCGCAGGAACCGATGCAGCCGAGTACTTCCTGATCGTCGTCGACGGGAGGCCGGTCGGGCTGATCCAGACCTACCTCGCGTCGGACCATCCCGACTGGGGCGCCGTCGTCCGTGTGGGGCCGGGCGTCGCCGGTGTCGACCTCTTCGTCGGCGAGCCGGAGCTGATCGGCCGCGGGGTCGGCCCGCGGATCCTCGCTGAGTTCGTCCGCGAGGTCGTCTTCGCCGATCCGGCGACGCACGCAGTCGTCGCCACCGTCGAGGAGCCGAACCGCCGCTCGTGGCGCGCGTTCGAGAAGGCCGGCTTCCGGCACGTGCGCGACGTCGAGGAGGACGGCCTGCCGCACCGGCTGATGCGCTTCGACCGACCGGCCTGAAGGCGGAGCGTTTGCGCTCTAGGCTGTCTGTATGACCGTCTGCGCCGCCTGCGGCACCGAAAATCCGGCCGGGGCGAAGTTCTGCACCGGCTGCGGGGCGTCGCTCCAGGCGACCTGCGCGGCCTGCGAGACCGTGAATCCGTCGGGCGCCCGCTTCTGCAGCGAGTGCGGCGCGCCGCTCGGCGAGCCGGCTGCGGTCGCCGCACCGGCGGCGCCGGCCGAGCAGCCGACCGAACGACGGCTCGTCTCGGTGCTCTTCGCCGACCTCGTCGGCTTCACCACGCTCTCGGAGTCCCGGGATGCCGAGGAGGTACGCGAGTTCCTCTCGCGTTACTTCGACACCTGCCGCCGGCTGATCGAGTTGTACGGCGGCACCGTCGAGAAGTTCATCGGCGACGCGGTGATGGCTGTGTGGGGGACGCCCATCGCAACCGAGGACGACGCCGAGCGGGCCGTGCGGGCCGCTCTCGACCTGGTCGCCGCCGTGTCGGCGCTCGGCCAGGAGGTCGGCGCCGAGGAGCTGCGGGCCCGGGCCGGGGTGCTGACCGGCGAGGCGGCCGTCAACCTGGCGGCGGCCGGCGAGGGAATGGTGGCAGGGGATGTCGTCAACACGGCGTCGCGCGTCCAGTCGGTCGCCGAGCCGGGCACGGTGCTGGTCGGTGAGGCGACACGCCGGGCGAGCGAGCAGGCGATCGTCTACGAGGAGGCGGGCACCTTCGAGCTGAAGGGCAAGGAAGGCGAGACGCCGCTCTGGCAGGCGCGGCGGGTCGTCTCCGGCGTGGGCGGCGAGCTCAAGTCGCAGGGGCTCGAGGCCCCGTTCGTCGGTCGCGACCGCGAGCTGAGACAGATCAAGGACCTGTTCCACATCTGCGCGGAGGAGCAGCGGGCGCAGCTGGTGTCGGTGACGGGCATCGCCGGAATCGGCAAGTCACGCCTCGCCTGGGAGTTCTACAAGTACTTCGACGGGCTGGCGCAGCTCGTCTACTGGCACAGGGGACGCTGTCTCGCCTATGGCGAAGGCGTCACCTACTGGGCGCTGGCCGACATGGTGCGGATGCGCTGCCAGATCGCGGAGGACGAGGAGCAGGAATCCGCGCTCGCCAAGCTGCGCTCGACGCTCGAGGAGCACATCCTCGACACGGGGGAGCGGGAGCTCATCGAGCCGCGCCTGGCGCAGCTGCTCGGGCTCGGCGAGCACGAGGCGCGCGACCGGCAGGATCTCTTCGCCGCCTGGCGTCTCTTCTTTGAGCGGCTGGCGGAGACGTACCCGACCGTCCTGGTCTTCGAGGACATGCAGTGGGCGGACGAGTCCCTGCTCGACTTCGTCGAGCACCTGCTCGAGTGGTCGCGCAACCACGCGCTGTACGTGGTCACGCTCGCCCGCCCGGAGCTGGTCGAGCGGCGGCCGACCTGGGGCGCGGGCCATCGCAACTTCACCTCGCTGTACCTCGAGCCGCTTCCTTCGACGGCGATGGAGGAGCTGCTCGCCGGGCTCGTTCCCGGTCTGCCTGCACAGCTTCGCGACCAGACCCTCGCGCGGGCCGAGGGCGTGCCGCTCTACGCCATGGAGACGGTGCGGATGCTGCTCGACCGCGGACTGCTGGTCGAGGACGGCTCCTCGTACCGGGTGGTCGGCGAGATCGAGTCGCTCGACGTCCCGGAGACGCTGCACGCGCTCATCGCCGCCCGCCTGGACGGGCTCGGCCCGGAGGAGCGCCGTCTGCTCGGTGACGCATCCGTCCTGGGCAAGACGTTCGCGCCTGCCGCGGTCGCGGCGCTCATGGACGTCGACGCCGAAAAGCTCGCTCCGCTTCTCGGCGGCCTGGTGCGCAAGGAGGTGCTCGGCCTCCAGACCGATCAGCGCTCGCCGGAGCACGGCCAGTACGGGTTCCTCCAGGACCTGCTCCGCCAGGTCGCGTACGAGACGCTGCCCAGGCGAGACCGCCGCGCGAAACACCTCCGGGCCGCAGAGCAGCTGGCCGGAGCACTGGGCGAGGAGGAAGTGGCCGAGGTGGTCGCGCGCATCTCCTCGAGGCGTACCGGATCGATCCGGACGCCTCCGACGCGGCAGAGCTCAGGCCGAGGGCGTCGGCGGCGCTCGTCCGGGCGGGCGAGCGGGCCGCCTCGCTCGGCGCCTCGGCCGAGGCGGGCCGCTACTTCGAGCAGGCGGGCGAGCTCGCCGACCGGCCGCGGGAGCAGGCGGACGCGACCTACCGCGCGGGCGAGATGGCGGTCTCGGCCGGCGACTGGCAACGCGCGGAACCGCTCTTCGAGGGTGCCGTCGAGCTCTACGAGGCGATCGGCGAGCGTCGCGTAGCAGCACGCGCGTCGAGCTCGCTCGCCTATGTCGAGCACATCGCGGGCAGGGTCGACCGCGCGCTCGAACGGATGGAACGCGCATACGAGCAGGTCTCCGAGGACGAGCCCGACGCCGACGTGGCGCTGCTCGTCTACCGGATCGCGCAGGCCCACTTCTTCCGCGGCGACCCGGACTCGGCCCAGGCCTGGACGGACCGAGCGCTGGACCTGGCCGAGGCGCTCGACCTGCCCGACCTCCTCGTCCTCGGCTGGACCTTGCGGGCGGGGCAGCTTCTGGGGCGGCGTCCACAGGAGGGCCGGGGCCTCGTCGAGCTCGCCCTGCGCACGGCGCTCGAGAAGGCACCCGGCCGGGTCGTGAACAACTACGTGCAGCTCGGGGACACGAACTTCCACCAGGACCGCTACGCCGCTGCGGTCGCGTATCTCGAGCAGGCTCTCGACGAGAGCAGGCGGATCGGCGACCGGCGCATGGAGTGGTTCGTGCTCAGCGAGCTGACCTATGCCCTCTACATGCTCGGCCGCTGGGACGAGTCGCTCGCGCGGCTGGCCGAGATCCCCGACGATCAGCTCGGTCACACCTCGAACCTCCTGAGCCCGACCAACGGTGTGCTCGAGATCTACCTGCAGAGGGGCGAGCTCGAGCGGGCACGCGCCCTCCTCGTCCGTTTCGAGGCTCTGGGGCACTCGGGCGACGTCCAGTCGGAGGGGGCGGTCGCTGCGGCGAGTGCCGCCGTGCACGTCGCCGCAGGCGAGCTGCACGAGGCGCTCTCGGCCGGCGAGCAGGCCTTCACCGGCCGGGAGACGCTCGGAATCGGCGCCCAGGACGTCAAGCAGGGGTACCTGCACGCGCTCGAGGCGGCGTTCGCCCTGGGAGACCGCGCGAGGGTCGCCGGGCTCTGCGAGGTCGTCGAGAACGTTCCGGCGGGGCTGCAGCCGCCACTGCTGGCCGCGCTCGCGCGGCGCTTCCGGGCCCGGCTCGCCGACGGAGACCCTTCGGCCGACGACGACTACGTCGCGGCTGCGGCACAGCTGCGCGCGCTCGAGCTTCCGTTCCACGTCGCGGTCGTGCTGCTCGAGCATGGGGAGTGGCTGGTCGCCGGTGACCGGGCCGACGACGCCGAGCCGCTTCTGGCAGAGGCGCGCGAGACGTTCGATCGGCTCGCGGCGACGCCGTGGCTGGAGCGCCTGGACGCCCTCCAGGCGGGCGAGCCGGCCGGGATTCCCGCCTAGCCGCGGCCGGAAGAGCCTCGGGGCGCCGCCGCTACGATCATCGCTCCCTCATGGACCAGGGCAAGATCCGCAACTTCTCGATCATCGCGCACATCGACCACGGCAAGTCGACGCTCGCCGACCGCATCCTCGAGGTCACCGAGACCGTCACCGGCCGCGAGATGCGCGAGCAGCTGCTCGACTCGATGGAGCTCGAGCGCGAGCGCGGGATCACGATCAAGGCGCAGGCCGTCCGCGTGATGTGGAAGGGCCACGAGCTGAACCTGATCGACACCCCCGGCCACGTCGACTTCACCTACGAGGTGTCGCGGTCGCTGCAGGCGTGCGAGGGCGCGGTGCTGGTCGTCGACGCGGCGCAGGGGGTCGAGGCGCAGACCGTCGCGAACGCGTACCTCGCGATCGAGAACGACCTAGAGATCGTCCCGGTCCTGAACAAGATCGACCTGCCGCAGGCGGACCCGGACAGCGTGGCGGTCGCCGTGTCGAGCCTCGTCGGCGACACGCCCGATCACGTGCTGCGCATCTCGGCCAAGACGGGGAAGGGAGTTGCGGACGTGCTCGACGCGATCGTCGAGCGGATCCCGGCCCCGGCCGGCGATCCGGGCGCGCCGGCGCGGGCGCTGATCTTCGACTCGTCCTACGACCAGTATCGCGGTGTGGTCGCGTTCGTCCGGGTGGTGGACGGCGTCTTCCAGCGGGGCGAGGCGCTGCGGGCGATGGCGCTCGGCACGGAGTTCGACGCGGAGGAGCTCGGGTTCCTCTCCCCGGGGATGACGCCGGTCGGCGAGCTCTGGGCGGGCGAGGTCGGCTACGTGATCACCGGGCTGAAGGACGTCTCGCGGTTGCGCGTCGGCGACACGCTGACCGCGAAGGGGCGCCGGGCCGCCGAGCCGCTGCCCGGCTACAAGGACGTGAAACCAATGGTGTTCGCGGGGCTCTTCCCGACCGACTCCGACCAGTACCCGGAGCTGCGCGACGCGCTCGAGCGGTTGAAGCTGAACGACGCTTCGCTGTTCTACGAGCCCGAGAACTCGCAGGCGCTCGGCTTCGGGTTCCGCTGCGGCTTCCTCGGGCTGCTGCACATGGAGATCGTCCGCGAGCGGCTCGAGCGCGAGTTCGACCTCGACCTGCTCGTGACCGCGCCGAACGTCGCCTACCGTGTGCTGACCAAGGCGGGCGAGGAGGTCGAGGTGCACAACCCGGCCGAGATGCCGCGCGAGGTCGAAGAGGTCGACGAGCCGTACGTGAAGGCGTCGATCATCGTCCCGAAGGACGGGGTCGGGGCGGTGATGGAGCTGAACAACGAGCGCCGCGGGCGGTTCGACCACATGGAGTACCTGTCCGAGGATCGCGTGCTCCTGTCGTACGACCTGCCGCTCGGCGAGATCGTCCTCGACTACTACGACCAGCTGAAGTCGCGGACGCGCGGGTACGCGAGCTTCGACTACGACTTCGCCGGGTTCCGGCCGGGCGACCTCTCGCGGGTCGACATCCTGATCGCCGGCGAGCCTGTCGACGCCCTCTCGCTGATCATCCATCGAGACGGCGCGTACTCGCGCGGCCGGGCGCTGGTCGAGCGGCTGCGCGAGGAGATCCCGCGTCAGTTCTTCGACGTGCCGATCCAGGCGGCGATCGGCTCGCGCGTGATCGCGCGCGAGACGGTCAAGGCCAAGCGCAAGGACGTGCTCGCGAAGTGCTACGGCGGTGACATCTCCCGCAAGCGCAAGCTGCTCGAGCAGCAGAAGAAGGGCAAGAAGCGGATGAAGCAGGTCGGCTCGGTCGAGGTGCCGCAGGAGGCATTTCTCGCGGTGCTCAACCTGGATCAGGAAAAGAGATAAGGCATGGCGCTGGAGATGCGCGACGCGTGCGAGCGGTGCCAGGCGGTGCTTCCGCCGGACGGCGCGGCGGCGATCTGCTCGTACGAGTGCACGTTCTGCATCGAATGCTTCGAGGCGATGGAGCACGTATGCCCGAACTGCGGCGGCGAGATCGTTCCGCGGCCGCGAAGGGCGACAGAGCCTGGACCCATGGAGCGGACGCATGGCGAGGTTGTTCAGAACGCGACCATCGATGTGCCGGATCGACTTCTGGACCAGATTCGCTCGGCATTGGCCATGACGGAGGTGCTCCGCGCCTATCTCGTGCGCTGGCGCTGGTCACCCGAGAGCGATGAGCCGTGGGAGACGACCGATCTCTCTCTCGTCTTTGACGACCAGCCGACCGAGGATCGCCTTCCGCTGGGTGCCGAGGAAGCCATCGACCGGCTCACGGCCGTCCTCGGTGACGATCGCTCCGGACTGAGTTTCGGCTTCCCGTTCTCGAGGGCACTAGACAGCCTCGAGGCGAACGGACTCCTGGTCTACGAACGAGAGGCGGCATCGTGAGCGGTGTCGGACACCTCTACCTGCACCTACCTTTCTGTGCGCACCGTTGCGGCTACTGCGACTTCGTCACCGCCGTCGGGCGCCGCGACCAGCACGGCGCGTATGTCGACGCGGTGCTCGCCGAGCTCGAGCTGGAGGGCGAGGTGCTCGCGCCCCGGGTCGAGACGGTCTTCCTCGGCGGCGGGACGCCGACGTTCACCGAGCCCGCTGCCCTCGAGCGGCTGCTGGCCGCGCTGCCGGACGCGGACGAGGTGACGGTCGAGGCGAATCCGGAGACCGTGACGCCCTCCCTTGCCCGGCTTCTGTCACGAAACCGTGTCAATCGTGTGTCGTTGGGCGCGCAGAGCTTCCAGCCGCGGCTTCTCTCCGTGCTCGAGCGGCGTGCCCAGCCCGATGACGTCCGTCGCTCTGTGTACGTTCTTCGTGATGCCGGCTTTGACAACATCTCGCTCGACCTCGTCTACGGCATCCCGGGCCAGAGCTCCTCCGACCTCGACTCCGACCTCGCCCTGGCGCTCGCGCTCGAGCCCGAGCACGTGTCCTGCTACGAGCTGGAGGCCAAGCCGGGCACGCGCTTCACCCACGCGCACGGAGTCGAGCTCGAGCGTCAGGCCGGGTCGATGGAGTCCTACTTCGAGCGGGTCGTCGCCGCCCTGACGGGGGCCGGCTACCGCTGGTACGAGACGGCGAACTTCTGCCGCGCCGACGAGAGCCGGGATCTCCGGGCCCGGCACAACCTCGGCTACTGGCTCGGACGGGACTACCTCGGCCTCGGGATCGGCGCGGTCTCGACAATCGAGTCCGTCCGCCGGCGGAACGCGCCGAGGCTCGGCCCGTACCTCGCCGCGCTCGGCGAAGGCCGGCGGCCGCCGCGCGAGCTCGAGCCGCTGGACGCCGGCACGCGCCGCCGCGAGCGCGTCATGCTCGGCCTCCGGCTGGACGAGCCGCTGCTCGTCGGCGACCTGGAAGCCGCCGTCGACCGCGAGGCGATCGACCGCCTGGAGCGGCTCGGCCTGGTCGTCCGCGCCGGCGTGAACGGCCACGAGACGCTCGCGCTCACCGAGCGGGGCCGCTTCCTGGGCGGCGGCGTCACCGCGGACCTCCTCGCCTAGAATTCCCTGCACAGAGATGGTTTGCCCGGCACCCGACCTCACGCAACGGCAACGGGAGATCCTCGTCCAGGTTGTCGAGGAGTACGTCGCCACGGGCCAGCCGGTCGGCTCGAAGCACCTCGTCGAACGCACCGGGATGCGAGTCTCGTCCGCGACAGTCCGCAACGAGCTCGCCGAGCTTGAGCGCTTCGGTCTGCTCACGCATCCGCATACCTCGGCGGGGCGCGTGCCGACCGACCGCGGCTATCGCTACTACGTCGACCGGCTCCTCGAGCGTCCGGCCGCGCGCCCCGCAACGTTCCCGCTCGATCTGACCGCTGCGCGCAGCGAGGTCGAGTCGGCGCTGCAGGCGACCACGGAGATGCTCTCGCAGGTCACCCGGCTGATCGCGCTCGTCTCGGCGCCGCCCCTCCTGACCGCAACGGTGCGCCATGTCGAGGTGCTGCTCCTCCAGCCGCAGGTGGCGATGGTCGTGGTGATCACGTCGAGCGGCGGCGTCACGAAGCGCGTCTACGCGTTCGACACGCCCGTCGATCCCGGGCTCATCCACTGGGCAGGGCAGTACCTCACCGACCAGGTCGTCGGCCTCTCGCTCGGCAGCGGGCAGCTGCGCCGACATCTCGCAGACCCCACACTGCCGCGGGCGGAGTCGGCCTTCCTCCAGGTGGTGGAGTCGGCCTTCACCGACGCCGAGGACGACGAGCAGCGCGTCTACGTGGGCGGCGCCGCCGGGTTGCTCGACGACGTCCGCGACGACGAGCTCGGTTCATACCGGTCGCTGATCGACCTGCTCGAACGCCGGCGGGCGCTGCTCGACGTGCTCGCCGAGGCGCTCGACCCGCGACGTCCGTTCGTGCGCGTGGGCGACGAGCTCGCCGAGCCCGGTCTCCGCGACCTGGCGCTCGTGGGCGCGGCCTACGGAATCGCGAACCGCACCCTCGGCGCCGTCAGCCTGATCGGCCCGTCGCGAATGGACTACGACAAGGCGATCCGCACGGTCCGCTCGGCGGCCTCCGAGCTGTCCCGCTTCGCCGAGGTGATCTACGGCGAGTAGCGAGAGACCCCGGGGCTAGGCTTTCGCCGATGGCGACGACGGAACGCGACTACTACGAGCTGCTCGGCGTCCGGCGCACCGCGTCCGAGGCAGAGATCAAGAAGGCCTTCCGCGGGCTCGCCCGGGAGCTGCACCCCGACGTCTCGGATGACCCGGACGCGGAGGCGCGCTTCAAGGAGGTGGTCGAGGCGTACGAGGTGCTCTCGAGCCCCGAGCGTCGGGAGCTGTACGACCGCTTCGGCCATGCGGGTCTGCGCAGCCGCGGCTTCGAGCCGACCAGCTTCGACTTCGGGACCCTGGGCGACCTGTTCTCGGCGTTCTTCGGCGACGACCTCTTCGGCGTCGCCGGCCGGTCGCGCGGCGCCGCGCGCGGCGCCGACGTTGCCGCCGAGCTGGCGATCGAGCTGGTCGATTCCGCCCGCGGCGTCACGCGGGACGTCTCCCTTCGCGTCGCGGTCGCCTGCGAGACCTGCGGCGGCACCGGCGCCGAGCCGGGCACGCAGCCGATCGCCTGCCCGACGTGTGCGGGGGCGGGCCGCGTCCAGCAGGTCTCGAACACGGTCTTCGGCCAGTTCATCCGCGCGCAGACCTGTCCGCGCTGCGACGGCTCCGGCCGCATCGTCGAGCATCCGTGCAAGACCTGCGGCGGCGACGGGCGAGTCGTCGAGGAGCGCACGGTCTCGGTCGAGATCCCGCCGGGGATCCACGACGGCCAGCGCATCCGCCTCGGCGG
>Ga0068856_100007296_pt1 | contig 10788 bp, 8 predicted proteins | sample KBSCornC62_FD_66595 | JGI IMG/M metagenome (GOLD analysis project Ga0068856, IMG submission 66595) | Corn rhizosphere microbial communities from Kellogg Biological Station, Michigan, USA - KBS Corn C6-2 | ecosystem: Host-associated > Plants > Roots > Rhizosphere > Soil ... | reverse complement strand
GGAGTCGCCGTCTGGTACTAGCACGTCGATAGGAACTGCACGCATCTGGCAGCAGTCCGTGCGATTGACGAGCGTCACGGAACGGATCAAGTGCTCTCCGCCAAGCTCGACTTCGAGCCACGGGCGTTCGGTGTCCTGGGTATGAAAAAAGATCGGCGCCGCGCTCGAAGGCCCGATGCCCTGGGTCGGGTAGCCGCCCCAGGAGCTACTCGCGCGCCAGGGGCGGCCCGCGGCGAGATCCGGTGGGAACCAGTGACGTCTCAACCGCGGTGAGGCAGCGCACGCAATTGCCGCCGCAAGCACCACCGCGAGCAATAGGGCGGCGAGCAGTTGTAGCAAACTCAACCAAGCCGCGCGATAGGGCGCGTACGAGCGACGCAGCGCTCGATGAGCGGTGTCTGCGTCGTGAGCATCGATAGCCAGCTCTCCCCCGCCCAAGCCGAGCAGCGCGGGCGCCAGCAAATCACCCGCACGGCGGTAGAGCCGCGAGGCACGACGCTGAGCGTCCTTTTCCCCGCGAATCAGCATCGCGTCCGCCCAGTCGAGCGAAGCACGAGCGGCGCGCAGATTTGCGCCGTGCGCTCGCCAAAAACCGAGTCCTTCGCTCACGGCGCGCAATCGCCCGCTCACGACGTCGGACAAGACGCCTTTCCTCATGCTGTCCACTCACGTATCCACGAGGACGTTAGAACGGCACCTTGCCCCACGCAACGCTTACGCACGCTGCCGCAACGGCGTGACGTTGTGGTGCACACCGCTCCGCGCCGCCGCGTCGTTCACCACGAAGTCGACGTCTGGGGTGCTCTCGGCTTCGATGAAGATTTGGTACGAAAAGAGCGACTTGCTGAGCGAGATCAGAGCCAAATTCGCGTTTAGTGCGGTGCGGCCCAAAATCCCATTGCCGAGCACCTTCGGAAAGGGCGCGGGCACCCCTTTGACGGTCTTGACTCGGAAGCCGGCGTCGCGAAGCAAGTGTTGGATCGCGCGGAAGGTGAACAAACGCGTGTGCGTGCGATCCAAGATGCCGGCTTTGCCGTAATTGAACTGACCCGCCAGGAGCATCAAGCGCTGCACGATGAACGCGACGTTGGGCGTCGTGAGCACGAGCTTCTTGGGTTCATAGCCGAACTGCGCACGCAGGCGCTCCACGAATTGCTCCGGATCTTTCAAGTGCTCGATCACGTCGAGCAGCAGAAGATACTCGTAATCCCGCGCGTCGTACTTCGGTGGCTCGTCGATGTCTTGGACGATCACCTTCACGTCCGTGCTCGTCACCGATGGTGCATGCTGATCGACGACCGTTACGTCGCAATCGAGCCTCCGCAGCTCGCGCGCTATACCGCCTGGCCCGGCGCCGATGTCGAGCACCTTCGAACCAGGCTTGACGGCTTCGAGAGCGTAAGAATGACTGCTCGCGTAGCCGAGCTTCAAATCGTAATGCTCGTTCGCATTCGTAAGCGGGTCGAAGCGGCGTTGATACAGAAGTCCCGAGCGATGCGCGACATTTTGCAGAGTGGCGCTCAATACGTCCTTGGCGTATTTCATGCCATTCACTCGACAAATCTCGTCACCGTAGTAGGTCGGAATCGGGCGTTCGACGATGCGCGCTCCGGCGTTGAACAGCTGAATGATGATTTCGGTGTCGAAATGGAAGTCGTTCGAATTGAGCCGGAACTGGATACCTTCCAGCGCTTTCACTCGATAGATGCGGTAGCCGCTGTGGAACTCGGACAGATTCGTGCCCAGCATCGCGTTTTGTAGCCGCGTGAGGACCTTGTTGCCGACGTACTTGTAAAACGGCATTCCGCCCTTGAGCGCGCCGAAGCGCTCCAGCATGCGGCTGCCGAAGACGGCGTCCGCTTCACCCGAGCGCAGGGGCTCGAGTAAGCGCGGCAATTCTTCGGGCGCATACTGGCCGTCACCGTGAACCATGGCCACGAAATCGAGGCCGTTCGCGATCGCATACGTGTAGCCGACCTTTTGGTTGCCGCCGTAGCCCTGGTTGAACTCATTCCGGAGCACGGTCATGCGAATTTCCGGATGGCTCCGTTGATATTCGCGCCCGATTTCGAAAGTCCGATCCTTCGACGCGTCGTCGACGACGAGGACCTCGCACTCGTACTCCTGGAAAACCGCGGAGGGAATGCGCTCGAGCACGCGGAGCAGCGTGCTTTCCGCATAGTACGCGATGACGAAGACGAGAAGTTTGGGCTTGTTCGCGGGGGATGCCGGCATTTCGGGAGGACAGATTAGCGCACCAGCCCCAATCCCGCAGCCCACCGCCCTCATTTATGGCGATGTGGCGGTCGAAGGCGGCGCTCAGCGCAGGACGCGAACCCGGGCGAGATGGAAATACGCGCGCTTTTCAACTTTCAATCTAACCCAGCGCGCCTGTGCGGGCGCGAATTCTCCAAGCCAGCTGTTGAACGGCGTTTCGCGTCGGGCAACGAGCTTCCAAACTTGGTGGTCGGTGCTCACCTCGACGAGGAGCGGCACGGCCCGCTCCTCACAACAATCCTTACGATTGACGACTCGTATCGCCGAAATTTGCTGGCTCGAACCGAGATCCAATTCTAGCCACGGGTTTTGTTCTTCCTCGGTGTGGAAGAAGTAGTCGGTGCCGTCGGGGCACTCCTGGAGCGGGGATTTGCAACCTGCAGCCACGGGATACGAACTGCTCGCGTGCCATGGCCGGCCCTGAGCCAAATCTCGAGCTCGCTCTCGAGATTCTCGAATCCAACCAAGCGCAACCACCCCGACCATGAGCACTGCCAACAACGCTCCGAACCGGAATACTCGCCTGATCCAGAGGACTTCCATCACGCGCTGTGGGAGGTCGATCTCGGCGAGCAACGCGAGCGCCAGTCGCTTCAAAATATCGGCGAGCTTGCCCTGCTCTTCGGCAGGCAAGTTGGCGAGCTCGTGGAAGGTCGAGGAATCGACGGCATGTTGCGCTGCCGTGAGTTCATCAGGAGCCGGAACGGCCCTTGCCAAGACCGCCGCGTCGACGGCGCGCCAATCATGGACCAGGGTCGGAGCGGGTGCGTCGATGCGAGCTTCCGATTTGGGGGCAGCCGCGAGCGCAAGCAGCGACCAGTGAATCGATTGTCGATAGAGCTCGGCTACCGGACCGAGGATCGAGTCGCCGAAGGGCTCCGGCGATTCGAGCGTACGACGAGCGATCTCGGCGGCGGTGCGCGCGCGGCGAGCCAATGCCAAATCTGCCTGACGCGCGCTCGCGCGCACTTCCTTCTCTTCGCTGCCTGCCCAGAACCACTGCCAGACGCGCGCGATTGCCGGTCGCCTCGGCGGCGAGATCGCCGCGCTCGGCTCGGGCTGCCCCTCTCTCTCGAACTCGGCGTTGTTCGTCGACACGCTCGGGAACGAAGCAGATACCCCCTGGGCAGTCAAGCGTCGGCGCCGCCAACCTGACGCCTCATCCCGCGATGTCGGCGCGCAGTACACGGACGATCGCCAAACACCGCGATCGGGCTACTAGTCGTCACTCGGCGACGTCGCGGACCCGCTTGCCGCTCTTGCCGACTCGTCACAATTGATCTGCTCCGCGGTGACGTAGAGAGGGCGTCGCTTGATCTCCTCGTAGATCCTGCCGACGTACTCGCCCAAAACTCCAATCATCAGTAGTTGCGCCGAGGACCCGAGGGCGACCGCGAGCATGATCGTCGTCCAACCCTGGACCACGTTGCCCATCAGCCGCTCGTATAGAGCAAAGCCTATCTCGACCAGCGCCACGACCCCAGCGAGCAGGCCCAGCCACGTCGCGAAGCGCAGCGGGATAATCGAAAAAGACGTGATTGCGTCAATCGCAAACCGGAGCATCTTGACGAATGGGTACTTGGTCTCGCCGGCAAAACGAGCTTCGCGATCGTAATAGAGCGCGCTTTGCTTGAAGCCGATCCAAGCCACCATACCGCGAACGAAACGATGCTTCTCTTTGAGCGCACGCAGCGTGAGCACTGCCGGCCGACTCATCAGGCGAAAGTCGCCGGCATCCACCGGGATGGAGATACCGCCCAACATGATCTTCAACGTGCGGTAGAAAAGGCTCGCCGTCGCCTTCTTGAAGAAGGTTTCGCCAGCTCGGCTCCGGCGAACTCCGTAAACCACGTCGAACCCTTGCCGCCAACGCGCGACCATCTCTTGCACGACCTCGGGCGGATCCTGCAAATCGGCATCCATGATCACGACCGCATCGCCGTCGGCGTAATCGATGCCGGCCGTGATCGCCAACTGATGCCCGAAGTTTCGAGAGAACGACAGCACCTTGAAGCGGCGTTCGTTGGCGGCGAGTTCGCGCAGCATCGGCAGTGACTTGTCCTTCGACCCATCGTCGATGAAGACGACCTCCCAGCTTCTGACGACGGTCTCGAGCTTCCCCATGACCTCACGCAAACGCCGGCTCAGCTCCGGAATGACCAGCTCTTCGTTGAAGATCGGGATAATGAGTGACAGCTCGGGCCGCGCCATGGTCACGCACTATAACCCGCCCCGATTGGGCGTTCGACCACTAACGCAGGTGATGAAGCACGGCGCCGTTAGCCGCCTTCGAGTAGCCGCGTTTGGCCAAAACGAAGGCCCCCGCCGTCGCGACCACTCCGAAATCACTCTCCAACGCTTGACGCACGAAGCGCCGCTCGTCGTCTCGGGCCGGCGTCTGGAACAACAGGTATTCCGCGTCGTAAATGCCCTGGCGTAGAGTGTACGAATCGGGCCGACTCGATACGTGGGGCACGACGAGTTCGGAGCTCGAGATCTTGGCCAACGGCGGCACCCGCGCGATCAACGAGTAGAGATTGTCGTAATCGGCGCGAGCCGCGGGACTACGACCAAACTCGTACGGACCGAAGCCGCCGCGTGCCGTGTGCTGCTGAAAGATCGCCCCGTATTGATAGCTGGTGATCACGGTCAACGCGCACAGCGTGAGCAGCCAAGCACGCTGACGCAACCAACCTTGCTCGTCGCCCGGAAATTTCGGCGCGCGAATCCACTCCAAGTTGGCTACGAGCGCGATGAAAAGAAAAGCGGTCCAATGCGCGGTGTATTGGAACGAGATTTGGACCAGTGGCAGGTAGTGGGTGCCGAGCAGCGTGAAGAAGAAGCCCGGGATCGACAGCAGGTAGCCGATTGGTCGCCGCCAAGGGAAGAACGCGAGCGGCGCACCCAGCTGCACGAGATAGAGAAACTTTTCCGGTTCGAGCAGACTGGTCAGGGTAAAGACCGGATTCGCGATCACGGTCTCCATCACGCCGGCGTAGCCGTGGGTTCCACGACCGACGAGGCCCTCCCACTGGTTCAGAAACGATTCACCACCGCCGGAGAAGCGGGGCATGATCACCAATTTGATGACCAAAAAGTAGGCCCCCGCGACGGCGGTGATCACGGCACCCGCGCGCGCGCGCCGGCTAAATAACAGGAACAAACCCATCACGGCCAAATCGGCCGCGATGTCTTCACGAATCGACAGCGTGAGAATGACGCTCAGAATTGCCCAGCGCGTTCGGCCGGAGTCGACCAGATAGACCGTCAGCCAGAGGAAGGCCACTCCGAGCGGTGGGTAGTGAAAATCGTACAGGTTCGCGCCGTGCACTGGCGGATAGAGCAAGTAAGCCAATGCAACTAGGCACGCCGACCAGCGACCGATATGGCGCGACGCATAGAGGAACAGCGGGAAGGCCGCGGCGGCGATGACGACGGCTTGAAAGACGAGCAGCGCTTCGGGCTTCTGATAAAGAGCGTAGAAGGGCGCGATGACGTAAGCGAACAAAGTCGCGTGATTGCCGAAGTGCCCGCCTACCGGCCCCACGAGCGGCGACATCTTCATGAAAGAGCCGCCATGAACGAGATTCCAAAGCAGGTTGTTCTCGAGCCCGAGATCGAAGCTCATGGAGAGCACGCTGCGGTGGTGCAAAATCGTCTGGTACGCGAAAAAATATGCGTAGCCGGCGGCGCCAAACGAGACCAACACGAGCGGTAACCAGCTTGCGCTGCGGGCCAATGCGGCGGCGATCAGCCGCTGCCCAGCAGCGCGCATTGCACTCGGACGCGTGGCCGCTTGAGCCTTCAGTGAAGCGAGGACGGCCGCGTGCAGCCCGAAGCCGCACACGCACACGAACACGCCGAACGTGAGCTCGCGGGTGGCCCAGATTTCCCAACGGAAAAGGAACGGCAACAGGCCAGCGAAGATCAGAGGTGACCAACGCGCCGCGCCCAGCATCAGCCGCTCGGCAGCGCGCTCCCGCGCACGGATGAGAAACACGAGCCCCGCCAACGACGTGGCGAATCCGGTGCCGAGCATCACGAGCAGCAAACGCTTCCGCGCGTCGGGCGTGATGTCGTTGTTCAACGAGTACTGCTGGACGGTCCCAGACACGATGGCCCAGACACACAGACCGAGCGAGCCGCCCTCAGCGAACAGTAGAGCGAAGGTGCGCACCGCCTCGGGCAGCGGCAGCATTTTGTCGGCCAATTCGCGAATTCCCCGAGTCACCGAGCCTGGTACATGTGCCGCGGCGGTTGGCGGCGAACTGCGATTCGGATCGGGGAAGACGGGGGTCACGTCGGGCGGTACGGTTAGCAGACTTTGCTGGGTGACCCAAGCGCCCCTGCTGGCAGGCAACTAGTGATAGCTTGACCCGCGCGCGGTGCCCTGCTTCCGTCCGCACCGTGCGAAGCATCACGACCTCCGCCCGCGGGCAGCAATGACCAGCGAGTCGCCGCTGGTTACGCGGGTTCTTTCGGCCCTCTGGGCGCACGCGCCGCGACTCATTGCGTCCCTGGTCATCGCTGGCGGCTTCGTGTGGCTGTTTCATCGGGGTGGCTTACCGCTGATCCCGGAGCGCAAGGCTTTCTCAACTCTCAGCCCATGGGCAGTCCCCACTTACGCCGCGCTCACGTGCGTGGGAATGTTGTTTCGCACTCATCGCTGGCTATACCTGCTGCGGCCGATCGCTCCGAACATCTCGGACAAACGCGTCGTCGGCATTGGTCTGGTGGGGATCGCGGCGATTCTGTTTGCCCCGCTCCGGATGGGGGAGGCCGCTCGGCCGTATCTGCTCGCGCGCGATGGAAAGGTGAGCTTCTTCCAAGCGCTCGGTGCTGCAGGCGCAGAACGCGTGGTCGACGGCCTGGTCCTCACCTCGATCACTGCGGCCGCACTGCTGCTGTCCACGCCCATCTCACCACTGCCCAGTCATCTGGGAGAGATGCCGTTGCCGGTCTCGGCCATCCCTCGCGCAGTCTACCTCGCCGCGACGATCTTCTCTGCGGCCTTCCTGGCGATGACGCTCTTTTTCGTCGCGCGCGGGTTTGCGCATCGCTTGACGCAAAGCATTCTCGGAATCGTTTCGGTGCGGCTAGCGAACTTCGTCACGACCACGCTGGAGCGTCTGTCCGACGGCCTCAGATTCCTCTCCTCGCGCGAGAACGGACTGCGCTTCTTCGGCGAAACCGCGATCTATTGGGGCGCTACGTTGCTCGCCCAGTGGGCCTTGATGCGCGGAGCTGGCATCCCGGGATCCTTTGCGGAAGCGAGCGTTTCGCTAGGGGTTTTGGGGCTCGGCGCCATCGTCCCCGCAGGGCCTGGCTTCTTCGGCGCGTATCAGATAGCCGTGTACTCTGGCCTGGCCCTGTACTTCCCGCAGACCACACTGCTATCGGCCGGGGCCGCGATGGTGTTCGTGAGCTACGCTTCGCAGCTCGTGCTCACGGCGCTCGGCTGCGCTCTCGGCTTCTCGCTTTTGCGGGGAGGCGTCGAATCAGAGCCCAGAGCGACCGACGCCGTTCGCCAAACGGTCGATCCGACTACGCGAGACTAACCACGACGGCCGTAGTTCTCGTCGATCCACTCGCGATACGCGCCGCTCTTCACGCGCGCGACCCACTCGGGGTGCTCCAAGTACCAGTTTACGGTAGCGCGCAGGCCACTCTCGATGTCGTGACGCTGGGACCAACCGAGTTCGCGCTTCAGTTTGCCGCAGTCGATCGCATAGCGAGCGTCGTGTCCGGGCCGGTCGGCGACGAAGGTGATCTGTTTGCGCAACGCTTCGGGGTCACGCTCGGTCGCCTGAGCGACCACGTCAATCAGCTTGTGCAATAGCGAAAGGTTCGTCCACTCGGCTTCGCCGCCCACATTGTACGTTTCACCGCGTTTGCCCGTGCAAACGATGGTCCAGATTGCTTCGGCGTGATCGTCCACGTAGAGCCAATCGCGAACGTTCGCGCCGGTGCCGTAGACCGGCAGCGGCTTACCCTCGAGCAAGTTCAAAATCATGAGCGGGATCAGCTTCTCGGGAAACTGGTACGGCCCGTAGTTATTGCTGCAGTTCGAGAGCGTGGTCGAAATGCCGTAGGTTCGCGCGTACGCGCGAACCAAGTGATCGGAAGCAGCCTTTGACGCGGAGTAGGGCGAGCTGGGATCGTAGGGCGTGGTCTCCACGAAAAGGCCCGTCGCGCCGAGCGAACCGTACACTTCGTCGGTGGAGACGTGATGAAAATGGATCCGGCTCTGCGCGCGTACCACCTCGAGCAACTGGTAGGTCCCCACGATGTTGGCCTGGATGAACGCGCCCGGGCCGCTGATGCTTCGATCGACGTGGCTCTCGGCGGCAAAGTGCACCACCGTGTCGACTTCGTGCTCACGACACAAACGAGCGACGAGCTCAGCGTTTAGAATGTCGCCTTGTACGAACACGTAGCGCGCGCCGTCCACCGATCCGAGCACGTTGTCCGGATTGGCGGCGTACGTGAGCAGATCGAGGTTCAGCACCTTGCCGGTGAACTTAGGCAATCGGAACAAGTAGCGAATGAACGCCGAGCCGATGAATCCGCAGCCACCAGTGACGAGAACGCTTTGTGGTTGCCTGAGAAACGACATTTAGGAACTCGAAGCCTTCTTGATGCGGGTGAGGTATTCATGCAGGGCGTCAGTCCAGGCGCGGGGTGGCGCGCCGAGGCTTGCCTCGGCGCGCGCAGTGGAGAGCACGGAGTAAGCCGGGCGACGCGCCGGACGCGGAAATTCGGAGCTCGGAATTGCCTGCACGGTCGCGGCTCGCACGGGAAAACCAAGCGCACGCGCCTGCTCCAAGATAGCGCTCGCAAAGCCATGCCAGTTGGTCGCATCCGCGTTGGCAAAGTGCAGCGTTTCTGGGCCAGTCGCCCGCCGACTCGAGGTGATGCCCGCCAGCGACAACGCCGCTTCTGCCAAATCGCGCGTGTACGTTGGGCGGCCAAACTGATCGGCGACCACCTTCACGAGCTCGCGCTCGGCCATCAGCTTCAACATCGTGGCAACGAAGTTCGGCCCGCCTTCGCCAAATAGCCACGACGTCCGCACGATGAGCACGTGCCGCGCGCCGTTCGCCTCGGCGGTTTCGAGCAAGCGCTGCTCACCCAGCCACTTGCTACGTCCATAAGCGCCGGTTGGAGCGCACGGCGCGTCCTCCGGATACGGTGTGCTGGCCTCGCCACCGAACACGTAATCGGTCGAGAAGTGGAGCATGCTCGCGCCCACGCGCTTCGCCAGCAGACCGAGGTTCTCGGGACCTACCGCGTTCACCCGAGTCGCGAGCTCCTCGTGCGCTTCGGCGTCGTCGACGCGAGTGTACGCGGCGCAGTTGACGATGTGGCTCACGCGCGCCGCGTCTCCGAAGCGCTGCACGGCCGCCGCGTCGCTGATGTCGACATCGGCGTCCGTGCCGACCCAATCGATCCCCGCGCTCGTCAAGGCTTCGGCGATCGCGCGGGCCAGCATGCCGCGGCTACCAGTGACCCAAACGTTCACTTTTCGACCCGCGCGCGGTAATTGGCAAAAGACTCGGCTTGTTGGTCGCGAACCGACAGCAGCGGCTGCTCCACCGGCCAGCGCACCGCAAGCTCGGGATCCGCGTAGAAAATGCTGCTCTCGGTCTTCGCGTCGTACAGGGCGCTACATTTATATTGCACCTCGGCCACGTCGCTCAACACGCAAAACCCGTGAGCAAACCCGATCGGAACAAAGAGCTGCTCTCGCTTATCGTCGTCCAGCTCGACGCCTTGCCACTGCCCGAACGACTTCGAGCCCGGACGAATGTCGACGGCGACGTCCCATATCCGACCCAGCGTCACCCGTACGAGCTTTGCTTGTCCGGGGTGTGACTGATAGTGCAAACCGCGCAAGGTCCCTTTCACCGAGCGCGAATGGTTGTCCTGCACGAAGGTTTCGCTGATGCCTGCTTCCGCGTAGCGCGCCGCGTTGTAGGTCTCCAGAAAAAACCCGCGGTCATCACCAAAAATGCTGGGCCGAATCAGTTTCAGCCCTGCGGGCTCGAGATCGATGACTTCCACGAAGCGTTGTTCCTATTCCCCGGTCTCTTCGAGAGCGCGCCGCATGTACAGGCCGTAGGCACTCTTGCCGCATTTCTCGGCCAGGCGTGTGAGCTGTGCCGCGTCGATGTAACCCATGCGATAGGCAATCTCCTCGAGGCAAGCGATCGAGGTCCCTTGACGTCGCTCGAGCGTTGCGACGAAATGGCTCGCATCGAGTAGGCTCTCTTGCGTGCCGGTATCGAGCCAGGCCTGACCGCGGCCCATGATTTCGAGCCGTGCCCGTCCCGCCGCAATATAGACATTGTTTACGTCGGTGATTTCGAGCTCACCGCGCGCGGACGGTTTCATGCTCGCCGCAATGTCCAACACCTGATTGTCGAAAAAATAGAGGCCCGTAACGGCGATCTTGCTCTTCGGTCGCTTTGGTTTTTCCTCGATACCACGGAGCTCACCCTCGGGACCGAC
>Ga0068856_100007295_pt1 | contig 10788 bp, 11 predicted proteins | sample KBSCornC62_FD_66595 | JGI IMG/M metagenome (GOLD analysis project Ga0068856, IMG submission 66595) | Corn rhizosphere microbial communities from Kellogg Biological Station, Michigan, USA - KBS Corn C6-2 | ecosystem: Host-associated > Plants > Roots > Rhizosphere > Soil ... | reverse complement strand
CGAAGGCGGCGTCGCGACGGAGATCTATCACCTGAAAGCCGCGGGGACGCGCAACTGGAGCAAGGAGCGCGAGCTGATCAGCAAGATCGACTCGGCGCGCGCGGCAGGGCTCGACATCCAGGCTGACATGTACGCGTACACCGCCGGCGCGACCGGGCTCACGTCATGTTTGCCGCCGTCGTTCTCGGCCGAGGGCAAGCTGTTCGGCAACCTGGCGAGCCAGGAGATTCGCGCGCGGATCCATCAGGAAGTCGCGCATCCGACGAGCGAGTGGGAAGACATGTGCGGGCTCGCCACACCGGCGGGTGTTCTGATCACGAGCCTGCGGAAGCCGGAGAATCAGCCGTACATCGGCAAGCGGCTCTCCGAGATCGCGCAGATGAAGCACGAGGATTATCTGGACGCCGCGATGGACCTCATTCTCAGCGAGCACAGTCGCGTGGAGACCACGTACTTCCTCATGAGCGAGGACAACGTCAAGCTCCAACTCCAGCAGCCGTGGATCAAGATCGGCACGGACGCCGGCGGCCCCGATCCGGACAGCGTGCGCGCGCTGGTGCATCCGCGCACGTTCGGGAACTATCCGCGCATTCTCGGGCGCTACGTCCGCGACGAGCACGTGCTCACGCTCGAGGATGCGGTGCGGAAGATGACGTCGGCGGTCGCGGACCGTTTGTCGATCCACGACCGCGGCGTACTCGCGCCCGGCATGTACGCCGACGTCGTGGTGTTCGATCCGGCGACGATCATCGATCGCGCGACTTATGAGAACCCTAAACAACTCTCGACCGGCGTGCGCGACGTGTGGGTCAATGGCGTGCAGGTGATCCGCGACGGAACGCACACCGGCGCGAAACCGGGCCGCGCGCTGCGCGGGCCCGGCTATCGGCGGCCCGTCGAGAGCAACTGAATCAGGCCTTGCCGAGGTTCGCTTTCACCGCGTCCAGGAAGTACTGCTCGAGGCGGCCGGACGTGCCGCACGTGAGTCGCTCGTTGCTCGTCCCGGTGACGTCCTGCCCGATCGGCACGAACGTGGTCTGCACGCGCACGCTGCCGCTCGGGTCAGGCGTGACGAACGTGAGCAGCGACATGTAGATCCGATAGCTCGCCGCCTTTGGCCCCTCCGGACCGCTGCCACAGTCCGCCAACTCGGTCATCGAGTGTCCCGCGAACTGGCGCGAGCGGATGAACTGATTGTTGCCGATCTGGTGCGTGGTCGGGTTCTCGACGTTGAGCGGCACGCCCCAATCAGCGTACGTCTTCTTCACCGCCGCCCAAACAGCCGCGGCGGGTGCCTCGAAGCTCGCGGAGGCGGAAGCGGGCGTCGAGCCCATGAGCGTACCGGTCTCGGCGCTCGAAAAAATCGGCGCCGCACGCTCCGTCACTTCGGGCGTGGTGCCGCTGCTCGCGCAAGCGGCGGCCATCGCAATGAGAACCAGACTGGCACGGTGCATCGATCACTCGGCGTGGAGGTGGTGCATTCAAGCTTCACCGCCGAACGGGACACCGCAAGGCGGGAGACTCCCGATAGATTCAATTCGGTCCCAAAACTCCGATCATGAATCCTCGTCATCGTTCGACCGTTCGAAAACTGTTAATCGCCTGCGGCGTCGCGTGTGTCGCCGGCTGCGCCCATCACGCCGCCACGCCGGCACCCGTGCCGGAGACGCTCCCTTCCGGCGCCGCGGCAACGCCAAGCGCCGCGGCCCGGAGCGCAGTCGCCCGTCGCGTGACTGACGCAGACGTGCGTGCCGCACTCTATGCGCTCGCCGACGACTCGATGGAAGGCCGATTCACGGCGTCGCCGGGCGGAGCGCGCGCCGCGCGCTATATCGCGGCGCAGATGCGCGCGATCGGACTTCGGGCCGCCGGCGACAGCGGCTTCTTCCAGCGCGTGCCGGTGTCCATCACCAACGGCTACATGCCGCACGCGCTCGAGAGTTTCGCGGCGTGGGACACGCTCCCCGCGGATCGACGCGGCATGGCGGTGAATGTCGTCGGCGTGCTGCGTGGCCAGCTCGCCGATAGCGCCATCGTCGTCGACGCGCATTACGATCATCTGGGCGTGGTCGGCCGCGGCACCTGTCGCACGAACAGCGCGGATTCCATCTGCAACGGCGCCGACGACGATGCGTCTGGCGCCGTCGCCGTGCTGGAGATCGCGAAGGCGATGGCCGCGGCTCCGCGCCCGCGGCGGACGATCGTGTTCGTCACCACGACGGGCGAGGAGGTGGGGCTGATCGGCACTCGATGGTACATCGCGCATCCCGTCGTGCCCCTGTCGGACATGATGGCGAATCTCGAGATCGAGATGATCGACCGTCCGGATTCGCTGGCCGGCGGCCCAGGTCGCGCGTGGCTCACGGGCTACGATCGCTCGACCATGGGCGAGATGTTCGCCAAAGCCGGGCTGCCGATCGTCCCCGACGCGCGGCCATGCCAGGGGTTCTTCGAGCGCAGCGACAACATCGCGTTTGCACGCGCGGGAATTCCGGCGCACACGTTATCGACGTTCGATTTGCACGCCGACTACCATCGGGTGAACGACGAGGTTCAGCTCGCGAATATCCCACACATGACGGCGGTCATTCGCGCCGCGGCGGAAGCGGTGGATATTCTCGCGAACGGTCCAGCCCCGCACTGGCACGAGGGCCGCAAGCCCGCACCGACGGGACGGCTGCCGCTCGCGCCCGGCTGCTCGGCGCGGCGGTGACGGCGTGAGGTTGGATGGGTCGGATTGGGCGAGAACGCTAAAGACGGTTCAACCATGTGAGTAAGCGCTCGGGATGACCGCGCTTCCGGCCGTCTCCGGGCCATTCCGCGCAATCCGCGCAATCCGCGCAGCTCTCCGCCGCCCTGCCGTTACTCCCGCAGCGCGTCCGCGACGACCGGTAGAGCGAGCCGAGCCCAGATTGCGTACGCCGCGGCTGACGGATGCAGCCCATCGGCGGCGATCATCGAGAGATCGCCGGCCGCGCCTCGCGTGGCGGTCGTCACGTCCACGTAGCGCGCTCCCACGCCTAACGCTTCTTCATGATTGCTCACATTGTAGGCGTCGATCTCTCGCGCGATCCGCGCGCGATCGCGATCGGACGCGAATGGAGTCACACTCCAATCGGGAATCGACAAGACGATTACCCGCGCCGAGCGTCCGCCGGCGAATTCGATCGCGCGGACGAGCAGCGCGTGGAAGCGGTCGCGATACTCCGCCGCGACTCGGCCGCGGTACTGATCGTTCACGCCGACGAGCAACGTCACGAGCTCGTACGGCGCGGCGAGCGTGAGCGGCGCAGCATCGATGCCCGCGGCAAGCTCGTCGGTCGTCCAACCAGTGCGCGCGACGATGATTGGATCTCCGATCGCGATGCCGGCGTCGCGTAGGAGGCGCGCGAGTCGCACCGGCCATCGGTCGTGGGGCTCGACGCCCTCGCCGATCGTGTAGGAGTCGCCGAGGGCGAGGAAGCGCCGCTCGCGCGCAGGAGGCGCGCCGCTCATGGTAGCGTGCCGTCGACGAGCTGCGTCAACTGCATCGCGTTGTAAGGCGCGTGGACTTTCGCATCGTTGTCAAAGTACACGTACACGTCGCGACACGCGGGCGCTCGCATCCACTCGCGGATCTTGTCGCGCCAGCGCGCGAGCTCGTCGTCGGTGTAGTCGCTCGCGTACAGCGCCGTCGAACCGTGCAAGCGAACGTACACGAAATCAGCCGTGACCGGCTCGGCGTACGCATACCTGCCCGCGCTGTCGGCGATCACGAATGCGCACTGGTGCTCGCGCAGGATCGCGTAGAACTCCTCGCAGAAGTACGAGGGGTGGCGCACCTCGAAGGCGTGGCGATACGGCACGCGCGCCGCGGCGTGCACGAGCGCGCCGTGGGCGAGCCGATGATCGTGCTGGCGCGCGATCGCTTCCGCGTCGATCGACGTCCGCGGCAGCGAGCGCATGAAACCGTCCATGCGCGCGGCGTCGAACCGGTAGCTCGCCGGGAGCTGCCAGAGAAACGGCCCCGTCTTGCTCCCGAGCGCGAGAATGCCGCTCGCGAAAAAGTTGCCCATCGCGCTGTCGCAGTTGCGGAGCTTCAGGTTGTGCGTGATGAATCGTCCGCCCTTGATCGCGAAGACGAATCCGTCGTCCGGCACCGCGGCGGCCCATCGCGCGAACGTCGCGGGCGATTTGAGGCTGTAGAAGGTGCCGTTCAACTCGACGGAGTTGAAGACGCGGCTCGCGAACCCGAGCCACGAGTGGCGCGCGACGCCGGGCGGATAGAACGTGTCTCGCCATCCCGGATAGTCGTAGCCGGAGATGCCGATGAACGCGCGCGTCACTTGGGCGACGCGTCGCCCGATGAGCCGCCGTGCACGTGATCGTGTACCCCGACCACCTGCCGGAGCTGCGCGAGAAAGGCGGCGGGACCGGCGCCATCGGGCAGTGCGGCGAGCGCGCGCAGCACGTCTTCTTGCGGCACGGCGAGTCCCGCGCTGATCGTGTTCGGATCGACGCCGACTCGCTCGAGCTCTCGCAGCAGATTCGCGAATCGTTCAGCCTGGGTCATCCGATGCTTTGCCTCCTGCGGGATGCGCATCCGGAGACTGCCGACACGTTGAGTCCGCTGAGCAAGCTCTGTTCCGCTCTCAGCGTTGAATACCGGAACTCGAATACAGAAAGGGCCGATCCCGTGGGGATCGGCCCTTTCGAATGCAGGAGTGTCTCGGATCAGTGCATCGCGCCGATGAGCAGCGCCGTCACGGCCGCCGAGAGCACGACAAGGGTCGCGGCCGCGCTCACCGCCGCCATTGGCGTGACGACGAACTCGCGTCGCCACCAGCGCGTGATCACGCGCGGCGCGGTCTGCGGCAGCGCCTCCATGATCTGCGCCTCGAGATGCACCGGCGTGTGCGTCCGGCGCCGGCGCTCGATCTCGACGTTGATGCTCTTCCAGAACTCCACGTCGCGCGCGGTGTCGCCTTTGCGAACGCTCGCTTCGGGGAGCTCGCCATCCAACCACGCGTGCACGGCCGGCGCGAGCACGCGAACCTGTTCCTGATGGCCAAGCGGCACTTCCCGATCGGTGAGCGGACGCTGGCTCTCGCTGCGCCGCGCAGACCGATGATGGTTGTGGCCGTCAAACCCGCCTAGGCCGTCGTCGGAGCGGAGATCGTCTACCATGTTACGCGTACTTCTCCTCTAAGAGTGCCTGGAGTGCCTCACGCGCGCGGTGTACGCGCATCTTCAGCGCCCCGACCGTAGTGCCCAGCAGATCGGCCATTTCCTCATAGGAACGGCCTTCCACGTGCTTCATCACGAATGCCTCACGCAGCGACGCCGGAAGCGTCGTGAGCGCGCGGTCCAGATCGGTGCGCAGCTCCGTGCGGTCCAGCTCTTCATCGGGGGTCGCGTACGACGACGGCTGATCGTCTTCGTCGTAGCTCAGATGCGACCGGCGAATGTTCTTCAACCAGTCCTTGCAGCCGTTTGCAACGATTCGGAACACCCACGCATCGAACCGACCACGGACTTCGGCGAGATGCTGGTACGCCTTGATGAAGCTGAGCTGCAGAATGTCTTCGGCGACATCCGGGCTACCGGTCATGCACAGCGCATGACGGTAGAGCGGGTCGCTGTAGCGAGCAATCAGGACCTTGAACGCATCCCTATTGCCAGCGAGTACGCGCTGAATGATGAGTTGATCAGTGTTGTCCTGATCAACTGAAATCTGATCAGCCCGCAGGGCTGCCTCCGTCGTCTTCACGACAACAGAGTAACGCACTTTTCTCGCTTCGGACAGGGCGCTGGCCCTGCCGTGCTGCTGGAGAAGGCTCGCCACGTTCACAAGACGAAAAGCCGCCGCCGGGCGTAACACGGCGACGCGTCACGACGCCAATACCGTGAACGCGCCCCACCCGCGCGCGCGAATGAGCTCGCCGTGCTCGTCGAGTCCCGGCGGCGGAAATCGGACACGACCACTCACGCTCGACGGAAGCCCCGTGATCGCCGACGCGTTCACGCCTCGGAGCGACTCGAGTACCGAGTACACGATGCCACTCGGGACACCCGCTGCGTCGAGCAGCACACGCCATTCGCCGGCGGTGCGCGTCGCGAGCTCCCGCGCGAACGCGTCGACGATCCGCGCGCGATTCGCGAATCGACCGGCGTTCGTCGCAAGCGCGGGATCGTCCGCGAGCGCGGTCAGTCCGATCGCGCGCGCGCATGCGACCCACTGCGCGTCGCTGCCGACGGCAATGACGATCGGCTTGTCCGACGCGCGAAAGAGTTGATACGGGACGAGATTCGGATGCGCGTTCCCCCAACGTCCCGCATCGCGTCCGGAGACGAGCACGTTCTGCGCGACGTTCACCAGCGCCGCGCGCGCACTCGCCTCCAATGAGACGAACAGCCGCCGCCCCGCGCCTCCGCGAAAGCGCTGCACGAGCGCGGCGAGGATCTCGATCGCCGCATCTTTCCCAGCGAGGACGTCGGCGAGCGCCACACCAACTTTCATCGGGTCGCCATCGGGCTCGCCGGTAATCGCCATCCAGCCGGTCTCCGCTTGCGCGACGAAATCGTAGCCCGGACGATCGCGATCGGGGCCGAAGCCGGTGATGGTGCACCACACCAGCTCGGGCCGTCGCCGGCAGTACTCCTCCGGCGACAATCCTCGGCGTTCCAAGGTGCCGCGGCGGAAGTTGTCGACGACTACGTCGGCGCCCTCAAGCAGCCTGTCGATGAGCGCGCGATCCTCCTCCCGATCGAAGTCGGCCGCGACCCCGAGCTTGTTCCGATTGATGCTCAGGAAATAGGCGCTCCGACCCTCGGCGTCGAACGGCGGCCCCCAGCCGCGGGTGTCGTCGCCGGTGCCCAGCCGCTCGACCTTGAGTACGTCCGCGCCCAAATCGCCGAGCAGCATTGTGCACAGCGGTCCGGCGAGGACGCGCGTAAGATCAAGTACTCTGATACCATTGAGCATATAGTGGCGCCATGATGACGAATAAATAGTTCCAATTTGTATTTAAATGGCGGGTGGTGGTCCGAGGCGGAGCCAGGCTTCAAAATGCTCTCATGCCGGCTTGCATAGCTGCTGCAAAATCATATACTTCCGCCACCTAACAGCCTCCCAGCCGTGTGGGCCGCGCGAACTTAGCGCCGCTGATGACGCGTGACAACGCGCCCCGCCCGCAGTATCAAACGCCCGCCTACCTTGCTTCTCTGGGTTACTGCATATGGTGGATAAACCCACTCCTGCCGCACCAGTCGCCGATACCCCGCCCGCGCCGCAGCCCGGGCAGCCGCGACGTCCGGGGCACCGCGGCGTCGACATGCGCGACGCCGTCGCGGAAATGGCCGAGCGCGCGCAACTGATCAGTCAGGAAGCGGGGAGCAAAGTCGCGGCGGCGATGAAGGACGTGATCAGCGCAGCCGCCGGGATCGCCGGCTTCGCGATCGAGAGCGCGCGCGACCTCACGCAGTACATGGTTCGCCGCGGGCAGATGACGCCGGAAGAAGCCGACAAGTTGATTCGCGAAGCCGAGGCCGCGCACGACAAGCGTTCGCCCGCCGACAAGTCCCGTCCCACGGCGACGAAGATTGCCGCGGACAAAGCCGCGGTGGCCAAGGCCGAGGCCGCAGCGCGCGCCGCCGCGCAGGCCGCGGCGATGCCGCCCTTCCGCGCACCGGTGCGTCCCGTCGTTCCGCCAGTCGTGGCACCGAACGGGAAGCACGCACCCAAACCCGCCGCCGTTGCGGCGCCTACGCCGGCGAAGCCGAAGGCGCCAGCCAAAGCGGTAAAGCCGAAGGCACCAGTCAAGGCTGCCAAGCCGACAAAGGCCGCGAAGCCCATCAAGCCAGCTGCCAAGGCTCCCGCGAAAGCAGCGAAAAAGGCGCCGAAGAAAGGAAAGCGCTAGTCAGCGCGCCGCCGCGACGCGGCGCAGCTCGAGCACATGCTCGAGCAGCTCGCGCATGGCGTCGGTGTCGGGCAACGCGAATTCCGCGGCCGTCTCGCGCTCGCCCGCCTCGTGTGCGACGCGCACCGTCACCGCAGCGGGCTTCTCGCGTCGGAGCGCACGGAACGCATCTTCGTCGGTGCGATCGTCGCCCGCGCACAACACCGAGCCGCTCTCATCGAGCGCACCAAGCTCACGCGCGAGATCGAGCGCGGCGCTCCCTTTGTCGATGTCGATCGGCGGCCGGAGCTCGAGCACTTCCTTGCCGCGCATGACGCGGAGACCGAGCTCGGTCGCGATGGCTTCTACCTGCGACGTGAGCTCGGGCACGATGCGCGGATGGGCGAGCCGGTAGTGCACGCTCAACGTCCAGCGCTTGTCTTCGACGATGATGCCACCGTCTTCGCGCGCAAGCTCGCGCGTGCGCCGCGCCGCTTCGCCAATGCGCGGCGCGTAGGCGGTGACGTCGTCGCGCGCGGTCGCTGGAGCGTTGGGCGGTGCGATCTCAAAGCCGTGATTCCCAATGGTCCACGTGCCGTCCACGCCGACGAGACGCCGAGCGTCGTCCGCCGCGCGCCCGGAAATCGAGGCGACGTGCACGTGCGGCAGCGCGACCAGCGCTCGCAGCACGGCTTGCGTCGCCGGCGGTACGACGGCGTAGTCGGGACGCGGGGCGATCGGCGAGAGTGTTCCGTCGACGTCGAGCAGGAGCAACAGCGGCTCGCCGGAGAGACGCGACGAAACGTCCGGCGTGATCGGGAGTGCGGGGCGGGTCATGCCGTCAAACGGCGGCCGCCGGTATGAGCCGCAGCCTCTGCTGCGCGCCCATGATGTCCGTCGCGCTGGAAAGGATCGAGTCGAGCCAGTCGAAGATCGTGGAGTTGTGGAGCTGACGACGCATGCGATGCATGCGGCGCTTCCGCTCCTCGGGCGACATCTCGAGGCTCGTGCGAATCCCGGAGACGAATCCATCAATATTGAACGGATTGATCAGCATCGCCCCGTCGATCTCCTCCGCGGATCCCGTGAACCGGCTCAGGATGAGCACTCCGCGTTCGTCGAGCTGGCAGGCGACGAATTCCTTCGCGACCAGGTTCATCCCGTCTTGCAGCGACGACACGATGCAGAGATCGGCGGCGCGATACACGCCGGCGAGCAGATCCGAGTCGACGTTCTCGTTGATCAGCACGATCGGTGTCCACTCGGGCGTACCGAACTTGGCGTTGATGCCGATCACGGACTGAGTGACCTCGCGCTCCAGCATGTTGTACGCGGGGAGGTCGGTCCGGGACGGCGTGCAGACGAAGATGAACGTGAAGCGTTCGCGGAGCTCGGGCGATTCCCCCCACAGCGTGTCGAGGGCGCGGATTCGCTCTGGAATTCCTTTCGTGTAATCGATCCGATCGACGCACACGCCGAGCTGCCGCGTGCCTTTGGCGTATCGCTCGCGGAGCGTGTTCACGCGCTGCACGCTGTCGGCTGACGAGGCCATTTGCTCGAAACGCTCGACGTCGATGCTGATCGGGAACGCGCCGACGTGTACCTCTCGCTCGCGGAACTGGATGGTCTGGTGCACGTGATCCACGCGCGCCTCAGGTACGAAGCGATCGACACAGTCCAGGAAATTCACAGCATAGCGGTCGATCTGAAATTCCATGAGGTCGTTGCCGAGCAGCCCGCGCAGCACGGCTTCATGGGTGCCGGCGGGGAGCAGCCGAAGGATGTCGGCCGGCGGAAATGGAATGTGCCAAAACTGGTGGATGAACAGCGACGGCCGCATGGCGCGCAGAAACTCGGCGGCGAGCGCGAAGTGGTAGTCCTGTATCCACGCCATCGCTCGCCCGGTGCACCGCTCCGCTTCGTCGGCGACGGCATGAGCGAAGCGGAGGTTCACCGTTCGATAACGCTCCCAATACTCGGTGCGGTACTCGAAGTGCTGGATGAGCATGTGGCACAACGGCCAGAGCGCGCGATTGGCGAAGCCGTGGTAGTAGCCGTTCACGTCGGCGTCGTCGAGCCAGACCCGGCGGAGCGTGTAGCACTCTTCGCCGGGCGGCACGGCGACGCGTCCGGTCTCGTCGGCCACGTCGCGGTCCGCGGTGCCCGAGCCCCAGGCAACCCACGTCCCGTGCGTGCGGCGCATAGTCGGATCGAGCGCGGTCACGAGTCCGCCCGCCGGCTGCTTCACCTCGATCCCGTGCACCCCCCGCATGTGCTCGTAGGGCTCGCGGTTGGAGACGAGGATGAACTTGCAGTCGTTCAGGTAGTGCGTGATGTCGACCATGAATCAGTCCGAGGCAGCAACTGGTATGCCCAATGACTGCGCCTGGAAAACCCGTGATTGGCGAATCGTGACACGCGGAATACGTTTAGCGCGACCATGCCAAGATACGCCGCTTCGCCGGTTCTTCGGCCGCTCTCGCTGTCGATCGCGCTCTGTACCGCGCTCTTCGGGTGCGCGAGAGCGGCGTCGAGCAGTGCCAATCCCATGCCGGCGGCGGACGCATCCGCAATTCGCGCGCAAGTCGCCGCCGAGATGTCGACGGACGCACAAGCGTGGAACGCGGGCGACCTCGATCGGTTTCTCCAGTCATACGTGCCGAGCGACTCCACGACCTTCGTGACGAGCCGCGGCGTGCTCCACGGAATCGCGGCGATCCGCGGCGTATACGCCGCCCGCTTCGCGCCCGGCGCGACGCGCGACTCGCTGCATTTCGAGAATCTACAAGTCGACGTGCTCGCGCCTGGAGTCATCAACACGATAGCGTATTACGTGTTGATGCGCGGCGATTCCGTCACGTCGCGCGGCCCGACGTCGCTCGTGATGCGTTGGTCCAACGGGCGCTGGCGC
>Ga0068856_100007292_pt1 | contig 10789 bp, 8 predicted proteins | sample KBSCornC62_FD_66595 | JGI IMG/M metagenome (GOLD analysis project Ga0068856, IMG submission 66595) | Corn rhizosphere microbial communities from Kellogg Biological Station, Michigan, USA - KBS Corn C6-2 | ecosystem: Host-associated > Plants > Roots > Rhizosphere > Soil ... | reverse complement strand
ATCATGTGCCTTTACTTCGACATTCGAAATTCATCATTCAATATTCGATATTAAAAGAGCTACTTTCTGCATCCACCTCACTCAAATGCAGCTTTCTTTTTGAAATGTAATCGCAAAAAGCCGCAAACAAGAAAAAAATGCAGGATTTAATGCGTTTTTTAATCGTTATTATGCTTGTTTATGCGACAAATACAATTAAATTTGGATGTCATCCATTACTAACTGTCTATATGCTTAAGAAAGAGCGTCAGGCTTATATTTTACATCAGGTGAACCTGCATAATAAGGTTCTGTCATCTCTGCTCAGCAGAGAAATAAAAGTATCTGAAGACACTATTCGCAGAGATCTGCAGGAACTGGCCGATGAAGGCAAGATCATAAAAGTACATGGCGGAGCGCTCAGCCATTCGTTCAACGAGGTATACTATCCTTCTGATAACGTTTATTCGCAGGACCATAAACAAATTATAGCCCACAAAGCAGCGGCCCTTATACAAAACAACATGTTTGTGCTAACCAGTGGCGGCACTACCATTATAGAACTGGCCCGCGCATTACCGCCCCAGTTAAAAGCCACTTTTATGTCGGGCAGTATTCCGGCCATACTGGAGTATATGCAGCATCCATCCATTGACGTAATTATGATCGGCGACCGCATTTCAAAAAGCTCCAAGATCACCATTGGCGCCGAAGCCATTGCCAAAATAAAACAGATCAATGCCGATCTGTGTTTGCTCGGCATCAATGCCATTGATGTTAAACATGGTATAACCGATAACGACTGGGAAGTAGTGCAGTTGAAAAAAGCCATGCTGCGCTCAGCACAAAAAACGGTTTGCCTGACCATCTCAGAAAAGATCAACACGTTACAACCTATCCACATTTGTGATATTCAGAAAATAGATGTACTGATCACGGAATTACCCCCCGATGATCCCTTACTTAAACCTTATGCCGACATGGGTATCCAGGTATTATGATCGCGCCTGGCCGTACATGTGAAGGGCCCTTTAGTTAACACCAACATTGAAAACGCAGGCAGTAACAGTGTGCGCATTGTTACGCCACATGCCTTTTATTTTTTAACCAAAAGTTTTAGACCCAAAAAAACTGTTATGAGAAACTTCATCAAACTGCTACTGGCAGTTGGTTTTCTTTTCCGGGGCATTACAGCAACCGCACAGGACAAAGTGATATCCGGTACGGTAACTGATGCAACGGATAACAAACCGGTTCCGAATGTATCTGTTACAATCAAAGGAACCAATCGTGGTACCACAACCAATGCACAGGGTGCTTTTTCCATTAAAGCACAAAAAGGACAAACATTGGTCTTATCCTCAGTAGGCTATGAAGATGCTCATATTCGGGTAGGTGATGAAACAAATGTTTCGGTAAAAATTAAAAACGACCAGAAACAAATGGGTGAAGTGGTGGTTACTGCTATGGATATAAAAAGAAATCCGCGCGAGCTGGGGTACTCGGTACAAACCGTAAAAGGCAGCGACATTCAGCAAACTCAAAGAGAAAACTTCATCAACAGTTTGCAGGGACGCGTAGCCGGATTAACGATCACCCCCACATCCGGTTCTGCCGGCGCCTCATCCAGTATTGTATTGAGAGGCTTTAATACTTTGTCGGGTAGCAACCAGCCACTGTTTATTGTAGACGGCGTGCTGGTAGATAACCAAACCCTCAATGAAAACTCATACGGAGGCGCAGGCGTTGGTCTGGCGTCTGACTTACCAAACCGTAATAATGACTATACCAATCGTATTGGCGACTTAAACCCTAACGATATTGAATCGGTTACCGTTTTAAAAGGCCCTGAAGCAACTGCCCTGTATGGTAGTCAGGCAAGCTCAGGCGCTATTGTTATTACTACCAAAAAAGCCAACACGGCCGGCAAATTTCTCCTCAGTTACGATGATAATTTCCGTTTGCAGAAAATTACCCGCTTTGTAAAACTCGAAAGCAGATACGGACCCGGTGTAAATGGTGTTCCTACTGCACCGCCATTGTCGGGACAATTTACCAGCTTTGGACCCGCATGGCCCGCTGACACTAAAATATACGACAACGTTCATCATTTCTTCAACACCGGCTTTTCGCAAACACATAATCTTAGTGCCGAATTTGGCGTAAAAAATTCGGGTTTCCGCTTCTCCGGCACTTACTTCAATGATGATGGAACTGTTCCGTTCAACACCTACAAAAGGTATAACTTAAAACTGTCGAACAACACGAAGATCGGCAAGTACATTACTGTTACGCCTTCTGTTGCCTATATTCATTCAGATAATATTAAGCCCCTCAAAGGCGCTTCGGGATATCTGCTCGACTTATATGCATGGCCTGCAAACAACGACATTACCAATTACCAGGATGCCAATGGCAACAAACTGTTAATGTTCAACACCAACTATAATGTTGACTACGACAATCCGTTATGGAGTGCAAAGAATAATAAAACCGGCGATAAAACCGACCGTCTGGTAACTACACTGGGTATCGACATCAACCCGTTTGAGTGGTTAACTTTATCAGGCCGCTTTGGATACGACACTTATAAACAGGATGGTTACCTGTTCACACATCCCCAGTCGTATTTATTAAGTGCTTCTACCGGTGGTTCCCTTGATAATTATTACAGAACCTACAGTGGATACAACCACACGATCACCGCTACGGCAAAAAAGAAGTTTGGCGATTTCAGCACCCGTTTAATGGTAGGAACTATGTGGGAAGATTTTGAAACCCGTCAATATGGTGTTGTAGGAACCCACTTAAAAGATTCAAGCAGCACCGACAGCAGCAATACGCTTGAAAGCACCAGAACACGTTTGTTGAGAAACTACTATGGTTTACCCAACATGAACGTATTAAGAGAACTGGCTTATTTTGGTGAAGTGTCTGTTGGCTGGAGAGATCTGGTATACCTTACCTACTCACATCGTTTTGAAAATGCATCTCCCCTGCCCAAGGCAAACAACAAATACAATTACCCCGGTGTAAGTTTGAGCGCTATCTTAACAGATATCGTTCCCCATATCAAAGGCAAGTTCCTCGAATATGCCAAGTTAAGGGCATCACTGGCCAGCACAGCAAGGTTGAATGATCCTTATTCGAACCAGTCGGTACTGGTAAATAACCAAAGCAGTTCGGTTCTTTCACCAACCTATACGTATGGTTATACAAAAGCCAATCCGAACCTCAGACCCGAAAGACAGCATACCTATGAAGTAGGTACCGAGTTAAGGTTCCTGAATAATATGGTAACCCTCGAAGCGGCTTATTATAACACGCTTTGTCTCGACCAGATCGTTCAGGGATTCAGGGCCAGCTATGCTACAGGCGCTGTGTTAAATACAGCCAATGCAGCTTCGCTGCGTAATGAAGGTGTAGAGATCACATTGAACGTTAACCCGATCAGAAAGTCTGATTTCAACTGGAACATCAGCTTCAACTTCAACCATATGTGGAGCAGGGTGCTTGATCTGCCTTCATCAATCGGACAAAACAGCGACTTCTACAATTCCGACACTTATGTAGGTGCACGCGGCGGTCTGGTTCGCGGACATTCTACAGGAACTATTACCGGTACTACTTATGTAAGAAATAATGCCGGACAAATTGTAGTGAGCCCCAACACAGGCGTAGCTGAAGTAGATGGCAACTTTAAGATCATCGGCGACCGCACACCCGATTTTACATTGGGTACATTGAATACTTTCCGGTATAAGAACTGGAACCTGAGCTTCCTGTGGGACCTGAAGATCGGTGGCGATATCTATAACCTCACCGATCAGGTAAATACCGCTCTGGGAAGAAGCACCAGAACTTCTGACAGAACAACGCCCCGCGTAGTTAAAGGCGTACTGGACGATGGTTTACAAAACACCGATCATCCAACACCTAATAACATTGTGGTGATCCCATACTATTTAAATTCTTACTATGCCAATACCAGCACTGTAACCACTACATTACCGAATGAAGAATTTATTCAGCATAATGTAAACTGGCTCAGATTAAGAGACGTAACCTTAAGTTATATGTTGCCCGACAAGGCTTATCATGCGATAAAAGGTTTGAAAGGGCTGAGTGTGTTTGTAACCGGTAACGACCTGGTTTTATTAACCAATTATCAGGGTGCTGACCCGGCAGTAAGCGCCAATAACCCAGGTTCAGTAGGTGTTGGTTCTTATGGTTTCGATTATGGAAGCCCGGCAACACCGCTCAGTTTGAGCTTTGGTTTACGCGCCCGTTTTTAATCTGATATTTTCCTGAATCAATTCAAATAATTTGTATGCGACATAAATTTTTAACTACTATATTGATTATCGCGACAGGAGCTGTTCTACTGCAGGGGTGTTCTAAAAAAATTGACGAAGCCTATGCGAACCCAAATGCACCTGTACGGGTACCTATTGAAACAATATTACCCGGTGTTATCGGCGGATTAACCTACTTCTATTCATCGAACGGTACCACGTTTGGCGTTCAGCTCGATGCTACATTCATTGGCCGTTATGTTCAATATTTCACCACCACAACAGATCAGGAGAACTATGCTGAAATGGGTGGTGTAACCGGCTCCAGTGATAATACCGGTTCTATATGGGGCGCGGTATATTATGGCCATGGTAAAAACGTAAACGCCATCATCAACTGGGGTACCGAAGAAGAAAAATGGGACTATGTTGGCGCAGCCTGGGCCATCAGAGCATGGGGCTGGCTTACGTTGACAAATGAATACAGCGATGGTCCGTTAAAAGAAGCATTTAACGACAGCTTACAAAGCTTCCATTATGATCCCCAGCCCGACTTTTACGACAGCTGCCGCGCAGTATGTTTCAGAGCATTAAGTTTCTTAAACAGAACTGATGGCAATGTAAGCAAAGAGAACTTTGCAAAAGGCGATGCCTACTTCCTCGGCGGTGATGTAAACAAATGGAAAAAGTTCGTGTATGGCATTCTTGCACGTTCGTATATCGATCTCAGTGCAAAAAACCTGTTTGCTGCGAACAATTATGCCTATGCTGATTCGGCTGTTAAATATGCCGACCTGGCCATGCAAACCAATGATGATAATGCCACTGTAAAATTAGCCGGCGGCCTTTTGTCAGCAACCAATAACTACTACGGCCCGTTCAGAGCCAATCTGGGTACCTATCGTCAAACTGCTTATATAGCCGACCTGTTATCGGGCCGCAACAGCACTGCATTCAACGGAGTATTTGATCCCCGTGCATGGTATATGCTGCGTGAAAATAACTCCGGCAATTTTATGGGTTTTGTTCCCTGGAGAGGCGCCAATACGCCCGGTATTAATTCAAGCACCTATCCATTCAACTTCTGGGGTAACGCTACCTATAATTCCACTTCTGCTCCTGCCGTAGATACCAGCCGTTACCTGTGGCAAAACACACCGCCATACCCAATGATGACAGCTTCTGAAATGCAGTTTATAAAAGCAGAAGCATTATACAGGAAAGGCGATAAAGCAGGTGCGCTCGCTGCTTACACCAAAGGCATCAGCCTCAATTTCGATATGCTGGCGGCTAACTATCCGCAACATATTCCGGCAGCCGCTGTAATTACACCGGCTGTGAGAGATGCTTATCTGGCCAACCCATCTGTTGTTCCTGCGGCCGGTGCGCTTACACTTACTCATATCATGATGCAAAAATATATTGCCTTGTATGTGTGGGGAACGCACCAAACCTGGACCGACATGCGTAAGTTCCACTATACCGATCTTGATCCGGTAACCGGCAAGCAGGTATATGCTGATTTTACGCCTCCATCGGGTCAATACCTCATCTCTACCAACAATGGCAAATTAGTATACCGGTGTAAACCAAGATATAATTCAGAATATCTGTACGATGTTCCTGAGTTAACAAAGATCGGAGCATTTGATCCTGACTATATCACTAAGGAGTGCTGGTTTTCACAAAAATAATTGTAACACGAAAAGTAAAGCCGGGCTGCTTAACACGCCCGGTTGTTTACTTAACCATAAAAAATTTCAGAATGAGAAATAAAATTGCGGCTGTTATTGCAATCGGTGTTGTTATAACAACCATAACCATTTCTTCCTGCAAAAGAGACTTTGACCCCGTGGCATCGTATCAAACGCCTGCAGGTACCGCCTACCTGCATATCGTTCATGCAGCGCCTTATTTTGGTAAGCTCTTTAATATAAAGGATTCATTTAACGTACTGGTCGGTGGCACTAAAGTGGCAGGTTTTTTACCGGGCTCAAACCCATACTTTTCATATGGTGCATCCTTCCCTACGGTGTCGGCATTGAACGGATATATTACCGTACCGGCTGGCGATCAGGAAATAAAGCTTACACAGGGTGTATTAGCCCCCGATTCAGTTACTATTAAAAGCTTTACTAAAACACTGTTGCCCGATACATATTACACTTTTATGATTACCGATTCGCTGAACTCGGGCCGCGATGCTGCCCAGATCTTTGTTCGCGATTCGTTAACCAATCCAACCCCCGGGTATTTTAATCTGCGTTTCATTCATGCGGCACTGGAAGATACCGTTACGGCATCACAGAAAACAATCGATACCATCGACGTTTTCTCAACCCGTAACAACAGGAATATCTATTCCAAGATTGTAAGAGGACAGGTAACTACATTTTCACAATTTGCTTATAATTCGCAGCTGAACGATACCATTTACGTTCGCCGCACCAGAAGCACGGTAAACCTGGCAACCTTGAATAATGTCAGCTTCAGCAATCAGCGTAACTATACACTTTATTTCTATGGTGATGGAAACGCCACCACAGGTACCAAGGCAAGAAGTCTGGCCATCTATGTAAACAAATAAAGACTAATGTACTAATTTGAAATTAGCTAATGTGCAAATGGGGTTGCCGATTATTTAATCGACAACCCCATTTGCATATTTTCACATTTGCATATTTGCTAATTATTTCTAAGAGACATTACCAAAAAACAAATATGCCAGTATAATAGCTGTAATAATGCCTGCCAGGTCGGCAAGCAACATAGCACCCACTGAATATCGTGTATTTTTAATGGAAACGGAGCCAAAGTAAACAGCAATTACATAAAATGTAGTATCAGAAGCACCCTGAAAAACGCCCGACAGTCTGCTGGCAAAAGAATCGGGACCGTTGGTCATCATGGTGCTTACCATCATACCTCTTGCAGCGCCCCCGCTTAACGGTCTTATTAAAGCGGTAGGAAGTCCATCTACAAAACGGGTATCTGCACCAAGAAAGGCAAAGAAATGTCTGATCCCATCCATAATAACATCAAAAGTACCGCTGGTACGCAGCATACTAACAGCTACCAGAATGCCCAACAAATAAGGAATAATGCGAATGGACGTATCAAAGCCATTTTTGGCGCCGTCGATAAAGGCATCGAATACATCTATCTTTTTATATACCGCGCCTGCAACAATCAGTAAAAAGACAAGCAGTATTAATCCGTTACTCAATACCCCCGAAAAGAACTGTAACCCGGTAGCATCGAGTGTAGACACATACCAAACCAATAAAGTTACTACCGCTGAAACACCTAATACCCACAATATAATAACCGGTTGCAACAGGTTGATCTTTTGCTTCAACGACACTATGAACATGGCAGTAAGAGTGCCTACAAAAGTTACGATCATGCAGGGGATGAATATGTCGGTAGGATCGCTGGCATGTTGTGCTGCGCGCACCGCAATAACGCCTACCGGTATAAGATTAAAACCAGCCGCATGCAGGCACAGGAACATGATCTGAGCATTGGAAGCAACATCTTTTTTAGGATTGAGCTCCTGCAGGCTTTGCATTGCTTTTAGTCCGAACGGCAAAGCCGCATTATCAAGCCCCAATAAATTCGCCGAATAGTTCATGATCATATGCCCCATGGCCGGATGTCCTTGGGGCACTTCGGGAAAGAGTTTTGAAAAGAAGGGGCCGATGATCCGCGCCAGCAGGTTGATGCCTCCTGCCCTTTCGGCTATACTCATAAACCCTATAAAAAGGGTTAAAATACCAATCAGTTTCAGGCATATATCTACCGAATCCCAGCAGGTATCTACGATACCATTGGTATTCTGTAGTTTCAGAACCGCCACCTGCTGATCCTGTTTTTTATAGATCAGTTCACCTTTTTTGGCCATCGCGCTGGTGTCCAATGCTTTTGCTATTGTGGTATCGGCAGCTGCCAGAGGTATCTGTTTTACCTGAACAGTATCGCCACGTTTACCTACTACCATCGAGCTGAAAATCTGCTTTTCACCCGTACCCAGGAACTTAATTGCAGCAACAAGAATGGAAACTATGATAAAGGCACTCCAGATACGACTTAATGCCATAAGGGAAATAAGATTAAGCGTTGAAGATAAAGGAATCCGGGCATATTTTATCACCCGGTAATACCCTATCTTTGCGCGCCGAAAACGTTTTAAACAGTAAGTAGTAAGGGGTAAGACATAAGTTTTGTAATAATACGAATGTCAACCACTTAGAACTTACGATCAACGGATCCAGGGACTTATAACCTAGAACTTATAACATACAACTCAGATGGCTTTACAAGCAGGAATAGTAGGATTACCGAATGTGGGCAAATCGACCTTATTTAATGCGGTGAGTAACAGCGCCAAAGCACAGGCCAGCAATTACCGCTTTTGCACTATTGAACCAAATGTAGGACTGGTAGATGTACCGGACCCACGCCTGAATAAACTGGCCGAACTGGTTCACCCCGATCGCATTGTGCCTACACAGATTGAAATTGTTGATATCGCCGGCCTTGTACGCGGAGCCAGCAAAGGAGAAGGATTGGGTAATAAATTTCTGGGCAATATTCGTGAGGTAGACGCCATCATTCATGTGATCCGTTGTTTTGAAGACGAAAATATCCTTCGTGATGAAGGCGCCATCAATCCCGTAGGCGATAAAGAGATCATTGATATTGAACTGCAGCTGAAAGACCTGGAAAGTGTTGATAAGAAACTGAGCCGTATTGAAAAACAGGCACGTCTTGATCCAAAGCTGAAAATAGAATATGAAGTACTGGTGCGTTGTAAAGAGCATCTGGAAAAAGGCAAAAATATCCGTGAACTGAATATTACAAAAGAAGAACGTCCGGCTATTGCAGATCTTTTCCTGCTTACCGAAAAACCGGTATTGTATGTAGCCAATGTTGATGAAGGCAGCATGCACACGGGTAATAAATTTTCTGCTGCTCTGCAGGAAGCTGTTAAAAATGAAAAGGCGCAGGTAATCATTATGAACAATTCCATCGAAGCGCAGATCTCAGAAATGGAAGATCCTGCAGACAAGCAGATGTTCATGGAAGAATATAAAATGGAAGAACCGGCCCTGAACCGGCTTATCCATTCAAGTTATAAATTGCTGAACCTGCTTACTTACTTCACCGCCGGTGTTCAGGAAGTTCGCGCCTGGACAATACATGAAGGATGGAAAGCTCCTCAGGCTGCCAGTGTTATTCATACTGATTTTGAAAAAGGCTTTATCAAAGCTGAAGTAATTGCTTACGACGACTATGTTTCCTACGGCTCTGAAGCCGCCTGCCGCGAAGTCGGTAAATTGCGTATTGAAGGAAAGGAATATGTTGTGAAAGATGGAGATGTAATGCACTTCAGGTTCAATGTGTAATAAAGGCTTAATTTTGCACTATGAAAGACAACTACAGAGATCTATTGCCGGCCGATTTTGCGCCGGATTCGAGGGTTTGGGTATATCAGAGCAGCCGGCTTTTTGGCTTTAGCGAAGCCTTACATATAGAAGACCTGTTAAAGAATTTTACAGAGAACTGGCAATCGCACGGATCGCCGGTAAAAGGATATGGCAATTTGTTTTACGGTCAGTTTATTGTTTTAATGGCCGATGAACGCGCTACCGGCGTTAGCGGCTGCAGTACCGATAGCTCTGTGCGACTGATCAAGCAAATTGAACAGCTGTTTAACGTTAATATGTTCGACCGCACCTCGCTGGCCTTTGAAGTAAAAGACAAAGTACAAATACTGCCTCTGGCACAATTGCAGTATGCCATCGACAATAACTTCATCAGCCCCGATACCCTTTATTTTAATAACCTGGTTCAAACCAAAGAAGAACTGGAAAAGAGCTGGATGGTACCGGTAAAAGATAGTTGGTTGGCGAAGAGAGTGGTGTTGGGTTCGAAGTTGTAGATAATAAGTTATATACCTGGCTATAAAAACGCGAAGGGTGGGTCTACCTTAGAGGAGAGACCCACCCTTCGCGTTTGCGGAAGATCAGCAAATTACTTCTTTAAAAGAAAAACAAGAGATGCGACAGAAGCAACAATTGCAAACAGTTGCCCAATTGAAGTTAGATAAATAGTACGTAGCAATTCCGTACGAAGCGCAGCGATATCCTCCTTCGTGGCAATCCGAAGTGCAGCAATCTCTTCTTTAGTGGCAATAAGATCCTCCTTTGTGGCCAATTCAGTTTTCCATTGTTCAAACTTCTTTTCCATGCTGTCATTGATTAGGTAAACAAAAGATTCCGCATCCTTTTGACCAATCGAGGTCTTTAACAACTCGTATAACTTAATTTCGGAAACGCTCATAGGGCTTTGTAAATTTAAGTTCACAAAAATGTTATGAACGGGGAATCGAAATTACTTAACAGAACTCCTGTGCAGCCAAATTCGCTATACAAGTTTAGCAATTTTAAACCAAATATAACTCTTATACGTATCTATTTTTTCCACATCAATCAAAACTGCATCATAAACGC
>Ga0068856_100007291_pt1 | contig 10789 bp, 6 predicted proteins | sample KBSCornC62_FD_66595 | JGI IMG/M metagenome (GOLD analysis project Ga0068856, IMG submission 66595) | Corn rhizosphere microbial communities from Kellogg Biological Station, Michigan, USA - KBS Corn C6-2 | ecosystem: Host-associated > Plants > Roots > Rhizosphere > Soil ... | reverse complement strand
AGTTTCGCTATCACCTCTTGCCTTACATTTATTCAATTTCCTGGAAAGTAACGAACGAGGGTTATTCGATGATGCGAGCGCTGGTGATGGATTTTCGTGAAGACTCTCGAGTCTACAACATCGGCGACCAATACATGTTTGGCCCAGCGCTAATGGTCGCTCCCGTAATTAAGCCGGGAGTTGCAACTCGAACGGTCTATCTTCCTGCAGGGGCAAGCTGGATTGATTTCTGGACCGGAAAGACATACACAGGCGGACAAACGATCGATGCGTCCGCGCCAATTACGACGATGCCGGTGTTCGTGCGCGCAGGAAGTATTATTCCTTATGGGCCGCAGGTCGAATATTCCGACGAGAAGAATGATCCGATCGAGTTGCGCGTGTATCCCGGCGCCAATGGAGCGTTCACGTTGTATGAAGATGAAGGCGATAACTACAATTACGAAAAAGGTGCCTACAGTACCATCCCGATTAGCTGGAACGATTCAACCAGAATCCTGAGGATCGGGAAACGTGCCGGCTCATTCACAGGCATGAGGAAAGAGCACACATTCCGCGTCATGTGGGTTTCATCAGGACACGGGGCTGGCGTGCCATCTACCAGCGATCCGGACGTTTTGGTGCATTACCGAGGCACGCCCTTGAGCATCCGGCAGGCGAAGTAACGCTGGGAATAGCGCAATGTGCAAGTCTAGGGCTTGACCGTTACCATCACTACGCCGTGGCTCGGTACTTCGGCGGAAAACTTTCCGATGAGCTTCCCGAGATCCTTGTGTGCCCAGAGATCCCGCACCTGAGCCGCCACGTGCTGCGGATACCCGATTTCGCTCCACGACACGGAGATCTCCTGGCTCTTGGGCCCACGATTGAACAGCACCACCGCTCGTCCACCGTCCGCTAGTTGCTTGGCCCATACCTCTCGATCGCCGTAACGCTTGACTCTGCGGCCTCGCATTCCAAGTGAATCTTGATCCACTGCAATCTGCAATGAACGATGATGTCGTCCGCGTAGCGCTCGAAGGGAAGATGAAACCAATTTCGTCGCATCCACAAATCGACTCCATAATGCAGAAACAGATTTGCTAGCAGTGGGCTGATGACACCTCCTTACGGTGTGCCACTACTTGACTCGATTTGCTTCCGCACCTTTCCTTCTCTGCTCACTACCACCGCTTTTGACTACAGCAGCGGAAGGCAGTTTGAAACGCTCTCCCGCAAGCTGGTTTCGAGGGCTTGCCCTCATCGATTACGCTGCACACAAACGAATCGTCTGTCGCCGATTGGTTTGCTCGTGGCGCACTTAGAAGTTGAACTTCAGTGCAAACTGAATCAACCGTGGGTTGTTGTTCGTTGAGATGATGCGTCCGAAATCACCGGGATCAATAATCTGACCAGTACTTGGATTAATGCTCGCGGAGTTGAGGTTGGTGATCGGGTTGCTGAGGTTGACCTGGTTGAGCAGGTTAAAGAACTCAGCGCGGAACTCGACCGATTTCGTTTCACTCAGCACGAAGCGCTTGATGACGGAGAAGTCGATGTTAATTTGTCCTGGCCCACGCAGGACGTTACGCCCGACATTGCCTATGTCGGTGCCTTGCGCGCCCGCGACGGCCGAACCGTGCGAGCTTGGGATCGGCTGACCGGTCTGTACGACGGGCCGGACGAAGGCCAACGGGTTGAAGAAGTATCCGGGCGGAACGTTGCTCAACGCCGTGTCGCGCGTCGCACCGGCAGCCCAACTGGGCCGGGCTAGGGCGTTAGGAAGAAGGTTAGCTCCGAAATAAAACGAGCCAGCGGCGGAATCGACGATGTCAATCGGCTGACCAGACATCGCAGTGATGATGCCAGCCACCTGCCAGTTAGAAAACAACAAACGGGCAGCTCGTGATCTCACGCTGAAAGCGGGTCGCGGCAAATCCCATAAATAACTCACGACGAGGCGATGCGTGCGGTCGAAGTCGGAAACACCGCAATTGGCGAGATCGTCAAACTGATTGCCGAGGATGATCGTCGTGTCAAAAGTCCCTTGGCCTGACCCTGAGGCGTTGTCGAGCGACTTCGCGTAAGTGTAGGAAGCGAGCAGTTGCAGCCCTTGAGAGAGCCGCCGGGTCAAGCTTATCTGTAGCGAGTTGTAAGCCGAGTCAGCAGAGTTTTGAAACTGCTGAAAGCCGGCGATGTCTACGCCCTGATACGGCGCCCGGAGCAACGCATTGGTGGGCGTGTTGGTCGTGATCACCTGCCCAGTCACGGCGTTGATGATCGGCTGTCCAATGCTGGCGAGCCGAGCCTGGTTGATGCGGACGTTGCGGAACAGGTTGCGCGCGCGGGTGCCGACGTAAGCTACTTCGAGCAGCAGGTCTGACGAGAGCGCAGTCTGAAGGCTGGCGTTATATTGATGAAAGTAAGGCGTGCGCAAGCGGCGCTCAAACGTGAAGCTGCTCAGGGTGCCGGGAAGAAAGACAGGGAATTGATCTTGCGACGGCAGTGGGGAGAAAGGGTTCTCCAAAAGCACCAACGCACCTGCCGGACTTCGGCGAAAGGCGTAGGTCGGCGGAGCGTTCACCGTGTTGGTAAGGTAATTCAGGGAAGCGCGAGAATAGAAGACACCATAGCCGCCCCGCAATGCCAGGCGCCCAGAAGCAAAAGGCGCGTAGGCAAAGCCTACTCGTGGGCCAAAGTTATTCGAGTCAAGGTTCGTGAAGACCCGCTTGTCCACATTCGGCACTTCGGGCAAGTCGTATTGCGGGATCACATTCCCCGCCTGCACGAATCCGGCGGTAGGTGGGCCAACAGGGTTGCCGCTCGCGTCTACTTCCATCCTCGGCCGGTAAAGCTCCGGGTCAAACGTCGCCAGCGCGCCCCGCGTCTCGTAAGGCGGCAGGTTCAGTTCGTAGCGCAAGCCGAGATTCACGGTCAGCCGTTCAGATACTTTCCAATCGTCCTGAAGGAAGAGACTGTAGTCAGCCGCGCGCCAGAAGCGTTTATTAATGCCTTCGGAATTCTGCGAGCTGTTTGCCAGGCCAAGCAGAAAATTGTTGAAGTTTTGGAAGGTTATCTGGCCGCGCCGGAGGATATTGAACAAATAGTCAGTCCGGTACGAGATGACTTGGCCACCCGTGCGAATATTGTGACGCCCCCGGGCGAGAGAAACAATATCGACCAGCGTAATTGCAGAGTTGTCCAAATCAGCGTCCCAAGTGCCGGAATTGCCAATGACCAACGCGCCCGTGCTGATGCGAATCGCCCCCAGGCCGGGGTAGATAATGCCGTTCGCCCGCGTGATGCCTACGTCCGAGTCCTTTACAGGATTTCGCCCGAAGCTCTTCGTATAGACGAGACTGTAACCGGCGCGCGCTTCGTTGACCGTCCGCGGGCCGAAGGTGTGGATGCTCTGCACCGAGAACAGCCGATTGTCATTCTTAAGGTCCGCTCCGAAGCCCGGGACGTTGGCTTCGTTGCCCTGCAGGGCAGCGAACTGCGGCGCATTCGAGAAGAAGAACTTCACCGCCAGCCAGTCCTTTTCAGTCGGGCTGTAATCCAGGCTCGTGTTGAATTGATCCTCGTGGTAAGTCGAGATCTCAGAGCCTGAGTAGCGCCCGTTCGCTTGTGGCGTGGGGATCAGAAAGCGGCCGTCGGGAAGTTTTGTGTTCAGCAGGGCCAGCGCTGACGGGTGGATGGAGGTCAGCGGCAGTCCGTTCGGGAACCTTGGCCGGAACGTAGCGAGTAGGGTTTGTGCTGAGCGGTCGTCGGTTAAGCCGCGAGCGATAAGAATGCTGGACGTGAGGCTGTCGGGTGATGCGCCGTTGCGCTCTCGGGTGCCCTGGTACGAGGCGAAGAAGAATGCTCTATCACTTTTCAGGGGGCCGCCGAGCAGTCCGCCGAAGACGTTGCGCTTGAGTACGGGGCGCTGGACCGAAGCCGCCTTAAGGAACGGGTTGTTAGCATTGAAGGCGTCATTGCGAAAGTATTCATAAACCGCGCCATGAAACTCGTTCGTGCCGCTGCGCGTGACCACCTGCACACTGCCGCCCGCGCCGCGCCCGAACGTCGCGTCGTAAAGCGAGGTCTGGACTTTGAACTCCTGAAGGGTCTCTGGTGCGGGCACCGCCACAAACGTCGAGCGGTTAAAAACCAATTCGTTGGCGTCAATGCCGTTGATCGCGAAATTGTTCTGCGTGCCGCGCGCGCCGTTGACCGAGATGGCTTGCGAGTTGCGGCCCAGGGCCGTGTTGTCCGGGAGGGACGCAAACGTACCCGGTGAGAGCGCAAGAATTTGCAGGAAATTGCGCGTGGCGAGCGGCAGCTCTGCAACTGCGCGTGAGTCAACAACGCGACCCATCTGCGGACCGTCTGTTCGAATGAGCGATCCTTGTGGGTAGACCACGACCTGATCGCTTATGGTCCCCACGTCGAGTTTAAGGTCGAGTTGAAAGGTTTCCGTAATTACTACCTGGATAGACTCAACATCGGTTTTTTTGAAACCACTCGCCGTTACGCTTAGGCGATACATCCCCGGTGGAAGAAGTGGCACTGTGTAGCTGCCGCTATCGTCGGTTTTAAACTTTCGCTCTTCTGCGGTTGCAAGGCTTATGACCGTTACTTCAGCTCCGACGATGACCGCGCCGTTCGGGTCTTTGATCGATCCAGTAATGCGGCCTGAAGTACTCTGAGAAAGAGCCCAGACCGGCAAGAGAACAAGCCAGCAACCGATCCAGAACAACGATATGGGTTTAATCGCGCTCATGTGGCAGTTCGTGGTTGGTACTGTGAAGTCGCCCAAAGAATTGTCCGGGGCAATTTACTGCCGGTACACCTCACTCTGCTGAAGCAGGGCCTCGAACCTCGGGTCTGTCCGCAGGCTGGCCCATTCCGGCAGAACGGCTATGGCATGCGGCAGGACATTGCTCTCTTCAAGCCCTTTTTTTAGAAATTCAAAAGCTCGGTCCTTATCACCCAGTCCTGTATAGATCAAAGCAAACTTGTCTGAGCCAACATGATTTTGTTTGGCCTCCGCCTGCAACTCCTGAAGAATCTTCTCGGCTTCGGCTCTCTTCCCCGCTACCGCATAGGTGTAGGAGAGGAACGCCCTTCCATTAAGTTTGTTGTTGGGCACGTTCACGCTCATCTTTTCAGCCGCCTCGATGGCCTCCTCATATCTTCCTTCCGCCAGATAGTAACTTGCGAGAAGCTTATAGGCGTTTCCATAGTTAGGATTTAAATCCAGCGCCTTGCGATATTGTTCCAGTGCCTGGTCGCGCTGGCCGGCGGAATACAGGATTTTCCCCAGGTCGACTCGCAACGCTTGCGAATGAGGATCAAGTTCAACGGCCCGTTTGATATGGAGAAGGGCTTCGTCTATTCGCTGATGCCCCCAAAGATGCAGGGCGTAAATTCCATGAACATCAGCCGAGTTTGGATCAAGCTCGAGCGCTCGCTGAAACTCGCTGCTCCTAACAGACCAGTCTGCTATTGTGAGGGCCAGGGCCGCATGAGCGTCTCCGAGGGTATCATCTAATCCTAATGCTTTTTGTGCGGCCCATTTCATTCTTTCCAGGGCCTCTGTCCGGTTCGGCGAATCGCTGTAAACTGCGCCAAAATAGGTGTAGGCCAACTGTGCGTAAGCCGGGGCGTAGTTCGGATCTTTCTTGATGGCCCGTTCCAAATAATCTCTGGCATTCTGGTCTCCTGCTCTGTCACGCCGGTAGAAACGGCCCCTCAGGTAAAGTTCATAAGCTTCCGCGTTGGTGGTGGAAGTCTTCGCCAACCGCTGATGTTCCTCGCTTGTCAGCTTCAGTCGCAGCCCTTGCGAGATTTCCTGCGCGATTTCGCTTTGCAGCAAACGAACATCGCTCACCTTGCGGTTATATTGCCCGCCCCATAGGCGACTATTGTCCTTCACGTCAACGAGCTCGGTGCTAATCAAAACCTCATCGCCGCGAAGGGTGAGACGACCGATGAGCACGGCTCGAACGTTCAACTCGCGCCCGACTGTTTGCGGGTCCGTCTGCTTGCCCTTGTACCGCAAGACGGAGTTTAACGCGCTGATCTTCTTGAGGTTTGGCAACTGCGAAAGACTGCCTATGATACTGTCGCTGATCCCGTCGGAAAGATATTCCACGTTTGCGTCATTGTTGACGTTAACGAATGGCAGAACAGCCACAGAATCTATCGCTTCATTAGTTGAAGCTATGGTGGTCCTTCTGCTGGCGTAAAGGTACACGCCCATGACCGCAATCACTATTGCGATCGCGACAAGTGCCATTGCACGTTTATGACGCTTAATGTGTTTGACCAGATATCCGGCGCTCGACCTCGGGTGCGGACTAGTCTTGGGCGACTGCTCCGTAACCGTGTCGGTTGCGAAGCCGACGGAAAACGAGGACGATTGCGCTGCGGTATTTCCTTCTTTGCTGCGGGGAACAGCGTCGAGAAATCCTTTCAAACGTGCTTCGAGTTGCAACTCTTGCTTCAGACTCTTCAAGTCGTGAGCCAGATCACTAGCAGTTTGATAACGTTCCCTGACTTTCTTTCGTAGTGTTCGAGTAACAATTCGGTCGAGTTCAGGTGATACATCGACAAATGACGACAACGGCGGCAATTCGTCTTCCATCAAGGAGACCATCACATGACTCGGAGTCTCTCCTGAGAAAGGGGGCCGCCCGGCAAGCAGTTCATAGAGCACGACTCCAATCGACCAAATGTCAGATCGCGCATCTACCTTCTTCCCGCGGGCCTGCTCCGGAGACATATATTGCACTGTCCCCATTACGAGGCCGGGGTTCGATTGGAGCAATGTCGGTGTTTCCGATTCGGTCTCTGTAGTCTGCTGCTCAGTCAGTTTCGCCAAACCAAAGTCGAGAATCTTGATGTAACCATCGGACCGAACCATGATGTTTTCAGGTTTAATGTCTCGATGAACGATACCCGCGGCGTGCGCGCCCATCAGAGCTCCGGCGACCTGGATGACGACATTCAAAGTCTCGCTGAGCTTCAACGGCTTCTCATTCATCATTTGACGAAGCGTCTTCCCATCAACGAATTCAGTTGCGATGAAATGTGCGGAGTCTGATTGGCCGATCTCGTAAATCGTGACAATGTTCGGATGATTAAGGGCTGACGCCGCCTGTGCTTCTCGCTCGAAGCGGCGCACGCGATCAGGGTTCACCGTGAAATGTGGCGGGAGGAGCTTGAGCGCAATCTTGCGCTTCAGTCTGATGTCATCCGCGAGATAGACCTCACCCATTCCGCCTGAACCCAGTTTGTGCACAATCGTGTAGTTGGCGATCTGCTTCCCAGGTTTGTAGATGGGCTCCTGACTTCGAAGCATCTCTGCAGCGAGATCTCCGGCCGACGTTTCGAAACCATCAGCTTCTTCGTGTGACGAAAGCAGTGATTCGACTTCGCGTTGGAGCGATTCGTCGCCCCGGCAATGCGTGGTTAGAAATTGCTCGCGTTGCTCCGCTCCGCACGCGAGCGCCGCATGAAACAACTGATCAATTTGTTGCCAGCGTTCGGGGGTCATACCATTCGACTGGAGCCTAGCGCCCTCGCTTGCAGTTAGTTCGCAGCGCGAAACGGTACGTCGCAAGGGCGACGATTGCAACCAGGACGGTTGCGTTCCAGTTCCTATTGAAACCTAACGCGAGAAGTTTCTAGCAAACCTCTAATCTGCCAAACGGTCGGAGGCAATTTCTCTGCGTAGCCAGGCTTTGGCGAGTGTCCAATCCCTCATGACAGTTCCCGACGATACACCAAGAACTGCGGCAGTCTCTTCAATACTCAATCCACCGAAAAACCGCAGCTCGACAATTTGACTCTTTCTCGTGTCGAACTCGGCCAATTGCTCCAGCGCCTCGTGTACCTGGACGACTTCGGCACTTCGCTCTACAGACACAGTTAATCCTTCGTTTAGAGAAATCTGCTTCGCACCTCCTCCTCGCTTGGCGTAGTTTCGGCTGCGAGCATAATCAACCAGGATCCGTCGCATCATCTGCGCCGCTATGCCAAAAAAATGTGCGCGGTTTTGCCAGCGCACATCTTTCTGATCGATGAGCCGCACAAAAGCTTCATTCACCAGTGCTGAGGTCTGGAGTGTATGTCCTGGCGATTCACGTTTCATGTATTGATGGGCCAACCGATGCAGTTCCTGGTAAACGACGGACATCAACTGGTCCCGGGCAACTTGATCACCATTGCCCCAGGCGACCAGCAATTGACTGACTTCAGGGAGAGAAGGATCCATCTTTAGTTTTTGTGCGCTGCCGACCGGTCTGAAACAGCCGGGATTATAAACTCTCCCACCATCCTTCGTCCCCTCTTTGCCACTACAAATAAACGAACCATCGGTGAAATCGAGGCCGCCTTTGAGTGAATGACGTGCACGCTGCCTACCTGCGCGCAGCGTTAGTTCAACAAATCGTTGGACGCGAGCGGCGGGCGCGTTTTTCGCATCATGATTGGTCCGGCGAAGGGATGGTGAAATCGCACCGCCGCGTCAACTCAACCTTTTGGCGTCATCACCTCATAAGACGTTAGAGGTTTCTGACTCGATTCTCGCGTTATTGTGTGTCCTGTTAGTTCAGGCGTTTAACGATATCGCTTTTGGAAGCAGCGATAGTTATGTGCGTCACGACTTTCAAAAAAAGGAAATCACAAATGATGCGAAATACTGATCCTGAGGTCCAAAAGTGGTTTCTAGACCACCGAACGTGTGTCCGTACGGCTGTATGCATCGTGGCAACTCTCGCGTTTATGGCTTTTTCTTTGGTTAATTTCGCCGTTTCGGCTGACCAACCATTTAAGAAAGCGGCTCGAAACGATTTGAATAATGCACCTAATCGCTTTAACAGAGCTGCTGCTAATAAAGGTGGACCCCACAGTTCCAGCGTTCTCGACTTATGTGTACCCGGGAGCTCCGGCTGTCCGGTGTCTGGTCTCGTTCCGGGCAGTGGGCGCTACTTCTATCCTGGCTCTGGGAACTACCAGAACGACGACGGTACACCTTGCTCGGCCACGAGCCCCTGCCGATATACCGGCCCCCGCACGTCCGGAGGGGAGGACACGGACATCGTGCGCTTTCGTGACGGCGTGCCGAAGACCAGCGTCACCTGCGGCTTCGGCATGGTCCCTCAAATGGCCATCCTTGCTCTCCGACCACGCGTGAACGGCACGGACCAGATCCGGCTCAACGCAAATGGCCAGATCACCGCCCCGCACGCTCCGTTCAATGATGACACCTATGAGTGGAACATTATGCAGGTATGTATCGGGCCTTTACCTTCAGGAATCGTCACGCAGTATTTCGAGGTGAAGACCTGCAGTACCGCCGATGACACGAATCCCGCGTCGAATGACAACAACATCAGTAGCTTTACACGCAACCCGGATACGCAGCTGGGCGCGTGTCAGTCCCGTCTCAACGACAACGTCGTCAATTACAGCATGAGCTATAACGAGACCTCGATGACCCCTTGCTGGGACACGGAATCCTTTCCGAATCCCGCAGCGTTCAAAACGCTCGCGCTGACCCGCATAGGAGAACGCTCTCCGAATTTGGGCCTCGCGACCAACATCCCGACGGCGCCGATGATCGCGAACGGCGGCGCCCTGACCACCTGTACGGGCGCAACGATCGAGGTGACCCCCTGGGACGGAGACGAGTGCGACGGCCTTGAGTTCCACAAGTGGAAAGGCGAATGCTCGGGGACGGGGGCCTGCACGGTGACCATGACCGAGGACACGTTGGTCACCGCCCAGTTCACGGCTCACGAATGCGGACCGGGCCAGATGTGGGAGCCAGGCGCCTGTGAGTGTGTCGCCCACCATACTGCTGCAGCTCTCGCCCCAACTCGACGCTGACGTTGAAGCAAGGCTACACCCCCAAAAAACTGAATGGGGGTTTGGCCACCGGCCATAAGGTGTCTGGTCATGGCAAGTAAGCTAAGAAAAGACAGATGTATTCGATGCGGAATGATCACTGCACTTCGATCACCTAATTCCGCCCAACATCATTTCGGTTCTTGCATCAGTTATAGTTTCCAGCGCTGCCGTCTTCAAAGTAGCTAAAAGTTTTTGTGACCACAAAGTGTGGATCTCTGCTAGGCGCATAAATACTGGCTTTTAAAGTTTCGTTAAATTAGGTAAGGGTGTGATCCGGACGTAAAACGCGTTCGCCGAAACGCAGCACGGGTTGGACGTAAGGTGTTTTACCCCCCCGCCAAGTAATCAGCGGAGTACGTGAACTCTAGCGTAAGCATGCTTCGCCGTCTTAAAAGAAGTTGCAGTACGGCGTTCGAGTGAGTGTCTCGAACCCTCATGAGCAGATGGATCAATGACGCAAATGCCCGAAAAACCGCCATTCACGGATAGCTCACTTGGTCCAACTTTGACTGTTAACTATTGATTATACAGAGGTTAGGTGGTGCCGAAGGGGGAGAACAGCACCACCCTCTGTTTTACAGGGTTTTTCACCCATTTTTCAGATATGCTAACAAAATGACATTTTCTGTCAGCGCTTACGTTGCTCTTGGTGCTTTTAGTGCTTTTTTCGTGTGACTCGGATGTAACACCAAATTTTTTAGCCTTCGCCAATAGCAACCATCTCAATTCTTTCCTGACTAAAAAATTTGGTAGGCGCGAGCGGGCCTCTTTGTTAAGTTACGTTGTGCGAGCCGCTCAAGCACAGCGTTAGGCGACTGAGGACCGGCCCATAGGAGCGCGCAATGTTGCCAGTAATCACAGGGCGGTATTTGGTAGCAGCGTCCACAAGGGAGATTGGCACCAACTTACT
>Ga0068856_100007290_pt1 | contig 10789 bp, 7 predicted proteins | sample KBSCornC62_FD_66595 | JGI IMG/M metagenome (GOLD analysis project Ga0068856, IMG submission 66595) | Corn rhizosphere microbial communities from Kellogg Biological Station, Michigan, USA - KBS Corn C6-2 | ecosystem: Host-associated > Plants > Roots > Rhizosphere > Soil ... | reverse complement strand
TACGCGGGAGTGAGCAAGCTGGGTGCCGGTCACTTGCTCGAATGGTTCGACGGTGGGGTCAAGGAGAGTACGTATTGGACACCGCCCGACATCTCCGCCCACCATGCCATACGGTTCGAAGATGCTGTCGAACAGACAGAACGGCTGCTGCTCGAAGCTGTAGACATGCGGCTGTTCGCGGATGTCCGGGTGGGCGCGCTATTGAGCGGCGGTGTCGATTCAAGTCTCATCTGCTGGGCCATTACCAAGCTCGGTGGAAACGTGACGGCTTATACCATCAGCACTCCCGGTGACGCAGCCGATGAAAGCGCTGATGCGGTTGCAACCGCCCGTTCGCTTGGAATTCCGCACAAGGTCTTGCCCATGATGCCCGAGACGATAGCAGGCGTCGACGAGTTGGTCGCCGCATTCGGCGACCCGTTCGCCTGCTCGTCCGCGATGGGTATGCTTCAGCTCTCACAGTCCATAAAGCCAGAAGCCACCGTCCTGCTGACCGGCGACGGGGGCGACGACGTGTTCCTGGGGTATCCGGAACACAAACATCTTTGGCTTGCCCAGCGCCTGGCCCGGTGGATTCCGGGTCCGCTTGCCCGGTCTTGGTATCGACTGCGCGAAAACATTCTTTGCGTTCCGTCTTTTCGTCGTCCGGCTCATTTTCTTGACTATGCGACTGGCGGCTTAGCGGCGGTCGCATCCGCTCATGAAGGCTGGCCCAACTATGAACGATATGGCCTGATCGGCGACCGTTTTGCCGACGTTCGCCTTTGGCAGAGGGAATTGAAATGGTCCCCTGAAGCGGCCACGCAGGTGCTTACGGAAATGCTCGCCTATGACCGTGCGGGAAGATTTACCGGTGAATACATGACCAAGGTGGATGGGGGCGCAATGTACTACGCATTGGAGGCGCGTTCACCCTTTCTCGATCAGGCCCTTTGGGAATTTGCCGCTGCCCTGCCCTATTCGGTTCGTCTCCGAGGGGGTGTATTGAAAGCTGTGCTTCGGGAACTGGCGCGTCGCCACCTGGGAGACCGGGTTGCAAGGGGGCGCAAGCGCGGTTTCACGATTCCCGCACAGCGGTGGCTAGCCGGTCGTTGGCTTTCGCGAGCGCGCGACATGTTTCAGGACTCGCTGCTTGATCATGAAGGCTGGATACACGGGTCCGCAGTGCTCAAGCAGCTCCAAACTGCCGCCGAACGGCAGTGGGCTCCTCTTCAACTTTGGTATCTGTTCGTCCTGGAGCATTGGATGAGGCACGAAAGAGCCACAGGCAAGGCTTCTGTGGAAGCAATGGTCGGGGCTCCGTGCTGGCCGCGCGCGTGAACAAGCGGCAATGTTCAGCACTGGCAGCCGACCGCCTGCTTCCAATCGATCAATTTCGGCATTAGATCTCTAGCGGATTCCAGCATCCGTAAGCAGCCGATAGTGGACCGCGCGCCATCGTGTACAGTCACGGCGGGCGTCTTTCCATTTTTCAGGTCGCGAATGAAGCTCTCAATTTGCGCGCCATAGCCCTTCTCCGCAAACATGCGCCTGCGCCGGTGGCGGGTGCCCTCGCAGACGGTAAGCTGCTTGAAATCTTCCGTCTGAATACCCAGTCCTTGCGTGTAGGCTTCCACGCGCTCGCCGCCGGAAGTGCGGCTGCCGACCGTGCAGTAGGTCAAATTGCCGATGGATCCGTCGGCAAAACGAAAACAAGCCACCATGTTGTTCTCGCCAATCGGGTCGTGCTTGCCGGTGGGAAGCGTGTAGGCGGACACGCTCTCCGGCTCAGAATCGAGCAGCCAATACATCAGGTCTACAAAGTGACAGGCTTCGCCGAGGATTGCGCCGCCGAGGGCCGGATCGGCCATCCAGTAGGCTCCCGAAATTCCTGGTGAATTGATGCGGCAGTGGAGCACCGCTGGCGTGGTGCGCTTCGAGAGTTTTTCCTTGAGTGGCCGGTAGAAGGGCGAAAAACGGCGGTTGAACCCGACGCTGAGATGGCGGCCCGTTTCGTCCGCTGCCTGTACCAGATCGCGGCACTCGGCCTCGGTCAGGGCCATCGGCTTTTCTACAAAAACGTGCTTGCCTGCCCGCAACGACGCAAGGGCCTGCACCGCGTGATGTTGATTGCGGCTCGTGATGAAAACGGCATCCACTTCCGGATCGAGCAAGATCTGGTTGTAGTCTGTCGTGCAGTAAGCCGCGCCAAAGCGGTTTCCGTAACTCTTTCCGCGGACGCCGCTGGTGGAATGAATCGCGCGCAGGTTGACGTTCGGCAACTTCTGCAGGCTGGGTAGATGGGCCCAGCGTGCGAGGTTGCCCGCGCCAGCAAGAGCTACGCCGACCTGACCGCTTCGCTTGTTGTCCTGGCGGATAGCGACGGTTCGAATCGGCATATGCGGCGCAGCACCTTCGACCGGCTCGGGGGCCGGATATTCGAGCAGCACAGCCAAGCTATTAGAGGCCGGGTCGAGAATCGTGGCGTACGCCTGCGGTCCCTGCGCGAGCGGAAATCGGTGCGTAATGAGCGGCTCTATCCGGACATCGCCGCTACTCACCAGGCGCAGGAATTCCTCCATGTTCCGATTCTCGGTCCAGCGCACATAGGAGTAGGGATAGTCGTGTCCCTGCTTCTCGTAGGCCGTATCGTAGCTTCCGGGACCGTATGCCCGCGACATGCAGAGCTGAATCTCTTTCAGATACATGTCGTTCCACGGGAAGGCGAGATCCACGGCTCCAATGACAACGATGCGGCCCCGGTCGCGGCAGATATCGAGCGCCAGTTTGCACGGCGCGGATGATTTCGAGGCGGCCGCGATGACCACGCAGTCTGCACCTTTTCCGTCAGTGAACGCGGCCACTTGCTCCTTCAGCGCTCCACCTCCCAAAATCGGCTCCTGCACGCCGAGTTTGCCGGCTAGCTCCACTCGATCGGTCTTCAGATCGGTCGCGATCACGACCGCGCCTTGCAAACGCGCCAGTTGCGCCACAAGCTGACCCACCAGTCCTAGACCAATGACGGCAACTCGGTCGCCGAGACCGGCGCCGCCAATGCGCACGGCGTTCAGTGCGATGCTGCCGAGGGTCGCGAAACAGGCATGTTCGAACGGCACGTTCGCGGGAACCCGCGCCACCAGGTTACGGCCGGTGACGATTGTCTCGGCGTGACCGGTACCCTCGCCTCCGTACGCGACACGATCGCCTGCCTCGAGATCCGTCACGGTAGGATGCTTTTCCAGCAGCAGGCCCGCTCCCGAGTAGCCCAGCGCCGCGTACTCGCTAAATTTGGCACGCACCTCGCGCAGGGTCGCGGCTGGACCGTTCACCTTCGTCACATTCAGGATTTTTTGGATATGGGACGGATTGTCGGCGACCTCTTTCAGCACTCCTTCCTGATGAATGCTGGCGGTTTCCGTGCCGCTGCTGATCAGCGAAAAGACCGGCCGAACCAGCACGTGGTGCGGCACTGTCATCGGCTCAGGCACTTCATCGACCAGAATGTCCTTAATCCCTTTGCGGATGATTTGCTGCATCGCTTACGCCATTTTCGCACCTAAATAATTCAGGGCATTGCGTGTTATTCTGAGCCGGGGAGCTTCACGCTCCTTTCAAATTACGCCGATAGAAGCGTTCAGGGCGATGAAGATTCACTACGAAGCCACCACCGATGTCACTAAATACATAGACAATCACGGGAGCGTCGCTTTAGAGGAGAGAACTCCGCAGTTTGAAAACTTTACGAGAGTGCTAAGCCGTTATAAGGAACTCACGGCCCAGACCAGGATCCTGGAAATTGGCACCGGCGCCGGATGGTTCCCGATTTTTTGCGCTCTACGTGGACTTTCTTGCAAAGGTTTAGAGATTAGCCCTCAACTGATTGAGCTAGCGAGAGAAAATGGCCGTCAGCGGGGGGTGAAGACGGACATCGAGCTGGGAAATCTCGAAGATTACCCGTTGCCGCCTAATTTCTACGACATCGTCATGGCGTCTTCGGTTTTCGAGCATGTCGAGGATTGGCGAACCGGCCTGGCGAAGGTGTACGAAACACTCAAACCAGGCGGAGTGCTCTATTTCGAATCGACTAACAAGTTCAGCTTTGTCTCGGGTGAATATACAGGCGTTCCGCTTTACGGATGGCTACCCAATTGCTGGCGTTACGCGTTGCGCAAACGAGTGGAGGGCGAAGACATCATGAAGCTCGGCATCGATTTCCATCAGTTCACGCATTCCTGTTTGCGGAAAGAATTTAGGCGGCTGGGGTTTTCGCGAGTTCTGGACAGAGTGGAAGCGGCCGACGAAGGGCATGTCAGCACGGAATTGCGGCGCAACGTTGTGCGGGTGGCAAAGCGAATCGGTTTGGCGCGGTCGCTGGCCCTTACGTTCACCGAAGCGACGCGCTTCATCTGCATTAAGTAACAATCTACGCACTATCCGCTTTCGCGTTTGCAAGCGTGGTGCGCACATCCTTTACGACAACGCGAGCGGGATTGCCGATTGCCACCGAATACGGCGGGATGTCGGAGATGACGACGCTATTCACTCCAATCGTTGCGCCCTCTCCAATGGTGACGCCTTTCATAATGTAGGCTCCCTGCCCGATCCACGCTCGCCGGCAGATTCGCACGGGCTTAATGTCTTCAGGCGGTGGAGGAAGATTCTTAGCGCGGAGCTCCGGATCGCGCGGGTGAGCGTCGTTGTCTCGAATCTGTACTCCGGACGCTATATTCACATCTTCTTCGATGATGACTTCTTTGTTTACGATGATTGCTACGTTGTGTCCGATGTCCACCCGGTCTTCAATCACCAGGTTGGGACGATCGAATACGCGACCGCTCGCGATGCCGAGATGGCCGAAGAGATTTACGTTGTTTCCTATATAAATTTCCGCGTGTCCGCTAACGTCAGGCATGAGCCACAGATGAAGGTTTTTACCCACGCTGGTGCATCGGCTGCGAAAGGCGGGCTCGCGGTAGAAATAGTTCAACAGCCACCGAAAGCTGTAGAGAATCAAAAAATGAGCTTCATAAAGGGCGCGATAGAACGGGCGCAAGAAGCCCGGCAACGGGAGGTTCGACCGCAGCAGGCCCTTGATCGCGTCGCGAATCGTCCGTAGGAATGGGCTCTCTCCGCGCCGTAATTTCAGGTTGAATTCCGAAAAGAAACTCATGGCGTAATTCCTGGTCAGGCCGTCACGGCCGCGGGCGCGATGACGGAGCTTTTCCGGTAAAAGAGATAGGTCGCGATAGTCAGGAATACATCCACCGTCAAACCCGTAATCGCGGTTGCCACGGGAGGCCAGATCCAATACATCAGCGGAATGAGAACCGCAAAATTCACTACCGCCGCCAGCAAAATGAGGCGGGACCACTCTTTTTCATAGCCGAAGGCCAGCATGTAAAAAGTCGAGTACATATGTTGTAGCGCAAGCAGAAACACTCCCGGGGCCATGATGGACAGCAGGAGCGCCGCGGGAGCGTAGCCCTGGCCATATAAGAGGTGGACGATCGGCCAAGCCCCGAAAAGAAGAACCAGCGAGGCGCAGAGGAATGGAGCGGCCAGAATCACCGCGTACTTCCGCAGGAAAGCCAGCGCGCCGTCGCGGGAGGTCACCGCCATGTGGCTGACATGCGGATAGAGAGTCGTCACGAGCGGCTGCACAAGCATGCGCATCGCCACCAGGAGCCGGTAAGCGGCCGAGTAGTACGCGACTTCCTTGGGCCCGGCACGGAGGCCGAGAATTACAATGTTCGTGGAGGATGACAAAGTCATGGCAGCCATCGACAGAAACACAGGCCACCCTTCGCGCAGCGCCGTGAAAATTTCCGCCAGCGAGGGAGCCACGAATTGTACCTTCGTCAATAGCGGGACGGTGATCAAGCCCACCATGCCGGCCAGCATCGAGGAGCCGGCCTGGAAACCGGCTGCCCAAAGATAATCTCCATCATGGCGCACAAACCCGAAGATGAGGCACATCGACAATAGCTTCGCACTGAGATCGCGCCACACCAGATTTTCCATTTTTTGGAGTCCCTGAAAAAGCCACAGCGGAAAAAGGAGATCGCCGAGGACCGCCAGGTAGGATATGCAAAACAAGGCGAAGTGCGGACGCAGCTTCGGCGTCGCTATCACGGCGGTCACCATGATGAGGAAGCCGAGGACAGTCAGCAAGGCTTTCGCGGCCATGACCGAGCTAAAAATCTGAGAAGTCTTACGCGGATCTCCAGCGCAGATCGCGATCCGCCGGGTAGCCGTCAGGTTAAAGCCATATTCGACGAGACTGATGAAATACCAGTTGAAGGACGTCGCATACGCGATCAGTCCGAAATGTTCGACGCTTAATACTCTCGAAAGGTATGGCAGCACCAGCAATGGCGCGGCGTAGCCGCTCAACTGGACAACAAAAAGCGCTGCCGTATTCTTTACGAGCCGGTGACGAATCCAGTTTCGTTCCTTCGCTCTTGCCAGCAGGTTTCGGAGCACTCAAAGCCGCGCAGCGTCCGCCTGGATTTCGCCCAGGTAGTCCAATATCTGAGGGAACGATGTGAGATCCGCAGCCTTATCGAAGTCGAGTTGAACCTCAAATTCTTCCTCGATCACGTTCATGAGGGTTATGGCGGCAACGGAATCCCATCGGGGCACGGACTCCTGTGAGGCTCCACGGGCTGTATGGGCGTCCATGTCGGGGAACACGGTCTGAAAAACTTTCACTAACTTATCTTCTCTACTATCCATAGTTTTCGACGACCTTTTGATAAAGCTTTGGGCACTTCGCGGCAAAGGCCTGACGCGTTAAAGCCAGGCCCGGCTCGCCAACGACAGCAGAAAGGAACTCCCGCATGGGTCCATTCTTGGGAGTAGACATAAAGTTAAAAATGACCTCATCCGCTCCAAATCTCTGAAATAATTGGCTTAAACATTGATACTCAATACGGCGCGAGAATGCCCTGCAGCTCATCACCCAAGTATCTATTCGAACGCGCGCCTGCGTCCGCGCTCCCCGTAGCACGGCAATTTTGCCGAGAGGACCAAATTTGTCCCGGTAGCTGACCACTGCCACAAAGCAATCGGGGTCGTTCAGCCCTTGTTGCCATTCCGCTTCGGTGTAACGGACACCGTTCAAATTGAACTGGTTCGTCTTGTTGACCAGCTCGACTACTCTTTTATCAGTTGCGGGCGGATTAAACTCCAGGCCCATCGACGCCTCGGCGGCGGCCAGGAAGCGCTCGGCCATATCGCCATTTCGCATGCTATCTGCCACATGCTGATTCTGCTTGATACTCTCGAGCCGGTAGGCGTCTTCTTCCGCCAATCGCGGCTTGCCAAACAAATCACGCAGGCGATGGAGCAGTTTCAAACCGGCTGCATAATCCGACTTCGGAAAGAGGATACACTCCATGTCCGGAAAGCGCGCACGGACCTCTTCGAGTTCCATGCGATTGTCATCCACGAACACAACGCTATCGGCCCCAATATTCCAGGTTTTGAGTATCCGTTCGACCGACCCCGATTTGGCCTCCCAATGCACCTCGACCGGATAGACTTTCTCGCGAGGGAGCACCAAATCCGGCCGAGCCAGCGCCTGCTCCACGACCTCCGCTGAATTCTTGCTGGCGATAGCAATCAGCACTCCCTGATCGGCCAGCGCCTGGAGCATCTGCTGGTAAAGACCGTGGATTTGCGCATGGCTCGCAAGATCCCAGGCGACCCCATCATGCCCTACTTCGCCCACCAGCCCGAGCCAGAGTGTGTCATCCAGATCCGTAATCAAACCTTTCTTAGGTTGGGGCGACGCGATCAGCGCCGCCAGGGCTTCGCCCAGCGCGTCGGCATGCTTGAGGGTGTATGGAAAACCGGCATGCAAATCAGTGCGCAGGTCGTAGCGCTCGTCGAGCTTCGATCGCTCGTTCAATCGCTGCTCATTGAGCACCGCTACGGAAGGACGCGAGATGAAACGGCGGGCAAATCCAGCCATCAATGCCCGCAGCGCGATTTCGTCGCTGCTCGCCTGCCAGCCGGAAGTGTGAAATCCGGGAGTGAGCGGAAGAGACGGCAGAACGAGGGCCACTTTGGTCGCAGCGGCAATTCTCAAAAGCACCGCCTCGATCCGCCCCAAGGCGGCTTCCGTAGTTTCGAGAATGTTCGCAGCGACGCGGTGTCCCCAGCCGCCAAGTTTCCGATAACCCAGCCGCGAGTCCAGATCGGACCATTCGATGACAACCGCCGCTGCCTCCACGCCCGCAGGATCGAACTGCTCGAGCGTTCCTACCAGATCGTCATAGAGCCCGGTCGCGATGCGAACTTTGCGATTGAGCAAGACGATCTGGAGATGCGCCGCCAGATAGTTTTCCAAATGCAGCGGAGTAAAACCACACGCGAGTAAAATCGGAAACGGCTGAGCGTCCGGAGGGACTTTCTGGATTACTGACAGGGCTTCAGACAGTTTCACCGTTACGCCGCAGTTCCCTTATCTAGTCTAAGCACTCAACAAGTCCAAGACGGGCAATCCCGATTGGCCGATTTTAGTGCGAATATCTTCGACCTGTTTCTGCACGACGATCAGGTGGTCCGACGAAGCGAGCAAATCGTCTATCGATGAGCACAACAGGCGTCCAATGTGCGGGATGGTCTGCAAGATGAAGTTACGGTTGCTGCCATAGATAGCGTCGAGCTGGATATGCGGATCGAATACTTTGACCTCACGCCCTTTACCGATGAGCTGCTCAAGCAGAGTCACCACCGGACTTTCACGGAGGTCGTCGGTATTTTCTTTGAAGGCCAGTCCCACTACACCGAGACGTTTAGCGGGTAAATCCAGCACCCTGCCGATAGCACGCACCAGATGCTTATCATTGCTCGGCAGCACCGTTTCAAGCATCGGCAAATGCAGATCCAATCTACCGGCGCGATATACCAGCGCGCGCAAATCCTTCGGCAGGCACGAGCCGCCAAACGCGAAGCCGGGCTTTAGATAAGCCGCCGAAGCATTTAGTTTCACATCCTGGCAAACCGTTTCCATTACCTCGCGGCCGTTCACATCGAGCGCGGAACTGAGGGCTCCGATCTCATTGGCAAAGGCGATCTTCACAGCGTGAAATGCGTTGCAAGCGTACTTGATCATTTCGGCCGTCCGCAAGGAGACTAGTGAAGGCGAAAATCCGAGTGGCGTATAAATCGCCGCCGTCCTCCGCACAGCTTCCTGATCGTCGCCGCCCACCACGACCAGGGATGGCTCCATAAAATCCTTAACGGCAGTTCCTTCGCGCAGAAACTCCGGGTTCGAAACGACCATCGCATGATGACCCAAGACGGGCATAACGATTTCCTGACAAGTACCAGGGAAGACGGTGCTGCGGATCGCAACGATCAGGGGAGTCGGTCGGTCCTTGATCAGGCCGGCGATTTCTCCAATCACGCGGCGAAGCTGATCGAGGCCAAGATTTCCAGTCTTCTCCGATGGCGTTCCAACGCAAATCAGGGCAATCTCAGCACGCTTCAGCGCGTCGGCAAGTGAAGTACTTGCGCGCAGCCGCCCGCCAGCCACGTTTTCACGCACCAGATTCTCGAGGCTCGGCTCGTAGAACGGCGCCTCTCCGTTGAGAACACTCCGTACTTTGTGCTCATCCCGGTCAACACCGGTCACTTCGTGTCCCAATCCGCTCAAGCAGGCCGCCGTAACGCACCCCACATAACCTAGGCCGACCACCGCGATGTTAGTTGGAGACCAAACGTCATTCATGCTTTATAATTCAGACCTTCCCGATCAAAGATCTCGCGAGCTTCATCCACATCGATCCCGCGCTTTGCCTCAACCGTCAAGAGCATCGCAATAGCCGCCGGCAATTCTCCACGTACATTGGCGGTGAGGGAGCGGCCCGGCGATCGGATGCCGTATGCAGCGGAGAATTGAGACGCTTCTTCAATCACAGGGCTCGAAAACGACAGATGTACTTTCGAGGCCGCAGGCCCAAGCTGCCAGATCTGCCGGCTCTCATGCTCGCCGACGGGACCATCCACTTCATCCAGAACGAGCAAGCGCCCGGAATCCAACAGGATCGAACGCCGATGTGTAAAGCCATTATACCGGCAGGTTCCCTCGGCGATGCCGCCATTGCCGTCCGCCCGCCAGGCGATCAAATCGACGAGCGGCTTAGTATTCCAGCGAAACGGTCCGGCAGCTTGCGCCTGATTTTGTCCATCGATCGAGACAGTATTATGCGCCGAGGTTCCGCGGAACCAGTCGCGGGCCACGGCATCTCCAACGTAGGTATAGGTACCCGGATCTATAAGAACGGGCTCGCCCTCGAACCAAACCAATATGCTCAGTGCATCGGCATGACTGTGGCCGGCGCCCGCCCAACCGAAGGGTCCCGCATCGAATTGGACGAACAGATTGCCCGATTGAAGAAACACCATACCGCTGTCCTGAAACGCCCGCCCCCCGGTTGGCGGCGCTTGCGCGGTACGGGCCAGTTGCAGGCATTCCGCACCCAGCCACCAGGCGGCCTGTTCGGCTATTGTCTCTTCCGGCCCGATCCAACGATCGTTACCGAGCACGATGCCGCTAGTTGTCAAAGTCGCGCGGCCAAATCGGTCGCGTTCTCCGAAGGGGTGAAATAGCCGGCCTCCGTCATCGTCGCCCGTGAATGCCATGCTCCGCGACGGTCCCAACAGCCAATCCAGATATTCCGCCATGCGCGCCAGTACCGGTTCGAAATGTTTCGGCCGTCCAGCGATCAGGTAATAAAAAAGGAAGAAATCCTGCGCGTACACGTGATAGTAGCTGGATTGCTCGAAATGCGATCCATCC
>Ga0068856_100007288_pt1 | contig 10791 bp, 10 predicted proteins | sample KBSCornC62_FD_66595 | JGI IMG/M metagenome (GOLD analysis project Ga0068856, IMG submission 66595) | Corn rhizosphere microbial communities from Kellogg Biological Station, Michigan, USA - KBS Corn C6-2 | ecosystem: Host-associated > Plants > Roots > Rhizosphere > Soil ... | reverse complement strand
CAGCGGCGGCATCCCTGGCCAGCCCGGCAACTTCGCGCGCCAGCACTGTCCGCCTTCGTCTGCGCTCGAGCAGGTCCGAGCCGAGAGCAATCTCTTCCCGCTCAACCGCTAGTTCTTCGCGCCTACCCTGGTTTTGAACCCGATCCTCGGCACGCTTCGCCTCCGCTTCAACCAGGCGGAGCTCCGCCTCTTCGATTCGCCTGGCAGTCCTGGGTCGTCTCTCCAGAACATTCTCTATCGGGTGCCGCTTCGGGACCAGCGACTTCGTCTCTCTGACCGTCGCCAACCCCTCCCTGCCCGAGGCCGCGACTTAAAAGACGAATTACTGTCGACAGCACATAGGTACTCCCTAACAGGATTCGAACGGCCCCGCGGGCAGGGCCCGGAGCCGTTGCTCCTCAAGCTCGCCGTATCCAATTAATGAATCTCTTCGCCGCCCTGATAGGCGACTAATCCTTGCGGTCTCTAGACCGCGGAGCCTTTGAAGCTATGTCCGCCAGCAAGGCTCTAAGAGAAACCGCGCTAAAACGCGTCGCAACTCAGATGGGGTCAAAGCCCTCGCCCCGCTGAAACTGCCCAAATTGTAACGAGCGGCGGGACGGCCGGATCGCACCCAGAAGCGTCAGATGAATGGCCATGATTGGCTACGTCCTCGACGCCGTCGAGACGGGTTCATCCCGGATCGCGGCGGCCTCCGTTGCGGGAAGGAAGGAGCACGACTGCGACGCCCGCCATCATCGGGGCATGGCTGAGGAAGAGGTCGACGAAGAGGGGCGGTCCGACGCCGAGGGGCTGGTCGCCTACGGGATGAGCCCGGAGATGCGCGAAGCCCTACGCAGCTCGATCGCCCAGGCCCTGAAAACCGCCGGTCCCGACTTCGGGGCCGCGCTCCGAGAGACCAAGGCCGTCTTCGCCGAGGTGGATCCGCTCCCGTTGATGGGGGTGATCGCGATGTACTACGGGACGACCAAGGAGGGATCGAACCCCGAGTTCGCCCGTAGCGACGGGGTCTTCTGGCATCACCTGGAGCTTGCACAGGCGTTCTGCTTCCGGGAGGATCCGGGCGCGCACTCCGGGACGTCGCTGCCGTTCGAGGTGATCGAACCGGCGGTCGCGGCGCTAGGGAGGCTGGGGCACGCCTGGATGGTCTTGGAGGCGCGAAAGGTCCAGAGAGCGACACCGGGGCCCGAGCGTGAGCTGGCCGAGGTTCTCCTGCGCCTGCGGGTGAATTCGATGTCCGTGCGCGGCTTCGGATATCGCGACCGGCTGGTCGGGCTTCTTGAGGATCTCCTGACCCCGCTGGACCAAGAGTTCAAGGCTTCTCTCGGCTGGCGGCCGGGCGCCTTGCCGCAGTGGTGGTTGGCGATCGTGGACAGAATCGACCGCCGCCTAGAGCAGCATCGCGCCGCCGTCCGCGCCGCCGTCGAGTGGCCCGTCGACGATCGGTGGCTGGGACGGGTACAAGACCACTTCGGCCTTCTTCCGGTCGAAGACGATGCCGAGTTCCTGGCGCAGGTGAAGCGCGATGAGGGGTTGCGGCGAGGCTTCATCTACCACTCCTCAGACCTCGTTGCCCACCAGATCTTTCAGCTCGATCTAGACGAACTCGTCGCGGCGTTTCCGGAGACCGTCGACGAGGAGATCGTCCGGGCGATCCTCGGCGCCTGGAGTCTTCGACCCGGGGAATACGCGGACATCGACCCGGGTCGGTTTTTCCTCGAGAATCCGGTCCTGGAACAGCCCTTCGTCGCGGACACCGTGGATCGGTGGCACCTCTTCTGCCCCTGGGTTCTGATGCACAACCCATTCGGCCTCCTGGAGGGGCTGCTGACGGAGCACCAGCAACTCGTCGACGTCTACCGCCATCGCCGCGCGGACTTTCTGGAGGAACGCGTTGGCAATCTCCTCTCCCGCGCCCTCTCGGGGGCGCAGATCGAAACGGGGATCATCCACACCGATCCCGGTGACGGCCGCGAGTACGAGAACGACGTGTTGGCGGTGCTGGACTCCTACGCCGTAGTGGCAGAGGCGAAGGCAGGAGGCATCGGACCGGAGGCCCGCCGCGGTCGGGGCAGGCACCTGCGCGAGCGGATCACCGCCCTGGTGGAGGAGCCCTCCATTCAGGCCGGAAGACTGGCCGACCAGCTCGTCGACGCGACCGGCGCGCTGAATTTCCGGCGAAAGGGCGACGGTGGCAGCCTCGAGGTCGCTGCCGGGGAGATCCGTCGCGTCCTCAGTGTGGGGGTGACGCTCGAACCTGTCGCGGGACTCCTGCCGAGTCTCGGAGATCTCGCCGGCGCGGAGCTCACCGACCGAGGCGCGGAGGCACTCGCCCACTCGATCAGCCTGGCCGACCTCGAATTGGTCGTCGACGTGCTCGGCCATCCCAGCGAGGTCCTCCATTACCTGGGGCGACGGGCGGAGATCGAGCGCCAGGAGTTCCTCCGTGGGGACGAGGTCGACCTCCTGGGTCTCTATCTGAAGACGGGCCTGAACCTCGGCGAGAAAGAGTTCACGGGAGAGGCGATGGTGGACGTCACCGGGATGTCTGATCCGATTGACGTTTGGCACTACCGCCGCGAGTCGGGCCTCGAGGCCGAGGCACCGCAGGTCGAGCGGACCGACTGGTGGGAGGCGGTGCTCTCCCTGGTCGAGGAGCGCCGGGTCGCGCGTTGGACGGAGATCGGCGTCACCCTCTGCAACGTAGGTCCCCCCGAGCAGGCTGAGCTCGAGGCGGCGATGAACCAGCTACGCGTCGAGATCACCAGCGGGAAGCGCCCGGAGACCGGTTTCCTCATCTTCCATAACGGGCCGCCGCAGCGCCGAGATGTCTTCGTCGGCGTGATCGCCGCCTCGGCCAACCCGAAAGAGCGCGCCGTTCAATACGAAAACGCGGTGAAGGGCGCGATTGGCGAGCACCCTGAGATGAAGCGGGGAGTCCTCATCGCCTGGGCGCCCGCCCCGATCCATGCCCCTTACGTCGCGCTCGTCCACTTCGACCGGGAAGGCTCCCACCCACGGTGACAGCTCACCCTCTCCATTTGCAGCAAAACAGGCTGAGCGCCGCTCCAGACTCCTAGGCTTCTGATCGAGATGCCGACAGACCCGATCCTCCAACGAATCTCCGCCGCCGACTGGACCGACGCTCCCGAGCCGACGGTCTGCTCGCAACTGATCATGCCCGTCCTCATGCTCCTCGGCTATGGACAGCACACCCTTCACAAGGTCGCCGAGCAGAAGTCCTACAAGCTCTCGGACCCGACCTATTCGAAGGGCAGTCGGCGAGTGCGACTCGACTATCAGCCGAGGGTCTATGAAGAGGGCCTTTGGGTGATGGAGGCAAAGGGAACCGACGTCGAGGTGTCGCCGGAGACGCTAGGCCAAGTCCGCGACTACGCGATCCATCCCGAGGTAAGGGCTGCATTGATGGTCACTGTCGACCGAGCCGGCTTTCGAATCTTCGATCCGTGGGATGAGCATTGGGACACTCCTCTGCTCAGCGTTTCCCCCGAGGAGGTGCCGGCGCGAATCGAGGAGCTCCGCGCCGTGCTCGGCGTAGACCGGGTCGCGGACGTCGTGCGACGTCGGCATCTGGACCATCTGCGTCGCGCCCTTTCGGCGTCGCTCGAATTCGGCGTTCTCTCCGAGGCCGAACGCGAATTTCAGGAACTTCTCGCCGACGTGCGGAAGAGCATCGACGCGAAGCGGATGGAGATCTACACGAAATCGCGAGAGGAAGCCGAAGAGCGCCACGAGCGCGTCTTGATCAACAGTGGCGCCTGGGGAGTCGCCCAGCATCACAACAGCGCCTGGGCGGACTCGAGGGCATCGACTTTGGATCTGGCCAAGGCGGTGATGGCCCAAGAGGAGCGCCAGCGCCCGACGCAGATGTTGCAGGTGAAGCAGGCGATCGAGGCGGTCTTCAGAGGCCGCTGCCCAGAGGGCGCGGTTCTCTACCGGCCGCTCTGGTGGCTCCACGTCATCATCCTTGCGAGCTCGCTGGAGCTGCGCGGCAAACCCGGGTGCGAGCCCTACGCGGACGAGATGGCCCGCCAGGCGATCCGCGACACGCTCCTCTCCTTTCCAGACGATGAGATGGCCGCGGCCTCGTGGCGTCTCCAGCGTGTTTTGATCCCGCTGGCGGCCCGTGTCGTCTCATACGGGCCTCTGGAGGATCTCTCCGAGCAGGCCAGGTCGCGGATGAGCGCCGAAGAACAGATCCGCTGGCGTATCGATCCCAGCTGGTTCCTGATGCACGGGGTGACGATGAGCGTGATCCGCAAACTGGCCGAGATCGATCCCTGGAGCGTGGAGCAGCTCGAACGGGAGACGGCCGGCGCCAGAGAGGCGTTCGCGAAGCTGCCACCTCCTCAAGGCGAATGGGTCGGCCCGATCGGGGACCCCTGGCTCGGGACCTGGAAGGACGTCGACCACCTGCAGATGTGCGCCCTCCATGTTCTCCGTGCTGACCCGTCCGCGGACGAGCTCCTTCGGAATGAGGATGTCCGGGCGGCGATCCTCGGTGCCGCCGAATCGGACCATCAGATTCTGAGTCGGGTCGGCAAACCCCTCGCCGAGCGACTCGCGCTCGCCTAGCTTGCTCATAGGAGAACCGCCCCTTGTTCCTTTCTGAGATCTAAATATGGAGGCCGTCGAAGATCAGATGACTCCCGGTCCGGAGCGACCCTCCCTGCCCCAGAGCGCCGCGAGATCACGCGCGCCGTGGATCAGGCCGAGGATGTGGACCTCTGCAGCCTCGATCTCGTAAATCAGGCGGTAGCTTCCGACGATCAGCTCGCGGACCGTCGATTCCTCCAACTCGGGAACCACGCGTCCTCGCTGGGCCATCTCCTCAAGCGATCGGGCGTGATCGCGGACGCGCCGCACGAAAGCTGCCGCATAGCCTGGGGAGTCCTCGGCGATGTAGCCGGCGATGCGCTCGAGGTCCCGCCAGGCAGTCTCGGCCCACGCTACTTGTCGAGCCACCGGGCCAACCGCTGCTCAACCTCGTCCTGGGGAAGGACTCTCCCTGCCTCGACGTCTTTGCGGCCGCGCTCGATGCGCTGCAGGACGTAGAGGTGGTACTGGATGTCCTCGAGCGAGGCTTCCTCGGGAAGGCCGTCGAGCACCCTTCGGACATTCTGCTTTGCGGTGGCCATCGCTTTACGAGGATACCGCGGCTTCGGCGGTTGGAAACGGTGCGCGAAACGAGGCACTTCTTGCCGGGAAGTGCCCGAATCGCCGCTAATCCCCGCGTATCCCCGCACTTCGAGCGGAACGGGCGGCGACGAAGAAGGTAGCAAAAACCCTGCAAATCACGCTCTTGGAGACAGGCTGCTCAATTCAGCTTTCGGAAATCGCACCCAGGAGGTCGGCGGTTCGAATCCGCCTAGCTCCATCCAAGGAAGTCCCTGCACGTAGCGGTTTCCTCCCTCCCAGAGGCTCCAACCGCCGCTGAATATCGAAGGGATTAGCGGCGATTGCCGCCGATGCCGAGCTTGCGATTGGATGCCGAGAGCTATTGAGCACGGCGCGGATTGGACGGAGCGACTCCGCAAAGCCGGGGAGCAGTCGGGACGACTGTCAGTCATCACTCCCTCTGCCGCAGAGCTAGATCTCGACGGTCATTCGAGCCTGAAGAACATCTTCCAAGGCAGCAAGAGATTTTTCTTGCGCCCGTTCGCGATCTTTGAATTCTCGCGCTAGATCTTGCTGCAAGGACAGCAACGGCTCACCGTGGCTATCAGTTGGCACCATGACCGACACGACCGCTTTCACGTTCCCCAAACTGGCCCGGAAAACTCGATCGAACCCGTAGCGTGATCTCGTAAATTTCAGCCAGGACCAAACGTATTCTGGATTAATCCGCTCATCCCTTATTTGAAGCCTTCCACAGTGGTCCGTTGTAGCGAACCTAACGCCGCTAGGAACAAAATTCCAATCAAAATTTCCGTCAATTCCCCACAATAGTGACGGCCGACTGAAGTCACTCAAATTCGAGTGTTCGACGAACCCAAAGGGACGAAGAGCATTCGCGCTATACACAGGTACCCCCGTCTCTTTATGCTCAGTTCGGAGGACACGTTGGCCGATCGACAACTCAAATATCGCCGGGTCTCCTAGGCTGAGTCCCCGCACAGGCTCAGGCACCTCAAGCACGGCAGCCGCTCGCTCAAGCATTTCTCGCGCCCGTTCCACCTCTCTTTGCCGCAGCTCAATACGCCGGAGTCTGTCGCCAGTAGTGATCATCTGTTGGTAGTCGAAGGAACCCTCGTCCGTGACGGGAATGCGAATCAAAACTTCCATTGCAGCTTCGGGATAGAGCTTCGTATATTCATTCAGTCGTCCATCCACACGCCGACCTACCGCAGCCGCCATCAACTGTGCTTCCATAGCAAAACGTAGATAAGTTAGGTCCGGCGTCCGATCAGGATCTCTAGGGACCAGCACTCCCCGATCTCTGTTCGCGGAGAAGCGACCGGATATCTCCTGTACTCGGCCGCCGTATCCATTCATTACCCAGGTCAGATACCTGCCGTCATATTCAAAGGTATCCACAAACCCGAACGGCTTTGCCAATGACGCCGAGTACACAGGGAAGTCGCCCTTATGCTCTTCCAGATAGTCGCGAATGTACTTAGGCTTCCCGCTTCGTGCAGTGAACAACTCCCCGATCGCTATCTCGCCATATCTAGTCATGCCAACTCTTTCATCAATGCGTCCAGAGCGGCTCGAGCATCCCCCACCAAATCGCGAAACTCGTCTGGACCCACCTCGAAGGCTTCCTCAACGATGCCAAGGTCGACCTTCTCATCGTGGGTCCAGTTCCGATCGACAAGCCAGTTCCGCATCTGGTCGAACTCAGGCCAAGGAACCAATCGACAACGGGCCTCTGAACTGCTGAACACATCGGGGCTCGCCCGGAAAAACCGGAACTGCTCGACCATGGCTACCAGATCATTTACCTCGACGGGCACCCTTCTCGTATCCCGCGACTCGCCGATCTCCGAAACCAGATAGGTGAAGACCGGACTGCGCTGCTCTTTGGGAGTTTTCTTTCGCCTCACGCCCAGAATGTAGGTCTTCTTCGGGGTCGAGTAGAAGGTTCGACTGGGCAACGCAACAACACAAAGGACTTCGCACTGCTGCTTGATCATGGCAAGCATCGTCTCTTGATTCATCAAGCCATCCGGCACGATCACGAATGCCTCGCCCTCGAGCTTGAGATGCTCAACGATCCACTGAATCGCGAGGGCCTCAGTTCCCCGCCCCCCATTAGGGTAGTACTCGCCAAGCCCTTCCGAGTCAATCGCCGCGCGGATGCTTGCTGACCCACTCGTAACGTATGGAGGGTTGGTCAAGATTAGGTTGTAACGCTCGTCCTCGCCATTTCTGCCAAAAGTACCAAGGTTGGATCGCAGCAACCGGAAGACGGAATTAAACGCATGTGCGAACTCTTTGAGATGGGCCTCTGAGTGATATTCAGACAGAAGGTCAGAGAGATAGACCAACATATTCGCCTTTGCCAATTGATCGTCCGCTCATCATCCTTCTCGTCCGTTCCCTTGTCGTATCCTCGAATGAGGATCTTGGGGGTAACCCTGCCGTTCTGAGGCTCGAACTGTCGAAGTAGGTTTTCGTTCTCCACAATCGCCTCGAGAAGGAAGCCGCCTACACCGCAGAATGGATCGCAGAGGCTGTCCCCCTCCCGCAAAGACCCAGCCTCTGACATTTGGACAACAGCCTGAACTACATTGCGGGGAGTAAAAAACTGTCCCAGCGATCTGACGCCGGCCTGTTGTCTGAGGAAGGACTCATATAGGCGAGTCTTGAATTCTCTGACGATGTACCGCAGCGATCCGTGCTCGTCGTCATAGGCCTGAAAAGCGCGGATGACTTCCGCGAAGAGACTCGCTTGGGCCATGTTCGGCTGTCCAGCCTCATTTACAAAAATGGTCCCATTGATAACTGTGGTGTTGTCTTCACCGGGGGGAAAGAGATCGCGAATTTTTGCCCTACTTATGCGCCCATACTGCTCCAACGCGGCTTCATCCCCGTCGCTAACGAGGAGTTCGACCACTCGGCGAAAAGCGTAATTCCCGGTAAGTACCCCGATGTCGCTCAGGAACTTGAACAGCAAAAGCTCGACGACATTGTAGAGGCACTTCTCCGGCTCCTTACCTGTGTTGATCCAAATCTTCTGCCAAACAGACCTTGCCAGGCTGCTTGGATCGATCACCTGGAGCTCATGAAACTGGTTGATCGACTCCGAAAGGCTGTAGTCAGCCTTCTCAATCAGATCAACCAGCGTTGCCTCCTCCTCCTGAGTAAGCGACTCTGAGTCGAGCTTGGGAAGGTCGACGTGGAAGTCGACCGCGTGTCCTTGCTCATCGAGCACAGGCGATTCGGTAAGAGCGTTGTACCAGTAAGTCTTTTTCCCATCCGTAATGATTAGGAGCTTGCAGACCGCCTTCGCAATGGGGCTATAGCGCTTGACTACATCCGGGACTTTCTGCTTGGTTAGCTCGCTCGGGCGCTTCACCTCGATGACCGCCTTAATTCCGCCCAGCGGAAGGAAAATGATGCCATCTGGCTTACGGCGTTCCTCGTCGACAGAAAGTTTCGTTCTGACGAAGCGACTCCTTTTGAGCTGAGCTAGCGTGGTGCTGCCCAAAGAGAGATAGCCGAGACGGCCCAAGCGGCGGGCCTGCCGAGTGACGAGATCCTCACTCATGCGCCGCCTGGATCGCTTTTTTCTTGCGCCAGATCCTCGATCAAATGCCCCGATGTGCGAGGCCCTCCGGCGACCTGCTGATCCATCAGATCTTCCCGAGCACAGAACGGAGTCGTCAGCGCAAGCTGGGATGCCAATCTCATGCCCATCAGCGTAGACACGATCGAGGTCGCCAGGCTGGCACCCAGTAGATGGCGGCATGCCCAGCGAGCTCGCATGCACCTTGTCGCGCTTTTTCTTCGCTGTGGTCATCGCTCGGCCTGTCTCTCCCCTAGATCGGTCTTTGCCCTCCGCTGGGCGCGCCCCTATAGATAGCTAGCGGACATGACGACAAAACATTTCGCCGTCTGACGACATCGAGTCGCGCTCAAACCGGCCTGCGCCGATTTCGGACGCTTCTCGCCAGGAGTGCACGACTCCCTGCATATCGCCGCATATCCCTGCTCATCTAGAGAAACTTCCCAAGATCCAGCGCTGCACAAGCGACTTGGATCGCACTAGGAGGTCGGCGGTTTGCTTTTCTCTAGACCTTCAGCAGCTCGAAGCGGGCGGCTTGAAATCATGGGCTCGGTGAGCACACAAGTCTCCGGTGGTGTGGTGCACGACCTGCCTGCGGACCTGCGCGAGGCGCTGGTCGGAAAGGCCAAGGTCCTCGAAGCCTGGGAGGGCATCACTCCGCTGGCCCGCAATGAGTTCATCTGTTGGGTCGAGGACGCCAAGCAGGAGAAGACCCGGGAGCGGCGCATCCGCCGGACACGGGAGGAGTTGGAAGAAAGGTCAGCGGCGGCCCTGCTGCTGGCCGGGGTGCAAGCACCGCGAGCGCACGGGCGCCCCATAGGCCTCACCGGCAAACGCGATATCGGAGGTGGATGACGCCGGAGCCCTCCAGGACTCGAACCGGCTCGAGCTCGATGTGGTCTGTCCCGAGGTGCTCGAAGAGGCGGCGGCCCTCGCCGAGGAGGACGGGGATCAGGTGGATCTGGATCTCGTCGAGGACTCCGGACGCGAGGGCGAGTTGGGCAACGCCGGCGCCGTGGACGAGGACGTCCTTGTCGCCGGCGGCCTCCTTTGCCCGGGCCATCGCGCTCTCGACGTTAGGCACGTAGGTGACCAGTGGCCAGCGTGGGTCAACGCCGGGGTCCTGGCGGCTGAGGATGAAGATCGGCACGCCGTCGTGATGGTTGCCGCCCCAGCCTTTCGCGGGCTCGAAGGTCCCACGGCCGGCGACCACCGCGCCGGTGGCGATCGCCTCGTCCATCACCTCGCCGTTGACCCCAGCCGGGCGGGCGGGTACTCCCCCGTGCTCGGTTGGCGCGCCGGCGAAGATCCACTCGTGCAGGCGCTCGCCGCGGTCGCCGAGGCCGTTGTCCGCGCTCTCGTTGGGACCGGCGACGAAGCCGTCGAGGGACATGGACATGTAGAGAACGGTCGAGGACATCAGCTCTACCGCCTGCCTCTACCCAGATGACGAACGAGCGCACCCGAAACCGACATGCCCGCCTCAAAGGATGGAGGTTCCTGGGTCGGACTTCGGGGTAGAGACAGCTCGTCGTCGACGTAGGGGAGCGGGAATTGCGGGTGGACAGAATGAGAAGGGGGCTGGTAGCTGCGGCAGCCTTGCTGCTGGCGGCCTTGGCCCTGGTGCCGTCGGCGCACGCCGACTTCCCGAGCCTCTACGGAACCAACCTTCCCTGCACGGCCCAGTCAGGCAACGGCAACGTCCGCCTCTGCAGCGGCACCACCGAAACCTGGGACGGGACCAAGATCGACGTCAATGTGATCCTGCCGCCTGCGCCCTCGGCGGGAAGCGACGGACCCTATCCGCTGATCGGCGACTTCCATGGCTGGGGCGGCGAAAAGATCGGGTTCAACGACCAGACCCAGGGGTGGGCGGAAGGCGGCTACGCGGTCTTCAGCATGAGCGACCGCGGCTGGGGCGAATCCTGCGGCGCCAACGACCCGGAAAAACTGCCGATCAACCCGGGCTGTGCCCACGGCTACAACCACCTGATGGACGATCGCTACGAAGTTCGCGACGCCCAGTACCTGATCTCCCT
>Ga0068856_100007284_pt1 | contig 10793 bp, 12 predicted proteins | sample KBSCornC62_FD_66595 | JGI IMG/M metagenome (GOLD analysis project Ga0068856, IMG submission 66595) | Corn rhizosphere microbial communities from Kellogg Biological Station, Michigan, USA - KBS Corn C6-2 | ecosystem: Host-associated > Plants > Roots > Rhizosphere > Soil ... | reverse complement strand
GTGTAGGGACTGGTCGGATCCACGGCAACAATTCCGACTTTCTGATCTTCCTTCCGATACAGCTTTGCCAGTTGATCCACCAGGGTGCTCTTCCCTGCTCCGGGCGATCCGGTTAACCCAATTGTTAGCGCCCGCCCCGTGTGCGGGAATAACTCCTTCAGCAGTTCAATCCATCCCGGCGCATGGTTCTCGACCACGGAGATGGCTCGCGCCAAGGCCCGCGGATCACCGGAACGAAGTTGTTGGTAATGGATCAAACAGAGAGTGTAAAGAAAATCGCATGCTGCAGGGAAGGAATTCGATAGCAACGCGAACCAGTTCTAAAGGGTCGTCCCATTTAGGGTGGATTGCTAGTCCCTGAGCAACTGCCTGGCAATCACCAGCCGCTGGATCTCGCTCGTCCCTTCGCCGATGGTGCACAGCTTGACGTCCCGGTAGAACTTTTCGGCGGGATAGTCCTTGATGAAGCCGTATCCGCCGTGGATCTGCACACCTTCGTTGGCGCACTTCACCGCCACTTCACTGGCAAAAAGCTTCGCCATCGACGATTCCAATGTCGTCTTCAGGCCAGCATCTTTCATACTGGCGGCGCGCATGGTGAGCAACCGGGCCGCGTCGATTTCTGTGGCCATGTCAGCGAGCTTCCATTGGATCGCCTGAAAATCGCTGATCGCACGTCCAAACTGTTTGCGTTGCTTCGAATAATTCAGCGCCGCCTCGTACGCGCCTTGTGCCATGCCAAGTGACAACGCAGCGATTGAGATGCGCCCACCATCGAGAACGCGCATCGCATCCACAAATCCCTGGCCTTCGGTTCCCAGCAGCGCATCAGCAGGAAGAACGCAGTCTTCAAAAATCAACTCGGCCGTATCAGAAGCACGCAAGCCCAGTTTGTCTTCTTTCTTACCAGGACGGAAACCCTTCGTATCTTTGTCCACGAGGAACGCCGACAGGCCATGCGTGTGTGCGGCGCGATCGGTCACGGCAATCACGACCAGGACATCGGCGTAATGGCCATTGGTGCAAAATGTCTTGGTCCCATTCAAGACCCAGTTGTTGCCTTTGCGAACAGCGTTCATGCGCGCGCTACCGGCGTCAGACCCCGAAGAAGGCTCAGTCAACCCCCATGCACCAATGAATTCACCGGTCGCCAGTTTCGAAATATATTTCCTTTTCTGAGCATCGTTTCCAGCGAGGAAAATGTGATTCGAGCATAGGGATGTGTGCGCCGCAACGATGATGCCGACCGAGCCATCCACGCGCGAGAGTTCCTCGATCGCCGTGACGTATTCGACGTAGCCCATTCCGGCGCCGCCAAGGTCGTGCGGAAAAATCACACCCATCAGTCCGAGCTTGCCAAGTTCCTTAAGCGTCGCGAGCGGGAATTCAGCCGCTTCGTCCCACTTGCGGACGTTGGGCGCGATCTCGCTCTCCGCGAATTCGCGAATGCTTTTCTTAAGCTGTAATTGCTCGTCGTTGAGCTGGAAATCCACGACGCCTCCTCTATCCGTCCTTAACCACGAAGGACACGAAGTCTCACGAAGGTAAATGGGCTGGCTGCCTTCGTGACACTTCGTGTCCTCTGTGGTTCCCTCCGGAATTGATTCAATTACAACACAAGCATCGTGCCTTAAGAAATCGCCGTACCGACCGGTTGGAAGGAGTTATTGCTTTCCGAAGATTCGCTTCATCATCCATACCGGCGCCACCAGCACATGAATCGGATTGGAGAGAAATGCAGGCCGGTTCCCTTCGATAACATGGCCGAGCGTGGCCAGCCCAAGAGCCGCCGGGATCAGCAACAGCCCGATAACCCAGTGAAACCAGACCACAACAACCGAGGAGAATCCGACCGGAATGGCAATCATGTGCAGCGCCCGGTTTACGGGATGCGTGTGCGCACTGTCATAGTGGTTGAAGAGGCCCAAGCATCACCTCCGAGTGTCGCAGGATTATAGCGCAGGGACACATTGAAAGTGTTGACATGCACGCTAATCTTGGAGCGTGAAGAAATTGCTCTTCATCGTGGTCTGCGGGGCTGTGGGAATACTATTACTTGCTTTTGCAGCCGAGCAATTCAACATCCTGCACGGAGGCTCGACTGCCAAGGCCACGGGCATCCGCGGGGTGATCCTTCGCGATAGCTTGACGATCGTTGTAATGATCGCCATGGGCCTGGCATACGCAGTCTGGTGGTGGCTGGATGATTCATAGCAGATCACACCGTTGCCGGAGAGAGGAATCGTTGGAACACTTCGTTCGACAGTAGCCGGCCGCGCTTACTTAAGCGAATGAATGTGTTTTGCCGCTCGATGAGGTTGCTGTCCACGAGTTCAGTGATGACCCGGTTCTGTGCAACGAATAACTCGGGGAATTCCGTCTGCAGTGACTGGAGGTCCACTCCGCTGTTCAACCGCAGCCCGAGAAATAGGGCTTCCTCGAGCGCCATCTGCCGATCTACCTCAACCGTCGATACAGGCTCGCAAGCCAAATATTTCTCTAGCGCCTCCGGGTTCGAAAGCCGGACCGCTTTTCCAACTCGCAACGGCAGCATCGAATGAGCATCCACGCCGAAGCCGAGATACGGTCGGCGGGTCCAATACTTCAAATTGTGCCTCGACTCCAATCCTGGTCTCGCGAAATTGGATATCTCGTACTGCGTGATTCCAGCAGCGTTCAAGCGCTCACAAGCAACCTCGTAGAGATCTGCGGTCAGGTCTTCGTCGGGGACAAAATGCGCATGGTACTTCTGGCCGCCTGCCATCAACTCGCGACCGAGCCGCGAATCCTCATCCACTTCCAGCATGTAGACGCTGGCATGCGGAACGCCAGTAGAAATCAGTTGTTCGAGTGAATGCTCCCAGCTCGCAGCCGTCTGGTGCGGCAAGCCCGCGATCAGGTCAACATTAATGTTGGTAATTCCGGCAGCGCGAAGGCGAGCGATATCGTCGAGCACAGTCTGGGTCTTGTGCAGCCGCCCCACGGATGCCGCCTCTTTGTCGATAAATGACTGCACGCCAAGACTGACCCGATTGACGCCACAACCCACCAGCGCATCCAGCATCTCGCTGGAAAGCGTGCCGGGCGCGCATTCCACGGTGATCTCAGCTTCTGCGTCCGCGTTGAAAATTTGCCGAATGGTGACAAAGACGCTTTTTAGCTGTGTTACATCCAGAAGAGTCGGAGTGCCGCCGCCGAAATAGACGGAATCGACAGATCGATCCAGCAAAGCGCCCATCGGCTCTGAATTTCGGGTAGAATGCTCGATCTCGGCGCAAAGCCGTTTGATGTAGTTGTCGAATACCGCACGAGAGAATACATCCGACGCGAAGTTGCAGTAGCTGCACTTCGTCCGGCAGAACGGCACGGCAAGGTACAATCCGAGCGGCATGAGTATGATTATCGGCTGTCGCCTGAGAACTGTCAGCTTTTAGCTTTGAGCAGCGAGCAATGAGCGGTGAGCTTGCTTTTCTCCACCGATATTGATTGCTCGCCGCTCACGGCTCACAGCTCTTATGCTTCCACGTGTCGTCATCACCGGAATGGGTGTAGTCAGCCCGAATGGACTCGGCAAAGAGGCCTTTTGCCGGGCCGTGCTCGCGGGAAAGTCCGGCGTGAAGCGCATTTCGCGCTGGGATCCGTCCCATGTAGCCGTGCAAATTGCCGGCGAGATTCCCGAATTTGACGAGCTCGCATGGGTGGACGCTCGCGAGCGCAAGCACGTCTCGCGCGTCGTGCCGCTTTGTGTGGCAGCAACCACCGAGGCCGTAAAGGACTCAGGGCTCGACATTGCCGCCATGTCGATGGAGGAGAAGCGGCAGATCGGCATCGTCCTCGGCACGGGCGGCGGTGCGCAGGAGTTTTCTGAATCGCAATACAAACTGTGGCACAGCGGAAAAGAAAAGCAGTGCAGCATCTTCTGCATTCCCAGTGGGACCATGGGGACTATACCCAGCGAGATCAGCATGCGCTTCGGCTTCCGCGGATATAGCCATGTCGTCACCGCGGGCTGCACCTCGTCGACCGACGCACTTGGCTATGCCTACCAGCACATTCAAGCCGGCGTGCAGCCAATGTTTGTTGCTGGCGGCGTTGACTCCCCGATCACCGAGGGAATCGTCAAAGGCTATTCACTGCTGCGCGCGCTGACGCAATCCTGGAATGAACAGCCCGAGCGGGCTTCGCGCCCGTTTTCCGCCGACCGCGACGGCTTCGTCCTGGCCGAGGGTTCCTGGATGTTTGTGCTGGAGGAATATGAACACGCGAAAGCGCGCGGCGCCCGGATCTACGCCGAGATCAGAGGCTACGGCGCCACCTGCGAGGCATTCCATCGTGTGCGCATGAGCGATTCGCCCGAAGAACCTGCACGGGCCATCACGCTCGCGCTCGACGAAGCGTGTATTGCGGCAGAAGACATCCAATACGCGAGCCTGCATGGCACCTCCACTGAGATGAACGACCGCGTGGAGACTAAGGCTGTGAAACTCGCGTTGGGCGAGCACGCGTACAAGATCCCAATGTCTGGGTTGAAATCGCAAATCGGCCATGCCCAAGGTGCCTGCGGGGCGGCCAGTGTCGCGTCAACGCTGATCGCAATGGAACACGGCCGCATTCCGCCCACCATCAATCTAGACAAGCCAGATCCGGAGTGCGACCTCGACTACGTCCCCGACATCGGCCGCCAGGCCAAAATCGAGCACGCGCTTTGCAATTGCGTCGGCTTCGGATCGAAGAACTCGGCGCTGGTTTTGAAGAAGGTCGCCTGAGTCTTGTCCTGCAGTACGCGTCCTGCCGCTAGAATTAACCTGCGCCTCATTGCTGAGGCATCCTACGAATATGCCGTATGCCCTTCTCGGCAACCGATCGGGCGCTCTCTTGATTGGCTCTGCCATCCTGCTGGTCGCTTACGCCGCCAGCTACGGTGAGGCCAAGCCGGTTTCCTACCTGGTGCGTGTGGCTCACGAAAACCTCGAAGGCAATGCCTGCGTGCTGCTGCAAGATGACGGGACATTTCACTACGAGAACGGCGACCGCTACTACACGAGAGTTTACGAAGGCCGAGTCCCGGCTTCCCAACTGAACGAGGTTAACGAACTTCTGCTAAAGCTCTCGGCAGTATCGCAAAAGCAGATCGAAGAGCCGCTGATCCATGGGCCTTATGATCTCGTCGACATCGGCTTCACTGAGGATGGCCGGTGGCGCGAGTTGCTATTCCGCACCGCCGAAAGTCAAGCCGCATACAAGAAGTCGTTGCAGCCGCTCCTGCAATGGATGGACCGGCTGCACAAACTTCCTCACCGTCAGTTTTCCGAGGATGCCGGCAAACAGAATTGTCTTCCGCGTCGGCGGTTGCGACTGATTCCGCGGGATGAATTTGTTGAACAGCCGCCGCTACCCGCACCAAAGCCCAGCTTTGGAAGCATGCAACCGACGTTGGCGCCGAGACCCTCCGCAATCCCGGCGAAGCTGACGCCGTTGCTGCAACTCGGCATGCTCACTCGCAATTCGTTGGGCGCCCGCCAGAGTTGCACATTGGTAGCGAGTGATGGGCAGTTCCGTTTCGAAGCCCGCGCCCAGAGCACCGGAAGCAAGAATGTCAAAACATCATTCGCGAAAGGCCGACTGGCGGATGAAGACTTACAAGCATTGCGTTCGCTACTGGACGCACCCGCTCTCGCAAAACTCCGCCATCACGAACCTCCGGGCGGAATTGCACTTAACATCATGGGCCAGGTGATTGAGCTTTACATCGCCAGGGGAACGGGGGTGCAGGAACTCATTCTCACCGACAGCACGCACCGAAATACATTCTTCTTCGCAGGTGACGGCGACGTGAACAAAGCTGAAGGGCTATTGAAATTCGTTCACCAGCATTTCGAGAGTAGGGCTGCGCCTGGGGCCAGTTCAGATCGAAATGGATGCACGGACCTGCAGTGAGCAAGATGGCTATACAATTCGCGCGACGAGATCGTAATCGTGGGTTTCGGTGATTTCGGCGCGGTAGAACTCGCCCGGGGTGGGCGTCAGTCCCTCTGGAACGTCTGCGACGTACAACTTGCCATCGATTTCCGGCGCATGCATTTCGCTCCGGCCCTCGAGAAGCAAATCGCTTTCCTCGGATGCACCTTCGAGCAGCACGTCGAATTGCTTGCCGCGCAAAGACTTCTTCTTGCGCTTGCTGATTCCCTGCTGAATTTGCATGAGGTGCTTGCGGCGCCGCTCGATTTCTTTCAGAGAAAGCTTGCCCTCAAGCTCGTGCGCGGTGGCGCCTTCCTGATCGGAATACGCGAAGGTTCCCATCCAGTCGAATTCGGCGGCGCGCACGAATTCGCAAAGCTCTGCGAATTCCTTGTCCGTTTCGCCCGGATAGCCGACTATAAAGGACGTTCGCAACGTGACATTGGGGATTGTGCGGCGCGCCTTCTCAATTGTCCGAAGGAAGATATCCGCGCTACCCCCACGCTTCATCCGCTTCAAGGTCGCCGCAGACGCATGCTGCAAAGGTACGTCGATGTACGAGCAAATCTTGCCATGCGCAGCAATGGTCTCGAGCAGCTTGGTCGTAATCTTGTTCGGATACGCGTACAGGAAGCGCACCCACCGCAAGTCTTCAATTGCGGCAAGCTTTTCCAGCAGTAGTGCAAGGCCATCTTTCAAACCGAAATCTTCGCCGTAACAGGTGGTGTCCTGTCCGATGAGCGTAATCTCTTTCACTCCCGACCGCGCCAATCGCTCCGCTTCGGCGATTACCGACTCAAAACGTCTCGACCGGAACTTGCCGCGCAACTGCGGAATGATGCAGAAACCACATGGATGATCACAGCCTTCGGCAATCTTGATGTACGCAGTAGAACGAGCGGTCGCCAGCACCCGCGGTGTGGTCTCGTCGTAAAGATAATTCGGGAGATCGGAGATCGCGCCGTCCCAGGAGTCGCGCGAGAAGCGTCCCGCAGCGGCACGTGCGTCACCTTCGGGCCGAGAAGTGAGAATTTTGAAAGGCGAGTCGCCCGATTGCGGCTGCGCCAGGCCGGCAGCACCCAGGATGTTCTCCAGTTCGCCCGTTCCAACCACCGCATCGACGTCAGGAATGTTCTTTTGAATCTCATCGCGGAAGCGCTCGACCAAACACCCCGCCACCACCAATTTCTTGGCCCGTCCCTCTTTCAGGCGCGCCATCTCCAGGATGGTGTTGACCGACTCCTGCTGCGCACTCTCGATGAACGAGCAGGTGTTTACTACAATGACATCGGCGTCTTCGGCGTGCGGAACCAGTTCCGCGCCGCCCTGGGCCAGCATGCCCATCATCACCTCGCTGTCGACGAGGTTCTTGGGGCAGCCGAGGCTCACGAATCCCACCTTTGGACGGGCAGAAATCGGCTGTTCCGGGGCGATCACAGGGAAAGATTTCGGGGACATGCGATCTTTCTATTTTAGCAGCCCTACATACCATCTCACCGCCCGATTGCTCCTGATTTGCGTCATCCCGAACGACGGCGCCGTTTACCCGCGGGCGGAAGGACCTCGCGTGTACTACGGGAGGGCCGTTACTTCCGTGACCTTCGCACCCCCGACCGCAAGTTCTACAGTTTACCCATGGCTAGCGGAACCGGAACCAAGAAGAAGTATCTCTGCATGCAATGTGAAATGACGGAAGAGAAGTGTGCCTGTGAGAAGTATTGCTGCACCTGCCAGAGCCAGATTGATGTCCGCCTGTGCGAAGACGGCCTGTACTACTGTCCGCCGTGCCGCGAGGCCTGTGACTACCGCACGTCAGATTAGTTTTCGTTCGGGGGTGTTCTTGAGATCGCTGTCGTTCGCGGCCGTCCTTGTGTGCTGCTCACTTCTCCAGCCGCACTGCTTAGCTCAAACCGAAACTGTTTACGTGGCGCAATGCGCTAGTTGCCATGGGAATGACGGTACTCCCACGGATAACGCCAAGAGCCTTGGCGCTGTGGACCTCAAATCAGCTTTTGTGCAGGACCTGACCAACGAAGAACTGTTCAACAGCATTGGGCGCGCTGACAACCACACAGCGTATGCCCACGCTTTCATACGACGCGGAATGACCAGCCAGCAGATTTATGAGTTGGTGAAGTACCTGCGGCAAATGCCCGCTGAATACAAACGGCGCGTACCTGGCAAGCATAAGTAGATCAGATCACCACAGTTTCGCGGTATTCTCCAAACACCTTCCGCATGGCATCTGAAATCTCGCCAACCGAGGCGTAGGCCTCGACCGCAGCCAGAATCTTCGGCATCAGGTTCTCGCCGGATCTAGAGGCCTGCTGAACACCGTCGAGCGCTTCTGACCAGCACTTCGCATTCCGTTTGGAACGCAGCGCCCGCAATCGTTCTACCTGCTTGCGTTCAAGTGTTTCGTCAATCCGCTGGATGGGAACTGGCGTTTCTTGTTCCTGCTCGAAACGGTTCACACCAACTACAGTCGCTTCTTTCTTGTCGACCGCTTGCTGATACTCATACGCGGCATTCTGGATTTCCTGCTGCACGAATCCGCGCTCGATTGCTTTCAGCATGCCTCCGAGAGCAGCGATCTTATCCAGGTATTGCTTGGCGCGGGTTTCGATCTGATCAGTCAGAGATTCAATGTAGTACGAGCCGGCCAGAGGGTCGATCGTCTGTGGCGCGCCAGATTCATACGCGATGATCTGCTGCGTGCGAAGCGCGGTCCGAGCCGCCTGCTCCGTGGGAAGCGACAACGCCTCGTCGAAGGAGTTGGTGTGCAGGGATTGCGTTCCGCCCAACACCGCCGCCATAGCCTGGATCGCCGTGCGCACGATGTTGTTCTCCGGTTGCTGTGCCGTAAGGGTCGAGCCTGCTGTCTGGGTATGAAACCTCAGCATCCACGAGCGGGGATTCTTCGCTTTGAAATCTTCTCTCATGATTCGCGCCCACATGCGGCGCGCGGCGCGAAATTTCGCCACTTCTTCCAGGAAATTGCTGTGTGCGTTGAAGAAGAACGACAGGCGCGGGGCAAAATGGTCGATATCGAGCCCAGCGTCAATTGCAGCTTGCACATAAGCACTGCCATTCGCCAGCGTGAACGCCACTTCCTGCACTGCTGTCGCACCTGCTTCGCGCATGTGATATCCCGAAATGGATATCGTGTTCCACTCCGGCACATTCTCGTTGGTCCAGGCGAACAGGTCGGTCACGATTCGCATCGCCGTGGGAATGGGATAAATGTAAGTCCCGCGCGCGATGTACTCCTTCAGAATGTCGTTCTGCACGGTCCCCGAGAGTTTGCGTATATCCGCTCCTTTTCTGCGAGCAACTGCGACATACAACGCCAGCAAAATCGACGCGGTCGCATTGATCGTCATTGAGGTGGAAATTTTCGTTAGGTCGATGCCGTCAAACAGCCGCTCCATGTCTTCGACGGAATCAATTGCGACCCCGACCTTCCCCACCTCGCCCATGGCCAGAGGATGGTCAGAATCCAATCCAATCTGAGTGGGCAGGTCAAACGCAACCGACAGACCGGTGGTCCCGTTGCTCAGTAGGTACTTGTAACGCTTATTGGACTCCTCGGCATCGCCCATACCCGCGTATTGGCGCATGGTCCACAGGCGGCCTCGGTACATGGTGGGCTGTACCCCCCGGGTAAACGGGTATTCTCCCGGATATCCGAGTTTCTGCTCTCCGTCCCACCCGCCCAGGTCGGAGGGCGTGTAGAGCTGGCGCACTGGAATATGAGATGAAGTTTCCGGATCGGCGGGCGCTGTATCCGGCTTGGGGCGATTTGCCATTGAGGTTTAGCGGCGGCCGCGTGCTTTGGCTCTCCAGAAGGAGCTCAGACCGAACCAACCAAACACCAGGGTAAACCCTGCCGCCAAAGCAAGATGGCTCGAGGTTCCCTTCCCAGTGTGAAAGGAATTGTACTCGCGATAGGTAGCAAATCCACCTGCCGCGGCAAATACCAGGAAACAAAAGCCGGTGATCTCCAGCCAGAGCTGGTGGGCGACTCCGGTAAAGTGCTTCAAGCTGGCTCGCGCGCCGCTCATCACTGCACCGAATATCCGGCTGCCTTTTACGTGCTCGCCGGCAATGCGGGCGGCTATGCCCAGTTTGCGCGCGTTGGAAACGTTTGCCATTCTTCTCGATTTTAGCAAGTTACCGCGCTAGAATAGTCCCTGAGGCGGGTTGCGCTGCACGCGCATCTAACGTCTTAGAGGATCTGGCCGGGGGGATTCGTGGATCAGCAATTGAAGCAACTGATGAAAGAGCTGGGTGAGGCTATTAACGAGTCTCTGGCAGACTCGGACCAGATTGCCGAAGTTGTGACCCGAATCAAAGAAGGCGGCTACGACATCTTCCTCGTGCTCGAAGCCACTATCGGCGTGAGCCGTCCCGGCGAAAAGAACCCGGATAAGACTTCCCTCGTCACTACTCTGACCAGCAACCCTGAACTTAAGGTGAGCGAGCAGGACCTCAAGTTCCTCAAGTCCTTGCGCATCAAGATCGAAGACGACGCCGCGTAAATCCTCCCAAACTTGCGTAGGGACAGCCGCCCTCAGCTGTCCAGCCGAGCAATGCTCCAGCCGCAATCCTCTGGGCAACAGCCCCTTCCCTTGGTAGAATCCAACCTCGGTCATGGCCGAACCGATGTCGGAATCCAAGCTCAGTGCCGAACAGCAAGTCGCAAGCCTGTGGAGCCTCGGCGGGCTTAGTATTAGGGAACTGGCGAAACGCGTATACCGAGGTCTTAACGAAGACTATCTTCTCGATCGCGCTTCATCCCTGGCTTACAACTTCATCCTCGCACTGTTCCCATT
>Ga0068856_100007283_pt1 | contig 10793 bp, 10 predicted proteins | sample KBSCornC62_FD_66595 | JGI IMG/M metagenome (GOLD analysis project Ga0068856, IMG submission 66595) | Corn rhizosphere microbial communities from Kellogg Biological Station, Michigan, USA - KBS Corn C6-2 | ecosystem: Host-associated > Plants > Roots > Rhizosphere > Soil ... | reverse complement strand
TATCTGTCGCAATCTATAGGGGTTGCTGAGGCACAAAATCAGGCACGGTTTGACTGGAATGAACACTGAATCTTTGGGACAATAGCCTTATGAAAATCACCGGCCTTCCCCGTCCTAACGAGCAGCGAAAGGTCGAGAAGCTGCTTGTGAAGCTTGCAAAGACTCAGCCGTACTGCACGAAACCGGCAAAGATCAGGACCGAAAGCATCGGATTCAGCAGTCGCAGCAAGAATTTCAATGCCGGCCTAGCCGCACAATCTACCTAGAGCCCATAACTGAAAATTGAGAAAAGAAATGGCTCCGAAGACCGGAGCCATTTTTGTGCTGGAAGTGTCGCTTGCCTTACAGAGGCGCCCGCCAAGCCCTCCCCCGAGTGGTGGACGGGCACTTCAGAAATCTCCGCTTCAGAAGCGCGGGGTTACTTGTCTCCCCGACTTGGGAAACGCTAGCGCCCATCATGACCGACAGTCAATTCGTTTTTGCTTGGGCGATGTAAAAAATTGGTAAAGACTATCTTTTCGGATAGCTGCTGGCGGGTAGTTCGGAGGGAAACAGGGTTTCAAGTACGGCCGGTGGTATTGCAAGAATTGTGGTGGGCAGTGCAGGACTCGAACCTGCGACCTCCTGCTTGTAAGGCAGGCGCTCTAACCAGCTGAGCTAACCGCCCGTTCGGCTAGGCCCCATCAAATTGAAATTGAGGGGCTGCGCGGGACGATGCATTCGAGTATACGCGACGGCCAAAAAATGGTTCAAACGGGAGCGAGTTGCTAGACTGGCTGCGTGCGACGGCTGATCGTCAACGCGGACGACTTCGGGTTTACCGCAGGCGTGAATCGCGCAATCGTGGAATCTCACTCGCGCGGGATCGTGACCTCCTCTACGTTGATGGCCAATGGGATAACGTTTGCCGACGCGGTGGAACTGTCGCACAGTGTTCCGCGACTGAGCGTCGGGTGCCACGTGGTATTGATCGATGGCGAACCTGTGCTGCCAGCAGGCGAACTTCCCTCTCTGACTCGCGGCGGCAGGTTTCGCGATGGGCTGAAAAATTTTGCTGCGCGGGCGCTTGCGGCGAGGATCGACGATGAGGAAGTTTTCGCCGAGGTAGCAGCGCAAATTCGCCGCATTCAATCGGCGGGGATTCGCATCGCGCATTTCGATACTCATAAGCACACTCACCTGTTTCCCCGAATTCTGCGGCCCGTGCTGCGCGCAGCGAAGGCGCGTGGCGTAGCGGCGGTGCGCAATCCGTTTGGGCCGAGGATGCCCATGCGGTCCAGCGCATTTCTACAGCGCCCGAATTTGTGGACGCGCTATGCACAGCTGCGGGTGCTCGGGGCATTTGCCCGAACGTTTCGCGCGGCGGTGGACCAGGAGGGCTTCGCAACCACCGATGGGACTCTCGGAATTGAAGTCACGGGCACCCTCGACGAGTCGCTGTTCCACGCGATTGCCGACAGCATTCCTGACGGGACGTGGGAGTTTGTCTGCCATCCCGGCTACAATGACGCCGACTTGCAGAAAGCGAACACGCGCTTGCGCGCGTCACGAGAGATGGAGTTGCGGGTGCTGACTCTGCCCGGCGCACGTGGAATCCTTGAAGAGCGCGGGATCCAACTCATCTCGTACAGCGATCTGGCGGCATCATGAGAGACTGTTAACCTTCTGACTAAGGGGTACATACGACTGATGCTTCCAAAGGTACTCTGGTAACGTTCCGATATAAGTGTAAGTAGTATGATCATTTCCACGATCACCATTTCGTGACGGGGGGAGATTTACGTCAATGGCTGCCCAAGGCTCAGCTCCGCGTGCGACTTTGGAGTTGAAGGTCAAAGTGTGGGGTATGGGCGCGAATGGACAACCGTTCTTTCAAAATGCCATGGCGCAAAATGTCAGCGCGACTGGCGCCTGCCTCTACGGGGTTGAGCCGGAACTGAAGGTGGGCGACGTGATCGGAGTGCAGTACGAAGGCAAGAAGGCGCGCTGCAAAGTGATCTGGGTAGTGGACGCAGGGGCCCTAAAAAAGATGCAGGTGGGAGTGCAATTAGTAGCCGAACAGGAATGTCCCTGGGCGCAGGTCCTGCCGACCGATCTGAAGCCTGACGAGCGCACGGCGCAGCGCCACGATAACCGGCGAAGATTCTACCGGCATAAGATTGCTTTTCCTGTCGAACTGCGCGATGAACGCGTTAACACGCCCTTGCGGGTAAACGCTACCGATATCAGCGGGAACGGCTGTTATGTTGAGACCGTGATGCCTCTGGCTCTGGCCACTGCGCTGCGCGTAGATTTCTGGATTGGCGAAGAGCGGGTCTCACCCAGTGCAATCGTTCGTACGCGCGATCCCGGAGTGGGCATGGGAATCGAGTTTACGGGCATGACCGAAGACCTGAAGCAGCGCTTTCAGGCGCATCTTGACACGCTTGACCCGTCCAGCGTGTTGGGTACGAATTCCAAAGATGGTTCCAAAGACGGCCAGTAAGCCTACGCCGCGGTGAACCGCAAATCCCTCGTGTAGAATCTGCAACCATCATCAGTTCCAGCCATCGAATCACAGGAAGAAGAAGGCGAACCCCTCGCGCATGAAGATCGGCATCACGTGTTATCCGACGTACGGCGGCAGCGGCGTGGTAGCGACGGAACTCGGTTTGGAACTGGCGCAGCGCGATCACGAGATCCATTTCATTTCTTATGCGCAGCCGATCCGATTGCGCGGTGCTGAACCCAACATCCACTATCACGAGGTGGAGGTCTCGCGCTATCCGCTTTTCGACTATCCGCCGTACGACCTGGCGTTGGCGACGCGCATGGCGGAGGTGGCGCAGCTCTACGATCTCGACCTGCTGCACGTGCATTACGCCATTCCCCATTCTGTGAGTGCGATGCTGGCGCGGCAAATGTTGGCCGAGGGCGCACGCAAAAAGCGTTTGCCGTTTGTGACCACCCTGCACGGAACCGACATCACGCTGGTTGGCTTGGACCGCTCGTACTTGCCCATCACCCGCTATTCCATCGAACAGAGTGATGGCGTGACCGCCATCTCAAACTATCTGCGCGACCGTACCCAGCGCGTGTTCGATGTGAAGAACAAGATCGAGGTCATCTACAACTCGGTGAACTGCGACGTGTACGCACCCAATCCGAAGATGGCGGAAATCATGCGGGCCGAGTATGCCCCGAACGGACAGCGGGTTCTGGTACACCTTTCAAATTTCCGGCCGGTAAAGCGTTTGACCGATGTGATTGAGATTTTCGACCGCGTGCACAAACAAATGCCCGCGCGGCTGCTACTCATCGGCGACGGGCCGGATCGCTCCGTAGCGGAATGGCTGGCTGTGCAAAAAGGCATTCACGACGACGTCCTTTTCCTGGGCAAGCAGGACCAGATTTATGACAAGCTGACGATTGCTGACATCATGCTGCTGCCGAGCGAATTAGAGTCGTTCGGGTTGGCGGCGCTCGAGGCGATGGCGTGCGAGGTGGTTCCCATTGCCACACGCGCCGGAGGCCTGCCAGAGGTCGTGGATAGCGGAAGAACGGGATATCTCGCCGAAGTCGGCGACGTGGAAACCATGTCGCGCTACGCGATCGAGCTGTTGCGGGATGAAAAGCGGCTCACTGAAATGCGTAAGGCAGCCCGCGCCGCCGCCATGGAACGCTTCTGCTCCACAAAGATTGTGAAGCAATATGAGGACTTCTACCGGCGCGTGCTGGAGCGCTCGGCGTAGAATCCTTCGGGCACAGCGCTGTCCGATTCCAGCAGCGGCAGCCGAATACGAATCAGAGTTCCCTTCCCTTCGTGGCTGTCGATGGTCATGCGCGCAGTATCTCCGTAGAGCACGTGCAGGCGTTCGGAGATATTGGCCATGCCGATGCCCATGCCGGTCCAGCTGCTGCTACCTTCCAGCTGCGATCCGCCCATCCCGACGCCATCGTCTTCTACTTCGATGACTAGACGGGTGTCCGTAACGCGGCTGCGCAGGTAGATGCTGCCGCCCTCCACCTTGGGCGAGAGCCCGTGCTTGATGGAGTTTTCCACGAGCGGCTGCAGCAGCATGCTGGGAACCATCACGTCGAGCGACCTGGGATCAAGTTCCTTCACCACCCGCAGTTTGTCGCGACCAAATCGGACGACCTCGATATCGAGATAGTTATCGATAAATTCGAATTCCTCGCGCAGAGGAGCAAACGCCTCGGTGCTGTTCAACAGGCGACGCAGAATGGTTGCCAGTTTAAAGATGACATCGCGGGCCATGTCTGGATCGAAGCGCACCAGCGAGGAAATCGAATTCAAGGTGTTGAACAGGAAATGGGGATTGATCTGGTTCTGCAGCGCCTCCATGCGGGCATGCAAGAGAAGCCGCTCTTGCTCTTCCAGCTTGATCTGGATGCGGACGCTGTTGAAGACCTTGATCTCAATGCCAACCGCGGCTACGGTAGCGGCGTAGATGGCCGCCCAGACCCAGAAGCTGTTGGGACTCTCAATACTGAAAATGGAATGGGGCAAGTACCGCGCTAGTTCGGTCTCTACAAAACGCAAGGCAACGACCGTGGTAAAGAACATCACCTGCCAATCGAACAATCGCGGGCGCGGTAAATTCCGCCGGATCAGGCGAAAGATGCTCTGATCGATGAAGGGCGAGAAGGACCAGATGTCATCTTTGTCGGCGGCCATCGTGCGGAGTTGTCCGGCGAGAAAGCCGCACAGCACCAGGAAAGGAATAGCCGCCCATTCGCCGTGGAGCAGCGCGGGCAGGCCCATCAATGCTCCGCCCAGAGATCCCGCCCAGCGGCCGGCCATGACTCCCAGAATCAGAGCAGTTTCGAAACTGATATCGCTGGCGGCAAAACTGGTTTGCGAAATGCGGATCCAGACTCCGGCCATGATGGGCAGAGCGAACCACAGCACCAGATAGACTTTCTGCCTGAAGCTACGCTCTTCCCGGAAGAGCAGTTTCTTGAATTCCTTTGAGCGCACCAGGCTACTGGAAATGGCGGCGGCCACGCCCAACTTGACCAGCAGATTGATAAAAATGAGGCGTGGTTCCATGAGTCTGGGATCGCTGCCGGTTGCAACTTCGTCGCGAAAAACTGCGATCAAGGAGACTTTAGCACGAAGGCGGGGATCAGTATCCTTTGTGCTTGTCGACCACGTATAGAAGCGGTTCCCCGCCGCGGTAACGGCGCAGGTTCTCGGAAAAGAGCTGGTAGTGGCGCTGCCAAAGCTTCTCGGTCAATCCTGCGGTGTGAGGAGTGATGAGCAGGTTGTCGACAGCCCAAAGCGGAGAATCCGCCGGCAGCGGCTCGCGGTCGAACACATCCAGCGCGGCGCCCGCTATACGATGATTACGCAACGCGTCAACCAGAGCCGGCACGTCCACCTGCGGACCACGACCTACGTTGATCAGGCAGGCCGGCGCTTTCATCTGGGCGAGACTGGCAGCATTGATGATGCCCTGGGTGGCGGGAGTCAGCGACGCGGCCAGTATCACGTAATCCGCTTGTTTCAGCATTTCATGCAGGCCGGTGATGGGAAAGATCTGTTCAACTCCCTCCGGAGTTTCCTTGCGCAGGTGTTCGCGGACGGCGAGAACTCGCATACCCAGTGACGATGCCATTTGCGCGACTCGACTTCCGATGCTTCCGATGCCGATGAGGCCGATAGTCGCGCCCGCAACTTCTTGCGGGCGCGGCCCCTCGTTCCAGATCGCTTCCTGCCCCCACACGCGTTTCTGCTGCAGCAAGACGGATTGAGGAATCTTCTTCGCCAAAGCGAAGATCAGAGCGATGACGTGCTCGGCGACCACCGGCCCATGCACTTCGCGGGAGTTTGTGACTACGACCGGGCTGTTGATGAGTTCGGGAAACAGCAACTGGTGGACTGCTGCTGTGGGAGCATGAATCCAATGGAGGTTGCGAGCGACGGAGAACTGCTCCGGCCGCAGGGAGATTGTGAACACGACCTCGGCTTCGCGCAGTTCCGGCTCAATTCCTTCATAGCTGTTGTGATGGGAAACTTCGATGTCGTGGAATTCTTCGCGGAGACGTTCTGCGAACCAGGGTGGAAGCCGCCAGAGATCGAAGCGGTGGTGGACCACCATGAGCACTTTCATCGTTCGTAGCAGGTGCAGGGATCCTTCGCTTCGCTCAGGATGACAATCGTAAGTTTCACCCGAAGGCTAATTCCTTGGCGCGTTGTGCGGCTTTTACTACGGCCTTGATCAGCGTGACGCGGAGTTTGCCTTCTTCCAGTTCCATGATGGCATCGATGGTGCACCCGGCGGGAGTAGTCACCGCGTCTTTCAGTAACGCCGGGTGATCCCCGGTCTCAAGCACTACGCGTGACGCGCCCAGCGCGGTTTGAGCGGCAAGCAGAGTCGCGGTGTCGCGCGGCAGTCCCACTTTCACTCCGGCCTCGGCTAGCGATTCCAGGATGATGTAGATATAGGCGGGGCCGCTGGCAGAAAGTGCAGTGACGGCGTCCATGTGCTTTTCGTCAAGGACTACCGTGCGTCCGACGACGTCAAAGATGTGCGTAGTCGCGGCAACGTGATCGGCAGTGGCGTACTTGCCTTTGCAGATCGCGGTCATTCCTGCGCCCAGCAAACAGGGTGTGTTGGGCATGGCGCGTACCACTGGAACATTGGCCGAAAGATTCTTCTCGATCATCGCCGTGGGCACGGAGGCAGCCACTGAGATGATCAGTTGCTTAGGACCGATATCGCCGCTGATCTCGCGCACCACTTCTTCCACAACCTGCGGCTTCACTCCAATGACGATGATGTCGGCGCCTTTCGCAGCTTCGGCATTGTCGGTGCCCACTCTCACCTTCAGCTTGGTGGCCAGAGCTTTAGCACGTTCCGGATGGGCCACGGTGGCAAATGTAGACTTCGGCGACAGCAGCCCGTTTTTGAGCAGCGCCTGCAAAATGATGCCGCCCATCTTGCCAGCTCCCAAAAATGCGACTTTCTTGCCCCTTAGCTTATTGAACATTCGGGTTCCTTAGAAAACCTTTCACGACTACCGTACTGCTGCCGGGCGGTGCTTCTCCATGAAGTTCCATGCGGTCGATACAACGTTTTCCAGATCGCGCTCCGCCTTCCAGTGCAGCAACGCCTGCGCCTTCGCGGGGTTGGCCACCAGTGCGGGTGGATCACCGGCACGTCGGGGAACAACCTTCCGAGGCACTTTTTTGCCTGTAGCCTTCTCGACTGCAGAGATGACTTGCTGCACCGAAGCGCCCACACCAGTGCCGACATTCACGGCCATGCTCTCCTTGCCGGCAGCCAAATGATCCAGTGCGCGCACGTGAGCGCTGGCCAAGTCGTTAACATGGATGTAATCGCGAACGCAGGTGCCGTCGGGCGTGGGGTAATCGGATCCGAAGACATGCAACTCGGGCCCCATGCCGGCCGCGGCACGTAATGCGAGCGGGATCAGATGAGTCTCGGGATCGTGCAGTTCGCCGATTTCCCCGCTGTCATCCGCGCCGGCGGCGTTGAAATACCGCAAGCTCGCAAACCGAAATTCGTAGGCACGGTCGTAGGCCTCGAGCGCCTGTTCAAAGAAAAGCTTGGAGACACCGTAAGGATTCACGGGCTGGCGGGGAGTGTTCTCTTCGATGGGAACCTTGGCGGGCTCGCCATAAACAGCGCAGGTGGACGAGAAAATGATCTTTTTGACGCCGGCGTCCAAGGCAGCATTCAACAGCGAGAGACCGCCTTCCACATTGTTGTGGAAATACTTTCGGGGATTCGTGACGGACTCGCCGACATAGGCGCGAGCGGCGAAATGCATGATGGCGTCGGTACGAGGCAGCACTTTGGCAAGGGCACTGGCATCGAGCACATCACCCTTCACCAGCTCGAAACCGGAGGCGAGCGAATCATAGCCCGTGCTGAGATTGTCGAAGATGATGACATCGTGGCCGGCGCGCCGGAGAGCCCGGGCGGTATGACTGCCGATGTATCCGGCACCACCGATTACGAGAATGGTCACGGTACTTCCTTTCCGAAGTTGTGCGCTGAAGAGTCCGCCACAAACAGGTGAGTCAATCATTTTACACAGATCGTGGTTCAGACGGGCGCCGCGGCGGTTGCCTGGCACTCGCGACACGGAGCACGTCGACTGAAGGGCCGTCAACATCCCCACCCTGTCGCACAAGACGCGACAAGGGTGGGGCACCCCTTCGTGTAGGATCAGTTTCCATGATCGGTTTATGTGGAGGCTTTGTATGGCTGAAGAGTTGGCGGACAAGAGCTGTGCGCCTTGCCGGGGTGGCGTTCCGGCGCTGAAGGGTGAGGAACTGAGAAAGCTCCACAACAGCATTCCGGAATGGCATGTTGTGGACGAACATCATCTGCAGCGGGAGTTCCGCTTTCCGGATTTCAAGCAAGCGCTGGATTTCGTGAATCGGGTTGGCGCTATCGCGGAAGCGGAAGGCCATCACCCCGACATTCTGCTGGGCTGGGGAAAAGCCGGCATCACCGTGTGGACGCACAAGGTCGATGGATTGACAGAAAGCGATTTTATTCTGGCGGCAAAAATTGACCGGCTGAAGGTGTAGCCAACTTCCCGGGAGCTCTGGCCAGGCGCAGCGCCAGCATGAGGATTGCTGCCGGCACGAGCATCAGAAAGCCTGTACCGGTTGCAACCGCTCGGGCTGAGATTCCAGCATCCAGGAAGCGTCCACAAACGTAAGCGGTGACCGCGAAACTCAAGCTGCCCAGGCCGAGATCCGCCGAGAAAACGCGGCCGCGAAAACGGTCTTCTGCGTGGAGTTGGAGTAACGTGGTCGAGAAGACCCACACCGTCGAACCTCCGGCATGCGCGAGCATGGCGCACGCGGCAGCCATCCAGATGTTTCTGCTGAACCCGAGCGCCACGTACCCCACAGCGACAGTAAGGTAGCCGATCACAATGCCCAGACCCAGGCGGCGATCGCTTTGTCCTGCCCAGCGGGCTGCAATGAGAGGCCCGACCATCGCGCCAAGGCCTCTACCGCCCAAAAGGACGCTCATACCCAGCATGGCGCCGCCCGCGGCATCCATGCCTCGGCCGTGGAAGGCGAATTCTCCGGCGCCCATCACCGCGAAGATCACCCAACTCGGGCCAACCATGAGTTCTCCGGCCTTGGCAAATACCGCTGGTAAGAGAGTGCGATGACGGCCGATGTAGCGGATACCCTCGAGAATCGGAGAAAAATCCACTAGATCGCGGGCGCGCAAACGTGCAGAAGCTTCGGCGTGCGGCTCGGCAAAGCGCATTCCGGTGATGAGCACGGCAGAGGTCAAGAATGAGAGAGCGTTCAGGATAAACACCACGTCCCTGCCAAGGAATGCGGCTACGACTCCACCCACGGAAGCGCCTATAAGAAGGTTCACAGACCACGTGGCCGAGGACAGCGTATTCGCAACCAATACGTCCGTACTCTTAGCAATATTGGGGATAACGGAGCTGCGAGCGGGCTCGAAAAAGGCCGCCATGGTCGTCTCCGCCAGAAGGAGCGGGTAAACGAGCCACACAGTCGAAGCGGACCGCACAAAGAGCATCGCGAGAACCACAACGAATCGCACCAGGTCGGCGGCAATCATGACGTGCTTGCGCTTAAGCCGATCGTTTATTACGCCCGCGGTCGGACCGACCAACGTCTGAGGCAAGACTTGGAGCACCAAAGCAAGGGCCACGGAACTCGCGTGGCCAGTCAACTGCAGCAGCAAGGTATAAATCGAAAGAGTGTAGAACCAGTCTCCAATCTCGCTGACGATCTGGGCCAGCCAGAGACGGCGGAAATTGCGATTGCCACCGACCAGCCGCATGTAGGACGCGACTGAGATTGAAGTGCCGCCACGCTCTGGCTGCGGGTCCATAGGGAAAGCTAGGCTAATATCCTTGCGGCACGGCTGCAAATGCCTGCTCTAGAGCGTTCGGGCGTTTTTGCTGCTGATTCAGTTCCCGATACCTTTAGGAGACTCTCGCATAGACGATCAGGGCAGAGAGCTGGGCTAGGACTTCAACTTTTGCCTCAGATCGTCGGCGATCTGCTTACCGTGGAACCGGCCATTTTCGATAAAGATTTCATTGGTGCGTGATCCAGCCACGATGACGCCGGCGACGTAGATTCCCTTGACATTACTCTCGAGCGACACAGGATCACAGACGGGACGGCACTGCTGCTCTGACAACTCAATCCCCATGCTGCGCAGAAAATCATAATCAGGGTGATAGCCGATCAGGGCCAGCACGAAGTCATTCTTCAGCCGCAGCGGCCCGGACGCTGTATTGAGCACGACGTGGTCGATGCCGATCTCCTGCACGGTGCTGTTAAAGTAAGCTTCGATTTCTCCCGCCTTGATGCGGTTCTCCAAATCAGGTCTTATCCAATATTTCACATGATGATGGAGCTGTGACTCCCGATGGACGAGTGTGACGCGGGCTCCATGGCGCCATAAATCCAGGGCGGCGATCGCGGCCGAGTTCTTGCCTCCGATGACCAGGACGTCATTGTCGTAATACGGGTGAGGCTCGCCGTAATAATGAGACACTTTTGGCAAATCCTCACCAGGGATATTGAGCTGATTTGCCAGATCGTAATAGCCGGTGGAGACGATCACTTTTTTTGCGCCGTAATCGTGCGGACGGCCGGCGCGGTCGCTGGCGCTTATCACGAACATCCCGTCTTCGCCCATCACGGTCTTGACCCACTCATACTGGCGCACGTCCAGTTGGTAGTGCTCGGAAACCTTGCGATAGTACTCCAGCGCTTCCTCACGCGTGGGCTTCTGCTGGGC
>Ga0068856_100007282_pt1 | contig 10793 bp, 10 predicted proteins | sample KBSCornC62_FD_66595 | JGI IMG/M metagenome (GOLD analysis project Ga0068856, IMG submission 66595) | Corn rhizosphere microbial communities from Kellogg Biological Station, Michigan, USA - KBS Corn C6-2 | ecosystem: Host-associated > Plants > Roots > Rhizosphere > Soil ... | reverse complement strand
CCACAGAACTGGGGCGACTAGACCTGCTGCCGGGCTTCTCCCAGCGAAACGGTTACATCAAGCTTCCGCTTGCCGCGGTAAAGCGTGATCTTCACGGTGTCGCCGGCACGGTGATTATTCATAATCTGCGAGAGGTCCTGCTCGTCATCGATTCTCTGATCATCGATCGCCACGATCAGGTCGCCTCCCAGCGCGATCGGTGTGTTCCCCAGATAAGCGCGCTCACTGCCGCCATGTAAGCCAGCCTGATCGGCCGCGCTGCCTGGAGTCACCTGGATGACGAGCAATCCGTGATCGGCGGGAAGACTGAGTTCATCGGCCAGTTCAGGCGTGATAGCAATCGTGCGCACTCCCAGCGCGGGACGCCGCACTCGGCCGAGCGTCATCAAATCATTCAAAACTGCTTTTGCAGTATTGATGGGAATGGCAAAGCCGATACCGGCATTCTGGCCGACGCTGGACAGAATCATCGTATTAATGCCGATCACCTCTCCATGCCAGTTCATCAGCGGTCCCCCGGAATTCCCGGGATTGATTGCGGCATCGGTCTGAATGGCTTCGTCGATGGTGGCTCCATTCGGTTCCCGCACGGGTCGAATGGAACTCACGATTCCGCGGGTCATGGTTCCGGCCAAACCGAACGGGTTGCCAATGGCATAGACCTTCTGTCCCACCTGCAAATTTCGCGAGTCGCCCAGAACCGAGGGTACGAGATCTGGCGCTTTGATCTGAATCACGGCTAAATCGTGCGGCGGATCCGTACCAATGACTGTAGCTCTGTACTTCTTCCGATTGTGCAGCGTGACTTCAACCTGACGGGCATCGGCAATCACGTGGTAGTTGGTCAGGATGTGTCCGTCTTTGTCGATGACAAAGCCAGACCCTTGACCTTCCTGGGGCATGAGTCCATAGAAAAAATCAAAGGTCACGGCGCGGGAGGTAACGTTCACTACAGAAGGAATATTTTTCTTGTAAACGGAAACATTGTTCTGCTCCTCTCCATCGAGGGAGTCATTAGGAGCGGCCTCGGTGATCTCCATTTGCGCAGGGTGGGAGAACCAATTTGTGGAACGAAATTCTTCCTTGGAATTGGAACGCCAGGTGGTGAAGTAAAAGAATGCACCGGCAAGGGCCATCGCCAAAATTAAAGGCCGGATCAGTTTCATTTTTCGACCATCCGATTTGGACTACGAATGTAAGTACGGTAAAGGGGAGAAGAAAGGTCCCAAAACAATTCTAAACAATGCTGCCGACTTGAGCACGATAGGCAAGGTGGACGCTGGGCTCATGCAGCCGTATTCTAGCCCTCGGCAAACGATGCCTTGTCACGGCGAGGCGGGTCAATTGCATCTGCCTGGTTGCGGAGCTTTTCCCACACATGCTCCACCTGCTGACGGGTGTTCTCGATGCTGCCGGAGTTGTCGATCACGTAATCAGCGGCTTTGATCTTTTCGACATCGGGCAGTTGGGCAGCCATGCGGCGTTGGACTTCTTGTCTGGCGCTCTCGAGATCAATCTTCTGCCGCGCGGCCAAGCGGGAGACGCGCTGCTCCGGCGTGCAGGTTACGACGACGAGGCGATCGAATCTGTTGGCCATACCTGCTTCCAGAATGAGAGCGGCTTCCACCATGGCAACGGCGTGCCGGTCCTGGATTCCTACGGCGCACATCCATTGTTCCTGGCTGCGAATCACCGCGGGGTGGACGATCTGATTGAGTTCATCGACTCGGGACCCGCGCTGGCCTTCATCCGGCGCCGCGAAAGCGATCTCCGCCAATTTAGGGCGGTTGACGGATCCGTCCGCATTCAGGATTTCACGGCCAAAACGGCGCACCACCTCGTCGTAAACAGGTTGCCCGGGCTGCATGAGCTCGTGGGCAAGCCGGTCTGCCTGTACCAGGTGCGCGCCCAGGGCAACGAACATCTCGCCCACGACGGATTTTCCGGACGCCATGCCACCCGTGAGCCCAACCTTCAGCATGATGCCCTCAAGCTCCCTCGGAGCCGCTCCTGCGGCCGATGAACGCTATGCACGCGAAAGTTCCGGGATGCGATTCCCCCTGCGCATTTTCGCCGCCTTGATGGTGTTGAACATCAGCATGGCGATGGTAAGCGGCCCGACTCCGCCCGGCACGGGGGTGATGGCGCCAGCAATATCGGCTACGTCGGGGTGGACATCGCCGATGAGAGTTGATCCCTTCTTTCGAAAGGACTCTTCCCTCTTCGCATTGCCCGCGAAGAAGCGTTGGAACTCGGCTTGCTCCGTAACCGTGTTCATTCCGACGTCGATAACGGTAGCGCCTGCCTTTACGAATTCTCGAGTGATCATCCCAGCGCGGCCGATGGCCGCTACCAGGATGTCGGCACGGCGGCATACTCCCGGCAGATCATGCGTTTTCGAGTGGCAGACCGTAACCGTCGCATTGGCATTGATCAGCAACATGGCTGCAGGCTTGCCTACGATATCGCTCCGTCCGACCACGACCGCTTCCGTTCCTGCGATCGGAATGTTGCTTCGCTTCAGGATCTCGAGGACGCCTGCCGGCGTACACGGAACCAGCCCAGGACGCTGCGTAGACAAGAATCCCACATTCATGGGGTGAAACCCATCAACGTCCTTCGCCGGATCGACCGCCAGGAGAACTTTCTTGGAATGCACCTGCACGGGTAGCGGCAGTTGCACAAGGATGCCGTCGATTTCATCTCTACGATTCAAATCCTCAATGATAGCGAGCAATTCCGCGGTGGTCACCGAATCCGCAGGCGTCAGCTTCTCGCTGTAGATGCCGACTTCCTCGCAGGCTTTGACCTTGCCGCGAACATAGATTTCCGACGCCGGGTTGTGCCCCACAAGGACTACCGCCAGGCCGGGACGCAGCCCGGCAGCCATCATGGTTTTCACTTCCGCAGCAGCCTCGCTACGGATTTGCTGGGCGATCTTCGTTCCATCAAGAATGAGGGCAGGCATGATCTGAGGTCAGGCGCCCGTTCTTCGGGGCCCCGCTATAAAAATCTTACACCGCGCCGGTGATTTCCGATTTGTGCCTGTGTGCGTTGCGTCACAGCTTCTGTCGTACAATGCACGCATGATTCCGACAGATTTATTGGAAATTCTGGTGTGTCCGGCGTGTAAACAGGCGCTGGAGTACCGGCAGAACCCGGAGAGCTTGAAATGTACTCAGTGCCACCGGGTCTATGCTGTGAAGGACGACATCCCAATCATGCTCGTAGACGAGGCTCACATCGAACCTTAACGAGCAAGGGTCGCGGCTGATCCCCTCACACCTGGGTTTCCGGGAAAGGACGGTTCAGCCGTGGCGGCTCAATATCTTTATTGCCCGCAGTGTCGCAAAAAACATCCCTCGCACCAGAAGCTCTTCGACATCCTGTACGAATTCTCCAAAACCTGCCCTGAGAATTGCCCTGCCTGCGGCGGCGAGCGCCAGCTTCGCTTAACTCTGGATTTCCAACTTGGAAGTGGGGACGGAGAATTCACCGTCCTTTCCGCTCTGCTTCCGCATCGACTGGAGTCCTGGCTGGGAGAAGACGAAGAGGAAGTGACATTTTATCCGTTCCTGATCGTGCTCCAAAACAATGAAGGCAAGCAGTTCTGCTGGATGCCTTACTGGCACGTGACCGGAAAAGAAGCCCGCTACGGCCAGCACGCGGTTTGCCTCGAAAGTGGGCAATTCGACAGTTTGAGGGCGCAGTTCAAGGAAAAGACGTTGCAGCCGGTGTAGTGCCTTTAAGAGGTTATGGTGAGCGCGGGTCTTTGGAGATGGGGCCAGCACCTTGCGCTGATTGGCATAAGTGGTTCCAATCACATATAGAAAACGACACATTGTGTCATTTTCCTGATTACTTTGAGGTACCAAGGGTATCTCTGTACCTCCCTGTTTGCTGAATGGCGCCTTCGCAACTTTCGATAAAGATAGGGGTTAAATCAAATAACGAGGTTCCAGGGACGGACTTGAAACTTTAGGGTAAATAAGGCAGTTCAATTGCATGCAACTTCAACAACTGCCGATGAGTCTAATGCGTAAAGGTCGGAATCGGAGGTGATGACGGCCATGATGAATGACAAAGACAGGTTCACGATAACCGAGCTAGCCGCGCTGAGAAACGATCTGCTGCAGGGTGGCATGATCGACTCTTACGAGGCTGCCGAGTTGCTTCAAGTTTTTCTGATGGGCCGGGGCTATGGGGTTTCTCCGAAAGCAGCTTTGGATGCTGCGGGCCGAGTCGAAATGGCCGGTTGCGCGCTTCCGGTGTTGCAGCAGGAATTGGAGAACCTGGCGATGGTGATGTAATCGGGGGCGGTGACCTCGAAATACGATCAGGTTTCGCAATCTCGGGAAAACAAGAAATTCTGGGTTCGCCGATCGAAACAGAATCGAACGAATCAAGTTCCACAGAAAAGAGCCGGGCCAACCAGCCCGGCTTTGTGGTTTTCTGGACTTTTGCGATGCAGCTCAAACCAGGTTCTTCGGATCGGAACGCTTAAGGATTCTCCGTCGCCGCAGATGTTCTTGTAAGTTACTCGTATCGAAGACTTTCCACGGGGTCCAACTGCGAGGCACGTGTAGCTGGAACGGTGCCGAAGATGATCCCCACGATGGATGAGACGAAGATCGCGATGATCGCCGAGAGGCCGGAAATCGGAATCCGATAGTCCGTCAGGAAGCGGAGAGAATAAGGAATCGCGAGACCTGCAACGATGCCCACCACCCCTCCCGATAACGAAATCAGTATGGCCTCAGCCAGGAACTGAAATCGGATTTCACGGTTCGTCGCGCCGATCGCTTTGCGGATACCGATTTCACGGATGCGCGAGGTCACGGTCGCCAGCATGATATTCATGATTCCGATCCCGCTCACCAGCAAGGTGACAAACGCAACCAGCATGAGGACCAGGGTCAGCGCGTCCGCGATCTTGGCGGCCACTTCAAGCAGGTGACTGAGATTCTCCACGCTGTAGACGGATTCGGTGCGATGCCGCGACTGCAGTACCCGCTTGATCGCGCTGGTTGCATGAATTACATCCTGCGGGCTCGCAACTGAAAAGTAGATCTGGCGAACTTCCGAAGTCGGAGTAAAAAACCGGCTGACGGAATATGGGATCAGCATCGTGTCTTCCCCAATGTCCGACTGTCCGAACGTGTCCACACTCTCGCGGAACACCCCGACGATGGTGAACGGCAGGCCGCCGCTGAGTTTGATCATTCGGCCCACGGAACTCTGCGATGTTCCATAAAGTTTTTGCGCCAGCTTTTCCGTGATCAATCCCACTTTGTTGCGGCCTGAAGAATCCTCAGCGTCAAAGAACCGCCCGGCCAGCAGCACCAGATTTCGCACACGAATGTAATCAGGATCCACACCCAGAATCAGGATGTCGCGCTGCTTTCCCTCTCCCAGACTGATCCTGTCGCCCAAAGCCACGGTCGGAGACGCCGCCACCACGCTGGGAACCTGCTCGCGGATGGCGCGAACGTCATCCAGTGTCATGGGATCGGGAGTAGAGTCGATACGCTGGCCGCCACCCTGATAATCGGCATAGATCATGTTCGTGCCGATCGATTGCAACTGTCGCAGGATGTATTGCTTTCCGGTAAGACCAATGGTCGCGACCAGGATTACAGAGGCGGTCCCCACGGCCATGGCCAAAGCAGTTAGTGTGAATTGAAGCTTATTGCTGCAGAAAGCGTCATAAGCGAAATTGAGGATTTCGCTGAGCCCAATTGTGAGCCGCCGAGAAGCGGTAAGCGTTGCAGTCGGCATCTGAGTAGTTAGATGGTAAACCGCGTCACAAGAAGCCGCAATGCGAGCAATGTTGTAACCTGAACACTTTCAGGAACTAAACGCGCCTTCCCGAATCGCGGCGCGGTTGAACTGTCGAGGTCCTCGATCTCGCGGGCCAACACGCAGGGTGGGCGCACGTCTAATCGAGTGATCAAATCTCATTTCGGCACATACAAGACGGGACTTCTTCTACTGCTCTCGACGGTAGCGGCTTTGCTCATTCACGGATACCATCCCTACGCGGAAGATGCCGAAATTTATCTTCCTGCCCTGGAACGAATTCTTAACCCGGCGCTGTTCCCCATGGGCCGGAAGTTCTTTCAGTCGCACGCCAGCATGACACTGTTTCCAAACCTGGTGGCGTTTTCTTTGCGCGTGACGCATCTGCCCTTCGAGACAGGCTTGCTGGTGTGGCACTTCACTTCGATTTTGTTGTTGCTGACCGCCTGCTGGGAACTGAGCGGCGTTCTGTTTGGGAACGCCAGAGCGAGGGCGGCATCGGTGTGCCTGATTGGCGGGCTGCTGACCATTCCAGTGGCCGGGACCGCGCTCTACATCATGGATCAGTACTTGAACCCTCGCAGTCTTGCGGCATTTGCGGCGGTGTTCGCGATGACGAGGGTATTGGAAAAGAAGTACGGCCGAGCATTGGCGTGGATCGCATTTGCAGCTTGTGTCCACCCTCTAATGTGGGTCTTTCCTTTCTCGTTCGGCGCGCTCTGGATTACGCTCGAACAGATCGAGTCTCGCGCTGTTATCACCGCGGGTGGGGGCGGGCGCATGGCAAGCGCGAGATTGATCATCCTCCTCAGCGCTCCGCTGGTGGTTCATGCCGCGCCCGCGTACCACAAAGCAGCGCGGCTCCACTCGTACTTCTACATTCAAGATTGGAAATGGTACGAGTGGCTGGGAATCGTTGCTCCTCTGGCCCTGCTGTGGTGGTTTGGAAGCATTGCTCAGGCGCAACAAAGGAAATTATTGGCGCGTGCCTGCCGCGTGCTGACTCTTTACGGAGCGATTTACGTCTTATTAGCGCTCGCCGTAGATCTTCCCGAGCGCTTTGAGAGCCTGGCGCGCATCCAGCCTCTTCGCAGCTTGCATCTTCTCTACATATTTCTCTTCGTGTGCATCGGCGGATACGCGGGTGAATACATCCTGAAGCATCAGGCGTGGCGTTGGCTGGCATTGTTTGGAGCATTGTCGATTGGGATGTTTGTGTCGCAACGGGCTCTTTTCCCGGCGAGCGCCCATGTCGAGTGGCCGGGGCGCGCAGCCAGGAATCCATGGATGGAAGCGTTTATCTGGATCCGAGAGAACACGCCTTCGAACGCCGTTTTTGCACTCGATCCTGGATATATGAATTTGCCGGGCGAAGATACGATCGGATTTCGCTGCACGGCGCAGCGCAGCCGTCTGGCCGATTTCAACAAAGATGGCGGTGTGGTAAGTATGTTCCCCCCCGTAGGCGACGAGTGGTGGGAACAGGTACAAGCTCAGAGTCCGTGGAAGCAGTTTCAGGCTCCAGATTTTGCCCGGTTGCGGGACAAATACGGGGTCAGTTGGATCGTTATGCAGCAGCCGGGCGTGGTTGGGCTTGATTGCCCCTATCAAAACACTGCAGTGCGGGTTTGCCGCTTGGGCCAGAAAATCGGCATGGGCGATTGAGTTGGAGGTGCGCCTCTGACGCTTGAGGCGTACTGATCGCCGCCATCCTCCTTAAATTTTCCGCCCGTGACCGCTCAAGCGAGGCAGGTGAGTTAGCCCCATTCTTGCAACGCGAATCGCAGCCTCTAGCGAGCACGTCGGGACCATATGTGATTCTGCTGCGGAGATTGAGGGATGAATCCCCTGCCATAGCTGAGCACTTTCGAGTATGCGCGAGCGCTCACAGCGGAAGGATTGCAGGTTGTGAACTGTCCCGGAGCTTGTAGCGCTGCACTTTTCCGGTCGCTGTTTTGGGGAGCTCAGGAAGGAAGTCTACCCAGTGCGGGCGCTTGAACATGGGCAGACGGCTGACCACGAACTCCTGCAGCTCGCGCGCCAATTGCCGAGTTCCACTCGGTCCGTCGCGTAGCACTACACATGCCGCGGGCTTGAAGAGTTCGTCCTGATCCTGTCGAAAAATGACTGCGACCTCCAGGACTGCGGGGTGCTCGCTCAGCACGCGCTCAATTTCGATAGGGCTCACCCAAACTCCACTGACTTTGAGCATGTCGTCAGAGCGTCCCGCGTACCAGAAATAGCCGTCTTTGTCCTGAAGATACTTGTCGCCGGTTCGGAGCCAGGGCCCAGCAATTGTGTTCTTCGTCTTCTCGTGTTCGTTCCAATAACAGGCACAGGCGGAATCCGCTTTTACGATCAGGTTGCCGATCTCTCCCTGAGCGACGGCTTGATCGTTATCGTCCACGATTTTCGCCTCGAAGCCCGGAAGAACCTTGCCACTGGAACCTGGCCGAACTTCGCCGGGAGCGTTCGAGATCAGCATATGCAAAGCCTCGGTTGAACCCAAGGCATCGAGGATCTCGACGCCAAAACGTTCTTTGAAACGGTGATACACAGAAGCGGGCAATGCCTCGCCGGCCGAGATCGCGTGCCGGATAGAAGAGAGATCTAATTCGGCGTCAGTCGCAGGATGAGCAAGCAGTTTTACGTAATTAGAGGGGACGGAGAAGAACAAAGTGGGCCGATGCCGCTGAATTACCTCGAAAATTCTTTGCGGGCGCGGAGGCCCGGAAAGCAGGATGCTCGTAGCGCCAACTGCCAGCGGAAAGTAAAGCCCATTGCCGAGTCCGTATGCGAAAAACAATTTGGCAACGCTGAAGAAACGATCACGCTCGGAAATCTTCAGGATAGCTTTTGCATAGCGTTCCGCACTGACCACCATGTCATGCTGCAGATGGACACACGCCTTCGGCACCCCGGTGCTGCCCGAGGAATAAAGCCAGAAAGCCGCGTCGTCTTTGCAGGTTGGAGCGGGTTGAAGCACGTGGGAACCACCCTGGACGAAATCGGAAAAATTAATGTCTCCGGCGGAGGTGGGATCGCCGACGACTACGATGCGTTCCAGATACTGCAACTCCGTTCGCGGGACTTCTTGAATCAGACTCAGCAGGGATTTGCTGACGATCACGACCCGCGCCCGTGAATTGTTGAGCAGGTATTTATAGTCGCTGGGCTTCAGCAGGGTGTTGACTGGAACCGGGACGGCCCCGATCTTGATCGCGCCAAAGAAGCTGGCGGCAAACTCCGGCGTGTCAAGCAACAGGAGCAACACGCGTTCTTCTATCCGCACTCCAAGATTCTTAAGGCCGTTGCCGACCTGATTCACCATCGCATACAGTTGCCCGAAGGTGGTTCGAAGTTCGCCGCATTCAATGGCCACTTTGTCGCTGCGGCCTTGACCTATGTGCCGATCGATGAAATATTCCGCTGCATTGAAAGATTCGGGCAGCGATAACGGGGTAGGAGAACTCATCACAATTCTGATAACCAGCGGACGAGATTCGCAGAAGTATACCGTTTGTGGGGAAGTTCCGCTTCATCTTGGACACGGATTCTTCGCACAACTGTCTCTATCTCCGAGCGCATCGAAGTGCAGAAAATGAAATGCTCGACAACGCTCTGCCGTCCCATGGCTCTGCTGATCGCGACGATTTTATTTGCGACGCATACTTCGGCCTATTCGGTGCTTACGCATGAAGAATTGATCGATCTGGCGTGGAACGACTCCATCCGGCCGCTCTTGCTGGCGAAATTTCCCGGCGCAACCGATCACGAATTAGTCGTAGCACACTCGTACGCCTACGGTGGCTGTGCGATACAGGACATGGGCTACTACCCGTTCGGTAAGGTTTTCTTCAGTAATCTCACACATTACGTGCGGAGTGGAGATTTTGTTGCCCGCCTGATCCGGGATGCCCGGACTCTGGATGAATATGCATTCGCAATCGGTGCGCTCTCGCACTACCTCGGCGACTCCATCGGGCATTCGGAAGCGATGAATCCGGCGACGGCAGTGGAGTTTCCCAAGCTTAAAGCCAAATACGGCGAGAGTGTCACTTACGGCGAGAGTCCCCACTCGCATATCCGCACAGAATTTGCTTTTGATGTTGGAGAACTCGCTGACCGCACTTTCGCACCAGCGGCGTACCTGGAACGTGTGGGATTCAGAGTGCCAAGAAACTTCCTGCGCAATACTTTCATTGCTACATATGGAATCGACATCAGTGAAGTCTTGGGCAGAGCGAGACCGGACCTGAAGAGCTATCGCACGTCGGTGCGAAGCTTTATTCCTGCGTTCGCGGAAGCGGAAGTGGTTTTGCACAAGAAGAAGTTTCCACCGCATCCAGACACTGAAGCGTACCGTATTTTCATGCAGCGGGTCGCCCACACAAACTATGAACGTCGATGGAAGCACACCTACAGAGGACCAGGGATAAAGGCCCACCTGTTAGCCATTCTGGTCTTCATCATCCCGAAGATCGGCGCTGCAGCTGATTTGGCCATCAAAATTCCCAGCACAGAAACCGAAGACTGGTATTTGCGAAGCGTCAATCACACGGTGGATGAATTTCGCAAAATCCTGCACGAACTGCTGGTCGATCCGGATCCTGCCCTGAAGTTCGCGAATCTCGACCTTGACACGGGAGACAGGGTCAGACTTGGCGACTATGCGCTCGCCGACAACACATACAAGAAGTTGCTGGAGCGAGTCACGTCAAAGCCTGGCCGCGGGATACCGCAAGAACTGAAACACCATCTGCTGGAGTACTACGAGGGCTCCGCGAATTCAGGCGATACGAGCGATGCCGAGGCCATCCGGTTGGAGAAGTTGAAGGGGATGCCAGCGGGGCGCGTACGCTGATGAAGTACCAGCCTGTTCGAAGCCTGGTGCCGGGAGGGGGAGTCGAACCCCCAAGGTACCAAGTACCGGCGGATTTTGAGTCCGCTGCGTCTGCCAGTTCCGCCATCCCGGCACTTCGTGGAAGTGCTTG
>Ga0068856_100007278_pt1 | contig 10794 bp, 9 predicted proteins | sample KBSCornC62_FD_66595 | JGI IMG/M metagenome (GOLD analysis project Ga0068856, IMG submission 66595) | Corn rhizosphere microbial communities from Kellogg Biological Station, Michigan, USA - KBS Corn C6-2 | ecosystem: Host-associated > Plants > Roots > Rhizosphere > Soil ... | reverse complement strand
CGACACCAAGCCGGTCGCGCCGGCTGAAAGCCACTGAAAAAAGCCGGACTACCGATGGCGGCCGCTCACGCGTGAGGGCGACATTCCCGCACGCGGGAGGCGCTTTTGACCAGCGCAGCGGATCATCCAGTTCTGCTTCTTGCTCGACTTACTGAGCGCGCAACGCGCTCAGTCGATCGCGCCGGCCGCGAAATGCAATTCCGCCGGCACGGTCAGTGCGGTCTCGACACACAGACGCACGCTCTCGATCATCGTCGCCAATTCCATCGGTACGGCGCCGGCGTACTGCGCCGCCTGCGCCGGTATGCACGGCACGTGCACGAAGCCGCCGCGCAGTTGCGGCGTGCGCGTCGCGATGCGGTGCGCCAGCGCGAAGAACACCTGATTGCACACGAACGTGCCGGCGCTGTGCGACAGCGTGGCGGCGATGCCGGCCGCCTGCAGCCGCGCCAGCATCGCTTTCAGCGGCAGGCTGGCGAAATATGCCGCGGGCGCGCCGGCATGCACCGGCACGTCGACCGGTTGCGCACCGGCATTGTCCGGAATGCGCGCGTCGATCCAATTCAGCGCGACGCGCTCCAGTCCCAATCCGCCGCGCGACGCGGCCAGGCCGAGCGCGAGCACCAGGGTCGGCTCGTGGCGATCGATCAAGGCCTCCAGCGCCGCCGGCGCGCGTGCGAATTCGGTCGGCAGCACGGCGCCGAGCACGCGATGGCCGGCGATTTCGCCGCCGTGCAGCGCACGCGCGATCTCGCGCGACGGATTGATTCCGTCGCCGTCGAACGGCTCGAACCCGGTCACGAGTACGCGCGGCGCGTTCATCGGAACACGCACACGTCGAGCAGCACGAAATTGACCGCGAACAGCACCGCGGCGGTCGGCCACTGTGCGCGGATCACGGCGTACGGATTTTTCAGCTCCAGCAGCGCGACCGGCACCACGTTGTAATTTGCCGCCATCGGCGTCAACAGCGTGCCGCAGTAGCCGGCGAGCATGCCGAGTGCGCCGAGCGCGGCAGGATTCGCGTGGTGCTGCAGCACGAGCAAGGGCAGGCCGACGCCCGCGGTCATCACCGGGAACGCGGCGAACGCGTTGCCCATCACGAGCGTGAACAGGACCATGCCGAGCGCGTACGCGGCCAGGCAGGCGAAGCGCGAGTCGGTCGGAATCACGGCGCCGACGGCCTGCGCGACCGCGTCGCCGACACCGGTGGCGGCGAACACGGTGCCGAGCATCGCCAGCAGCAGCGGCAGCAGCGCGGCCCAGGACAGCGTATCGAGCAGGCGTGCGCCATGTTCGATCGCCGCCGTCGGCCGAGCGCGCGTCACGCGCAGCGCCGCCAGCGCCGCGACCACGCAGGCGACGCACAGCGCTGCGAGCGTGGGCTGTTTCGCATCCAGCAGCGCCGTGCCGTTCACGACCAGGAACGGCGCGGCCAGGATCAGCGCGAGCGTACCGAACGGGATCAGCAGCGCCGGCACGAACAGCACGTCGCCGCGCGTGGCCGTGGACGTTTCCAGCGGCGGCGGGCGGCGCAGGCGTCCGGAGCCGGCCAGCACCGCGAGCAGCAGGACGCCCGCGCCGACGAGTTGCGCCGGCAGCGCATCGCCGGCCGCGAGTGCGGCCTGAACCGCATCGCCGCCGATCACGCAGGCGCCGAGCACCGCCCAGAACGCGGCGAACGCGTAGCGCCGCGCCGCCAGATCGCGCAACGCGCAGGCGATCAGCAGCGCGCCGGTCAGCCAGAACACGTGCTCAAGGCGCAGCATCGGAGCGCTCCGCTGCCTGCGCGCCGCGGCGCAGTTTGCGTTGGTACAGCGCGATGCGCAGCGCGTGGATCGCGAACGCCGCGAGTGCGGTCGGCAGCGCCCACAGCGCGATCGTGCGCGGATCGAGCGCGATGCCGCGTTCGGCGAAAAACGCCTGGATCAGCAGCACCGCGCCGAACGCGAGGAACACGTCCTCGCCGAAAAAACGGCCGATGTTGTCGGTTGCGGCGGCGAGCGCCTTGATGTCTTCGCGCTGCTGTGCGTCCAGTTGCGGGTCGATTTCCCCCGCCGCCGCTTCCGCCATCGGTGCGAGCAGCGGACGCACCGTCTGCGCGTGGCCGGCCAGATCGAGCAGGCCGAGCATCGACAGCAGCTGGCGCAACATCAGGTAGGCGATCAACAGGCGCGCGAACGTGAGCTGGCGGAAACGGCGTACCAGCGCTTGCGCGCGTTCGCGCAAGCCGGCCTGTTCGAGCAGGCCGATCGTCGGCAGGGTCAGCACGAACAGCAGCAGCGTGCGGTTCGCGACGAAGGATTTGCCGAGCAGCGCGAGCAGGTCCGGGACGTTCAGCCCCGCCGCGATGCCGCTGACCAGCGCCGCGACCACCACCGTCGCCGCCGGATTGGCGCGCAGGGCGAACCCGAGGACGACCGCGGCGACGCCGAGCAGGGGCCAGTAGTTCATGCTGTGCTGCGACTTGGAACGCTGTGAAAGGTGGGCCAGTATTGCACGAAGCACAACGCGCAAGAGATGCCTATGTCGGCGAAGACGATCGTTGGGATGTGCCTCGGTGCGGTGTTACTGGCCGGCTGCATGACCCCCGATCCCCAGATAAGAAAGGCACCGCCGCGCGCGTATGCGATCGTCGGCGTTTCGGTCGTCTATCCGGGGCGAGACACCGACATCGTGCTGCACGACGCCACCGTGGTGATCAAGGACGAATGGATCCAGGCGGTCGGACCGAGTGCTACCACTCCCGTTCCGTCGGAGGGTGGAAAAGTCATCGACGGCCACGGCAAATGGCTGATCCCCGGCCTGATCGACGGCCACGTACATTTCTTCCAATCCGGCAATCCCTACACGCGGCCGGACGCGGCGGATTTCAACGCGGTGGTGCCGTACGCGCAGGAAGTCGCGCGCAACCAAGCGCGGCTGCCGGCGACGTTCAAGGTGTGGTTGGCGAGCGGCGTGACCAGCGTGATCGACGTCGGCGGTCCGTTCTGGAATTTCAGCGTGCGCGACGCCGCGGCGAAAAGCGACGCGGCGCCGCGCGTCGAGACCACCGGGCCGCTGATCTCGATGGTCGACCGCAGAGCGCTGGATCTCGGCGATCCGCCGATCGTGAAGACGACGACGCCGGACGAGGCGCGCGCGCTGGTTGCGCGCGAGCTGCCGTACAAGCCCGACTACATCAAGGTCTGGTTCATCCACCAGAAGGGCGACGATCTCACCGCGCAAAGCGCGATCGTGCGCGCCACGGCCGAGGCCACGCACGCAGCCGGCCTGCGTCTTGCGGTGCACGCGACGGAACTCGAGGTGGCGAAGGAAGCGCTGCGTGACGGCGCCGATTACCTCGTGCATTCGGTGTTCGAAGAACCAATCGACGACGAATTCATTTCGCTGATGCGCCAGCACAAGGCGCTGCTGTGCCCGACGCTGTTCGTCACAAACGGCTATCGCATCGTGCTGTCCGGCCAATGGCAGGCGACACCGGAGGAACAGCGGCTGGCCGATCCGCAAATTCTCGCGCACATGAACGACGTGGCGACTCTGCCAACCGACAAGCTGCCGCCGCGCATTGCGAAACTGGTCGCGGACAAGAAACCGATCGCGCCGCCGACCGTGTCGATGCAGAACCTGAAAAAACTCTCAGACGCCGGCATTCCGATCGTGATGGGCACGGACGCGGGCAACATCGGCACGCTGCACGGTCCGTCCGTGTTTCGCGAGATGCGCCTGATGCAGGACGCCGGCCTGACGCCGCTGCAGGTGCTGCGCAGCGCGACGGTCGGCGGCGCGATGGCGATGGGTCGCAGCGATCTGGGCGAGATCGCGCCGGGCAAGCGCGCCGACCTCGTGCTGCTCGACGCCGACCCGCTCGCCGACGTCGGAAACCTGAGCCGCGCGAGCACAGTGATCAAAGGCGGGGTGGTGTACGACCCGGCGGCGTTGATCTCCAGCCTGCACTAGCTCTTGCTCGTCATCCCGGCGCAAGCCGGGATGACGGTGTCTCTTTTCGTCCCGCCGTTTGCCGCTACGGCGTTTCCGCCAGTGCCGCCTTCAACGCATCGAGTTCCAGCGGCTTGACCAGATGCGCGTCGAAGCCCGCGGCGGCGGAGCGCGCGCGATCCGACGCCTGGCCGTAGCCCGAAACGGCGATCAGGCGCACGTGCGGCATGGCGGCGCGCAGGCGCTGCGCGACGTCGTAGCCGCTGATGTCGGGCAGGCCGATGTCCAGCAGCACGAGCTGCGGCGCGAATGCCGGGGCTTCAGCCAGCGCCCCTTCGCCGGAATTGACGGTCAGCGTGCGATGTCCTTCGATCTCGAGCAGCAGCGCGAGCGAATGTGCGGCGTCGTCGTTGTCGTCCACGATCAGTACGCGCCGGGCCGATGCGGGCGCGGCGATCGGGGCGGGCGGCGCGGCCGGCGGATCCGTGGCCAGCGGCAGGTGCAGCGTGAAGGTCGAGCCCTGGCCGGTGCCGGCGCTGTGCGCGGCGATGCGACCGCCGTGCATGTCGATCAGGCGCTTGCACACGCACAGCCCGATGCCGAGCCCGCCCTGCGCGCGATCCAGGCCGCGCGCGCCCTGGGCGAACAGCTCGAACACGTGCGCCAGAAAATCCGGCGCGATGCCGATGCCGTCGTCCGTCACCGCCAGTGCGACCTCGCCGCCGTCGCGCCAGGCACGCAGTGTGATGTGGCCGCGGGGCTCGGTGTATTTCGCCGCGTTGCTGAGCAGGTTCCCGATGCACTGCGCGATGCGGATGCGGTCGGCGGCGATCGGCAGCGGCTCGGACGGCAGGTCGATCGTGAGCCGGTGCGCGCGTGCGGCGAGCAACGGCTGCGCCGTTTCCAGCGCGAGTTCCACGCAGGCCTGCAGCGACAGTGTCTCGGTGCGAAGCGCGATGCGGTCCTGCGTCACACGCGCGACGTCGAGCAGGTCGTCGAGCAGGCGCGCCAGTTGCCCGGCCTGGCGCTGCACGATGCCGACCAGATTGCGCGCGGTGCCGTCGCCGATCAGCTGCGCCAGCACCTCGGCGGCGCTCGCGATCGGGGCGACCGGGTTGCGCAGTTCGTGTGCAAGCATGGCGAGGAATTCGTCCTTGCGCCGGTCCGCTTGTTCCAGCGCCTGCTGCAACTCGCGCTGGGCCGTGATGTCGGTATTCGTGCCGAGCCAGCGCAGCACCCTGCCGTCGGCATCGCGGATCGGCACGGCGCGCGCCAGGAACCAGCGGTAGCTGCCGTCCTTCGCGCGCAGCGGGAAGGTGTCCTCCCAGGTTTCGCCGCGCGCGAACGCGTTCCGCTGGTTTTCGACGACGCGCGGCAGGTGCGCCGGATCGTGCACCGCGTGCCAGCCGTCGCCGCGCATCTGCTCGAACGTGCTGCCGGTGTATTCGTACCAGCGCTTGTTGAACCAGGTGCGCGAGCCTTGCGCGTCGCACGTCCAGGCGAACTGGTCGATGTTGTTCGCCAGCTCGCTCAGGCGCTCCTCGCTCAGGCGGCGCTGTTCCTGTGCGCGCATGCGCGCCGACACGTCGAGCGCGGTACCGGCCATGCGCAGCGGGCGGCCGCCTTTGAAATACACGCGCCCACTGCATTCGACCCAGCGCACGTGTCCGTCGCGCTGATTGCGTACGCGGAACGACGCGTGGTACGTGCCGTCGCCGTTCGGCTGCAGCGCGCCGTCGATCGCGGCGAGGACCGCCGGCAGGTCCTCGCCCAGGATGCCCTGCGCGAACGTGTCGAAGGTCACCGCCGTACCCGGCTCGACGCCCCACATCTCGTACACGCGCGGATCCCAGTGGATCGAGTTCCCCGGGATGTCCCAGTCGAACGTGCCGAGTCCGGTCGCGTTCTGCGCGAGCAGCAGGCGCTCGCGGTTCTGCTCCAGTTCGCTCAGCGCGCGCTTGTGCGCCGACACGTCGATCGCCACCGCCACACCCTGCAGCGGCTGGCGCCGCGCGTCGAATACGAACGTGGCGAACATGTTGACCCACACGATCGACCCGTCGCGGCGCAGCAGGCGCTTTTCCAGCGTGTAGTCCGCCAGCTCGCCGGCCAGCACGCGCTGCGCCAGGCTCGTTTCCGGCTGCACGTCGTCGGGATGCGTGATGTCGCGCCAGTTCCTGCCGCGCAATTCGTCGAGCGTGTAGCCGAGCAGGTGGCAGAACGCCTTGTTGGCGTATTCGAGATTGCTGTCCGGCGTGCTTTGCGCGATTCCCACCGGCGCGTTGTCGAGCATCGCGTGCTGGCGCGCTTCGCTCGCGCGCAGCGCCGCCTCGGTGCGCTTGCGCGCGCTGATGTCCACCGCGGAGCTGACCACCGCGTCGCGGCCGAACGGGAAGATCGTGACGAAGAAATCGCGTTCGCGCAGGCTCGCTTCGTAGTGCAGAGTACTGCGCGATTGGAGTACTTCGGCGCACGTCGCGATCAGGCGCGGGGCGCGCTCCGGCAGCAGCTCGCTCAGGCGCCGGCCGATCACGTTGTCGCGCGCCAGATCGAGTATGGCGCAGGCATTCGGGTTGGCGTCGCGGTAGACCCAGTCGGCGATCGCGCCGCGTGCATCGCGCTCGGCTTCGAGCAGCACCATCAATTCGGTCGGATGCTCGAACGTGGCGCGCAGCAGCGCTTCGCGCTCGGCCAGCGCATGCGCGCGTTCCTGCTCGGCCTGGGCGCGCTTTTGCGCCAGTTCCTTGTTCAGCGCCTTGAGTTCGCTGCGGCGCTGATGCAGCTCGACCAGCACTGCGACCTTGCTGCGCAGCACCTCGGGCACGACCGGCACGGTCACGTAGTCGATGGCGCCGACGGCGTAGCCGCGCAGCGAGTCTAGTTCGCCGGCGTGCTCGGCGGTGACGAAAATGATCGGTGTCGGCTCGATGCCGGGCTCGTCGCGGATACGTCGCGCGACTTCGAAGCCGTCCATCAGCGGCATGTTGATGTCGAGCAGGATCGCCGCGAATTCCTGATGCGTCAGCCGCTGCAGCGCTTCGGCGCCGGAGGTGCAGCGCACGCACTGCACGCCGAGGCCCGCGAGGATCGCTTCGTAAGTGAGCAGTCGCGCGACCTGGTCGTCGACCATCAGGATGCTGGCACGTGCAGGAAGCAGCGGCGCAGGCGCGCCCAACACGGCATTCGACCGCTTGGTGCTCAACTCATCCATGCTTGCATCCCAGCACCCATGCCTAACGTTCCTAGCAGGCGCGCAGTCCAGCGCGGTACGCCGCAAGCGCGCGAGTTTGCGCCGCACTGACAGCGCTGGCAAGGCGCGGCATACGAGCGAGTTCGCATCGTCGCGGGCTGCCGGTCCTCTGCATTGCAAATCGCGCGGATCGCCATCGTTACGCCGTGCGCCTTGCACGGCCCCAACACGAGGACCCCATTCCGGACGTGGCCTCAGGCCCTGGTATGCCCTTCGCATGAGCACGTCAGCACCCGTCGAGGAGCGCGCATGCTGGGGTTGACCTTCACTGTGGATTCGAACGCCGCGCCCGCGCGCAGCGGCGGCGCGCTCGACGGCGCCTTGCACGAAGCGCGCGCCGACGACGCCCGCATCCGAATCGCGGCGCCGGGGCCGGATTCGCACGGACACCTTCGCTGTACCGTGCATTTTTCCGAGCTCGGACTGCTCGATGGTTTCGTGGTGCGCCTCACCGCGGCGCTCGTGCGTTGCGACATCGGCTTGGTCGGGATCGAGCCCGCCGTGCCGCTGGAACGCGCGGCGTGACTGCCGCGGCGCCCGGTAGAGTCCGCCAGCCAACGCATTCCGCGGTTCAGCTAGCGCCGCTCCCGGTGCGATGCCGCCCAGCTGATGGCATATGCCTTGCTCCGCAGGGAATGCAGGGAATGCAGGGAAATGGATTTGTGTACAAGTTATCGAAGGAACGGTGATGCTGGGTCGGGTTTACACATTCGAACGCGAGAGCGGTGCAGATGCCGAATACGGTCTGGAAACGGTCGCGGCTTCGGCAGTGAACGCCATCACGGCGGCCATCAACGACCAGCCCGGCATCCGCTACGAGGAACTCACCGACGGCGACAATGCGCGTCCGGTCATCGTGGTGCTGTTCGCCGGCCCGAAACAGATGGACTATTTCGACGAGCTGCTCGAGGCTGCGCTGCGCCTGAGCGCGGTGCGCGCCCGCGTCGTGCACGACACCGGGCCGCATGGCAACGTGAACGGCGAGTTGATCGACCAGCCGCCGCCGCAATTGCCCGAGATCGACCTGTCGCGGCTGCGCCGCATCGTGCCCACGCGCGCTGCCTGAGTCAGCGCCGCCTGTTCTTCCGGTCCCCCTCGAGGTCCGCCCGCGCAGGGCGGCTCAGCCGGCGCGGGTGCGCTAGGACGCGTCGTCGCCGCTTTGCAGGCGCCGCTGCAAGTCCGCAACCAGACGTTCGAGTTCCTCGACGCGCGCTTCCAGATCGGCGCGCGGTTCGCCGCGCTCCCGTTCGGGTGCGACATCGCGGCGGGCGGCTAGCAGCTCCGGCGACACCGGGCCGCCGAGCAGGTGCATCCAGCGCTCCTCGCGCTGGCCGGCGCCGCGGCCCAGGTTCAGCACCAGCGGCGGCGCGCGTTGCGCGAGGCGTTCGAGCGTGTCGCCGAGTGCCGCCATGTCGGGGAAGTCGGCAAGCCGTTCGCTGCGCGTGAGCAATTCCGATTGTGTTTGCGGACCGCGCAGCAACAGCAGCGCGATCACGGCGCGGGCGCGTGCGGCCAGTCCGAGTGCGGCGTCGACGCGGTGTTCGTAGCGCAGCGCGCGCGCCGAGCGAACTTCGCGCGCCAGGCCTTTTTGTTCCAGCGTGCGCAGCGTGTGGCCGATCTCGCCGAGTTCGGCATGCATGATCGGCTCGCGGCTGCTTTTCTGGTTGCAGGCGAGCTGGATCGCGTTGAGCGTCAGCGGGTAGACGTCCGGGGTGGTCGCGGCTTTTTCCAGCAGCGAACCGAGCACGCGCGCTTCGAGCGGCGAGAGGGTGATTTCTGCGCCGGCAGCGTCGCCGGCGGATGCGGCGGATTCCGTTTCCGTCATGGTCGCCGGAAAGGTCGTAGAGATAGTGCTGAATCGATGGCACGACGGGCCCGGTACGAACCGGGCCCGTCGTGCAGGCGGATCAAAGCGCCGCTTCTTTCAGCTTCTTGAGCGCGCGCGCCTTGACGCGGACGCTCGCCGGCTTGGCGTCGAACCAGCGTTCCTGACCCGTGAACGGATCCTTGCCGAAACGCTTCTTCTTCGCCGGCACGGCCTGCGAGGTGATCTTCACCAGGCCCGGCAGCACGAACAGGCCCGCGCCCTTCTTGTGCAGAGCGCCGAGCATGGTGCCCTCGAGCGCGGCCAACACGGCCTTCACGGCTTTGGTCTCGACGCCGGTCTGCGTCGCGATGTGGCGCACCAGCTCGCCTTTCGACAGCTGTTCCTTCACCGGCTTGATCGTCGCCGTGTCGGACGCCTTCGGAGATGCCTTGCCAGATTTTTTCTGTGCCATTGGATTTCGAAGCTCATGTTGTAAAGGGAGTCGCCGCGCCGGGCGTTTGGCGTGGCGGCGGTCCGTATCTTATCCAGCCGAACTGTGCAGCGGTAGGCCTGAAATGCGGAAAAAACGCGATTTTTGCGCTTTTCGGCGCATTTTTTTTCCGCAGAGTGCACATCGCCATGGACAGCGGCCCGTTCCCGACCCGAAACTTGCGCCTTGCTCAAGGGGGAAATCGGGTGAGAAACGTCTTGCGTTTTCTGGTCTGCGCGCTGTGTTTGTGCGCTGTCGCGGCGCACGCCGGCGGCTGCGAGCCGAAAGACCGGCCGATCGAATTGAAAGGCGACGACGGCCTGCTCGCGCTTGAAATCGACTCGACCAACTACATCCGCGCGGTGCACATCGAGCGCCGCGGCTCGATCTTCGGTACGACCGCTATCGGCATCGGCGGCGGCACCGTCGTCTGCCTGCTGAAACTCGCCGCAGGCGACTACCGCTGGGACCGCGTCGACGTCGGCGCGAGCTTCGCCACCGGCATGCAGGACGCCTACGTGCACGTGTCCGACGAGCCGCGCTTTCATTTCCACGTCGACCGGGGCGCGATCAACTACGGCGGCGATTTCGCGTTCACGCAGGCCGGTTTCATGGCGAGCCGGATGGACGTGGTGAACCGCTCCGCGCGCATGCTGGTGGCGCTCGACACGCAATTCCCCGGCCTGCGCGCGAAATATCCGGTGCGCTACCAGGGCGCGACGCCGGACCCGTGGCTCGACTTCGCCAGCGCCGAACTCGGCGACACCTCGGCGCAAAAAGCCTACGAGGCGGGCTATGCCACCCAGACCACCGAAGCGCCGAAAGACACGGCGCCGGAACTGCGCGCGCTGGTCGACGAACTGTTCGCGCGGCCACAGGTCACGCGCGTGCGGCTCAACGCGGCGGGGGACCTGATCGCGATGGTCGAGTTCCGCAAGGGCAGCAACCGGCTCAGCATCTACGACCCGCAGGCGCACGTCGCGGCCGACCTGTACGCCGGCAAGGCGGCCGTCGGCAGTATCCGTTTCGCCGACGACCGCACCTTGCTGTATGAAATCGGCGTGCGCGGCGCCGCGCCGAATGTCGCGCACATCGCGCGCCACCCGGACAAGGAGCCGACGTTCGTCACCTACACGGTTCCCGACACCGGCTGGTTCATCGACGCCGCGGCGGGGCCGAACGGTCCGCACGCGACGTTCGTGCGCGCCGAAGCCAAGGGTTTGCACCTGTACCGCGTGGCACTCGACGGCGCGCGCATCGATCGCGCCCAATTCGCGCCCGCGCTGCGCCTGGACAAGGACCTCGACC
>Ga0068856_100007277_pt1 | contig 10794 bp, 7 predicted proteins | sample KBSCornC62_FD_66595 | JGI IMG/M metagenome (GOLD analysis project Ga0068856, IMG submission 66595) | Corn rhizosphere microbial communities from Kellogg Biological Station, Michigan, USA - KBS Corn C6-2 | ecosystem: Host-associated > Plants > Roots > Rhizosphere > Soil ... | reverse complement strand
TTCCCCCCGGAAGAGCGTCCGTTAGAATATGCACTACCGCAACGCGCTGGAAAAACTTGTTTTGCCTTCCCCCCGGAAGAGCGTCCGTTAGAATTCGTTGGGTGGTGTTGTAGCTGCCGTGGCGGTTTTGCCTTCCCCCCGGAAGAGCGTCCGTTAGAATGACGGTTTATTATGTGTTGGCGGTACCCAAGTTTTGCCTTCCCCCCGGAAGAGCGTCCGTTAGAATCACGGAGGGGAGCAACTGATTTTCTTTTGAGTTTTGCCTTCCCCCCGGAAGAGCGTCCGTTAGAATCACTGTTTGCGCCGAAGTATGTGACGAGCCGTTTTGCCTTCCCCCCGGAAGAGCGTCCGTTAGAATGCAATCCAGATCCGGGAGGCGTTGAAAGATGTTTTGCCTTCCCCCCGGAAGAGCGTCCGTTAGAATAAAAGTCCTGGTGAATGTGAGGGTGAAGGAGTTTTGCCTTCCCCCCGGAAGAGCGTCCGTTAGAATGGCGACAGGCATGAACTCTTTGGACTTCATGTTTTGCCTTCCCCCCGGAAGAGCGTCCGTTAGAATTGACGCGGCGGTGGGGAAGATGGAGGACATGTTTTGCCTTCCCCCCGGAAGAGCGTCCGTTAGAATTGGTCGCTCTGGCTGAGTATCAGTCCAAATGTTTTGCCTTCCCCCCGGAAGAGCGTCCGTTAGAATGGATTTGTGGATGTTTGGATTAACGGTTAAGTTTTGCCTTCCCCCCGGAAGAGCGTCCGTTAGAATGATGGCGCGCGGCTTGCAGACGCAGGCCTTGTTTTGCCTTCCCCCCGGAAGAGCGTCCGTTAGAATGAGGCCAAGAAAGCAATGCTGTCGCTGATTGTTTTGCCTTCCCCCCGGAAGAGCGTCCGTTAGAATCGCCGTAAGTAAGTTCGGTCTGAACATCGAGTTTTGCCTTCCCCCCGGAAGAGCGTCCGTTAGAATCGTTCTCCAGCCGGCTTGCTCGAAGCCGATGTTTTGCCTTCCCCCCGGAAGAGCGTCCGTTAGAATCTAGCTGCACAGTGTTGATTACCAATAGCAGTTTTGCCTTCCCCCCGGAAGAGCGTCCGTTAGAATATTAGCGACCGGAAGCCAAACGGTTCGCATGTTTTGCCTTCCCCCCGGAAGAGCGTCCGTTAGAATGAAGACACCTAAAAACGCCAACCACATCGTGTTTTGCCTTCCCCCCGGAAGAGCGTCCGTTAGAATGTTCATGCCTGGTGGTGTTTCCACGCTGGTGTTTTGCCTTCCCCCCGGAAGAGCGTCCGTTAGAATTAACGGTTCGGGAAACGTTGGGGTAATTGTGTTTTGCCTTCCCCCCGGAAGAGCGTCCGTTAGAATCATTTATGGAAACGGGACACGGGACGACGTGTTTTGCCTTCCCCCCGGAAGAGCGTCCGTTAGAATTTTGGTTACGATATCGACAACACGCCGCTGGTTTTGCCTTCCCCCCGGAAGAGCGTCCGTTAGAATGAGCTGCAGGCGTTGCAGGAAGATCTCGGAGTTTTGCCTTCCCCCCGGAAGAGCGTCCGTTAGAATGCAAACGGCAATAACGACAATGACAACAACAGTTTTGCCTTCCCCCCGGAAGAGCGTCCGTTAGAATGAATCGGCGTTAGCGGTTGATTGGCTTCCGTTTTGCCTTCCCCCCGGAAGAGCGTCCGTTAGAATAGAGCGCAAATCCGATTAAACCGACTGGTAGTTTTGCCTTCCCCCCGGAAGAGCGTCCGTTAGAATAGGCTTGTCAGAAGCCGTTGTTTTTGGCTATTTTAGCCTCAGTTGAGGCTCTTCCGGGGGGAAGGCTTAACTGAATTTAGAGCGTTCGGACCACTGCTTTGTCACGTCCGGGCGCTCTTGTTTTTATTCCCAGAATTCTACTTGATCAGGGATCTTGGGATCCTTCGCGCGCTTCCCTTGGTCGTAGTTCGGGCCAATTACCGTCACGCTTTTGGCCCATTGCTCATCGGTGATATACAGCAACCTCACATTGCCCGCTTCCGGTACTATTTTTTGGATGATGCCCAAGTGCTTGCTCAATTGCTCGAAGCTTACGCACGGACGCGCATAAACAGAAAATTGGATCATCAAAAATCCGTGACCAACGAGGTCGTTGCGGAAGCGCGTTGCCATCTTCCGTTCCTTGTCGGTCATCACCGGCAGGTCAAACATGGCCATGAGCCAGCCCATGCTGAAAGGAGAATTGTTCATTGTTCATGATCGTAGCAGCCGACGTAAGGAGGCTCCGACTCGGTTTCGAATTCCGCATGGGATAGGGCCTCATCGTCTCGGCTGCGCCTAGTTCAACACCGGCAACTCCGGAACCCAAAACGGTTGTGCTGACATTTCCTCGTACGCCCGCGCCAGTGAATTCGCCGATGCATCAATCGCATCCATCAGTTTTAGCGAGTAAGTCCCATGACTCACCCGCCGCTCGCGCAGTTCCGTGCCCACCTTCTTGGCCCACGCCTTCATGGAAACGTCCGGCTCCAGCATGAACTCCGCCAGCATCAATTCCACCGCCGGTCGAAATGCCTCCATCAAATCATATACCAGCGGTTCCGACCGGAAACGCGGCTTGTGAAACACACCCAGTTGCGGCAGCAGCCCGTGAATCAGGAGGCTGCGATGGCACAAAGCCGCCAGCACAGCATAACCGTAATTTAGCATCTGGTTCGGAGCGGTGTCCTCCTTGCGATCGCGCCGGCTGGATGACCAGCCGATGGCGGGAAAATACAACTGCCAGTAACGCCGCGCGCAATTGCCCTCGTCAAACACCTCCTGCTTGAGCGCCAGTTCCAGGTGTGGGGATCGAAGCTGCTTGTGCTGCAACACGCGCGATTGGTTGAGCGTCTTGCCGCGCAACATCTCGTGCCAGAGCTTTTCATTCAAGCGTTTGGGCTTGGCAGTCTGGTTCTGGAACGTTTTCAAATCCACGACTCGCGCCAGCGGAGCCGTCCATCCACAGGGCTGATACCTCTCGTCGCAATGCAGCGCAATGGCATCCGTCTCCAGCAGACCGGAAAGGAAATTCGACGAGAGCGTCACTCCGCGCGCCGCGATGATGACCGCCCGGATGTCATCCAACGGCAGCCGCCGCTCCGCCTGCCCATCCGCCTTGCAGGTAATGAAACCGCGTTCCCGGCCGAGAATAGCGCCGTGTTGGAATACATGGAGGATGTGGTGGCTCATAAATTTGGTTAGATTGTTTCAATTTCCACTCGGTGCAAACCTTGTGCCAGCAATATGGCAACACTAATTCCATCAAAAATATCTCCGCCAGCCAGTGGTTTTAATGTTGCGTACGCGCCATTGGAAATAGACCCAAAATAATAATAACCTGTTGGTACTAATTTTTTACCGCTCTGGGTGTCCTTTGGTAAACGGAGGAGCATATCAGTTTGCCAAGGTCTAGCGTCCAACAATTCAACACCTTTCTGCTTCAGAAGTTGTCGTTTCACATCGGCAAGCCGTAGGAATGACCGCACGGCCTTAGCTCCGTAGAAAACTTCTCCTTCTGCTGCTACCTGCTTCCACATGAGATAGCCGCGATTTCCACCCGATGCATAGATGCCTGAACCATCTTTAGAAATATCCACATAGTCGTCAGCACCGCCAATTATCTGATGAACCGCCTTAATCAAAGTGCGTGTTCTCAGCTTGGTGTCGTCGGCTTGTTTTTTGTAAAAACCTACGAAGGCGTCAGCCGTTTGAGGCTGGCTGGCCAGAAACTCCTTAAATGTCGGGCGTGATATTTGAACGAATGTCGCACAAAACTCCTTCCATTGGAGGGGCGTTGGCTGGTGCTTGAGAAATTCGCGTAGTTGGAATCGTGTCCAAGCATCAGAAATTGACTGTGTCTGTTTTTCTGCTTTCGTACAGTCAAAGCGTTTTACTTTGTGCAATAGAATACTGGAAAGCCACGGAAATTCATAACGGCGTTTCGTGATGGATGTGGCATCAGTGCTCACGCAAACTTTTTTATTTCTGTCGAGGCCGGTTTCTTTACTAAATGCTTCCCATGCTTTGGCGGCATTGTCTTTCCGAATCTGCCATTCCGCCCGTGCCGATTCTTTGCGGGGCGGATCGCCGGGATCAGGTGGGTATTGGCGGTAAAACTCTTCAATGCGTGGCAATAAGGCACGCAGCTTGGCTTGCAGTTCCGTGTCAGGCAGCAAAGGAATTCCTGGTTTATCCATGTTTTTTTCAGGCTTGCAGACAAGTCTTGCCAGCTGGATTTCAAAATGTGTACGGTCAAATTCGGGGACTTCTTTGCTACCGATGCCAATACTATACAACGATGCTCTGGCACTCGGAGTATCCTGCGGACGCTTAGTTCGCACTTCTCTAATCTTGAAGAAGACAAATTCCCGTTTATCTAGCTGCCCCTTTTTCGGTTTTATCCCGGCTGGCGCAGCCGAACTAAAGCACCATTCTTTCCATTGCGTCTCTGTCGGATTTGTATTCAAGAATTCCTCGACGCACTGAAGCACAGCTTTGAAGTCGTAGCTTTGGTGTGCCACGATTTCGCCAATACGCCGCAATCCGTGGGCGACAGAATATTCCGTTTCTTCCGTGATTCGGTTTTCCAAATAAGGCAATTCCACCAGGGGAACTCGCTCTTGTTCAAAAGCTTTGTCAAAATCATCAATCGTAGCGTGAGCTGCACGGGAGGCACTTTCCACCCGAAGCCAAACACCACGATGCAGGGCTGCGGCCAATTCCGGCTTTGGATAATGCAGCCACAACGGGAGTATGGGTTTGATTCCTTTTTTCTCGTTGCCATTTATTTCAGCCCGGAACGCCTCGCGCACCTTGAGTGCATTTCGTTCCATTCGCATACTGGCCAAGCCATCGCGGCATGCAATAATTTGCTGGTTAATTCGAGCCCTCTCTTCGCCGGATGGTGCTTTTTCAGCAACAGCGCTCAAAGCGATGATTTTATGTTTTAGCTGGCCGATCTCCTTTTCCAAGCTGGCAGGATATGTTGGATTGTCACCCAGCAAGGCAAAGCGGAATTCGTCTTCTCGTTTGGGATCATTTACCCAACCTTCCAAGAAACTCAAAACCATCGCATCGAGCGCATGATGCCGGTTGTCATCCCGCGCTTTTTCCGATTCGGCATTAAGCTCGTCCAGCTCGGAGCGTAAAATCCTGGCTTTTGCCTTTTGCTCTTCTCGTGGCATTGGCGATGACCTCAATACAGCCAACTCAGCCAACTTTTGAGAAATTTGTTTGTCCACTTCACGATCTCGCCCAAGCAGGCTGTTCAGGAAATATTTTCTGCGAGTGCGCCCGGTCAGACCACCGGAAACAGTGATAACCCGTTTGTTGCCTTTACTGTCATTGCCATTTGACCAACCGAAGTGAAGGCTGGCGACAGTCTGAGCGAGACGTGCAATCCATGCCGTCTCTGCCAATGGCGTGTATCGCTCAACCTGTTGTTCTGCATCGGCACCTAGCAGCAACCGTACTTTCTTTCCGCCCAAAGCGTGAAATCGACGGAGCACCCGTTCCTTGTAAGCATCCCAATCGGCTAGGCTGCGGTCTTGCCGGAACCATTGCCACGGTGTTCGGTCACCTTTAGCAGCATTTGCCTCATCTGTCGTCAGTATGAAATTGGAAAAAGAATCTGGGCCGCCTTTGGCACGCGGAACAATGTGATCAATTCGATATTTGTGCAGATCTGTAAAATTTAATGCGGTTTCGGTATAAGGGCATTGAGGGGTTCCGGCAGGTTTTCCATACAAACATTGTCCGCCTTGCGATTCCCAAAGCATATATTTGAGAACATCACCATCCGGTTTGCCCATTTCCACCAGCATCTTTTTGGCTTGCTCGCGGCGTTCACGCTGTTTTTTTTGCGCGGCGGTGATTTCCTTACCGGCTTCAGCTCCGAGCCATGAAGTTTCTGAATCGTCGCGGACAAATTCGAGCACGATGCTTCGAGGCTCTCCAAACTTCGCTTCCAATTTTTCCAAGCGCTTCCAAAACGTCTCCAACCGGTGCCGGACAATCGGATTATTTTGCTCGCCGATCAACTTTCGAATGGCTTCCTGGCGTTTTGCGACTGAAGCGCCGGATTCTTGCGCCAACCGATCAAGTTGTTGGCTTGGGATAAAAAAATTGTCCCATGAATTGGCAAGTTTGCCGTCTTTGCTCATGCGCAACAGAAAATCCAGATCAGAAACCAGCAGCCACGGACGAGGACGTTTTTCAAAATTGGCATATTTTTTCCCATTGGCATCCTGCTTTTCGACAACGGGAGCCGCATCTAAAATATCTACATTGAGTTTTTCCAAACGCTTCTCATTCCTCGCGACTAGCTCCGCATGAAAATCCGCTGGGCTTAAACCACTTAAAAGTAACTCTTTTAGCAGGCGCAACGCGGGGCGTGAAAACCGAGCGCGCCCGGCGGCTCGTGGCCGATTTACGACCATATCATCTGGTTTCCTTTTTTCGTCAGGTTCTGCATCTGCATCAGTTTTGGGTGCCGTGATTTTTACTTCTGGGTCTGTCACCGCCAGTACAGCAAAATGCCGACACCATGTTCGCCATTCGAGTTTAGTAAGATGATATTTTCGCTGCTGATTTAATTTTTCAAACACTTCCCCCAGTTCTTTCGCCGTCAGTCCACGCTGTTTGCGGGCAGTACCGCCTTTTTCGGCACTTTCGACGGTTAATTTTTTCAACTCCATCAGGAATGTTACCTGTGCCGGAAGCAGTTTTTCGTGATCGTTTTCTTTGATCTTAAGAATTTCGTCGGGAGCAAGGTTGCGGCACACCGATAATCTGGGAATAAGCGCGCACGGTGAGCGCAAGCGGTTATCAAACCGTGCAACCTCTTGATTCAACGCCCCCATTGCATCGTCAATCCCGCCAGGCCGAAGCCCCATCGCCCGGCGAATGTCAGGCGCATTGCTGGGAATATGCCGGAACCCTTCTTTAGTTTGTTTAGATGATCCTCCGGGCCCATAGACAAGCAATTCAGCAAAGTTTTTTGCCCCGACAGAAAAATCAAGTTCGGGCAAAGGTGGTCTGCCTAGCCGAGCACGATGCTCATTTACGCGAGCGACCCGTTTGCCTACCTTCGCACGCCAGTCGGCCATGACTTTGTCAAACGCCTCATTTAACCGTGTTTCCTGCTTTGATGCATTTTCAGCTAACCGGAGCACTTCTTCAGTAATTATTCGCCCCGGAAACACAACCTTTTGTGTGCTTTCCGGGCGTTCCACTGAATGTAGTTCAACATGTTTAGGGTTTGTCGGATTCCAAAGCTTCATGTGCCAAGCATCGAAATAACAGGCTCGTTTGTAGTCATCTCCCAATTTCACCACGTCTGGATGTTGGGAAAAATCAGTCCATCGTTTTCCGGCAACAGCATTTTCGGCCTCTTCTTGAGCATTTCTGTCATCAGCATCTTTCCGGTCTTTTTCCCAAGGGACTTTTGCATATCCGCGTTTTTGAATGGCCGAAAAAAGAGCCTTGTAAAGTTGCCATGTTTCCAATTTGTCGCCAGCCAATAACTTAATGCGTAGCAGGCATGACGTGTAACAAGTGGGGTCATCTTGTGCGCCGAATTCTTTTTCCAAAAGAAGGTCGGCCTTGTCTTTCAAAACCCAATGCCCGCCAACTTTCTTATTCTTCCACCGTGTTTTCCCGTGAATTATCTTTTTTACTTTTCGTGTTTTGAAATCAACCAATTCAACTGTGCGGCGCACCAATGGTTTGAAACCCGCGGCTTCCCATACGGCATCCAGCCAATCCTCTCGTCGCTTGTGCGCTCGCCGGGTCTGCAACATTCGGTATCGACTGGCGGGAGTTCCAGACATTCCTGCCGGTCCACGCCGCCCCAACTCAGCGGGAATAAGCAGCGATGCCTTGTGAAGAAATTCTGTCCCCCTCCGTACCGCCTCGCCGATGGAGCCTTTGCCCAGGTCAAACGCCCAGACGATTTCGTTGGATGGAGTTTTCGCGTCCGTGTCCGTTTTCAGAATGTAATCATTCATATCCACAATTTTCCGATTAAGCAGCATTAACCAATATCCCGGTCCATTGGGCTGATTTGCGACGATGCTATGCCTCTCGTTTCAGATAGGCAACAATTCAATTTCCAACGATTAAAGGGATGTGTGTGATCAGGAGCAAGCGCTGCGCGGCGGTTCGCGTTCGAGACCTGCCTTTTGCCTTAGCCCGCCATCTTCTTCGCCTCTTTGCGCCTTAGTTGTTCAAACTCTTAAAATTCTAACTTCTAGTTCCTAAATTCTCCATTCTATGAAAACAAGTTTGACACTAATTATAACCATGGCATATTTAATCTCGCACGGTGCCCGTCACCGTGCCATGATGAAACTCGATCATGATATATTAACGATAAAGGAGTCCAAGCCGACGCCACCGCGCCCCCTTTCCAGCGCGTTCCACCCCATTAACTTCGTCGCAGTCGAGGTGGCGAGGCTCAAACTTCACTTGGCCACCCGATTCGACGGCCAAAGAATTTTCATGAGCGCGCCGCAACCAGCAAACACCAACTTGCAACCAGCCACCTGCAACCTTCACGCCGTTCACGCCGCAGGCCAGCTCTCGTACTCCTTCGCCCCCATCGGGGGAGAAGGCTGGGATGAGGGGGCACCGCGGGCCCGGCGTAAACGATCTCGGAATGAACAACAACCAGCAACTAGCAACCTTCAACCAGCAACGAATGCCAAGCCGAGCATCGGCTTCGGCATCGGTTTTAAGTTATTTTAAGTTAATTTAACCAAAATTCTGGAAAAAAAATCCCATGCGCTCGTTGTCCAGCCTTCAAGTAGAAGTCAACCGCACCCACGCCAAGAAGCCACCGCGTGCCGATCCGCGCGTAAATCGTAAATCGTATATCGTAAATATGAAGTCCAACCCAGTCCAAGTGAGTCAAACCAAGTCAAACCTATGCGAGGCCGACGTTCGGCTCAAACCAAAGCAGTGGGGTGACGACAGCTTGTCGCCACAACATTCCCTTTGCCAGCAAACCAGCAACCAGCAACGTGCAACTGCCCCCCCCGCTGTCCTGCCTAGTCCGGGTTAGTCCGGCCTAAAAACTGGGAAAAAAAATTATGTGTACACGTTTGCGAGAACCTGAACGCCTGCCATGCGCTCCGATAAACATCGCAGCGCATCTCGCCGGCCGGCGCTCGTACTCCTACGCCCCCATCGGGGGAGAAGGCTGGGATGAGGGGGCGCCGCGAGCCCAACGCAAACGATCACGGAATGAACAACCAGCAACGCAAACGCCCTCCTCCTTTGCGTAATACGACCTGTAATACTGAAATAAACAGTAATTAACAGAAATAAACATGTTATTTTTTAAAAAATTGCCCGGTCAAACCCAGTCCAGGCCAATCGCTCGTGAGTCGTCATTCTCGAAAACAGCCATCGCCAACCGACTGGCTCGTAAATCGTATTGCCAGGCCGAGGTTCGGCTCGTAAATCGTAAATCCTGCAGGCAGTCCAACCCAGTCCAAGTGAGTCCAACCTACGCGGGGTCGACGTTCGGCTTCGGCTCGTAAATCGTAGATCCAAATCTGTGTTTCATCTGTGTTCATCTGTGGCTCAAAGCCCGTTCCCCACACCAGCAACTTGCAACTTGCAACCTGCAACTTGCCTCGTTCAATGAAGCCCGCAAAAGATTGCTTTCCCTGAACATTTTCGAAACACTAACCGACCCTTATGGCCGAACCAAAAGAGAATTTGCAGATGGAAAAGATTGTGTCGCTGTGCAAGCGGCGCGGGTTCATTTTTCAGTCGTCGGAAATCTACGGCGGCATCAACGGCTTTTGGGATTACGGCCCCATGGGCGCGGAGCTCAAGCGCAACGTCAAGGAACTCTGGTGGAACACCATGACCCGGGCGCGCGAGGATGTCGCCGGCCTGGAGGCCACAATCATCATGTCCCCGCAAATCTGGAAGGCCAGCGGGCACGTGGACACATTTAGTGATCCGATGTGCGATTGCAAGAAGTGCAAGAAACGCTTTCGCGCGGACCAGCTTTGCGAAGACCAGGGGCTCACGCTGGGCAAGGATGCCAGCGGCAAGTTTTCCCTGCCGGCCGGCACCAAGTGCACGAACTGCGGTTCCACGGAATTGACGGAGCCGCGTCCGTTTAACTTGATGTTCAAGACGTACGTGGGTCCCGTGGAGAGCGAAGATAGCGTCGCGTATCTGCGTCCCGAGACCGCCCAGGCCATCTTTGCGCAGTTCAAAAACGTGATGGAGACGTCGCGCCAGAAGGTGCCGTTCGGCATTGGCCAGATTGGCAAGGCGTTCCGCAACGAGGTGACGCCGCGCAATTACACGTTCCGCTCACGTGAGTTCGAGCAGATGGAGCTGGAATTTTTTATCAAGCCGGATGAGGCGGTTGAAGCCATTCACGGCTCGGTGGCCACGGTGCCGGAGACGGGGCATCCCGGCGAGCCGCAGCCCAACTGGGGCTGGCAGGCGTGGCATCAATATTGGGTGGAGGAACGCGTGCGCTTTTACGAAGGCATTGGCCTGTCGCGCGAGACGCTGGGCTTTCACCGGCAGACGCCGGAGGAACTGGCGCATTACGCCCGCGCGTGCGTGGATATTTTGTTCAAGTTCCCGTTCAGCAAGCGTGACGAACGCGGTGAACTGAAGGGCGAAGAGCTGGAAGGCATCGCCGCGCGCAGCGACTTTGATTTGTCGCAACACCAGCGTTTCTCCGGCAAACCGATGAGCGTGTTTGACGAGGAACTGCGCACCGCCTGGGCGAAGCTGTCGAAAGAAAAGCAGGA
>Ga0068856_100007271_pt1 | contig 10799 bp, 10 predicted proteins | sample KBSCornC62_FD_66595 | JGI IMG/M metagenome (GOLD analysis project Ga0068856, IMG submission 66595) | Corn rhizosphere microbial communities from Kellogg Biological Station, Michigan, USA - KBS Corn C6-2 | ecosystem: Host-associated > Plants > Roots > Rhizosphere > Soil ... | reverse complement strand
GGCAGCACGTGGTCCCAGTGATCCCGGCGGTGAATCGTCTGGATCGGTGACGGCAGGTCACCTGGTCCGGGGCGACAATCGTGAGTGGGGTCAGCACACCTGGTCGAGCCTGGAGGGGTCTTATGTACGGAATGCTCACGAGGATCGTGGTCAAACCCGGGAAGCGATCGGAGTTGCTTGAGTACTTGCGCTGGGACGCCGAGGTGGCCAAGGCGAGTGAGCCCGGGACATGGCGATTCGACGTGTGGGAGGCCGAACCGGGCGTGGTGTATCTCTATGAGGCCTACAAGGACCGGGCGTCCTTCGAAGATCATGCGAAGGGCGATCCGTACAAGAAATGGGGCGAGATCGCAGACAAGACGATGGAGCAGGTGATCGACGTGATCCCGCTCACCGAGAGCCTGGCATCCAACGCCGACGAGTGACGTGCCCGCCCATGGTCTAAGGCCGCCGAGGACGTGCAGCAGGAGCGGACGGATCTGTCCAACTGACGCTTGCTAACCCCCTCCCAAAGGACCGCCAGGAGGTATCCGTCGGCGTCGCGTTCTCCAGCCGCAAGTGTCCCTGCGCCGTTTAGCGAAAGCCCAAACTCACCGCCTCCCGAGACAGACATTGGCAGCGTGACCGGCGTTAAGGCTGCCGTTGGAAGGGATGAACGCCGGGTGATCGGGCAGCGGCTGGAGCTGGATCGGGCGGTGTTGGCCTGCCGTGTGGTGGAGCCGTTGCGGTCGGCGAACCGGGCCACGTCCCCGACGTCGGCGAGGATCCGGGCGGCACCGGCCGGGCCCAGCCCAGAGGTGAGGTGCGGTGGGGAGGTGGCGGCCGGCCGCCCCGAATGTTGATCTGACACCTGAGCAAAGGACAACTGCACGCTCATCGGCGGAGTCGACTCATGGAGCAGGCGTCACTGCTCGAGGTCGGTGAGGTCGGCCGTGGTCAGGTGGGGCAGCGGGCCGAGGTCTGCTGCTTCGGCTGGGGTGCGGGCGCCGGCGATGGCGTAGGTGCCGGGTCGGCGGGCGGTCCAGGCGAGCGCGACCCGGTGCGGGGGGACGCCGTGTCGGGCGGCGATGGTGGCGAGCCGGCCGCGCAGAGGGGTGAGGTCGCGGGCGGCCCAGGGCAGCCGGTGCCGCAGGTCGTCCGGGGCCAGCACGGTCAGATCGAACCCGGCGGTGAGGAAGCCGGACGCCAGCGGCGCCCAGGCCAGGAACGCGCAATCGTGCGCGGTGCACCAGTCGAGCACGCCGTCGGTTTCCGGCGCCCGGTGCAGCAGCGAGTACTGATGCTGCACGACCGCGACCGGCGCCACGGCGCGGGCCCGCTCCATCAGCTCCACCGGGTGGTTCGACAGCCCACCGGCTCCCACCAGGCCCTCGCCGATCAGATCGGCGATCGCCGCCCAGGTCTCCTCCACCGGCGTAGCCGGGTCCGGGTCGTGGACCTGCAGCACGTCGACGTAATCGGTGCCCAGCCGGCGGAGGCTCTCCTGCAGCCCGGCCCGTACCGATGCCGGCGAGGCGTCCTCAGCGACTCGGCCGTCAGCCCGGCGGACCGTGCCGCACTTGGTCAGAATTCGCATCTCGTCCCGGCGACCGACGATCGCCCGCCCGACCAGCTCCTCGGCCCGGCCCCAGCCGTAGAACGGCGCGGTGTCGATCCAGTCCACCCCGGCATCCAGCGCCGCCCGCACCGCCCCCAGCGCGTCCCCCGGATCCTGCGGACCCCACCACAGCGGACCCTCCACCCGCGACCCCAACGGCGCGGTCCCCAGACCCACCCGGCTGCGCAAGCCGATCATGACGGCATTCTTCCGCACCGGTCAGACAGTGGCTTCCAGCGCACGCCCAGCGCCCTCCGCTGTTGCGGGCACGACCAACCCGCAAATGCGGACGTCGGCGTACGTCCGGCAACCTCTGGACGTTAACGCGCGGGCCGATGTTCGAAATCGGCCAGCGCCGATACAGCCGCCTCAAGACAGCCCATCGCGCGAGTTGGAGCACAGCCTGGACTCCGACGACGCCCCCGAGGACAAGCCGCTGTAGAAGGCCCGCGCGGCGGCCTTGGAGCCGTCGGACGAGCGCCACTCCGACGACCACAACGGTGCACAGCTGGATGGGAACAGCGATGACTCCGAGCAGCACGACAGCCCCGACCGGCCCGCGTTCCTCCGGTCGGGTGCTGTCCAACCACGCCTGCATCCGCCCCGCCAACTCGTCACGCTCGGTTCGCCGCACCTGCCGAGCTTGTCTCGGGCCGGCCCGCTGCCACCACCCTCGTCCGATCAGGCAGCAGGGCCATTCATCGCTGCAGTCGCCGATCGAGCCAGGTCGTTCGGGAGGCGGTCATTGTGAAGCCCAGTTTCAAGCACCGCACGACGAAGAACTGCGAGGCGCTCGCATTCCACCCGCACCGCCGGAGCACGCGTCCCTGTCGGAGTGGGCCTCTCAGCGCTGGCCGTCCTCGCCCGACCAGTACGCAACCACCAGCGCAACCGCACCACCCACCCGCACCATGACCCCCCAACGACGACTCGAGTCACCGCGCGCTGTCGACCCGAACGGATGGCCCCACGCGCATCCCGCGGCACGGGCGGACGTTGGTGGGCGGTGGACGGGACAGCGCCTTCAGACCGCTGGCGCCAGCCGGGTCAGCGGCCTAGTTCGGCCGGCACGGCGAGGTCCTCGCTCGCGTAGAGGGCGGCGATGGCGGTGGTGTCGTCGGCCGCGCAGACGGCGGCGACAGTGTCGATCAGCTGGTCGTATTCGGGGCCGGTGCGCCCCCCGTACGAGGCCGTCATCCGGCCCCACTCATCCCAGGGCAGCATCTCGACCTTGTTCAACGCGGCAAGATCCTTCACCGCGTTCCCGCGGATCTCGGCCGGACCCCAGTTGTCCGTGTCGTACACACCGAAGGTGCTCGCGTCGATGCGTTCCTGCCGGTAGGCGATCCAGGCCTCACCCCCGGACAGGAACTGTCCGGGCCGCAGCTGTTCAGGACTGTCCACAACCGACCCGCCGAGCACCTCCGGGTCCAGTCGCACCCACCGGCCGTCTCGGTCGTATTCGACGACCCAATGATCCAGCCCCTGTCCCGGTTGGAAGTAGGTCGCAAACCCGCAGCGTACCCGGGCCGCAATCCCCCGGTCCCGTAGTAACGCACACGCCAGCACCGCAAAATGCCGGCAGGTGCCGATCACTCGGCGCTCCGCCGGCGGCACGTCCACCGGTGCCGAGTCCAAAGCGGCAAGCGTCTCCAGCAGCCGCCCCGCCGGCCGGACCTGATTCTCCGCGAACCTCTCCTCGGCCAACCCCAGCGTGCGGGCCTCACCCGGCTGAATCACCAACTCGTGCACCGGCCAACACACCGCCACCGGATCCTTCGGCACCGCCGACCACACCACCGCGCCGACCCGCGTCAACGATCCCGGCACCGCATAGTCGATCACCGACGAGCCTCCAGACGCCACCCACACATCCTCCACGACGCGGCCCCACCGACCGCCGGCCAACCCACTCCCGACACGGCAGAGTCGCGCGCCCCGTGCGCAGCGCGGCTGCTTGTGTACTTCCGATGCGGCTCGGGTCGGGCCAGGCTCGGGTCGGGATGTCGGGCGGGGCGGCAGCCGGCTTGACCGTAATAGTCCTCTCCCACAGCGGCAGATGAGTAAGCATCAGCAGCCAAGGAACCCCGCGTTACAACCGCCTTCTTGGAGCTCCGCGTTTCTACCAGTCGGATGGTGGCTGGTCCCGGATCAGCACCGCTGCAACCTCCACCTGCAGGGGGTTGCAGAACTTCCACAGCTCCTTCGCCGCCCGCGAGTACTGGAAGAACCTGATCAATGTCGAACGCGTCAAGATCGCCGGCACGGTACCGGTCGACGGCCTCCCCAACGCGGGCGACAAGGCCTCCTAGCTGTGCGCGGTGGTGTCGGCGACCACCGACCGCGCTGCGCGTCGCGCCGCCTTGCCCGACACGCGTGCGAGGCTACTCAGGAGTCCTGCCGCACAGCAGAGCGGCAGAGCGCCCGGCGCGCGGACGGCGGCCACGCTCGCACGGCGTCGATCAGCACGACCCGGCGACCGGCGTCGAGTGCGAGCTGCGGGACGATGGTCGCGTCCGGGTGCGGGTGGTGCGCCTTGTTCCTGGCGCGACCTATGTGGCCCGGCTGTAAGAGAAGCTCTGCGCATCTCGCCCGTGGAGACGTCGGCAGACACCCGCGGCGCTTCGAGGGAGGATGGACCGATGACCGCGACGGGGCAGGTGCAGATCGAGTTCTATACCCGACGTGGGTGCCCGTACAGCTTCCGGCTGCGCCGGGCGCTGCGTCGTCGACGGCTCGCCTTCGAGGAGATCAACATCTGGAAGGACCCGGAGGCGGCAGCCGCGGTGCGTGCGGTCGCGAACGGCAACGAGACTGTGCCGACGCTGCGGGTCGGCGACGCCTGGCTAGTGAACCCGAGCGCCGACGAGGTCGAGCGGCTCGCCCGGCCCTGAGGGTTGCGCCGGGTCGAGGCTCCCGACCGAATCCCTGCACCAGGCCATGGACACGTACAGGTCCCAGGCCGAGCGCTGCCGGACAGGCCCTTGAACGGGACGGGTACGCGGCCGCAGCGAAATCCACAACTGTCGGCGCGCGCGGCGCATCAGCTGCTGCAGGGTGCGTCCCACGATTCGCCTGCTGACCAGTTTCGAACAGTCGCCATGGTCGTTCGTTACCGTCCTAAGGGTCCGCTCGCCACGCCCTGCGCCGCCCGCGACATGGTCGCGCTGCGCACCGTCAGCGGCATGCTCGCCCGGGCGCGCAGAGCGGCTGTCACGCCCCGCCCCGGGCGCGCAGCGAGCCATGGTCGCCCCGCGCGCAGTGCGGCTTCTTGTTCACTGTGGCCGCCATGAGAGCTGGTGCGGGTAGTTGGCGGTGGAAGCGGGTGACGCAGAGCAGGTCGGAGGCAAGGATCCCGTGCGCCTGGGCGGTGAGGAACTCATGCCAGGTCGGTCCGAACCGGCGCGCCGCCGGCTTCATGCCGGCCGACGTCAGGATCCGCCACGCCGTCGATGCCCCGATCCGATAACCGACGCCGGCCGACTCGCCGTGGACCCTGCGTAGCCCAGGTCGGGTTCTCGCTGTCCAGCCGGAGCGTTGGGTTCGAGTTTGGCGGAAGCTGGCGTCTGCCTGCGTGTACGTGTCCTCGACCGTCGGCGTGCGGTTGGGTACGTTGGGTACTTCAGACGCCAGATGGGACGGGGCAGGGGGATGAGGCGGGTCCCCTGGGTGGCGGACGGGCTGCTGCGGGGTGCCGCGGTCGGCAGCGAGGCCGGGCTGGCAGTGGGCTCGCCGGCGTGGTTTGCCTGGCTCGCCGGTGACGGCGCCCAGTCTTTCTCGTTCCGGTCACCGACGGGTGTCTACACCGCGCGCAGGGAGCGCCGGCAGCGGGGCAGCGTCTACTGGGTCGCGTACCGAACAGTCGCCGGCCATCAGCACAAGATTTACCTGGGCAAAAGCGAGGATCTCACGCTCGAGCGCCTCTCCGAGGCGGCCGCCGCGCTCGCCGGACGCATGACGTACGCCGCTGCTGGCACGTCGTCAGGCCGGATGGACCATCGCGACGGCGGCCTCCCGCTGTTGACTACCAAGCTGTTCGTACCCCGGCCCCGGCGCGACCTGGTCCCTCGGCTCCGGTTGTTCAGTCACCTCGACGCCGGCCTGGACGCAGGTCGGTGCTCGCTGCTGTCGGCGCCAGCCGGTGCCGGCAAGACGAGTCTGCTGGCCGCCTGGCTCGCCGGGCTGGACGGTCCGGTCGCCTGGCTCACCTTGGACGAGCGGGACCAGGCGGCCGACCAGGTGCTCCGCTACGTGGTCGCCGCGTGCCAAACGATCGCGCCCGCGTGCGGGTGGGGGGCATTGGCCTGGCTGGACGCCCCGCAGGCACCGCCGCCCGAGGTCGTGGTCACTGCGCTGGTCAACGACCTGGCCGTCCTGCCCGCTCCCAGTGTCCTGGTCCTCGACGACTACCACCTTGTACGCACCTCGGCCGTGCACGCCGCGATCGCCTTTCTGCTCGACCACCTGCCACCGACGCTGCATCTGGTGATCGCCACCCGTGAGGACCCACCGCTGCCGCTGGCGCGGCTGCGTGCCCGCCGCCAGCTCGTCGAGGTGCGAGCGGCCGATCTGGGCTTCGACGTCGAGGAGGCGGCCGCCTTGCTGGCCTCGAGCATGGGGCTGCGGCTGACCGACGCACAGGTGGCCGCGTTGGTCGAGCGTACGGAGGGCTGGGCGGCCGGACTGCAGCTGGCCGCGCTGGCGCTGCGCGACCGGCCCGATCCCGCGGCGTTCGTGGCTGCCTTCACCGGCGGGCACCGGCTGGTGGCCGATTACCTGATGGCCGAGGTGCTGGAGCGCCAACCGACGTCCACTCGGCGCTTCCTGCTGGCCACCGGCGTGCTCGACCGGCTGTGCGCCCCGCTGTGCGACGCCCTGTTGGTCCCCGACGACGACCCTGACTCCGCGCGGCCCGTCGGCGGTGACAGCCAGGAGCTCCTGGAGGAGCTGGAGCGGGCCAACCTGTTCTTGACGCCGCTGGACGACGAGCGGCTGTGGTACCGCTACCACCACCTGCTCGCCGACGCCCTGCGCGCCCGGCTGGCCCGCGAGGCCGGCGCCGATGCGGCGGCGACCCTGCACCGGCGGGCCAGCGCCTGGTTCGGCCGGGAAGGGCTGCTGCCGGAAGCGATCGGCCATGCGTTGGCCGGCGACGCCGCCGAGGACGCGGCGACCTGGATCGAGGCGCTGACGCCCTCGATGTTCGCGACCATGAGCATCCACCAAACGCTCGCCGCCTGGCTGGCGGCGCTGCCCGACCCGGTCGTGCGCGCCCGGCCGCTGCTGTGTCTCGCGCAGGCCTGGCTCCTGATCCACCGGGTTGAGCTGGAACCGGCCGCCGCGTGGATCGACGCGGCCGCGCACGCGCTCCCCGCAGCCGACGACAACGCCCGCCCCGCACATGGCGCCGTCGCCGCCACGCGCGCCTATATGGCCACCGTCGTACCGCACCCGGCGCCGGATCACGCCATCGCCATGGCGGAGCGGGCGCTGGCCGACCTCGCGCCGAGCGACATTGCGTTCCGCGGCATCGCCGGCATCAGCCTCGGGCAGGCGGCGCTCGCGTTGGGCCGTCTCGACGTGGCCGAACGGGCCTTCGCGGAGGTCGCGACGGCCGCGCGCGGGGCCGGCATGGTCCAGGCCGGACTGACGGCAGCCACCCAGCAGGTCAACGTCCAGCGACTCCGCGGCAACCGCCGCCAGGCGTTGGCCACCGGCCGAGCGGCCCTGGCCTGGGCCAGCGAGCACGTCCTGCCCTCGACCGTCGGGCGGCTGCGGACGGTCCTGGCCGAGCTGCTGCTCGACGAGAACGACCTGCCGGCGGCCCTGCCGTTGGCGGTCGACGGGCTGGCCGCCACCAGAGACTTCGGCAACGCGCCGCCGCTGGTATTGCTTGCCAGCCTCCCCCTGGTCCGGCTGCGTCTGGCCCAGGGCGACGCGGCCGCGGCGGACGCCGTGCTGGCCGGGCTCCGGCCGCTCGTTCGGCACGGGCCGTACGCGATGGTGACCCAGCTGCTGAAGGCGGCCGATGCGCGGGTGGGACTTGCCCGGGCTGACGGAGCCACCGCCGTGGCCTGGGCCGCGGCCGTCGCCTGGGCCGCCCCGGTCGAGCCGACAGAGATGGCCGATGTGTTCCGGTTCGGCGCCGCCGGCGTCGAGGCCGCGGGCGTCACCCCAGTACGGATGCTGCTCGCCGCGGTCAGGGCTACCGGCGACGCCGGCCTCCTCCGGCAGGCAGAGCGCGCCCTGGAAGTCGCCGGGCAGCTGGCGGACGGCCATGGGCTGGGCTGGCTGCAGCTGAGGGTCCTCATCCTGCAGGCAATGCTCGCCGACGCTGTGGGCGACCGGGCAGCGGCGCAGCATTCGCTGGCGTCGGCGGTCGCCCACGCCGAACCGGACGGCGTCACCCGCCCCTTCCTCGACGAAGGCGCGCCCATGGCCGCGCTCCTCGCCGACCTGCGCGTGACGGCGGGGGACGGGCGCAAGCCAGCGGGCGGCGCATCGCCGGCCTTCCTGGCCACCCTGCTCGCCGGCTTCCCCGGTCACGCCGCAGCGCCGCGCCGGACCGGGCTCGTTGAGCCGTTGACCGACCGCGAGCTGGAGGTACTGCGGTTGCTGGCATCCGGGCGCTCGAACGCCGAGATGGCGGCCGAGCTGTTCGTGGAGCAAAGCACGGTCAAGACCCACCTGATCCACCTGTACAGCAAGCTGGGCGTCCACAGCCGCACCCAGGCGGTGGCCCGCGCCCGCGCGCTCGAGCTGCTGACCTGACACCGGTCGCAGGTTCCACCCCTTCGCTCCACCCTCCGGTGGACGCGCCGCACCGGCGACCCAGCCGAGGCTTGCGCAGACGCAGAGTCCACGACGACCGAGAGGGGTGGAACCGATGACCACCACGCTTCCGACCTTCACACCGCTGGAAGACAGCCTGTTCCTGACGCTGTACGCCAGGGCCCTCGACAACCGCCGGCCCCACCCCATCCTCGGCGACGCCATGGCCGACCAGATCGTCCACAAGGTCGACTACGACTTCGGCCAGCTCCACGTCGACACCAACCTCATCCTCAACGTCGCCCTCCGGGCCAAGAAGCTGGACCAGGTGGCCTCGGCTTTCCAGGCCCGCCACCCCGATGCGGTAGGGCTCGACCTGGGCGCCGGGCTCGACACCCGATTCGAGCGCCTGGCCCCGCCGTCCACCGTCGACTGGTACGACGTCGACTTCCCCGCGGTCGCCACCGCGCGGCAGCGCCTGATTCCCCAGCGTCCGAACGCCCACGTCATCGGCGCGGACGTGCGGGACCCGGACTGGCTGAACGCCGTCCCCAGCGGCCGGCCGGCGGTGATCGTGGCCGATGGCATGATGGCGTTCCTCAGCCAGGACGAGCTGGTGTCGCTGTGGAACCGGCTCATCAGCCACTTCCCCAGCGGCGAGATCGTCTTCAACAGCTACACCCGGTTCGCCATCTGGATCGCCCAGCACGCCCGCGGCACCAAGTCGGTCGCCGATCAGGTCAAGTTCCCCGGCATGGACGACCCCCGTGCACCCGAAGGCTGGAATCCCAAGCTGCAACTGGTCAGAGAGATCCTGCTCAGCCGGGAACCCGAGGTGGCCGAGTTCCCACCGGGCTGGCGCCAGTACCACCGGCTGGCCGCGCACAGCACCGCCTGGTCCCGAACAGGAACCATCGTCCTGCACTACCGCTTCTGAACAGCTCGCGGTAGCCCCGTACCACCACCCGACCGCCTCTCTCAGGCGCCCGGCCGGCAGGACACGCTGGCCGGGCCGCCCGACCGGAGCGACCGCAGCACCAACCCCGCAAGTCGGCCGAGGGACCAGGTCATGAGCACACCAACGCCACCGCCAGCCCGCTACCGCATCCGCATCCGCGGCCACCTGGAGCCGGCCTGGTCGGCCTGGTTCCACAGCCTCGTCGTTGCCCAGGCCGATGACGGCACGACCGAGTTGGTCGGCCCGCTGGTCGACCAGGCAGCGCTGTTCGGCGTGCTCACCCGGCTACGCGACCTCGGCGCGACCCTGCTGCTGGTCGAGCACCTGACAGCGGAGCTCTCGCAACCCGACACCTACGGCTCGGCCCAGGCAGCGTTGAGGAGGGCTGCTGCTTCTACGGGCGACGGAGGATCCGGGTCGCCGCGCTTGAAGGCCGGCGGCTCCGCCAGCTCGGCCGGGTTCACGCCGAGCTGGCCGTAGCGGACGGCGCGGTCGAAGGCGGCGCTGAGGATCGAGTGCAGCTTTCGTATCGTGTTGTTCGCCAGGGGACGGCACCTGTGGCCCGTGCGCGGCCGACCCGAGCACAGCTCCCGACACCGCTGCAGGCGCGCGTAGAAGCGCTCCAGCAGTTGAGCATCCACGGCGGACGCCCGCATCGATCCGAGCGTCGGCGTCAGGTAGATGCGGACGAGGTCGTCGTACCGCTCTCGCGTCGTTGCCTGGTGATCCGCGACGTCCAGCCACTGCAGGAGTGCTTGGCCGACGGTAATGTCCGACCGCGGGTGCCGCTGCGCATGTACCTCACCTTGCAGGCGGACCAACTCGACCTGGGCATCCGCGGAGGTCGCGCAGATCTTCCGGAGTCGCCGTCCTTCCCCGTAATGGGGTCCCGACCGGCGTAGACGATCACTCGGAGGCCCGCAGCTGGTCGGTGTTCGGTTCGGGCGGCGGCCGAGGACGCGGGCGGTGTAGTCGTCCGCCCCCTGGGTCAGCGACGCCAGGCTCCACCCGTTGCCGCTCGCCCATTCGGTCACGACCCGGGAGACCGAGTTCTGCTTCGACGTGGTCTTGGCGACGCGCACCGAGCTGACGGCCAGCGGTGCGGCGATGACAATCAGCAGCGCGGCGACGACGAGCACGCCCGGCCGGCTCCAACGCCGCGTCCTGCCGCCCGCGGAAGCGGCGGCGAGCAGCCCGTAGAGCGCCATCACGACCACACCGGTCGCGTGCCCGCAACGCTGACGGAGCTCATCACGCTCGGGCGGACCCTGAAACGGCGCGCCGCCGACGTGCTCGCCTACTTCGACCGGCCCGGCACCAGCAACGGGCCGACAGAGGCGATCAACGGACGGCTCGAACACCTCCGCGGCTGCGCCCTCGGCTTCCGCAACCTCACCAACTACATCGCAAGATCACTACTCGAAACCGGCGGCTTCAAACCCCAACTACACCCTCGATCCGGATGAGCCCTGA
>Ga0068856_100007270_pt1 | contig 10799 bp, 6 predicted proteins | sample KBSCornC62_FD_66595 | JGI IMG/M metagenome (GOLD analysis project Ga0068856, IMG submission 66595) | Corn rhizosphere microbial communities from Kellogg Biological Station, Michigan, USA - KBS Corn C6-2 | ecosystem: Host-associated > Plants > Roots > Rhizosphere > Soil ... | reverse complement strand
GTATCAAGGTGGGCCCATGCGATTTCGTCCGGGACAAAGCGCCGTAGGAACAACGCTGCATAGATGCAGCCGGCCATCGCGTTATTCGCCATGTTCGCGAGATCGGCGACGTCGCTCTTCAGATTCTCGTCATACGGATCCCACAGCGGCATCCGCCAGATCGGATCATCAACCTCGGAGGCGGCCTTCTCGAGGTCGGCCAGGAGGTCATCGCGGTTGGCAAAGGTCGCCGGAAGGTCCGGACCAAGCGCAACGCGTGCCGCTCCGGTCAGGGTCGCGAAATCGACAATCAGCTCCGGCGTTTCTTCCGCCGCTTTCGCAAGCGCATCCGCGAGGACGAGGCGGCCTTCCGCGTCGGTATTGTCGACCTCGACCGACAGGCCCCGGCGCGACTTGATCACGTCGCCGGGCCGATAGGCGCTGCCCGAGACCGCGTTTTCGACCGCTGCAATCAGCAGATGCAGGCGGACCGGAAGCTTCTCCGTCATGATCAGGCGCGCCAGCGCCAGAGCATGCGCTCCACCGCCCATGTCCTTCTTCATGATGCGCATTCCCGAGCCGGTCTTGAGGTCGAGACCGCCGCTGTCGAAGCAGACGCCCTTGCCGACAATTGCGATACGCGGGTCGCCGGGCTTTCCCCATTCGAGCTCGATGAGGCGCGGAGCCCGCTCCGGCGTGGCCGCGGCTCCCACGGCCGCGATCAGCGGATAGCCGGTCGCGAGCTCATCGCCGGCCGTCACCCGGACCTTGGCGCCGCAACGGTTGGCCTCATCGCGAACGGCCTGTTCGAGTTCGGCCGGACCGAGGTCGGCCGCAGGCGTGTTCACCAGATCGCGGACGAGCGCGGTGGCTTCGGCCAGCCGCACGGCCTCCTCGATCTTCGCCGGTTCGCTGGTGAGCAGCACGCGCTGTCCGCGCTCGGGCTCGTCCGACTTCGATCGATATTTGTCGAAGCGATGTTGCGCGAGCAACCAGCCGAGCGCCGCAATGCCTGGATGGCCCTCAGCGAGCTTGTACGCGCCATCGGGCAGCGCCTCAGCCAGCTTCGCCAGGCACCATGGCGAGAGGTCACTCGCCGCCTTTACGGCGCCGACGACTTCGAAATCGTTGCCGCGAGGCAGGATCACGAAAGCGAAGGGCGATTTTGCGTCGAAGCGATGCGCTTCGATGAGGCGCCGATCATCGGCGGGGCGCGCCTTGAGCCACGCCGCATAGCCGTCCTTGTCGACGAGGTGGATCGTGCGGGCTTTCTGCCCGCGGTCCGCGGTGAGCAACTCAGCGAAATCGGTCATTGCAAGGCCGTCTAGAGCCCGAATTGGCTGAGGGCCAGTCGATGGGTCGCTACGGCTGTTGGAACGTCGGCCAGCGGACGCGGTTGATTTCTCGGGACAAGAACGGAATCCACAATGACACGCAGCTGGTCCGCCATCATCCTTGCCGTTTGCATGGCGCTTATTGGCCTCACTCTTGGGATCGGAGGCGCCTGGCTGCTGAGCTTGGGTGGGTCGCCTTATTATTTGATCGCCGGAATCCTGATGTTGATATCGGCGTTTCTGCTGTTCCGCGGACGCATTCTCGGAGGCTGGATCTATATCGGCCTGTTCATCCTTTCCGCGATCTGGGGCTTCACCGAAGCCCGCGGAAACGCCTGGGCGATGATCCCGTGGCTGATCGCGCCCCTCGTGCTTCTGATCCTGGTCCTGCTGGTCATGCCCACGCTCACTCGAGCGCCCAATCGCTGGAGATTCGCAGGCGGCGGCATTGCACTCGGCATCGTCTTCGTGATCGTGAGCTTCGCTGTTCTCGGCAACAATGCCACGCTCGCGGCGGCCGCGCTGCCGGCGCAGCAGTCGCCCGGAATGACCGATCCCTCGGGTGTGGCGACCGGCGCGGAGTGGCTCGCCTATGGCGGGACGAACGCGGCCTGGCGATTCACGCCGCTCACGCAGGTGACTCCGGACAACGTCGGCAAGCTCACCAAGGCGTGGGAAGTTCACCTCGATGGCCAGCCTAACGACCCGGACTATGTGAAATTGTACGGGACTGAGAACACGCCTTTGAAGGCCGGCAACCTTCTTTATGCCTGCACGGCGAAGAACGTCATCGTCGCGCTGGATGCGGCGACCGGAAAGCCGGTGTGGCGGGTCGATCCGCAAGTGCCCGACAAATGGATCCCGTACACGACCGCTTGCCGCGGGGTTTCCTATTATGCCGTGCCCGGCGCGCCGGCGAACTCCATCTGCGCCAAACGTATCATAGAAGGGACGATGGATTCGCGGCTGATCGAGGTCGATGCGCTGACGGGCAGGCCGTGCACCGAGTTCAATGGCAGCGGACAGCAGGACACGAAGATTGGGATGGGCTGGACGCCTCCGGGCTCAGTGGGAATCAACTCGCCTCCGCCGGTGGTGAAGGGAATCATCGTGGTCGGTCACCAGGTCCTCGACGGCCAATGCCGTTGCGCTCCCTCGGGGGTCATTCAGGGCTTTGATGCGAAGACCGGCAAGCTCGCCTGGGCATGGGACATGCAGCATCCGGACTGGCACGGCTATCCACCCAAGGGACAGGTCTGGGCGCGTGGTACGCCCAACAGCTGGTCGATCAGCGCAGGCGACGAAAAGCTGGGGCTCGTATTCGTTCCGACCGGCAACGTTGCCGACGATTATGTCTCGGACGGCCGCACGCCGGAGGAGAATGCCTATAACAGCGCCATCGTGGCGATCGACGTTACGACGGGAAAGCCGCGCTGGCGCTTCCAGACGGTCAAAATGGACGTCTGGGACTATGACATCGGCAGCCAGCCGAGCCTCATCGACTATAAGGGTATGCCGGCGCTGCTCGTCGCCTCAAAGCAGGGCGACCTTTACGTCCTGGATCGGGCGACTGGAAAGCCGCTGTCGCCGATCGGGGCGATTCCGGCGCCACGGGGAGGCGCTGAGCCGGGACTGCGGTCGCCGACGCAGATCGTTTCCCTGTGGAATACGCTGAGAAAGCCCAGGCTTGTGGAATCGGACATGTGGGGAATGTCGCCAATCGACCAGATGGTTTGCCGGATTCAATATCGCCAGGCGGATTATCGGGGCTTCTACACGCCGCCGAGTGTCAACCGGGCGAGCGTTCAATACCCGGGCTATAACGGAGGCAGTGACTGGGGCAGCCTCTCCATCGACCCCATCCGCGGTTTGGTCGTCGCCAACTACAACGACATGCCCAATTACGTGAAGCTCGTCCCCCGAGCGGTGGCGAACAAGCAGGGGATTGTGCCGCGCTTCGCGACCAGTACTCCGCCGAGCAAGCCGCATCAGATCGATCCCCAGTGGGGTGTACCCTATGCGGTCAACGTCAATGCCGGCTGGCGCATTCCCTTCACCAAGCTCATGTGCAAGCGCCCGCCATATGGTGGGATCCGGGCCATCGATATCGCGACCGGCAAGACCTTGTGGGACCGACCACTCGGCACAGCGCGCAAGAACGGGCCCTTCAAATTGCCGACAATGCTGCCATTCAGCATCGGCACTCCGAATAATGGCGGGGCGGTGACGACGGCAAGCGGTCTCGTCTTCATTGCTGCGGCGACGGACGACCTGCTCCGCGCGATCGACCTGCGGACGGGCAAGACGATATGGTCGGTGCCGCTTCCCGCGGGAGGGCAGGCTTCTCCCATGATCTATGAGCAGAACGGCCGGGAATATGTCGTTATCTTCGCCGGCGGACATCATTTCATGGAAACGCCGATGGGTGACAGTCTGATCGCTTATGCGCTGCCGGGGAGGGCTTGAGCGCTCACTCCGGCATGATCATGAATTGCTCCCACCGCCCGTTCGCACCGCCTTCGGCATAAGTGACAAGCGTCAGGTCCGGATGGTTCGCATAATGGATCGTATAGTTGCGGTTGACGAAGCCGCCGCGGAGGCGCGGGACGCGCCGCATTTCGATGGAGGTTGGAGCCCCCAGCGGCGCCAGTGACGAGCGGTAATCGCCGAGCGTCGTCGCGTTGAAATAATAATTCAGGTTGTCGGTGAACTTCGACCGATCGATATTTCCGCCGACCAGTGCGGCATAGGTCGCGCGAACGTCCTCCAGGCGGTCGCCCTCGCCGGAAAGCGCCGGCTCGGCACTGTCGAGCACGATTTTCCGGAGGCCTTCGGTGAGGGTCCCGATCGCGCCGCTGTAATCGGCGTTGGTGAACACGATGATCGCGTCCCTGGTATCGGGGTAGACGCTGTTCTGCGTCAGGAAGCCCACCGCCTCGCCGCCATGGTCGATCACGTGGCGCTCACCGTCATAATGGTTGATCACGCCAAGACCGTAGCCCGTTGTTCGACCGTCGTTGCGGAGCACGGGCGTTTCCTGCTCGACCCAGTCGCTTGCCGGGATCAGGTTGCGGTTCATTCGAGCGATGTCCCATTTCGCCAAATCCTCGGCCGTCATCGACAACTCACCCGCGGCGTAAAGCCATCCGCGCCCGGCCGCCGGCGCGACCCTGACCGGGCCCAGGGCAAAGCGGTGATAGCCCGCCGGGAAGCCTGGCGCATACGTATCGTCGAGGTCCTTGACGCTCGTCATTCCGAGCGGCTTGAAGATCTTGCGATTGAGGTAGCTGAGCAAGGGCTCGCCGCTCACCTTCTCGGCGATCAGTCCGGCAACGACGTAGCCGGTGTTGCTGTATTGCCAGCGCGCGCCAGGTTCAAAATCGAGCGGCTTCTTCGCCCATTTGTCGATGATCCGCTGCGGTGTCGCGGGCGTTTCCATGTCGATGAACGAATAATCCTGTGGCCAGAAGTCCTGCAGGCCGGAGGTGTGCGAGAGAAGTTGCCGAAGCGTAATCCTGTCGCCCTCCGTGATGCCGGGAATATATTTGGAGACATGGTCATCGAGGCTGAGCTTGCCCTCGTCCTCGAGAAGCAGGAGCGCCATGGCGGTGAACTGTTTCGAGTTGGACGCGATCTGATAAGGCTGGTCAGGGCGCGCGGGCAGGCCTTCGTTCGCCTTGCCATAGGCCTTGCTGAGGACGAGCTTGCCGTCGCGGACGATCGCGATTTCTGCGGCGGGCACTCCGGTGTCGGCGAGCGTCTTGGTGACCAACTGGTCGACTTTGGAAGCCTGCTCGGCAGTGAGCGATTGAGCCAAGGCTGGGGCGGCGGTCAGCGCGGTGAGCGCAAGCAAAGCTGAGGCGTGTCTCATGATTCCTAGCCTAACTGCTGTTTCAGGCCTGTCGAGTCACCGGCACGCAAAAAAAGCGCGGGAGCCGAAGCTCCCGCGCCCGGTGTGAACTCAACCGTGGTTAGCGGCGATTGATGTCGACGTCGCGGACATAACCGCGATAGTCGACGTCGCACCTGAACGACAGATCGGCAGCGTTGTAGCCGTAACCGTAGCGGCCGCTGCTCGCGAGACCGCGAACGCGGACACCGCCGCTGGTCGGGGTAACGCGCGTGACGCTCAGCACTCGTCCGGTGGTCCCATAGGAACCCAGGAGGGCGCCGATGATTCCGCCAGCGTTACGCGTGTAAAGGCGGTTCTGGACCGCGGCAGTGCACTGCGACGCCGCAGCCGAGGTATTCATGCCGTAGCCATAGCCGTTGTAGGGGTTGGAATAGGTACGATAGCCATAGCTGTACTGGCTGCCGTACGGGCTACCGTAATAATATTGAGCGGCCGAAGGCGCCGCAGTCGCTAACGCCGCAAGGCCCGCACCTCCCATGAGGATGGTTTTAATAATGGTCACTTCCAGTCTCCTTTCAATTTCGGAGGCATCCGGAAGTTAAACGTTCGGCCCTCTCTGACGGCCATGCATTCGTCGCAGCAGCAATGCGGACCGTCGCTCGAAGGTTGCGCTGTGATGAACGTTGTCCGGGGCGTTTCAACGACTCGGTCATGCTAACTTACGTTATGATTTCATCCAGTTTCCAATGCGGTAGACGTAATCACGGCTGGTCGCAGGTCCCCTGTCGGCCGGCCAAAGGGGGCCCGTTTCCGCTTGCGCGGAGGCGGGCCTTCCTGGATCAGGCAGGGATGAGCGCTCCGCGCAGGATCGGCTCTTCGAGCGTCCTTCCGGCTCCCAGAGCGACGCAACTCATCGGATTTTCAGCGACCTGGACCGGAAGCCCGGTCTCATCAGCCAGAACTCCGGCGATGTCGCGGAGAAGCGACCCGCCGCCGGTCATCGTAATGCCCTGATCGATCACATCGGCAGCAATTTCGGGTTGGGTGTTTTCCAGCGCCGCTCGAACCACTTCGACGATCCGATTGACCGGCTCGGCCAAGGCCTCGGCGACCTGCGCCTGGGTCAAGCTGATTTCGCTCGGCACGCCCTTGCTGACGTCCCGGCCCCGAACGGACGCAGTCAGCCCGATGCCGTCCTCAGGCGCGCGGGCGCCTCCGACTTCCAGCTTCACGCGTTCCGACGTTCCCTCGCCGATGAGCAGATTGAAATTTCGGCGAACATAAGCCGCAATGGCTTCGTCCATGCGGTCGCCGCCCACACGGGTCGAGCGGCAATAAGCGAGACCCTGAAGCGAGATGACGCCGACCTCGGTCGTCCCACCGCCAATGTCGACGACCATCGAGCCGATCGGCTCGGTCACGGGCAGCCCGGCGCCGATCGCAGCCGCCATGGGCTCCTCTATCAATGAAACATGGTCCGCGCCCGCATTGGTCACCGCGTCGCGGATCGCGCGCCTTTCGACGGACGTTGCGCCGGAAGGAATGCAAATGACCACCTCAGGCCCCCGCGTGAAGCGGCCAGGACCGCCGTGAGCCTTGCGAATGAAATGCTTGATCATGTCCTCGGCGACTTCGAGGTCGGCGATGACTCCGTTGCGCAATGGCCGGATGGTTTTGATATTGTCGGGCGTCTTGCCCATCATCAGCTTGGCGTCGTCGCCGACCGCCCTAACCTGCCGGACGCCATTCACATATTCCATCGCGACGACCGAGGGCTCGCTGGTGACGATCCCAGAACCGTGAACGTAGACGACGGTGTTGGCGGTGCCGAGGTCGATGGCGATTCCTCGGGACGAGAAATTGAACAATCTTGGGAAGGACACTGGCCTGCTCGTCCTGACGGAGGAAACGCGACCCTATGAGCGCTATCCAAGAAAGCGCATCCTTTTCCTTTCGCCCAGTCCGTAAGCCGTTGGAACAACGGGATGAACCGAGGTTTCAGGCGAAGGAGAGCGGCACTCCGTAAAGGTCGTGCTCGTCCGCGTCCTCGATCTCCGCCACGATGATATCGCCGGGATTGAGTCCTCCGGCATCGCGGAGATGCACCTCGCCGTCGATCTCGGGAGCGTCGGCCTTGGAGCGGCCGGTCGCGCCGCCGGTCTCCGAATCGACTGCATCGATGAGGACTTCGATGCTGGAGCCGACCTTGGCATCGAGCTTCTCGGCACTGATGCGTGCGGAAAGTGCCATGACCGCGTCAAAGCGCTCCTGCTTCACATCCTCGGGCACCTGATCGTCCATCGACGTCGCGGGTGCGCCTTCGACGGGTTCGAACTTGAAGGCGCCGACACGGTCGAGCTGCGCTTCTTCGAGCCAGGCGAGAAGATAGTCGAAATCCTCATCGGTTTCGCCGGGGAACCCGACGACGAAGGATGAGCGGATGGCGAGATCGGGAACCTGTTCGCGCCAGCTACGGATTCGCTCGAGCACCTTCGCGTCATTGGCGGGGCGGCGCATCGCGCGAAGCACCTTGGGGCTCGCGTGCTGGAACGGGATGTCGAGGTAGGGGAGGACGAGACCGTCGGCCATCAGGGGAATGACGTTGTTCACGTGCGGATAAGGGTAGACATAATGCAGCCTCACCCAGGCGCCGAGCTTGCCCAGTTCGCGCGTGAGGTCGGTCATGTGCGCGCGGACTTCCTCACCTTTCCACGGCCAGGCCTTGTGGCGAATGTCGACGCCGTAAGCCGATGTGTCCTGGCTGATGACGAGCAGCTCCTTCGTGCCCGCGGCGATGAGCTTCTCCGCCTCGCGCAGGATCGCGTCGGGCCGGCGGCTGACGAGATCGCCGCGCAGGTGCGGGATGATGCAGAAGGCGCAGCGGTGATTGCACCCCTCGGAAATCTTCAAATAGCTGTAGTGGCGCGGCGTAAGCTTGAGGCCCGCTTCGGGCACCAGGTCGATGAATGGCGACGGGACCGGCGGGGCCGCCTCGTGAACCGCCGCGACGACCTCCTCATACTGCTGCGGGCCGGTGACGGCGAGGACGTCCGGAAAGCGCGCACGGATGACCTCGGCTTCCTTGCCCATGCAGCCGGTGACGACCACTCGGCCGTTCTCGGCGATGGCCTCGCCGATTGCTTCCAGGCTCTCTTCCTTGGCGGAATCGAGGAAACCGCAGGTGTTGACCAGCACCACGTCCGCGCCGGCGTAATCGGGCGACATATCGTAGCCGTCGGCGCGCAGCTTGGTCATGATCCGCTCGCTGTCGACCAAAGCCTTGGGACAGCCGAGTGAGACCAGCCCGACGCGCGGGGGCTTGGGGAGAGTGGTGACGTTCATCGGAAGGGGCGGGCCAATATAGGAAGTTTCCGGCGAAATCGAGGCCGTCAGCTGAATGCCTTGTTCATTCTGCACAGTGACGGCTAAGAGCCGCGCTTCTTTGCACCTGGAGTAGAGCATGCGCATCGCGATGATCGGTACCGGCTATGTCGGACTCGTATCGGGCGCCTGCTTCGCCGACTTCGGGCATCAGGTTTGCTGTGTCGACAAGGATGCGGCGAAAATCGATGGGCTCAATGAAGGCAGAATGCCGATCTGGGAGCCGGGCCTCGAAGCCTTGGTCAAGGCGAATGAAGATCGCGGGCGGCTGACTTTCACAACGGATCTCGCGGCCGGAGTTGAGGGTGCTGAGGCCGTGTTCATCGCGGTGGGAACGCCGACGCGGCGCGGCGACGGTCATGCCGACCTGACGTTCGTGTTCGATGCGGTGCGCGAACTCGCCAAGGTCATCGCTCCAGGATCTGTCGTAGTCACCAAATCGACTGTGCCGGTTGGGACTGGTGACAGGATCGAGGAGATTTTGAGGGAAGAGGGGGTCGCCGACGTTTCGGTCGCGTCCAACCCCGAATTCCTGCGCGAAGGCGCGGCAATCGCCGACTTCAAGCACCCGGACCGGATCGTCGTCGGTGCCGAAGATCAACGCGCCCAGGACGTGCTGCGCGAAATCTACCGGCCGCTCTTTCTCAATCGCGCACCCATCCTGTTCACGGCGCGGCGCACCGCAGAACTCACCAAATATGCTGCGAACGCGTTCCTCGCGGTCAAAATCAGCTTCATCAATGAGATCGCGGACCTGTGCGAAGCGGTTGACGCGGACGTCCAGGATGTGGCGCGAGGAATCGGTCTCGACAATCGGATTGGAGCCAAGTTTCTTCACGCCGGGCCGGGTTACGGGGGGAGCTGCTTCCCCAAGGACACGCTCGCCCTTTTGAAGACCGCCGACAATGTCGGGATCGACCAGAGGATCGTGCGCACGACCGTCGAGGTCAACGATCACCGCAAGGCAACCATGGTGGATCGCGTGGAAGGGCCGCTCGGATCGCTTTCGGGCAAGCGCGTCGGAGTGTTGGGTTTGGCGTTCAAGCCCAACACCGACGACATGCGCGAGGCGCCCTCGATCCCGCTGATCAACAGCCTCATCGAGCGAGGGGCGTCGGTCACCGCGTTCGACCCGGTAGCAAGCGAGCAGGCCGAGAAGATCTTCAAGGACGTTGCGTTCGCTCCCGATGCTTATGCCGCGGCCGCGAACGCCGACGCGCTGGTGATCGTCACGGAATGGGACGAGTTCCGGGCTCTCGACCTCGAGAAGATTGCCGGATCAATGCGTGGGAAGATCCTCGTCGACCTGCGCAACGTCTATGATCGCGAGGAAGCGGAGGAAGCTGGGCTGACCTATTTCGGCGTGGGAAGAGGGCGAATTGGACCTGCGCCTAAATCGTCCAGTTTGGCCTAAGTTGCATCCGAAACAGTCCCGGCGCGTATAGTTGCGCTGATGAAAAGCGGGTTTCGCATCGTCGTCGTGGGCCTGGGCTATGTCGGGCTGCCGCTGGCTGTCGCGCTTTCGCGCAAGTTCGATGTCATTGGCTTCGACCTCGATCCGGAACGAATCGCAGAGCTCAAACACGGTCAGGACCGCACTCGCGAAGTCGACGAGGCCGAGCTTCGTGCGACGAGCCTGACGGTCACCGATCAAACGAACGATTGCCGCGGTGCGGACGTCTATATCGTGACGGTCCCCACGCCCGTGGATTCCAGCAACAGGCCGGATCTTTCGGCGGTGCTCGCTGCGACGCGGATGATTGCGGGGTTGATCGATCCTAACCGCCGGCCGACGATCATTTACGAAAGCACGGTCTATCCGGGCGTGACCGAGGATATTTGCGGACCCGAGATTGAGCGGACAGCCGGCCTTCAGCGCGGCCGCGATTTCCGGCTGGCTTATTCGCCGGAGCGGATCAATCCCGGGGATCGCGAACATACCGTCGATCGGATCACCAAGGTGATCGCGGGCGAGGATCCGGAAGTCCTCGATCAGTTGGCCGAAATCTACGGCGCGATCACGAAAGGCGGCGTGTTCCGCGCGGCGTCGATCAAGACCGCGGAAGCTGCGAAGGCTATCGAGAATGCCCAGCGCGACATCAACATCGCCTTCATGAACGAAGCAGCGCAGATCTTCTCCAAGATCGGAGTTTCGATGTGGGATGTGCTCGCCGCGTCGCGCACGAAATGGAACTTCCTTGCCTTCGAGCCCGGCCTGGTCGGCGGTCACTGCATCGGCGTCGATCCTTATT
>Ga0068856_100007268_pt1 | contig 10801 bp, 10 predicted proteins | sample KBSCornC62_FD_66595 | JGI IMG/M metagenome (GOLD analysis project Ga0068856, IMG submission 66595) | Corn rhizosphere microbial communities from Kellogg Biological Station, Michigan, USA - KBS Corn C6-2 | ecosystem: Host-associated > Plants > Roots > Rhizosphere > Soil ... | reverse complement strand
GCTTTCCGGTGGGCGGACCGGAAGGCGCGGCGGCGCGGTCATCAGGAGGAGCAGGGCTGCGAGCATGTCACTCCGCGGCGGGGAGGTAGAGTTCGCTGCCCTTCTCGCGGTAGACCTCGCTCATGTGGGCCATGCCCTGCTCGGCCTCTTCGGCGGCGACGAAGGTTTCCACCCCGGCGTTCTGCTTGGCGGCGAAATCGCGCACTTCCTGCGTGATCTTCATCGAGCAGAACTTGGGCCCGCACATCGAGCAGAAGTGGGCGGACTTGGCGCCTTCGGCCGGCAGGGTCTGATCGTGGTACTGTTCGGCCGTATCGGGATCGAGGGAGAGGTTGAACTGGTCGCGCCAGCGGAATTCGAAGCGGGCGCGCGACAGGGCATCGTCGCGCAGCTTGGCGCCGGGGTGGCCCTTGGCGAGATCGGCAGCGTGGGCGGCGAGCTTGTAGGTGACGACGCCGACCTTGACGTCGTCCCGGTCAGGCAGGCCAAGGTGTTCCTTGGGGGTGACGTAGCAGAGCATGGCCGTGCCGTACCAGCCGATCATGGCCGCGCCGATGCCGCTGGTGATGTGATCGTAGCCGGGGGCAATGTCGGTCACGAGGGGTCCGAGGGTGTAGAACGGGGCTTCGCCGCAGGCGGCGAGCTGCTTGTCCATGTTCTCCTTGATCTTGTGCATCGGCACGTGGCCGGGGCCTTCGATCATCACCTGGACGTCCTGTTCCCAGGCGCGCTTGGTCAGTTCGCCCAGGGTGTAGAGTTCGGCGAACTGCGCCTCGTCGTTCGCGTCGGCGATGGAGCCGGGGCGCAGGCCATCGCCCAGCGAGTAGGCGACATCATAGGCCTTCATGATCTCGGTGATCTCGTCGAAGCGTTCGTAGAGGAACGATTCCTTGTGGTGGGCAAGGCACCACTTGGCCATGATCGAGCCGCCCCGGCTGACGATGCCGGTGACGCGCTTGGCGGTGAGCGGGATGTAGGGCAGGCGCACGCCGGCGTGGATGGTGAAGTAATCCACCCCCTGCTCGGCCTGTTCGATCAGGGTATCGCGGAAGATCTCCCACGTCAGGTCCTCGGCAATGCCGCCGACCTTTTCGAGCGCCTGGTAGATCGGCACGGTGCCGATCGGCACGGGCGAGTTGCGCAGGATCCATTCGCGGGTGTCATGGATGTTGCGGCCGGTCGACAGGTCCATCACGGTGTCGGCGCCCCAGCGGATCGACCAGACCATCTTGTCGACCTCGGAGGCGACATCGGAGGCGACGGCGGAGTTGCCGATGTTGGCGTTGATCTTGACCAGGAAGTTGCGGCCGATGGCCATCGGTTCGGATTCGGGGTGGTTGATGTTGGACGGGATGATCGCCCGGCCGCGCGCGACCTCGTCCCGCACGAATTCGGCGGTCACCTCATCCGGGATAGCGGCGCCGAAATCCTGCCCGTCGCGGATCAGGGCTTCCTTGAGCGCGGCGCGGCCCATGTTTTCGCGCAGGGCGACGTATTCCATCTCGGGTGTGATGATACCGCGCCGGGCATAGTGCATCTGGCTGACGTTCTGGCCGGCCCTGGCGCGCAGGGGGCGCCTGACCACGTTGGGGAAGGCAGGGACGCCGCCGGAGCGATCCGGCCCGAGCTGGCCGTTGTCCTCCGGGCGGACGGCGCGGCCATCGTAGGCCTCGACATCGCCGCGGGCGAGGATCCAGTCACGCCGCAGCGGGGCGAGGCCGGCGGAAATGTCGATCGTGGCGGCGGGATCGGTGTAGGGACCGGAGGTATCGTAGACGCGGACCGGTGGTTCGCCGCAGCCCGGCTCCAGCGCGATTTCCCGCATGGCGACGGTGAGGCCGGCAAAGCGCGGGCTTTCGACGTGGACCTTGCGGCTGCCGCGGATCGGCCCGGTGGTCACGCCGATTTCGAGCTTCGAGTTGAGGTCGGCCATGGTCGCTCCTTCGCGGGGCGACGGGGGGCATGGTGGCGACCAGACCGCTCCCTCCGCCCGTGTTAACGGGTTCAGGTTCAACGGGTCGGGCAGTGCTTACCTGCCCCTCTCAGCCTTGGTGCAAAGCAGGCTCCCCGGGGATGCGCGGACCATAGGCGCGGCGGGAGGCTTGCGCAAGCGGGGTGGGACGCGCCAGAGGGGCAATATGGACGATCTTCCGGCAGCTTATCGCGAACCCGGCACGGCGGCGCGCATCGCGCTGGTGGCGGCAAGCCATGTCCGGCTGACCGGGCGGGAGCTGGTGCCAGCGGGCGGGGACCTGGTGGGGGCACTGTGGGAAGCGCCAGCGGTGATCCTGGCCCACGGGACGGAGGCTGACCCGCTGTTCTTCTTTGCCAACCGTGCCGCGCTCGTCCGGTTCGACTGCGCGGTGGAAGGGCTGGTCGGCAGGCCGAGCCGGTTCTCCGCCGAGGCGCCGGTGCGGGAGGAGCGGCAGGCCCTGCTCGACCGGGTGAAGCGCGACGGGTTCATCGCGGACTACGCCGGAGTGCGGATCTCCGCCACCGGGCAGCGCTTCCGGATCGAGCAGGCGACGGTGTGGAACCTGGTGGACGAAGCCGGGGCTTTGCATGGGCAGGCGGCGACGTTTTCACGGTGGGTGGAGCTTGGCAGCTAGGCCCCGCCCTGCCACGCGCGGATCGCGTCGAGCGGCCAGGCCAGCATGAGGACGTTGAGGGTCAGATTGTCGCGGATCATCGCGAGGGTGAAGCCCTCGAATGCCAGGGCGAGAGCTACCGAGGCGCGGACCGGGAGGCGGGCGGCAAGGAAAAAGCCGAGGACCATGAAGCCGATGTCGGCAACGGAGTTCACCACGCTGTCGCCCGAATAGCCGTAGGAGATCGTGACGGCGCGGTAGCGGTCGATGATGACCGGCGAGTTTTCCAGCAGCTCCCAGAAGCCTTCGAAGGCGACGGCGATCGGCAGGGCCCAGACAGCGGGGCGGCCCCGGAACAGCTTCCAGCGGCGCCACAAGAGGTGGGCGAAGAAATAGAACAGCAGGCCGTGGATGACGTGGCTGAACGAATACCAGTCCGCCACGTGCTGGCTGTTCTGGCTGGACTGAACCACGCCCCACCACAGCTTCACCGTGCCGCAGGGGCAGATCGGCGGGCGCCCGGTGGCGAGTTCGATCGCCGCGACGGCACCAATGATCAGCGCCGCGAGGAGGAATCCGGCAGGGCGCGGCAGGAGCGAACGGCCGGCCCGGCGCGGCCTTGCGGCGCGCCTGCGGCGGCGGCGCCTGTTGCTGTCCGGTTCGAGCCTGTCCGCCATCGTCGCGGCGCTATGCCACTGACCGCCCGGTGCGCCAAGGGGAGGTTGCGCCGAACCAGAAGGTCTCTAGACACGAAAGCGAATGACAAGCCGGGACGCGGACATCGCCATCGTGGGCGCGGGGCTTTCGGGCGGGCTGATCGCCCTTGCCCTGAACCAGCAGCGCCCGGACCTTTCGCTGCTGCTGGTCGAGGCGGGCGAGCGGCTGGGCGGCAATCACGTGTGGTCCTTCTTCGCCAGCGACCTGCCGCCGGGTGGCGAGGCGCTGCTTGCGCCGATGGTCGCGGGCCGCTGGGACATGGGCTATCGGGTACGATTTCCGGGCCATGCGCGCGACCTCGACACGCCTTACCGTTCGCTGACCGGCCACCGGCTTGACGCCCACTTGCGCGCAGTGCTGCCGGAGGGCGCGATCCTGCAGGGAACGCGGGTGGAGCGGCTGGATGGGCAGAGCCTGCAGCTTGCCGACGGGCGGACGCTTCATGCCGGCGCGGTGATCGACGCGCGCGGCGCGGCCGGGCTGCCGCACCTGGTTGGCGGGTGGCAGAAGTTCGTTGGCCAGCTGGTCCGCACCCGCCAGCCGCACGGGCTAGACCGGCCGGTGGTGATGGACGCCACCGTCGAACAGATCGACGGCTATCGCTTCGTTTACTGCCTGCCGTTCACCGCGGACCGGGTGTTCATCGAGGACACCTATTATTCGGACGGGCCGGTGCTGGACGTGCCCGCGCTGGAGGGGCGGATCGCCGCCTATGCCAGGGCGCAGGGCTGGGACGTTGCCGAGGTGGTGGAGCAGGAGACAGGGGTGCTCCCGGTGGTGGCGGGCGGCGACTGGGCGGCGTTTCGCGCGGCGCAGGAGAGCGGGGCGGCCCTGGCCGGGGTGCGCGCCGGGCTGTTCCACCCGCTGACTTCCTATTCGCTGCCGACTGCGCTGGCCTTTGCGCTGGAGCTTGCCGGGCACAACGATCTTTCGGGCGCTGGCCTTTCGCGCTGGAGCCGGGCATGGGCAGAGCGGCACTGGAGGAGCGGCAGGTTCTACCGGATGCTTTCAGCCATGTTGTTCGCTGCGGCCAGGCCGGAAGCGCGCTACAGGGTGCTGGAACGCTTCTACCGCCTCGATCCCCGGCTGATCGAGCGCTTCTATGCAGGCAGAACGACGATGATGGACAAGGCACGCATCCTCACCGGCAAGCCGCCGGTGCCGCTTGGCGCGGCCGTGCGCGCGATCACTGGCCGGGCTCCCCTCTCCTCGCTGGAGCGCGGGGCGTGAGCGCGGCGGCGGAGGAAGGGCTGCAGGGCAAGCGCGCCTGCGTGATCGGGTCCGGCTTCGGCGGGCTGGCTCTGGCGATCCGGCTGCAATCGGCCGGCGTTGCCACCACCGTGGTGGAAGCGCGGGACCGGCCGGGCGGGCGCGCCTATGTGTGGGAGCGCGAGGGCTTCACCTTCGACGCCGGGCCGACCGTGGTGACGGACCCGGCCTGCCTGGAAGAGCTCTGGGCGCTTTCCGGGCACAAGCTGGCCGACGACGTGGAGCTGATGCCGGTCATGCCGTTTTACCGGCTGAACTGGCCGGACGGGACGAACTTCGACTATTCGAACGACGAAGAGGCCCTGCGCGCGGAGATCGCGCGGATCGCGCCGGGCGACCTCGATGGCTACGACGCCTTCCTGCGCTATGCCGCCGGGGTCTACGAGGAAGGCTACGTCAAGCTGGGCGCGGTGCCGTTCCTCAACTTCGGCGCGATGATCAAGGCGGCCCCGGCGCTCGCCCGGTATCAGGCCTGGCGCAGCGTCTATTCGATCGCCTCCAGCCACATGAAGAGCGAGAAGCTGCGCGAGGCGTTCTCGTTCCACACGCTGTTGGTGGGCGGCAACCCGATGACGACCAGCGCGATCTATGCCCTGATCCACAAGCTGGAGAAAGATGGCGGCGTATGGTGGACCAGGGGCGGCACCAACCGGCTGATCGCCGGCATGGTGAAGCACTTCGAGCGGCTCGGCGGCACCATGCGGTTGCACGATCCGGTGGTGAAGCTGCACAGCTTCGGGGACCGGATCAGCGAGGTCGAAACGCAGAGCGGCTGGCGCGAGCGGTTCGATGCCGTGGCCAGCAACGCCGACGTGGTCCACACCTACCGCGAGCTGCTGCGCGACACGCCGACCGCGCGTGACCATGGCCGCAAGCTGGCGGCCAGGCGCTTTTCGCCGAGCCTGTTCGTGGTGCACTTCGGGGTGGAGGGCACCTGGCCGGGGATCCCGCATCACATGATCCTGTTCGGACCGCGCTACAAGGGCCTGCTCGACGACATCTACCAGCACGGGGTCCTGCCGCAGGACTTTTCGATCTATCTGCATCATCCGACGGTGACAGACCCTTCGGTGGCGCCGCCGGGCAAGAGCACCTTCTATGCGCTGGTGCCGGTGGCCCACATGGGCAAGCTGCCGATCGACTGGGAGCAGGTCGGGCCGCTGCTGGAAAAGCGCATCCTTGACGAGGTGGGCCGGCGGCTGATCCCCGACATCCATGACCGGATCGTGACCAAGTTCCACTATGCCCCGCGCGACTTCGCGCTGGACCTCAATGCGCACCTTGGCAGCGCCTTCAGCCTCGAGCCGATCCTGACCCAGAGCGCGTGGTTCCGGGCGCACAACCGGGACGACAGGATCAGGAACCTCTACCTTGTCGGCGCGGGGACTCATCCGGGGGCGGGCATTCCGGGCGTGGTCGGCAGTGCCAAGGCGACGGCGGGGCTGATGCTGGAGGATCTGGGATGAAGCGTCTTGCCGTGTTCTGCGGTTCGGCGACGCCGGCGGACGGGCGCTATCGCGAGCTGGCCGCGACGGTCGGCAAGGCCTTGGCCGAGCAGGGGATCGGGATCGTCTATGGCGGCGGGCGGCGCGGGCTGATGGGTGCGCTGTCCGAAGCCGCGCTGGCGGCGGGCGGCGAGGTGATCGGGGTGATCCCCGAGGCGCTGGCCGATGCCGAACTGGCGAACTCCGACTGCACCGAGCTTTACGTGGTGCCCACGATGCACGCCCGCAAGCAGGCCTTCACCGACCTGTCCGACGGGTTCCTGACCCTGCCCGGCGGGGTTGGCACTATGGACGAACTGTGGGAGGCAGTCTCCTGGTCGCAGCTCGGCTATCACGACAAGCCGGTGGGGCTGCTGAACGCCTTCGGGTTCTTCGACCATCTGCTGGCGTTCAACCGCCACATGATCGAGACCGGGTTCATCCGCCCCTCGCACACCTCAATCCTGATCGCGGAGCACGAACTGGACCTGCTGCTGGGCCGGATGGAGGCCTATGAGCCGCACATGCCGATCCTGCGGATGACAGCGAAGGACCTGTAACGGTGGAGCGCGCGGCGCTGGTGGCCCATGCCCGCGAGACGATCGCGAAGGGATCGAAGAGCTTCGCGGCGGCATCGCACCTGTTCGATCCTCTCACGCGCGAGCGGGTGTGGCTGCTCTATGCCTGGTGCCGGGCGGCGGACGACCTTGCCGATGCGCAGGAGCTGGGCGGGACGCTGGGGGACCAGGCCGGTGCGGCCGAGCGCCTGGCGCGGATCCGCGACCTGACCGCACAGGCGCTGGTCGGACAGGCGACCGGGGAGCCGAGCTTCGACTGCCTGGGCGTGGTGGCGCGCGAGTGCGGGCTGAGCGCGGAGATGGCGGAGGACGTGATCGCCGGCTTCGCGCTGGACGCGGCCGACTGGCGGCCGGCGACCGAGGAAGACCTGCTGCGCTACTGCTATCACGTGGCGGGTGCCGTGGGCGTGATGATGGCCGCGGTGATGGGCGTGCCGGCGGGGGACGAGGACACGCTGGACCGGGCGTGCGACCTTGGCCTTGCCTTCCAGCTCGCCAACGTGGCCCGCGACGTGGCCGAGGATCATGCGGCGGGGCGTTGCTATCTGCCGGCGGAGTGGCTGGCGGACGCCGGAATTGCCGAGGCGGCGCTGATGGAGCCGCGCCATCGCGATGCGCTGGTCGCCATGGTTGCACGGCTGTGTGCAGGGGCGGGCGAATACGAGGCTTCGGCCCGGATTGGCGCGGCGCGGCTGGCCCCTCGCCAGCGCTGGGCGGTGCTTTCGGCCGCGGGGATCTATGGCGCGATCGGGCGCAAGGTGGCTCTGGCGGGCGGGCGGGCGTGGGACCGACGGATCGGCACCAGCGCGGCGCAGAAGCTGGGCTTCGTCCTGAAGGCCGGCTGGCAATCGCTGGTTCCGGCGTCGGCGGCAGGACCATCGCCCCGCCCCTCGCGCCGGGAGCTGACGGCCGCCGTCAGGCGATAGGCGGCTGCGTTCCCCGGGGGTGAAGGCGGCGGAACAGGCGGCCGTTCTCGCTCCACAGAATCAGCAGCAGGATCATGACCCCCCCGACGACCAGCGCCGAGCTGAACGGGCGCGCGGACCCATCGTAGGCCTGGCCGATGAAGGCGGCGATCAGCCCGCCGAGGCTGCTGCGCACGAAGGTCTGCACCGAGCTGGCAGCCCCCGCCATGCGGGCGAACGGCTGGAGCGCGATCGCGGCGAAATTGGCCCCGGTAAAGCCCATGCACATCATGGTCAGCGTCATCATCGGCACGAACTGCCACAGCGTTTCGGCACCCCGATGCGCAAGGTGATACTGGATGAGGGCGAGGGCGATGTAGACGAACAACGCCGTGTGGGCGACGCGGCGGGCGCCGAACCGTTCGACGATGCGCGAATTGGTGAGATTGGCGACGGCCATGGCCAGCGCCATCCCGCCGAAGAACAGGGGAAAGGCCCGGCCCGCCCCGAAGTGATCTCCGACCAGTTGCTGGCTGCTCTGGATGTAGCCCCACAGCACGCCGACGCTGACCATGCCGCCAAGGACATAGCCGAAGGAGGCCCGCGTCGTCGTTATCTCGCGGATGTTCCGCCCGATCGAGCGCGGGTCGATCCGCTGGCGGTTGGAAGGATCGAGCGTTTCCGGCAGGCGCAGCGCGATCCACAGGGTCATGGCGAGGCCGAGCAGCGCGATGAAGCCGAAGATCCAGCGCCAGCCGACGAACAGCAGGATCAGCTGTCCGACCGAGGGGGCGACCATCGGGACGACAAGGAAGATGACCCCGATCATGGACTGCAGGCTGGCCATGCGATCGCCCTCGAATCGGTCGCGGATGATCGCTGGCGGCACCACGGCGAGGCCGGCGTAGATCAGCCCGCCGAGAAAGCGCAGGACCAGCATCTGGTCGATGGTCTGGATCAGCATGCAGACCAGCGTGATCGCGCTGGACGCAAGCACGCTGGTCAGCAGCACGGGCTTGCGGCCGAAGCGATCGGCCAGGGGGCCGGGCAGCAGGGCGCCAAGGCCGATCCCGATCAGGAACAGGCCGACGACGAGCTGGCCCTGGTTCGGGTCGGCGGCCTTGAGGTCGCGTGACAGCTCACCAAGACCGGGCAGGACTGAATCGATCGCAAGCGCCTGAAATGCTTGTGTAAGGGCGAGCATAATCACAAGTTCACGCCGGCTCAGGGCGAACGATGGCTCCGTCCGCGCGGCGGTGGGGAAGTCGGGCGACTGCATGACGCCCCATTGGCTGTCTTCACCCGACAACGCCAACCGTTTTTGTTTGCAACAGACGCAGCTATGACGGGCAGATGGACGAGCTCGATCCCGCGACGGAGGACAGCGGCGACGCGGATGAGGGCGCCGAGGCCCCCGGCCTGCGCAAGATCATCCATGTCGACATGGACGCCTTCTTCGCCTCGGTCGAGCAGCGCGACGAACCGGCGCTACGCGGCCTGCCGGTGGCCGTGGGCGGGTCCGCAGCGCGCGGGGTGGTGGCTGCGGCGAGCTATGAGGCGCGGCGGTTCGGGGTGCGATCAGCCATGCCTTCGGCCGAAGCCGTGCGGCTGTGCCCCGACCTTGTCTTTCGCAAGCCGCGGTTCGAGGTCTACCGCGAGGTCTCGCACCAGATCCGCGCGATCTTCCGCCACTTCACCCCGCACGTCGAGCCGCTGAGCCTTGACGAGGCCTACCTCGACGTGACCGACGACCTGCGCGGGATCGGCTCGGCAACCCGCATCGCCCAGCTGATCCGCGAGCGCATCCGCGCCGATACGGGCCTGACTGCGAGCGCGGGCGTCTCGTACAACAAGTTCCTGGCCAAGCTGGCCAGCGACCAGAACAAGCCCGACGGGCTCTGCGTGATCCGCCCCGGCGAGGGGGCGCAGTTCGTGGCCAGCCTGCCGGTGCGCCGCTTCCACGGTGTCGGCCCGCGCAGCGCGGAGAAGATGGCCGCCCTGGGCATCCGCACCGGCGCCGATCTGAGGGAGCTCGACATCGCCTTCCTGCGGAGCCACTTCGGCAGCATGGCGGATTATCTCTACCGGGCGGCGCGGGGGATCGACCTGCGCCCGGTGCGGGCCAATCGGCTGCGCAAGTCGGTCGGCGGGGAGCGGACCTTCGGACAGGACATTTCCTCGGGCGCGGCGCTTCGCGAAACGCTGTCCACGATTGCCGGGATCGTGTGGGACCGGATCGAGAGCGCCCAGGCGAAGGGGCGGACGGTGACGCTCAAGCTGCGCTTCAGCGACTTCGCCACGCGGACCCGCGCCCGTTCGCTGCCGCGCGCCGTGGCCAGCCGGGCAGAGTTCGAGGCGATCGGGCTGGCCCTGCTGGAGGAGGCCCTGCCCCTGCCCCAGCCGCTGCGGCTGATGGGCCTGACGCTGTCGGCGCTGGAGGGGAGCCGGCGGCCGCCGGTCAGCCCGGCGGACGGGCAGCTTGCGCTGCTGTGACCCAGTCCGGCAGGCGGCCGGCCAGCGTGTCGGGCAGCGGCGCTGGCAGATCGTGCAGCGCAAAGAACCCTGCCGCGACGATTTCGCGGCCGTCGGGCACGGGCAGGTCATCGCTCCACCCGGCGACGAGATGGGTTTCGTGGATCGACAGCGGATCGTCGGTTCGGCCGAGCAGGACCGAGAGGGTCAACCGCATCGCCACCTCCTCGGCCAGTTCGCGGTGGGCGCCGGCCAGCGGATGCTCGCGGGCCGACAGGCCGCCGCCGGGGAGCATCCAGTGGCCCGAGCCGTAGGAGTGGCGGATCAGGAGCACGCGTCCCTCGCGGTCGAGTACCAGCACCCGGCAGCCCCGCACCGCGCTGCCGGCGAGCCGCCACCACCGCAGCCGCACCGCGTGGGCAAGGCGCAGTCCGGCGACGTGGAGCGGAGCGGGAAGCAGGCGGTGGAGGAGCACCGGCCGATCAGGCGAAGCAGGTGACCGGCTGGTGGCGCGCGGCGAGCAGCCGGGCCACCGGAAGGTCGCTCTTGCCCAGCACGGCGGCCTCGAACAGCGAGCGCTTGGCGCCTCCCCGGATGACGAAGAGCAGGGCTTCGCTGTTCAGCAGGGCGGGGATGGTCAGGCTGAACCGGTCGAACGGGGCTTCGGGCGGGAGCGGATAGGGGGTGATGCGGCGCACGGGCAGCGGATCGTCGGCGCGGGGCGCGGTGTTGGGGAAGAGCGAGGCGACGTGTCCGTCTTCGCCCATGCCGAGCCAGACCAGCGCGAA
>Ga0068856_100007267_pt1 | contig 10802 bp, 4 predicted proteins | sample KBSCornC62_FD_66595 | JGI IMG/M metagenome (GOLD analysis project Ga0068856, IMG submission 66595) | Corn rhizosphere microbial communities from Kellogg Biological Station, Michigan, USA - KBS Corn C6-2 | ecosystem: Host-associated > Plants > Roots > Rhizosphere > Soil ... | reverse complement strand
TTTTTATCGCAAAAACAATGCCCGGCGTATTACGCCGAATGACTTTTTTGTTTTGTTTTACAGTCAATCAGTTATGATCGTTGATTAACTGATATATTGTCGGGAATTGTTCGTAAGCATCGTAAAAATACGGTTCGATTTCTTCTTCACCGATTCGCAGCATGGAGAACGAAAATAGGGTTTCTGTTATTAAAAAATGGAGTGATTTTAGAAAGGAATTAACAATAAAGCACAAAGCCCCAAATGGGGCTTTGTGCTTTATGTTTTCAAACGATTACCAGTGAATCTTATTCCATCCGCTTCTTTTGTTCAACATCCCTTTTCCGTTGGGCAAGGATAATAATAAAGAAAGCAAAACTAACAAAGACAGTCGCCGGGATCGTTTTTGGCTTATAAACAATTTGCATGATCAAGCTTATCAATAACAAAACAGCAACACAGATGATCAGCACGCGCCCTATTGGTGTCGCAAACAAATTGGGTAATAGCTTTATCTTATTTTCTTCTTCAACCCGGCTATTATATTGATTAAAATATTTAAAAATTACATCACTAATTTGAGTCTGCAATTTTCCCTTTCCCTGGTCGAGAAATGTATAAGCAAAGTCTGTTCCGTTCCTCGACTTTATTTTCAGAGAAGAAGAATCGTCTTTCGAGGAATCGAAAACTCTGAATGATTGTATTTCGTTATAGTTAAACTTCTCTGTTTTTTCGGGCTGATTATTTTCCTTATCGAATATTTCTATCTGAAAAAGATCATCGAAGAAGCTCAAAACGGCTTTCCTCGTAAATCGTTTCCTGTAGTATCGTTGAAACAGTAAAGGAAAAACCCAGAATACAGCAAGGCCTATCCAAACGATCACAAACAGATGCAATAGCCAGGCTAGCCACATGGAGATGGCAGTGCCCAATACCATATACAACGCAATGAATAAAGCATATCTCTTACTATCGATAACTGTACTTTGTATAGATTCCATATAATGCTCAAGTTATTAAAAAGTACCGTCACTTTTTAAATTCCTGCGACGCATCGTATGCATCTTTTGCAATTGTAACGGCATCGATTGCGAGGGACACTGCCTCAAGGCCTTCTCCAAAAGGCGTAAGCAATAGGAAAGCAGATCCGGCACCCAATAACAAAGAGGTAACATTACTGGCATTTACGCCATGTTCAAACATGTCTTTAATAGCAAGTCCGCCACCTAATGCGGCGCCAATGAGACCGGTCGTTTTAGTTCCAATCTTTAAAGCTTCACCCGCCTCCTTCGACAATGTAGCCGCTCCATCCAATGCCAGGTTATGAGCATCTAAAGTTATAGCTACTGCTGCTGCTGCTTTACCGCCTAATTCGCCTCCTTCCTTATTTTCATTCTCTTTTCCAGGCTCATTTCCACCCCCACTTCCATTTCCCTTTCCAGGCTCTGCATATGAATGATCTATAGAGGTAATGCTTGGCTTCAGGTCACCTTCGCCCAATTTGGTAGCTGTTCCATCGGCGTTTAATTTATAGGTACCAGTTGCCTGGCCATCCTGCGTTCGCGCGTTCGTTGCATAACCTGTCTTCCCAATATATTGCTGATCACTAACTTTTTGATTACCCTTTTCGTCTTTTCCCTGACTCGAAGCCCACTCATTAGCACTCTTTTGATCGTGTACTTCCGGTACAAAATCCGTATGCGATTTTCCGTCCGCATCATGGTAACGAACCCAATCTTCCGGAGACATACCGTCGGGATCTACATATCTAATCGGGTTATCAAAAGCATAGTTATAGACTGAGAATCGTCGCATTTTATCCGCCTTAGGATCAACCGTACTCCACCTTCCAATCTGCGGGTCATAATTCCTGGTACCAAAATCATAGGTCTCTAATCCTGAGCCGTCATTAAACTCTTTATTCTGAATCTCTTTTCCGTTAAACTTATTTTTATTTTCCAGTCTATTAAATGCCTTACTGCTTATCCCTGCCATGGTTAACCCAAACGGATAATAGTGTGTTTCTTCGAGTATGGGCCCTGCTGTATGGATCACCTGCAGATTATCAAAGAACACTTTCACAGGGCTTTCATTGCTGACATACACGTACAGATATCCATTCTTTGTAATTGGGATATTTGATAAGTGATGATCTTCTACTACATTCGGCTGGGCAACTCTTTCAAAATTACCAGTTACATATTTAAAATTATCATCGAACAATATCCAGTTAATATAGGCTCTTGGAGTACTGCCCACACTACCTCGATTGGAATTGGTCAAAAAGCCATTGACACCGTTATATACATCCGTTACACTGCTCAACGCCTGGGCTGTAGTTGCTTTGGTAGCCGTAGCTCCGGTGGGTGCACCCAGCATGCCGGTTAGTAAGTCAAGTACCGGTACGTTGTAATTGGTACTGTTTGTATTATTATTAAAATAATACGACTTACCATAAATATCTATCCGGTCACCACTCATTACCTTAAGCGTCATGCCAAGTCCTGTTACGCCGACACCGTTGTCGGCGATCAGCTTATATAATTTCTGGCTATTGGCTGTAACATTACTGTATGGGTTATTATTAACAGGCGGATCCTGGGGATTACTACCCCCGTTTTTATTGATATAATCTGTTATACCTGTGGCCTCGCTTTTATCTGCTATTTTGCTCGCGTCTATGTTATAAAACTGGTTTTCTGTATGAACAGCATCTGTAGCATTGCTAAGACTACCCTCTAAAGTAGCTGCCGGGTAAATATCCTGCTTTTGCTCATCAGTCAATACCATGCGTACGTTGCCAAGGTGATCTTTTATAAAGTAATCATACGCCATGCCGGTAGGCGTAGAAGGAGTAGCAGCATTCGCGTACAATGCCCTTATTCTGCCTTCTTCCTGACCTGCGAACTGCAACTTGTTGGTATACTGTAGTGCTGATAGCGCACTGTTATTGTATGCTTTGCTTTCATAAACAAACCCCGACTCGTAGGTGATAGTAGTGGTAATGTCTGAAGTATAGCTGCCATTATTGTATGCTACTGTAGCACCTGCTTCAGAAGTAATCTTCTGCAGTTTGTTGCCTGCGCCATCGTATATATAACTGATGGTTCCCTTGCCATTCACTAGTACCTGTTGTGGCAGGTTCAGGAAATTATAACTGATAGCTCCTCCGGTGGTAATATCGGTACCTGTGCTGCCGATGATGCTTTTATTAAGATCAGATACCAGGTTACCGTTTTTATCGTACCCATAATCATTACCACTGATATTCTTATCGGTAAAATCGCCGAGTTTGTAATTTGCAGTAATTAAATCGCTTACTGATTGCAGCTTATTCCCGTTATTAAAATACAAATAACGAAGGTCGTCTATCTGGGTACTGCCACTGCCATCTGTTTTCAGGCCCCACTGCTGCATTCGTTGAATATTGCCATTGGCATCATAGGCAGATAAGGGGTTGTTACCATCACCGATTTTCACACTGAAATCAACATTGCTGCTACTCCAGCCTCCTGCATCCAATTGTGTAAAATCGCCTTTCATCAGTCGGTTCGCATTATCGTAACCATACTGGTATTGCCGTTGAACACCGTCTCCCTGAGTGCGCCAAACCGTGGCTCCGATATTGCCATTATACTGTTTGCTGCCATTAGGCGCATAACCGTCTTTATCGTAGTTCAGCTCCATGCCAAAATAAGAAGAAGTAGCGCTGCCGCTTCCTAAATAACCTTTATTGATTCCCAACATCCAGCCACGAATATTATAATCATAGCCAAGGTTCTCGATGGCATCAACAGTATAGTTGCCGCTTGCATCCTTTTGTTTACCAAGGGCCTTGTTTTTTAATTGTCCCAGACCATCGTATTTCATTTCACTGGTAGTAGTCCAGGCAGAAGGCAGATTTCCACCATTAATGAGGCTGTTACTGATCTTTTTTTCAGTTTTAACCAGTCTGTCGAGATAGTCGTAAGTCAGCTTACTGAGCACCAGATTAGTTTGGACATTGGCCATTTCCTGCTTTTGTACTGTCATCAATGGCTTGCCAGAGAAGCTATATTGTGTGGTAATTATGTCCAGACCACCGCTGATATTACTGTTTTTGATTTGTATCACACGGCCTCTGTCATCATAAAAATGCGCACTGTACAGATACTGATTACCGCTGGTAGTAAGCACTTTGGCTTTTGTACCGGTTACCAAACCACGGGTAGCTGCACTTTGTGAAATGGCCTGAGGATAAGGCCAGCTACCGTTGGAAGCCGCATTAAAATAACCATCATAACTATTGTCTTTGCTGTTGTATTGAGAACCGTATGCAGCGATGCCATTATAGTCGTCGTAGTAAGTATTTGTTAATACCATAAATGGTGCACCCGAAGGAAGTGGACTTTTGTTAACACTCTCGCCATCTACTACCGCCTGATCACCCTGTCCGCCAACTATTTCAGCAGTAAAGTCCGCGCCATCAGTAGTTACAAAACCGTCGTTCATTGTAATACTATTCAGTGCCTGATAGGTGCCATCATAGGTGCCACTGTGAGAAGGATCGGGAAGAGAAAGGTCAGCCAGCACACCCGGAGGAGGCGGAATTGAAGTGGTTTGTGTTGTAACAACTTGTTGCAAATCGCTTCGCTGAACATTGTAGGTCAATAAACCTGTTATTACCGGTCTGTTCAATGCATCATACAAGGTAGTCAGCCACTGACCCTGTGCACGCAGATTCGCATCCTGGGCAAATACCATTCGGTCACGAATGTCGTATATCATATACACCTCGTCGGCGCCGGGTACTTTTTTCATCACCATCCGGTTACGGTCGTCATATTCATACCTGAAACATTGCTCATATAAAATATGATTGCTGTTATTGTTAAATGCAGTCATATCCCAACCACTTTGTATCAGTTGAATCACACCCTGTGGCTGAATTACACAGCGCAGGCGATTTAAGTCATCGTAGATATAATAAGTGCAAAGCCAGTTTGTATAGCCGGTACCGGTGCCATCATCGGGAGTAGCAGTTAATTGAACCTTCCTTAAAATTACCTGCCCATCCAGATCTTTAAATTCTATCAACTGGTTCCCTCTTTCATCAACGGTCACCTTTTTAAATAATGTGCCTGCATTATAAACGCCTGATGCAATAGAATATGTACCCCAGCCATTAGCTACATCTGTAACTGTAAATTTTTTAACATCATCGTTGACTGTATTTACCCAGTAATTGGTTTGAACGCCGTGCCGGGTAGCAGGATCAGTATTGCTTTCGGTACCAACCCAATTTGCGCCAGGCGCATATGTCGATACTACTCTGTTAAGAGTGGAGTTTTGATAGTTGGTTTTATTATAAGCGTAACCTGCATCTCCACTCTGCCCGGATAATTGAGTGCTGTAAAAAGCTGCCTGTTGGTTAAGGGGGCTCAGTTTGAAATTTCCGTTGTTTTGGGTTCCATCGGTAGCCGTTGACCCAAAGGGCAGGTATTTATATACTTCGCGCCCGTACGCATCATATACTACCGGTGTTACCATATCTACAGGGTTTGTGCCCGTAGCCAGGGAACCTTGCTTTAATACAGTTTGCACAGGCCGGCCCAAACCATCGAAATAACCGGTGGATTGTTTAACATCCTGTAAAGGCCGGTTGATAAGATTGGCAGGATCAGTTTCCGGAGCAGTTGAACTCCACGTGCGAACGGAATTAACCACGTAAGTGGTTTGCGCCATACCAAAACAAGTATACAGCACACAGATCACTAAAAGTGCGTAGATCTTTCCCGTATATTTAAAAAGCGCTTGTTTAACGACTTTATTTTTTTTCATAGTCAGTAGTTTAATGGGTATCTATTTGAATATCTCCGCAGTCGCAGTTAAAAACAAGTCCAGTTGCAGTCATTGTGTTTACCCCAGCAGCGGAGTAACTGTGAAGATTGAAGTCGTACAGGCCGCTGCCTCCGTTAGCCGCTATAGTAATATTATATGTGCCAAAAGGTATTTGCCCCAGGGCAGCGCTGGAAGTGTTGCCTGCTATATTAAAGGTATAGACTGTGCCGGTAGAAACGTTTGTATAGGTGGCATGAAACGGTTGCGAAGTAAAATTTGTGCAAGTTACGTTTACAACAGGTAGTATGCAGCTTCCATGTATGTTTGCATAAGCCTGACCGTTATTATCCACATCGGCCTGCGCCTTTGCATCGACATCGGCCTGACTGGTAGTGGCAGTATAAGTGCCTGCTATTACAGTATAAATAACCTGTGTTCCAATATAACCCGGGTCGCAACCCTGTCGTGTAAATACACCCCACTTGGTTTCGTTTTTGAAAAGATTAGTAGGTACACAGGAGCCATGTGCGTTAGCATACGCCTGCCCGTTTGTGTTCACATCGTTTATCGCCTTTTGATTGGCATCATCCACATTAACGGCTGATGTATATGCCCCCATAGGCACAATATAGGTAACCGGTGTACCCGCATAATTGATAGGGCACCCCATTTTAGTAAACGTACCGCTTTGAGGTGTATTAAAATTACCTACGGCCGTCTGATACTGATAATCGAACTGTTTGATAATGTTTCTGTCATTATCTCTTGTTCTTATCAGGCGACCAAAGTTATCATACTCAAAATAAGTAACCAGGCCATTGACATCGCCCAAGCTTGTCATACCAATTAACGGATCATAGGTGTATGTGGTTATCTGGGCGCTGACCGGATAAAACCGCACTTCATCTAACTGACCGCCAAGGTTAATGGAATAGCTTCCGTTTGTAACTGTTACATTCGCTGATTGAAAATTCCATACATTACCCGACTTCTGCCAGTATGTAAGCAGATAAGTTCCATTGGTTAAACCAGATAAAGAAACCTGTAAACCACCGGTAATACTTTTTCTGCCTGTTTTGCTGTCACCATCGGCACTATTGCCGCTCCCATCTTCAAAAGAAGTATAATAAACATCTTTAACTGCAGCATTAAGAATCTTAGCGGTTGGGTAGGCATTATTATATCCCCATATATAAGTGGTTGTTGCATCACCTTCTTTAGCAACGGAAAGTATATTGCCTTTCGCATCGTAAGCACTGTAACGAAGCCTTGTTAATGGCTGGTTGCTCAATTCCTGTGTTTGCACTGTTTCGGGAGCCAGAATATTATTGCCCCAATCTTTATAATTGGTCAAGGTTGATTCAAGGAATGTATTGTCATTCTTATACTTTAGCTGTTGAACAACAGGTGAAAGGGTATTCCTCGCAATCAAAGCATCGTACACAGGCGTGCCGGCAAAATCATTAGGGTATTTTAAAACAGCAGAACTTTTGTCGCCCTTGCTGTTGGTAAAATCAATAGCCGTCGGATACAAATGATAAGAAGAACCATATGTATAGTTTTGCGTGTATGAAAGTGAATTATTGGGATTATTATCCTGAAATTCGGTAACGATCTGTTTTGTCATTTTTTTTATACCTACTTCCACGAGCATATCGAAGTAATAAAACAAATGAGTCCAGGGCGTATTGGCGGGATAGCCATCAAAAATACAACTAGCTCGCGCCGGAGTAAGTGTGGGATCCACAAATGTTCCTGCAATAACCGTTCTTGGATAGTAGTCGCTATACACGTAGTTGATTGATTTAACCATATTATACGATCCGTCATCATTTCTTTTGTAGTAGCTTGTGCTTTCCAACTGGCCCTTTCGCCACGAACGATCCATAAAATATTGATTCAGGTACCTTGGACATACCACAGGATAAATTTTGTCGAGCTCTGACTGATAAGTATACAGCGTTTTCAGGCTGTTATTCGGGGCTCCATCAGTATATTCCGCCACGGTCTGGTAAATTGCCGAACTGCCGTTATGGTTCACCAGGGGAACAACGGGGTTCTCCATATAGATCGTTGAATTATTCCGCCAAACTGTACAGCCGATGTCAGACACACCAACATTTTGCATGTCCTGGAGATAGCTATAGCTGTCATAGTTATCCGTATATCCAACTAACATGTTACTACCATATACATATCGCTTCGTTATCGGAGATGAACCGGCATCGGCTTGTGAAGTAATGCTGTGAATTCTCAGTCCGCCCCCAATATGGCCTTCAGAGGTAAGGTTCGGCTCATAATCGAAAGCAGTATGCCCACCTGTTGGATAGGTAATTCCGGTGAGTATGCACGCTTTTGCATATGTAGGGTCAGGGGTTCTGTTGGCTGAAGCGCGCGGTGCAGGTAAATTCGGAATAAGATGAGGATTATTATATTGTCCGTTGAAATATCCCCAGAAATCAATTGCGTATACACCATATTGATATACATTTTGTGTAGCATCAATGTATGGCGGTAATATATTATCAAGGTTGTAAGAGAAACTATATCCATCCAGTCGATTGTTATTGCCGTCGAATGTTTCAACTCCATCCAGCTTTAACCGCTTGTTGAATTTGTTGTCGTTAAATCCTGAATTAAAATAAGACTGGTCAAGCTGGAACTTTTTCAAAGGCGTTGAATTGCCTGTTGAATACAGGCTGATTGAGGTAAGCCTGTTGTCGCGTAGGTCCTGCCGGTCGTTGCTATAATTAAAAAGAAGATAGCCGTTATTAAAATTAATTTTTGTAAGCAGTAATGAGTAAGTATTCGTTTGGTAGGAGCCCGTGGAAAGGCCTGTTTCTCCTAAATTAGCGCTGTTGACGCCAAAGGTCCATGAATGAGATATCTGCCTGTCAGCATAAAAATTGGGGTCCTGCTGATACTCAAAGGTGATCACATCTGCTCCGTCGGCCGATATTATTTGTGAAAGCCACCACGAAGAAGCATAATATTCTCCGTCGTACAAAGTTGATTCCTGCTTATCAAAAATATATCTTGTTCCGTCGTCCTTAATTACCTCAAAATAAAAGCGACTTCCGTACGGGTTGGAAATCGGATGTTTGATGATTTTATCAGTAGTATAGATAAGCGGTACCAGGGTTTGGGTATTGTCGTAGATAAATTGCCCTGACAGATCCTCTCCCGCAGAATAAAAATAATTATCGGATTGATTGTCATTCTGCGTTCTCCATTGCATTTCCAGATTGCCATAAACGGCCCCACTCAAAGGTGCATTATCTATATCTGATTGGGTATAATACTTATGCGTTAACATGCCATAATTTGTGTCATCTGCTCTACCCTTTACTGTTCGGGTTAATACACCGCCGGCATTTAACTTCCAGCCAAGACCGGCAACACTGGAAATGTCGTTAACTCTTATCCCTGAAGCATGGTAAGAAAGCGATACCGGCAGGGTTAATTTGCCGCTTTTGATTTCGTATATGGGTATGTCTATCTTGGGTACCCCGGTGCTGTAATCAACCGGAATGTCACCATATCGCATAAACGTCTGCGCATCCGGCGATGGTGGAATAACTGCAGGACTTGTTACCGGATCGGGGGTTTGGCTGCTTGCTGCATTTATACCGGCGATAGCAAACAAAACCGCGAAAAAGAATCTCGTAATAAAAATATGTTGCCGCATTATCAATTATTTACTTTTTTTCAGATAAGAGTTTCTTCAATTGCTGTATTTCCTGTTGCTGTTGTTTCTGATTTTTTTCCATTTCAATCACGTACAACGTCAACTCCTCGATCTTCTTCAGCAACGTAGCCTGGTTATCACCCATATCCAATCCATCTTTTTTTACCTCTTCTGCAGAAGGAACTTCGGGTAAGTGATGGTTTTGTTGAATGTATTGTTCTACTTCATGTAAAGGGCGCAAATGATAGTCGCTGTTGAAAACATAATCAGACCACCCCGTTAGCGTAACTTTTACTTTTTGGGTGGTAATGGTGCCATTAACGGCTAATTCGCTTTGTGGAGAGTTCGTGCCAATTCCTACGTATCCGAAAAACGAAGCATTATTGCCATAGGACATACCCGCACTGTTAACGTAACTATCAAGACTTGTTTTATAAGAATATGAAGATGTTGGTCCGTTTGTTCCCTGGTAAGGCAGTGCATTTGCGTTACCATCGTACACTACAGGATTTACAGGATAGTTAGAGTGGTAAAAATAGGTGGTGCCACCTCCTTTTAACCAGATAATAATCTTTTTATCGTAGGCAACATCGTGCCATCCTGCAATGAATCTTAAAGGAGGATTATTTGAAACCTGGGCAAATTGCCTTACATCTGCATCTATGAAATTAGAACTGTGCCCCCAGTTATTGGTGTGAAATCTGAAATAACCAATACAGGAGCCCCTCCAGGAAGCATCAGTATGTACTGATGATCGGCCAATAGTAAGTGTGGTAGCTTCATTATTATCCCAGCCACCATCATAAAAAACTATCGGATAATAGTTGTTAATATCACCCTGAACAATAAAATTTCCACTAACCTGAGCCCTTGATTGCAACACAAAAGCTGTAAACAAAAAAAACAGTAAAATATTTATTCTCATGAACTGTTACTTTTATTTCTTATGTATAAAATATTTTTCCTTACTTATTTTTCTTTTTCAAAGCGTTTATTTGTTCCTGCTGGCTTTCAACCAAACTGTTTAATTTTTTTATTAACTCCTGCTGCTCCTCCTGTTTCTTATTTTGCTCAATCACATACAAAGTCAGCTCTTCAATCTTCTTTAATAAAGTAGCCTGGTTATCACCTAAATTCAATCCGTCCTTTTCTACTTCTTCAGCAGAAGGAACTTCAGGTAAGTGATGGTTTTGCTGAATGTATTGTTCCAATTCGCTCAGCGGTCGCAAATGATAACTGGCATGAAAAACATAATCGGCCCAGGTGTTTTGATCTACCTTTACTTTTCTTGTACGTATGCCACCTTCTACGTATA
>Ga0068856_100007266_pt1 | contig 10804 bp, 10 predicted proteins | sample KBSCornC62_FD_66595 | JGI IMG/M metagenome (GOLD analysis project Ga0068856, IMG submission 66595) | Corn rhizosphere microbial communities from Kellogg Biological Station, Michigan, USA - KBS Corn C6-2 | ecosystem: Host-associated > Plants > Roots > Rhizosphere > Soil ... | reverse complement strand
CCGGGCACCACGCTCGCCGATCCAGTCGCGATAAAATCATCCATCTCCCATCGAAAGAGCCGCTCGTCGTATGCGATCGACGCGGCGATACATTCGTGGCCGAGCCGGCGCGTGCCTTCCGTGTGAATCAGCAGAAGTTCGTCCACGGCGCTGCGATAAAGCGTCGCCGGCTTCGCGACTTCCTCAAGCGCGGCCTGGAACAATGAAGTCTCGCCGACGTCCTCGACCAGCAGCATCCGGCGCTTCAGGTCGGCGGCGTATATTTCGGGTACGGCCGAGCCAATCGATTTGAGAAAGCGCTGCACGTTCAGGAAAGGGGGCTCGTCCGTGGGCCTGGAAATCAGATTCAAGGTGCGCACGTACGCGGGCAGGTCGTCGGGACCGAGATCGATGGCGATCGCGGAGGCGGGATGCGCTTCGCTGGACGCGCCGCCGCGCAGCGGCGGCGCGTCCAGCGCGACCCGCCAGAAGCGGCGGTTCGAGGCGTCGCCTTTGAGCATCGCCACACTTGCGGCGCGCGCGCCGGGCCATCGGCCGGCGAGTGCGCCGTCGAGCCAGCGGGCGAGAGCTGCCGAATCGTCGTCGAGCTTGGCCACGGCGCGATCTTAGCGGCTGCGCGCGGCGGCGGCCATGCGTGCGGGCTCTCGGCCGCACGCATGGCCGCCGCCATCCCGCATCGCGCGCGGCACCCGCGCCGCGCACGTCACTGCGCCCATCACTGAGCCCGCCCTGCGTGCGCTTATGAGCCCGAAGGCGGCGCGCCGCCGTCGAGGCTCATCAGTTCTTCATAGAGGCGCTCGATTTCGCCGCCGAGCCGCTCGTAGGCGGCGATGAGTTCCTTAGCGTCGGTCCGCTGAAGGTAGAAATTGGGGTCATTCATCTGCTCGCCAAGCGCGGCGCGTTCGGTTTCCTTGCGCCCGATGTCGCCCTCGAGCGTCTGGCGCCGGCGAACGCGGAGGTCGCGTTCGCGACGCCGCTTGATTTCATTGTCGTGAGCGGCGGTGCCGTCCGCTCCCGCTTTGCGGGAGGCAGACGGCGCTGCCGCCGCGTGCTGCGCGCCAACGGAGCGTCCGCCATTGCCAGCGGACGCGCCGTTGGCGGCGCGCATCGGGGCGGCTGCCGATGACACGATACGGGCGGCTGCGCCATTCGCCGCGTTGGCGGCGGACTCGGCCGCCGCCCTCTTGGCCAGGTAGTAATCGTAGTTGCCGAGGTAGCGCGTCGCGTGGCCCTGGCCGACCTCGATCACTTCGCTTGCCAGCTCGTTGAGCAGGTAGCGATCGTGGCTGACAATTACCACGGTGCCGGGGAAACGGCGCAGGGCTTCGAGCAGCGTGTCCTTGGCCACGATGTCGAGGTTGTTGGTTGGCTCGTCGAGCAGCAGGCAGTTGTTGCGATGCGCGAGCACCTTGGCAAGCGCGAGCCGCGCACGCTCGCCGCCCGAGAGCACGCCGGCGGGCTTCAGCGCGTCGTCGCCCGAAAAGAGCATCGCACCGAGCAGGCCGCGAATCTCGCCGGTTGTCATCCCTTCGGCCGCGTCGCTCAGCTCTTGGAGCGCGGTCTTGCTGTAGTCGAGCGACTCGGCCAGGTTCTGCGCAAAATAACCGATCTCGATTCCCGAGCCGACAGTGCGCTGGCCGGCGGTCATGGGTTCGATTCCCGCCAGCAGCTTCATCATCGTGGATTTTCCGGCGCCGTTGGGTCCCACCAGCGCGATTCGCGCGCCGCGCTCAATCGTCAGATCGACGCCGTCGTAGACGGTGATGTCGCCATAGCGCTTAACCGCTCCGCGCAGCTCGAAGACCCGGCGTCCGCCACGCTCGCATTGGGGAAAACGGATCGCGGGCGGGTTTTCGCTGCCGGCCGGCGGCTCCAGGCGCTCGATTTTTTCCAGCTGCTTTATCCGGCTCTGGACCAGCTTGGCCTTGCTCGCCTGGTAGCGGAAGCGGCTGATGAAGGCCTCCATGTGCTCTATTTCGGCGCGCTGATTTTCGTAGGCCGCCTGTTCGAGTTCGCGGCGCTCCTCGCGTTGGACCAGGTAGGCCGAGTAGCCGCCCCGATACTCGATCAGCCGGCCGCGTGAGACTTCGACCGTACGGTCGGTCACACGGTCAAGAAAGTAGCGGTCATGCGAGACCAGGATTATCCCGCCCGGATAGTTCGCCAGGTAATCCTCGAGCCAGTTGCGCGCCTCGAGGTCGAGATGGTTGGTCGGCTCGTCGAGCATCAGGAATTCCGGGCGGCGCACCAGCAGCTTGGCGAGCGCGATCCGCATCCGGATGCCGCCGGAAAACTCGGCGACGTCGCGCTCGAGATCGCTTTCGACGAAGCCCAGTCCGAACAGGACCGCTTTGGCGCGGCTGTCGGCTTCATAAAACCCGTGGCGCTCAAGCTCGCTCAGCACATCGCCGAGTTCCGCCAGCGCGGCGTCGTGTTCGGGACCGCTATGATGCTCGGCTAGCACTTCTTCCAATTCGAGCCTGCGGCGGTCGTGGGCCTGCATTTCACTCAATGCTGAGAGCGTTTCCTCCAGCACCGGTCGGCCGCCCATCTCGGGCGCGTCTTGCGGCAGATAGCCAACGGAAGAGCGCTGCGGGCGTGCTATACGGCCCGCGTCGGGCGTGATGACCTCGCCGATCATGCGCAGGAGTGTGGTCTTGCCGGCGCCGTTAAGGCCCACCAAGCCGACCCGCGCGTCGTCCGCCATCGCCCAGCTTACGCTGTCGAAGATCGAACGTCCGCCGTAAAACTTTGAAACTTTATCGAGCGCCAGCATCGAGCAAATTCCGATAGATGCGAAAATTCCGACAACGGCTAAAGATTCGGGTAATACCGTGCGCTCAGCGCGAAGGCTCGGGGTTTCACTCCCGCCGCAGCGACCTCGCCACAGCCAAGCGCCCGCCGCGGGAGCCGCTTAACCCCGACATTCTAGCCGCATCGGCGGCCGCGCAAAAGCCGGTGACTCTAAGCAGGAGCGTCGTTGCGTCGCGCCGTTGGCGGCCGACGTCTGAAGGCAAGGGGGTATGGACGGGGCACGATGCAATCCGTTTAATGGTGCAGGTGAGAACTCAGGGGGGAGCCCGGGCGGCGCGGCCGGCCGGCCACAACGGAGGAACGATATGCCCGCAATCCGGGACGGCGACCACATCCTCGTAATCGATCGCAAACTTTTCCATGATGACAACACACGCTTTTTCGTCGGCGTGGTTGAAGAATACGACGACCGGGTGATTCGCCTGCGCGGCTTCCCGTTTCATCTGAGTCCCTACGAAGTCACTGGCGTGGAGCGCCATGGCGAGCAACGCGTGCGCGTGCTTTCGATGTCGGGTGATATTTTGCTTTACATGCTCCCGCGCGAAACCGAACTCGACAAGATGCAGCTCCGCCGCTCGCCCAAATCTCTCCAAATAACCGACGGCGGTGCCGTGACGCTCGATCTCAGCGAATGGCTTATGCGCGCCTAATTTTCACGGCCGCGCTTGCCGCATTGGTTGTGGCCGCGATACCACGTCCAGCGGCAGCCCAGTCGCAATCGAATCAGGATTCGACCCAGGAGCAGATGCCCGCGCCCGGGGCGATGCAGACGCCGGGCGCGATGCCGGGGCACAGCTTTGACCACATTGACCTTCCGCAGCCGCCCTTGATCACGATGACCGCCGTGCCCGGCTATGGCCCCGCGCCACTCACCGTGGGCTTCTTCGTAAATACGGTCGATCCTGAGGGTAAAGGTTTCGTCTCGTACGTGTGGAATTTCGGCGACGGGCAGGTCTCGATGGATCCGCCGCTGACTTTTTTCCACACCTACAAGATCCCCGGCACGTACATGGCGACCGTCAATGCGACCACCCCTGACGGCCGCACCGCGATCGGTTACGTGGGAGTCACGGTTCGCCCGGGAATCGTCAACTAGGGCGGGTCACTCGCCGGGATTGATCGTTTCGACCTTGCCGCTTTCCAGATTGTAGCGGGCGCCTACGATCTTCAGGCTGCCGTCGGCGACGCGTTGTTTGAACTCCGGCGAGCGTTCCAGTTTTTTCACCTGCTCGGTCACGTTCAAATCGATCGCGCTGGATTCGAGTGCGTCGCCGCCTTTTTTGCGCGCCTGCTCGACCGCCGGGCAGATGTTGGCGAAAATTTCCGGCAGTTCAGCCGCGGGCTTGCTGGCGCACTCGGCAAGCGCGCCTTTGACCGCGCCGCAACTATCGTGACCGAGCACCATGATCAGACTTGCGCCAAGGTGAGCGACCCCATAGTCGATGCTCTCGAGACCCGCGCGGGTCACCGTGTTGCCGGCGATACGCACCACGAAAAGGCCGCCGAGGCCCTGGTCGAAGATCAGCTCGGGCGGCACCCGCGAGTCCGAACACGACAGGATGACCGCGAACGGCGCTTGGCCGCCCACCAGCTCAGATCGCCGCTTGGCGTGAAGGTGAGGATGGCCGTTTGCGTCTCGCTGGAAGCGCTGGTTGCCAACCATGAGCTCCTTGAGAGCTTGATCCGGAGTCATCGTTGCAGCAACTTCGGCGGCGGCCGCCGAGACCGTCGAGAATTGGGTTGCGAGTTTGATGGTTCCACAGCTCAAAAGCGTGGCGATGATGACAGCAAAGGTCAATCGAGTTGTGCGCATGGCAGATCCCTCTTTCCGTGCGCGCAGAGCCTATCACTAATGTTTGCCGACGGCAGCTTTTCACCGCGCGGGCGCCGCGGGCGCATTGACAGCGGCGCAGCGCTTGGCAACTAAGTAGATATGCGACGCGCTCGAATGTCCGCTTCGGCAGCACTGGCGATGGTGACGGCGCTCGGCGCGGCCGGATGCATGTCCGAGGCGATCAAACAAAACCAGCAGCAGCTCGATCAGCAGAAGGCCGAACTGGAACAGCTGAAGCAACAGGTCGCGGACCTCAAGGCGGCCCAGCAGCCCTCCTATCCGACCGCCCCGCTGCCGGCCGGTGCATGCGACAAATCCGTGATGCAGGTGGCGACCAAACATGGCGGCGCGCGATTTGCGGCAGGCGAATTCACCAAGGCGCTCGGTTACTACCAGGATGCCATCACCGCGTGCCCGACGAGCGCCCAGGCCCAGCTTAACCTGGCGCGCGCCTATGAGGCGTTGGGCGATCGCGGTCAGGCAGTGGATCACTATAAGCGCGCGGTACAGGACGCGCCGTCGGACCATGACGCCGACCCCGCCGTGGCCGAGCAGGCGCAACAGGCGTTGTCGCGGCTGGCCGCAAATTAGCGCCGAGTCGGTCGTACCGGCTCGAACAAACGAACCCCTGTGGCGCAGGACGGAGGCTCTCTTGAAAGACGTATTCAGCGTTGAAGGCAAGGTCACAATCGTAACCGGCGGCGGCACCGGAATCGGCGCGGTGATCGCGCGCGAGTTCGCCCTGCGCGGGGCGCCGGTGCTGGTCGCGAGCCGCAATGCCGGCCATCTCGAGCCCGTGCGCGACGCTATTCGCAAGGCCGGTGGCAAGTGCGAGATGGCCGTGTGCGACGTGCGCAACGCCGAGTCGTGCGACGCGCTGGTGGCCGAGGCGGTCAAGCACTTCGGCCGTCTCGACGTGATGATCAACAATCACGGCGCCAGCATCGCGTCGCCCAGCCTTAAGCTCTCGCCCAACGGCTGGCGCGCGGTGGTTTCGATCAACCTCGACGGTGTGTTTTTCTGCTCCAAGGCCGCCGCCCGCCAGTTCGTCGAGCAAAAAGGCCCCGGCGCCATCATCAACCTGTCTTCGACCGCCGGCGTTCACGGCTCGGCCACAATGCTGCCCTATGCGGCGTCCAAGGCTGGCGTGATCAAGCTCACCGAGTCGCAGGCCGCGGAGTGGGGCCATCTGGGCATCCGCGTCAATTGCATCGCGCCCGGACCGGTCACCACCGAGGGCGCCGCCGAACGCATCTGGCCCAACGAGAAGGTCAAGGCGGCGATGCTGCTGTCGCGCGCCCTGCAACGCTTCGGCACTTGCGAGGAAATCGCGTACCCGTGCATCTTCCTCGCCTCCGACGCGTCAAGTTTCATCACCGGCGCCCTGCTGATCGCCGATGGTGGCAATTTGCGCTACGGCGACGCACTCCAGGTGCTTCCCGACTAGCAGCTCGCGTTCCGGGTCGCGTCGGCCGTTGCGGCGGCGCTTGTCGCGGCGCGGCGCGCCGTGGTATCCGAAATCGCGCGGGCAAATCGCGCGGTCGCCGAGAAGGTAGATTCAAGCTTGGATTTTGGATTCAGCGAAGAGCAGGAGATGCTGCGCCAGAGCGCGCGTTCGCTCCTCGAGCGCGAATGTCCCTCCACGCACGTCCGCCAGATGATGCAGGACGAGCGCGGATACTCGCCCGAGCTGTGGCGCAAGATGGCCGATCTCGGATGGCTCGGACTGGTGCTGCCCGAAGAGCACGGCGGCGCGGGACTCAGCTACGTCGATTTGGTGGTCGTGGCGGAGGAGATGGGGCGTGTGCTGTTGCCGTCGCCATTCATCTGGACGCTGATGTTCGCCGAGGCGATAGCACGCTCCGGCTCCGAGGATCAGAAGCGCCGCCTGCTTCCCGCGATCGCGCGCGGCCAACTGGTCGCCACGGCCGCTCATCTGGAAGCCAACGCAAGGTGGACGGAAAGCGGTATCACGCTCGGCGCGCGCAAAAGCGGCGCCGGCTACCTTCTCAACGGCGACAAGGTGTTCGTCAACGACGCGCACGCCGCCGACTTTTTCCTGGTTGCGGCCCGCACCGGCGGCAAACGCGGTGGCGGCGTGACGCTTTTCGCGATCGACTCCAAGCGCGCCGGCGTTGCCGTGACGCCGCTCAAAACGGTGGATCAAACGCGCAAGCTCGGAGCGGTCACGTTTCGCGGCGTGAAGGCGGCAGCGGCCGACGTGATCGGCGAGGTCAATGACGGATGGCCCGTGCTGATGGCCGCGATCGACCGCACCAAGGTGGCGCTTGCGGCCGAGATGATTGGCGGCGCGCAAAAAGTGCTCGATACCGCAGTTGAGTACACAAGAGTGCGCGAGCAGTTCGGCCGTCCGATCGGCAGTTTCCAGGCCGTCCAGCACAAGTGTGCGAATATGATGGTTGATATCGAGGGCGCGAAGTCCGCAATCTACTACGCCGCCTGGGCGGTCAGCAACGACGCGCCCGACGCCAGCGCCGCCGCCGCGGTGGCCAAAGCCGCAGCCTCCGACGCATTCCGGCGCACCGCCGGCGACGGCATCCAGGTCCACGGCGGAATCGGTTTTACCTGGGAGCACGACATGCATCTCTATTTCAAGCGCGCCATGTCCTCCGAGTTCACCTTCGGGGACGCGAATTTCAACCGCGAAATCGTGGCGCAATTGATCGGTCTCTAAAAAAATGGTGGGAAAAAGCCGTCGCGAAGCGGCGGCGCGTTCGCGCAAGGAGCACTAGGCTATGGTCGACAAGAGCATAGTTGGCAAAACCGGCAAACCGTTCTCGATGCCGATCGAATGGGGCAAGGTGCGCGAGTTCGCCCGCGCGGTGCGCGATCCCAACCCGGTCTATTTCGATCCCGAGCTGGCAAAAAAGGAATGCGGCGGAGTTCCGATACCGGTCACCTTTCTCCAGACCAGCGCGTTTTGGCAGACCGCGGAGTCGATGCCGCCGCTCGATATGTTCGACATGCGGCGTATCCTGCATGGCGAACAGGAATTCGAGTTCTTCAAGCCGATCCTCGTTGGCGACACGCTGACCGGGGTCGCCCGCGTCGCTGACATCTACGAAAAGGAAGGCGGGCGCGGCGGCAAGATGACTTTCCTCGCGGTCGAGACCAGCTATACCAATCAGAAGAACGAAAAAGTCGCGCGCGCGCGCTTCGTGCTGGTCGAGACCGGCCAGGCAGTCGGCGGATGAGCCGAGCGGATGAATGATCGCAAGTATGCTCGCAGGGGTGCGCGGAAACATTCACATCGAGATGAGGCGGCCATGACATCAAAACTCAAATTCGAAACGATAAAGGTCGGCGACCCGATTCCCACCGTCACGATCGACAACGTCTCGCGTCCCGACTTCGTCCGCTATGCCGGCGCCTCGGGAGACTTCGTGCCGCTGCATTATGATCAAACGTTCGTCGAGGCAGCCGGTATCCCGACCGTATTCGCGCAAGGGATGTGGACCGCTGGATGCCTCTCGCGATGCCTTACCGATTTTGCCGGCGCAGGGCAGGTCCGTCATTTCAAGGTTCGTTTCGCGCGCCAGGTATGGCCGGGCGACACGCTCACCTGCCGCGGCACAGTGACGGCAAAGAACGAGGCTGACGGCGAAAAGCTGGTCGAAGGCGAGCTGGAGGTGGTCAATCAAAAGGGCGAGGCCACCGTCAAGGGCGCTTTCCGCGTCGTCGCCGCCTAGCGTCTGCGCCGTCCGACTGTGGCGCGCGGGGCGCGCCGAACCTAAACTTGGAGTGCGATGCCTGAACCGCGTTACGTCATCATCCATGGCCATTTTTACCAGCCGCCGCGTGAAAGCCCGTGGACCGGACTGATTAGTCCCGAGGCCGGCGCGGCGCCGTTCCCTAACTGGAACGAGAAAATTCTTAGCGAGTGCTATATCGCGAACGGGCGCGCGCATGTCATGGACGGGCGCGTGGCGCATATCCGCAACAACTACGCCGCGCTCAATTTCGACTTCGGCCCGACGCTGATTAGCTGGCTGCAGCGCCATGGCGCGCACGCTTATCGGGCGGTGTGCCAGGGCGACCTGGAAAGCATCGCGAAGCATGGCGGACATGGCAGCGCGATCGCGCAATCCTACAATCATTCGATTCTGCCTTTGCTGCGGCCGCGCGATCGCGCGTTGCAAATCGCCTGGGGTGTCGAGGATTTCGTCGCACGCTTCAAACGCCGGCCCGAGGGGATGTGGCTGCCTGAATGCGCCGCCGATCGCGATACGCTGCGCGACGTCGCGGCGGCCGGAATGAAATTTATCATCCTTGCGCCCGAGCAAGGGACGTTTCGCGGCGCGGGGGCAGGAGTCCGCGGCGCCGGCCCGTTCATTTGGCGCGAGGATTCGCTGAGCCTGGCGGTCTTTCGCTTCGACCGCGATCTCTCTCGAGCGGTTTCCTTCGACCACGGCCTCGCCGACGGCCTCGGGCTCGCGAATTCGATCGCTGAGGCGGCGGCACAGACCGAGCCCGGCGGCCTCGTGATGGTTGCGACCGACGGCGAGACCTTCGGTCATCACAAGCGCCGCGGCGACGCCGAACTGGCCCGCGCGATCGACGCGCTGGAGCTGCGCGATGACGTGCGGCTGACCAATTGCGCCGAATACCTGGCACTCTTTCCGCAAGGCGCCGGCAGTTTCGAAATCGACGCGCCGAGTTCGTGGAGCTGTCCGCACGGGGTCGAGCGATGGCGTGCGGCGTGCGGATGCCGCATGGACCCGGCGACCAACCAGGAATGGCGCAAGCCGCTCCGCGACGCGATGGACTTCGTGGACAACCACGCCACGGCGGTTTACGAACGCTTCGCGCCGCCGCTGGCCGACGACGCCAATGCCGCGCTGGTGGAATCGATTCGCCTCGCGATCGACCCCAATCCCGCGTTGCACGAGGAATTTTTCGTTCATCGTCGAGTGACTTCGGAGGCCAATCGCGAGAGCCTGATGCGCCTGTTCGAGATGGAGCGGGCGGCGCAGGCAGCGCTTACCAGTTGCGCGTGGTTCTTCGATGATTTCGGCGGGCCCGAGGGTCGCGTGGTGCTGCGATGGGCCGCGCGCGCGATCGAGATCGCCGCCGAGTTCTCGCTCAGCGTCGAGGCCGAGCTGCTGGAGCGGCTGCGCCAAATTCGATCCAATCGCCGCGAGATTGGTGACGCCGCCACGCTATACTTGAGCCTCAAGACTCGCGAAGCACGCGGGAGGGTATGATTGCCATGGCGGACACTCACGACATCGAATCGATTCTCCGCGAAGGCCGTTCTTTTCCTCCGACGCCCGAGTTCAGCCGCGCGGCCCGCGTCAAAAGCATGGCCGAGTATGAGGCGCTCTATCGGCGCGCCGAGCAGGACCCCGAAGCGTTTTGGGGCGAATGTGCGAAAGATCTCAGCTGGTTCAAGCCCTTCGATAAGGTTCTCGAATGGAAATTCCCGTTCGCCAAGTGGTTTCTCAACGGTAAGCTCAACGCGTCATACAATTGCCTCGACCGCCATCTGACCACCGCACGGCGCAACAAGGCGGCGCTCATCTGGGAGGGCGAGCCGGGCGACGTGCGGGTGCTCACGTATCAGATGCTGGCGAGCGAGGTTGCGCGCGCGGCCAATGCGCTCAAAAGCCTTGGCGTGAAGGAGGGAGATCGCGTCGCGATCTATATGCCGCTGGTGCCAGAGGCGGTGATCGCGATGCTCGCGTGCGCGCGTATCGGCGCGATCCATTCGGTCATCTTCGGCGGCTTCTCGGCCGAGGCGCTGGTCGACCGGATTAACGACGCCGAGGCCAAGGTGTGCATCACGGCGGACGCCGGATGGCGCCGCGGACAGCAGGTTCCGCTCAAGCCCAACGTGGACGAGGCGCTCAAGCGCTGCCCCTCGATCGTGCATTGCGTGGTGCTGCGGCGCACCGGGGCCAAGGTCGAGATGCGTAAGGGGCGCGACGTCTGGTGGGACGAGCTGATCGCGGCGCAAAGCTCCGTGTGCGCGCCGGCCGAGCTCGACGCCGAGCATCCGCTCTACACGCTCTACACCTCGGGCACTACGGGCAAGCCCAAGGGCGTCGTGCACGCGACCGGCGGCTACCTGGTGCATACGCTGATGACGATGAAGTGGGTGTTCGATCTGAAGGACGAGGACATCTACTGGTGCAC
>Ga0068856_100007265_pt1 | contig 10806 bp, 6 predicted proteins | sample KBSCornC62_FD_66595 | JGI IMG/M metagenome (GOLD analysis project Ga0068856, IMG submission 66595) | Corn rhizosphere microbial communities from Kellogg Biological Station, Michigan, USA - KBS Corn C6-2 | ecosystem: Host-associated > Plants > Roots > Rhizosphere > Soil ... | reverse complement strand
ATCCAGGAGCAGCAATAAACCAATTTGTAGGTAGCTTTAACAAGGCCATCGTACAGACGACCACGTCGCTTCCAAAGGCAGTTGCCGTATTAGCCAAGCCACTTGATGATTATTTCGGTGTAGGCCCGGGCAAGGAAACAAAAGAATACGGTACATATAAAGCCGGTCAGTGGATCGAAGACAAAGCTCTTGAATGGGGGATCGGTGCAACAGATCCTAACCGTGATCAAAGTTTTTGGCAGAGCGCTATTCCAAATGCCCTCGGTAGTGTAGCGGCCATTGTCCTTACCGGAGGGGAAAGTGCTATAGGTGAACGTGCGATGCTTGAAGGTTCGGCGATGCTCACCGAGCGCCAGGCTATAGCCAAAGGAGTTACCGACACTGCAAAATCACTCGTCAAACCGAGTTCAATTACCGGTAGTACCGCATTAGCTGTACCTGAATTTGAAGCAGCGAAACGTGCTGGGATGTCCGATGATCAGGCGTTGGGAGTTTTTGCGAAAAATTATTTCGTCGGCACAACTGAAATATTACCAATACAAAATGCCCTTGCCAGAATTAACAACCTCAGCGGAGGAAAGTTAGCGACAGTACTACGCGCCGGTCTTGCCGGTGGTTTTGAGGAAGGAACACAGGAAGCCGTGCAGCAAATTCTCACGAACAAAATAGCATCCGGAACTTACGATCCACAACGAGACACCTTCCAGGACGTACTAACATCGGCCGGCGCCGGTTTCTTCGTAGGATTTATCCTTCCAGGCATCGGAGCGGCGATGCAGCACATGACGCCAGAACAACAAACAGAAACGAAGGCCGTCATCAATAACAACATGCGTCTAATCCAAAGCGAAATTCAATCGAATCCTTTGGGTATCGAAAAATCAAATAATGTAACCCCACAGGCGAATGAAAATACTAGTGATAACGTCCCACCAGCACGAGAGAATGTTGGAACTAGCCAGGCTACGAACGTCGATGAATCAGCACGAGTTGATAATAGTGGTCAGCAGCAAGGAGGAGATGAACGAATCGCACCAACCCCTGATGCAGGAAATACAGCCATTGCTCCCCAGCCAAATCAAGATACAATCGATCGAGGAGTTGGAACCGATATCACCAAAAATCAAACGGAGAAACCACCAGCACCAACCCCCGAAGCAGTTCAAAAATCATCCGATGAACTTTCAGAGAAATATGAGCTACCAAAGGAAAGCATTTCACCAAAGGAGAAAATAATCGCGAGTATGCTCACGCGTTTCCCGGGCGAGTCATTTAATCGCCATGGTGATCCAAATACGATCAAAGACACGCCCGTGATCCGAATGATGTACCTGTCAAAGAAAGGGATTCCAATCGACGTGCAGGCGCAGGATATGTCCTATGCATTCAATCCGAATGGTGACGGTACCGACATCACACCCCAGGACATCGTTGACTTTGTGAAACGATTCCCGAAAGGAAAACGAGAGTTCAAGGCTATCTCTGACGAAGACGCAAAAGCGATGGCGGACCAGGTGGTCGACGACAAGGGAGAGAAATATTTCGAATCCAACGCCGGCCTTATGTATGCCCTCGAAAGTATTAATAAGTACGGAATTACGCCTGAAAACATCAATTCCCCGGAAATTCAGCAATACCTGACCAACGAATTTATGTTCGATGAGAAGGATAAAGCGAATATTAACGCTATCTTTGAATATGCAAAAACCCAAGAAGGTCGCGAAAGAATCAACAGCATCCTTGCTGAAGGGAATGCGCAACCTTCAGAACAAACTGGAGAAGGATCCGGAGTTTCAGAAGTTCAAAGCCAACCTGGAATCCAGCAAGAAGTCCAGCTAAACGACAAGGGCTTTCCTGCCGACTGGGAATCCAGCCCTCAAGTTCAACCACCGCCTGTTAAGATAAAGAAAAAGCCTACCGTTGCCGGTACGGCTAAAAAAATTGCTGCCTTAAAAGAGCAAATCAGAGCGAGCCCGTCGCACGTTAAGTTGGAAAGCGGTAAAGCAACTATTCTCTCCGAAGAGGGTGGCGCAATGATCAAGCGCTTGAAGAAATTACAAGCTCTGCACCAGCGTTTGACGATGAAGAATCATGGTGGCGAACAAGCGTCGACGGAAAAATTTTACGAGCCGCCGATCGGCGCAGCAAAGAGAAAGACAACAGGCCGAATCAATGTCGCTCCGATCTATGGTGCAAAACCAAAGAAGTTGCGAGACATCGTACTCGATCTTTCCAAAAGCAAAGCGGGTACCATCTACTACACGAAGTCACCTGCGAAAGGTCGGCGCGCACTCGGTGCCTACTCCCCCGCTATGGGAACAACGGCCATCCGGTACTCCGGTGATTTGGATACCACGGCACATGAGACCGGTCACGAGCTCGACGATCGCTACGGTGTCCTCGATGCCATTCCGCAAGACCAACAAGCTGCGGTACATAAGGAATTGATGGACTTGTCTAAATTCGGAAGCACGCCTCCGAAAGGTCATCCGCAAGCCCAGAAATATAGGCTCGGCGAAGGTGTCGCGGAATATATTCGTGCGTACCTGGTTAACCCAGATGTAGCGAAGAAGAAATTCCCGAACATGAGCTCATGGTTTGAACAAGCGATACCTGAGCCGGTGCGAAAATCCCTCGACAATTTTGGAACTGATATCAGAAATTTTGCAGGATTAACCGCGCACGATCAGATCATGTCGAATGTCCAATTTGATCCTGAAAAGAAGCGTAATAGCATTATTGAATTTTTCAAGCCAACTGCAGTAACGGAGAACGGGTTTAAGATCACGTGGATGGATCGTTTGTCAACAAAGATGATCAACGACAAAACCTATTTCAATAAGGCGGTGTCGTTCCTGGAAGAAGCTCAGGGATTGAAATTGCATCCTGAAAATAATCCATCGATGCTCGCAAGGGTATTACTCGGCTCCAATGAGAAGATTGACAACATGTTCGAAAAGGGGTTGATCAATTCCCGCAATCAATATGCAGTTGATCAGGCCACGGGTAAACATATGACACTAGAGTGGCTAATTGAACCATTTGACAATACAAGTCCTGCTACGATCAAAGCAGAACAACAGGAAACAATTTCGTACATGATCGCCGAGCGCACTATAGAGCTTGCTGGGCGATTTGAACGAGGGGATATATTAACCGGTATCGGCGCCGGCCTATACAAGGACGTTGACGTCGCGCAGCGTGCTCTCCAGGAATTTCAGCAGCAGCCAGACGAAAAGAGAAAACGCATTGAGGAGGCCGCGCGCCGGTATCGTGAATACTCAGACCGTGTTCTAAAATACATGGTCGACAAAGGACGGTTGTCAGATGTGCAGTACAATCAGATCAAAGCGGATAACACTTACTACGTTGCGTTGAATCGCGTCCTGGAGTCAGCCCCGGGGGAAGAGATTGTTGTCTACCAAAAACAAAGCGGGGGTGCTGTTGGTAGTGCCAAACAGGTATTGAAGAAGATAAAGGGTAGTACCAAAACGATCAAGAACCCTTACGAGTCATTGACACAGTTTGTGATCAAGGGTACGAAGGAGGCCGATCGGAATGAGGTGATGCAGAAGTTCCGCGATCTCTTCCGTCACAGCCGCACGATGTACCAAGGTGAACCGGTTTACACTGGGCAAATCGCGCGTCCTGCAACTCAGAGCGACAATAACACAGTTCAAGTTTATGTGAACGGTGAACCTGAGTTCTGGCAACTGCAGCCGGATGTATATCAATCCGTGAAAAATATTACCGAAGCCGGCTACGTCATTCCAGCAATCTGGACCGTACTTCCACGTGTGCTAAGATGGTCGGTAACAAACTTCCCTGTCTTTGCGGTGAGAAACAGAATCCGAGATATCCAGCACCGCTGGATCGTTTCCAATACGAAAGCCTATAAGGGTTATGATATTTACTTCGACAAAAAAACAAAGAAGCTGAATAAGAATTTGTTCGAGTTATTCGGCGGTGGCCAGGCAGGATATTATCTGATGAACGATGACTTCTACTATCGCAAGATGGACCAGGCTATCAACACCATCTCGAAAGAGAAGCAATCGATACTAGCTTCGGCATCGAAGATGGCCGAAGGGTACAAGAAATTGCTGGGGTCCGGTGAAATGGCAACACGACTTGAGGAATATCGCAGTTCCTTTAAGGATGCAAAAACAAAAGGGATGGACGATTACAACGCGTCAATATACGCAGCGTACAAATCGCGCGATCTTCTCGATTTTAGTGTTGCCGGCGAATGGATGCGAGTCATAAATCAAATAGTTCCATTCTCCAACGCGGCAGTACAAGGCCTTTCAAAAACAGTACGTGCGGCTAAAGAGGATCCCGCAGGCTTTGCTCTCCGCTTTACGTTGACGGCCGTCATTCCGGCCATCATGTTGAAAGCACTTGTTCGTTCCCTCGGGAAAGAAGAACAGTACGAACAATTCCCGGCATACCGTCGCGATCTTTTCTACAATATTCCTGTCGGCCCAGATATGTGGGTGACTGTACCTAAACCATTCGAATTGGGAACGCTGTCCTCTGGAGCTGAGCGCTTCGTTTCAAAATACATGTTCGATCAACCAGACGCGATGAACGGTTACGGTGGTACTGTAGCGAAGTCAGTCATGCCGCTGGATGAGTCAGCGCTCGCCGGCGGATACAAACCATTCCTCGAGGTGTTAACTAATTACGATTTCTTCCGCGATCAAACAATCATTCCTCCGGAAGATGTAGGACTCAAGGTCGAATACCGAAATACTGACAAAGCTTCGCGACTCGGCCAAGCCGTGCAGGCAGCAGTTGGCACTGACGCCAGGCAAGCGGACTATCTCATCAAAAGCACGATGTCGTACTTCGGTGACCTCGCGCTCCGGACTTCCGATCTTGGAAAGGAAGGCACGCGATATCCGTTTAACTGGGCGATGAGCGGTCTCCTTAAAGGTGACCCGCTTTACGACAGCAAGAATGTTCAGGGCGTGATGAAGTTCGTGAAGGAAGAGGGTATACATTGGAGCGATCCATTCTACCAAGAACTCAACGCGATGATATCTACGTATTACGGATCATCCGACGCAGAAGAGCGCGAGCGCATCGGAAAAGAAGTGAGACAGTTCGCCGGCGAGATCTTGGAAGAATATAAAACCAACGATAATTACAAACGGGAAATAGCTGACGAGGAGGAGGTCGATTAAGCTCAAACCTTGCGCATAGTATAGAACAAATGGAGGTTGGAATAATCAATTACCAATTGATTTTCCGCCTCCTTCTTCACGACCTTTATGATGCATTCTGTGCCCTGCGCATCGATGCAAGCCATTTGGAGGGTGTTTAAATCGCCCCCAGGTTCACTAACATTTGTGACTACAAACTCCTGCTGGTTGTCAGAAAAAATAGTGATCTTTTTCTTCACCTTATCGATGGTGATCAAAACGTCGATACCGTCAACCTTCGTCCAATTATTATCATTCTGACCTTTCATTGAGAGCGAATTCGCTTTGTATGCTTGCACCTGGCATACCGCCGGCAGCGCAATCAAAAATAGCATGGGAATGAGGATGATCTTTAGCATTACGTAAGATACCGATTTTGGCTGATTTAATTTACTATACGTTTGTATAGTAACATATGTTATATAGATTTGTGTAACATTTGTTAGCATGACAGTAAAACAGAAGCAGTCGGCCCAGTTGGCCTTTAATTTCTCTATTGAAGAAAAAATCAAGTTACAAGAACGAGCGATTCGCAAAGTCCAATTTATACCGATGGACAAAAGGAATATCGCAGAGACGATGCCCCTCCTACTCGAGCATCAAATCGAAAATGTTTTTAAGGCAGAGAATCGATTTTTTGGCCCCCCGGGTGAAGATGGTTTGAATAAAGGCATTCTTTTTACCGACAACACGGGATCCGGAAAAACATATACTGCGCTCGGTATTGCAAAGCGATTCGAAATGCGGGGTATGAAAGACCTTCTTATTGTTGTTCCCACGGACGCGAAATGTAAGGACTGGGCTGACGAAGCAAGGCGCTTTGGTATTTTTCTTTACCAGCTAAAAGATACAAAGGATGCCGGCGCTCCAGGTAGCCAGGTAGTCACAACGTACGCAAACTTCCGAGCGAACTTGGCATTACTGACCCGTGTCACCAAGAAACCATTTCACCTGATCATATACGACGAATCTCATAAGATTGTCAGCAATGAAGCCGGATCAACTACTCAAGCTGACGACTTTCATAAACGCATTTCATTCGCCCCGGATCAAGCGTACAGTTTTGCATTCAACAAATATGCAGCGCTAGCGGAGAAAGCAAAGAACAACTACCAGGAAACTCAGAAGATAAAACAAATGGTGGAGGATGAAGCAAAGAGACTGGTCGACGCCACCAAGGTAGTGTTCCTCAGCGCTACGCCATTCAGTTATCACAAGAATTTGAAGTACGCCGATGGATACCTATTTACAATTACTCAAGGGCTACGCGGCACCAAACAAGATGTTTACAATCAATTCTATGTAAATAATTTTGGGTATCGGATCTTATATCACAAGCTCACAGAGCCGGACGCAAAGGTGGACGTTGGTTTATTCGAACGCCAGTTTCACACGAAATTATGGAAAGCCGGCGCAGTCTCCTCTACCCGTCTCAAACTTGACAGAGACTACTCAAGGGAATTTGTGCTTATCGATGACAAAACAGGAATGCTCATCGATGAGGGATACGAACTAGCTTCTGATCATAACACCTACAAATGGCTTCCGCAGGTGATCAACGAGAAATTTAATTACCTATACAAAACTCAGTTGCTTGAATGCATCAAAGCCAAACGCTCGATCGAGCGGATCAAACAACATCTCGACCTCGGTAGAAAGGTATTTATTTTTCATTCTTATCTGAACAGTCTTCCCTCCCACCCATTTGATCTATCCGACACAGACCTTTGGCCGAAGGAAATACGCCAAGAGTTGGTGCGAGCCGAGATAGAGTCATTCCACAAAAAATACCCACAATTCCGTGCGCTTGATTTGTCGGACTTGAGCGATCCGATCACAACCATCACAGAAGCTTTCGGCGAGAAGGTCGTATTGTTCAATGGTCGAGTATCGACCAAAGAACGGACGGCCGTAAAGAAACAATTCAATGATGATAACTCCGGTAAAGACATCATCATGTTGCAGATGGAAGCGGGCAAAGAAGGCGTGAGTCTGCATGACACAACGGGCGTTCATCAACGGGTAGGCATCAACCTCGGCTTACCTCTAAAACCAAGTGATGTAGGCCAATGGGAAGGCCGTGGTTATCGCATCGGCCAGATGAGCGATTGTATCATTGAGTACCCTGTACTCCATTTAAACTTCGAGAAAAGCACCTTCTCAGAAAAGATTAACGAGCGCGCCAAAACAGTTGAGAACCTGGCATTCGGCGAACAAGCTCGGAATATCAAAGAGGCATTGAAGGAAGGATACAAAAATCCAATTTCTGACGATCCACATAATGGCCAGGGAAAAGGTAGCCGTGATGCAGACTTTATTTTCGACACGATTGCCCCTTACGACTTGGCGATCAAATTATATTTTAATCGCGGCAAACGAACAGCGCGCACGAAATCGAAAGAGGGGGTCGACTATTTTGCAACCGCCGAACCTATCGGCCTCAAGAAAGTAGAATGGTTATACACCAAGCCGAACGATCATCTCCTCGAACCTTCTGCCGGGCATGGAGCGATCGCAAGATTTTTCCCAGAAGATACTGTCAATAAACTCATAGAGCCATCCAACGACCTCCGGGCAGATTTGTCAATCAATGTCAATGGTGCTGTCATGGGCATGCGGTTCGAAGATTATCACATCGTAAACAAATTCCACGGCATTGCAATGAATCCACCATTCGGTACCGCCGGCAAGACTGCGATGGATCATTTTGAAAAAGCGGTGCACCACCTATACGATGGCGGACGGATAGTCATTACTCTTCCAGACGGTCCAGCGATGGATACTCGTTTGGAGAAATGGAAAACATCACAAGAGTCAAAGAACTTGTTTATCGTTGGCGAGGTGAAGCTACCTGGTTGCGCTTTCGAGCGCGCGGGCACGTTTATCAGAACCAAGATACTGGTCATCGACAAGCAAACAACCTTTGCGGCACAAAAGGCTTTGCCAAAAATGGTATCGTATGACTTCTCCCACATTGAAGACGTGAACGAGCTATTCGAAGAACTGAAAGATCTCTCGATGCCGGCCCGTCTACGCGGTGCTACTGAACAATCAACTATCGTGCAGACTGTCGCAGGGGTACACACAAAGTTCGGCTACAAAATATGGACCGTTCGCTTCCTCGGAAAGTTTTCAAACTCAACCTTTGATCATGCGAGTAAAAAAGCGGCAGAGCTCGGTGGCTATTACAGTTCGTATAATGGGAACAATGCAATACCAGGATTTATTTTCAAAGGTGTCGAGGGTTCAGATAATGCAAAAAGGCTTGAGTTGTACGTAAATTCAGCACAGGCGTAGAAGGCATTAACCAAAAAAGAGTGAGTACTTATTTGTCGCGTCGAATCAGTGTATGTGAATCATACTTTTGGTTCAATGTCGGCGAGAGAACAATCAATTATTATCTTCTTTATATCGATGAACACAATCGTCGTCCTGACGGTTGCCGCATTTATTAAAGCAGTAGTTAAGTATCCATGGTTCCGGAAGAAAGTCATTCAGGCAGTTGAAGACGGCGATGATGTCGCCAACAAAGAGGATGCACGCCACGCCGTGCTACTTTACTTCGCATGCCTGTTCGGTGTCCTTCTCGTCAATCTAGTTTTGTTTCAATTCTTTTTTGAGCGTTATGAGCACGTCACAACAGCGCTTATCGCTGGCGTGTTCTTAGGGCTTTTGGGCATTAAGAAGTTTACGTAAAAACCATAAACATGAATGTTCGTGATTTTTTTAACGGTCTCATTTTTTTCCTGGTTGTTCGGATTTGCCTTCGCAACATACCTCTTCCGAAAAGTTTTCAGGCTTACGAGTGCCGAACAGGCGTACTACGAAAACTCTCTTTTCTTAAAAGAACGGGAGATCGAACAGAAAACTCTCGCTCTGCGGGAAGTTATGCGCCAAATCCAACACTATGGTGGCAATCCAATTCTCAAACGCTTCCGCGGATTGAGGTCGGTTTGCAGCGAGTGGTGGAGAAATCTGTATGAAAATATGGCACTCGCACAGAAGCCCAACCATCACCGGTACGCTGAATTAGCACTGGTTGATCTGCGGAAGATTGATGACATATGGTTGAGGTCAGTTGACGAAGCGGAAAAACTTGAAGAAGAAATTTTGAAGACAGCACGCACAATCGAAGATCTACAATGAACGCAAGAACTTTCTATACGAACTATTACCCTGCAGCGATGGTCAGCCAGGCAAAAACAAAGGTACCATACCAGGTGACACTTGTCCAGGCTGCACTTGAATCTGCATGGGGCACAGCCGCACCTGGTAATAATTACTTCGGCATTAAAGATGACGGCGTGTTAAATGGGAATGAGCAGCTGTTGCTTACCTGGGAGTATATCAACAACCCGGATAAAAAATTTCCGGTTGTTGTATCAGTAACACAGGTAGGAAAAAAAATGTGGAAGTATCGCGTTAAAGATTGGTTCCGGAAGTACAACTCACCGGAGGAATGCTTTATCGCGCATGGCGAATTGTTGGCGACCCATTCGCGATACGCAGAAGCGATGAAACACACCGATGATCCGTATCGATTTGCAGCAGAGATCCACAAGGCTGGCTATGCCACGGATCCCGATTATACGAAGAAGCTTATCAGTATGCTTGACACTCTCAAGACGATTATTCCGCAATGAAATTTGTATACGACCTTATCGCAAGCTTTCATAACAAACCGGACGGATTCAGCGCGCGGAAGCTCAGCGCATTTACAAGTGTTGTGGTCGCGATTATAATGACGTTTCAGTATGGTGACAAAACCATCCTGGTGCAAATTTTAGTTGTCTGGCTTCTTTTCGCATTGCTTTGCCTTGGTATTATCACGTTCGAACAAATCATCAAATTCAAGAACGGCAATATGGAGGTGAAAGAGGAAACAAAAATTCAAGCTCCAGAATAATGAGACGCTTTTATATCCCCATTATCATCGCTTTGATGTTCCTCTCTTTCTGGGGAGGTTACGAAGCTGCAAAACCGGATCCAGGTACGGCCGTTTCCGTGAAGAAAAAAATTGATTCACTCACCCACGAACTTCACATCTCGATCGCCAAAACGGAGATGTTTAGTAAAAAGGCCGAATCCTTCGAAAAACAATACAAGCATTCGGACAGCCTTGCGGTCGTGATCAACAAGCGTAGAATAAACCAGGCGATTGCGTACGCCAAAAAGATCGAACAAGTAAGGACGTTCAACATCTACCAGGTCGGCTCATTTCTTGTCAATAAATATCCGACCGAAACGTACAAGTCTAAAACCGATTCTAGCGCTATTACAAAGACGATCGCTGTGGAGGGTTGGAGAGTCAGGGCCGCAGAAGTTGACATCGTACGCGGCGATTCCCTGGCTAGTGTGACCCAAAGCCAAGACAGTACTATCAATCAGTTAAACACATCAATTGTCGATCGGGATTCAGCAATTGTTTCTCTTCACGACGTCATTGGTCAACAAGCAATTTCTCTTAAAGACTCTAAGCAACTCACGGCGATGTGGGAACAACAAACATCCTTCTGGATGGACAAGGCCAATAAATACAAACGCCAACGAAATGGAATTATCGTTGGCGTAGGTGCAGTGGTTGTTGGTGGGCTTATTC
>Ga0068856_100007264_pt1 | contig 10807 bp, 11 predicted proteins | sample KBSCornC62_FD_66595 | JGI IMG/M metagenome (GOLD analysis project Ga0068856, IMG submission 66595) | Corn rhizosphere microbial communities from Kellogg Biological Station, Michigan, USA - KBS Corn C6-2 | ecosystem: Host-associated > Plants > Roots > Rhizosphere > Soil ... | reverse complement strand
GTGCTTTATCAAACAATGCCCGGATCGAGCTAAGTAATTTTAACAGACATAGCCTGCAGGCGGATGCCATACTGCCAAAGCTGTTTGAGCTGCTGGGCGTAAGATCGGAGTTTGGCCAGACAAAGCTCACGATCAGCAGTATTCCGCGCAGGGCGCAGGGCTTTCGCTACGATCTGACCGAATGCCCCGATATTGCGCAAACACTGGCGGTGACCTGCGCAGGGCTTGGCTTAGGAACCCACCTGATAGGACTGCAAACCTTAAAGATCAAGGAAACCGATCGCATTAACGCTCTGAAGCAGGAGCTGGAAAAAACAGGCGCCGTGCTGGAAGTCACCGATAACTCGATCCGCATCCAGCCCCGCCTGCCGGGCAATCCATTTACACCTTTTACAGTATCTACTTATAATGATCACCGCATGGCCATGAGTTTTGCCCCGCTGGCGCTGCTTTGCGGCAGCATTGCTATAGACGATGAGCAGGTGGTGGCCAAGTCATATCCCCGCTTTTGGACTGATTTGGAATGCGCAGGTTTTAATGTAAATTTGCAGCCACATTAAATGGCCTTTTTCGCAGCAGACAATAATAGTGACAGTCCGGGCAAAGAAATGTCTTTTCTTCAGCACCTTGAGGAGCTGAGGTGGCACCTGGTTCGCAGCGCTGCCGCCGTAATGGTGCTGGCCATTGTGGCCTTCTGCATGAACGACTTTGTGTTTGACACGGTGATCTTCGGCCCCTTACAGCAGGATTTTATTTCTTACCGCGCCTTATGCTCGCTGGGCCATAAGATAGGCGCCGGCGATGTGATGTGCATGACGGTGAAAAAAGCCGAGCTGCAAACGCTCAGTGCTTCCGAACAGTTCTTCAATCACATGTGGATCTCGCTGCTGTGTGGCTTGATCGTTGGTTTTCCTTATGTGCTATGGGAGCTGTGGCGCTTCATTAGCCCCGCCTTAAAAAATAAAGAAATAGGGCCTGTGCGTCTTTTCATTCTCATTGCCTCAGTACTTTTTTTAGTCGGCATCTTTTTCGGTTACTTCCTGCTCTTTCCCATGAGCTATAACTTTTTGATCAATTACCAGGTGTCGTCGAGCGGTATTGTAAAAACCAACAATACGTTTGACGATTACATTTCGCTCATCAGCACCATGACCCTTGTGTCAGGAATTATTTTTGAAATGCCGGTGCTGGTGTATTTTCTGTCGCGCATGACCCTGCTCACGCCACAGTTTATGCGCAAATACCGCAAGCATGCCGTTATTGTGATCCTTATTGCGGCAGCGGTCATCACGCCAAGTCCCGATGTGACCTCACAAATGGTAGTGGCTGTGCCCATGTACCTGCTGTATGAGATCAGCGTGCTGGTATCGGCCTCGGTAGTTCGCAAACAGCAATCGCAAGCAAATACATAATCATCATGTCAAACCAGGTTCAGGAATTTAACGAGTACCGTTCAAAGATGAACGAGGTGATCTTAGGAAAGGATAATCTGGTGCTCAAGCGCCTGTTTAACCTTGATACGCAAACGTATGCCGAAGGTGCGCTGCCTGTAAAAACAAAGGAGCTGCTTGGCCTGGTGGCCAGCATGGTGTTGCGCTGCGACGACTGCATTAAGTACCATCTTGAAAAATGTAAGGAGCAGGGCTGCACTACCGAAGAGATCTATGAAGTGTTTGCTGTGGCCAACATTGTGGGTGGCACCATTGTGATCCCGCACACGCGCCGCGGCGCCGAGTTCTGGGAAGAATTGACCAAATAAGATTTATGCCATGGGCGCATTATTATTTATAAGCCTGGGATTGGCCATGCTGATGGGCTTGCCAACCATCACATATTTTTACGCTAAACATTTGGGCCGCAACGCGAAGCTCTGGTTTGTGATCGGCTTTCTTTTGCCGGGTATTGCCACCATCATCCTTTCTTTTTTGCCCGACCTTTCAGAACAGGAAGAGAAGAAGGCTTAGTTGTTTAGCCACGCCTCTTTTATCGCCAAAGAAGCCACGGCAAAAGCCCGGTGGGCTTTGAGCGAGCTGGTGTGCAGGCAAGAGAAAACTTCCGACATACGCCGGTGCTCATGAAGCGAAAGCTCCAGCAGGAAGAAGTCAAAGCGTTTTCGGCTTTATGAGCAGGCGCGGAAAAAAACTATAAGAATCAGAGAGATCATAAAATGAAGAAAGTGCGGGAAAACTACTAACCGCACTTTCTGGTTTTTTTTAAAGCGAGCAACCTAAAAACCCGCTGTAATTGTATGTCTATTTGGATAGAACTGAATTACACTGTAAAGTTACAACGGCAATAAAGCGATTAAAAATAATTGAGATAAATCCCGGTTTTTCAGCGGCAAACCCGCTTACGGGGATCAGTCTATGTCCCAAACACTGGGCCTGCGGCGGCTATAGAAGGGCTTGAAGTAATTCTTGTGCTCAAGAATAAAAGCCATAATAAAATAAATGATCACCGGGCTGCCAAAGGTGAAGAAGGACAGATAAATAAAATACATCCGCACCGTGTTGGGCTTAATGCCCAGCTTTTTGCCCCACCACTGGCACACGCCAAAAGCGCGCTGCTCAAACCATTGCCTGATCCTGTTAATCATACAGTAAAGATACTGATTTTATCAGGATTTTTCCTGAGAGCAGATTGCCGTCAGCTCGAATAGCCAGGATGGCTTATCGAGAGCAGGCTCGCCCCGATGCCGCACTTTAAACATTGTTTTTTTATACAATAGCGGTCGTGCAGGTTAATGAGGCCCTGGCTGCAGGCCGCGTCAGGCAGGAGCTCTTTTTTAGCGCTGAACGATCTTGTTTTTGCGTTTTGCTCAAAGGCACAGGCATTGAGCAGGGCCAGTGCTGCATCGGTCAGCTCAGGCTTGAGCAGCTTTTTTGAATAAAAGAAAAAGAAAGGCGCCAGGGTGTTGATGATCAGGATGTCAACTGAGGCTTTGCCCATGGTCAGTGTTCTTTCAACCGCTTTGCCGCCCGGCAGATAGTGATTAGCCCAGTATCCTTGCGGCCTTGCGCTTAACATTTTTTTTAATTCAGAATAAGAGCTGTAGCGCTGCGGACTAAGAAACAGGCCCGGATGCTGATGTAGCAGCGCCGCCAGCTGTGCCAGGCGCAGAGTGGGGAAGTTGGCTGGCCGCAACCGCGAGAATTTAAACAGCTCTTTCCTTAAAGGCGATAAGTTGTATTTGAGCTTCAGATGGTCGTATTCGCGTTTGAGATCGTGCAAATAAACGTCGCTGGATGGCTCGTTTAAAAAGCCCGCGCTGCCCAGCAACAAAGCTTCAATCTGCAAGAGCTGGTCGGCATGTTTTAAGAGCAGTGTAAGCGGCAGGTGTTTGGACAACAGCTCAAAAGGCTCGCTGTTGACATGAAAGCCAAAGCTGCGCAGCAACAGGCTGTAGAAGGTTTGCGCATAATCGCCGTTAAAAACTTTGAACAGATGCTCAGCTCTTTCAGTCTTGCTTTCGAGGCGTTCGATGGTCATGCGCTCGAGCCAGGCAATAAATTTAAGATCGTTGACTGCGCTCAATTGACTCTGGCAGGGAATGACGCTTTGCTCAGAGCTCAGCTGCGCATAAGTATTAAAAGTAGCCTCATCGATCAGCGGTTTTAACTCCAGCACTTCTACGTGATATTTTTCATTTTGAGCAAGATTCACATCATGCTCATACACTACGTGCAGAATAAGATTATTATAGCTGCTGTTCTGCTGATGCCTATGTTTAAGCCAGTCGCTGGTTTTAATGTGAACTTCAATATTGCCGTTTAGCACCAGGTTGTTCAGCCGGATGCTGGCGTTAAAAAAATCGGGACCGGCATTGCTGTTGAGCTCACCGGGATGCAGCACGGTAATTTCAGTACCTGAATGAGTTATTAATGGAAGAGGCTTCAGAAGGCGGTGCTGCCAGATAAACTGCAGCAGATCTTCGTTGTGCCTATGCATAGCCTTTGATCTTATAAACCGCGTAGCCCAGCCATTCGTGAATTAAAAATTGCAGGGCAAACAGGGCGTCGGGGTTTGGAATAAATAAATGATCGGGCGTGAAGCGCCTTTTGCCACTGGCGCGATTGGTAATGTAAGGCGTGAGATTTTTATAGCCCGCTTTTTTAAATACGGCCATCGAACGCGGCATGTGATAAGCGGAGGTCACCAGTAAGAACGGACCTTTGAGATCAAGGCTGTCGAGGATCTTTTTGGTGAACACCGCGTTTTCGTATGTGTTCTTGCTGTTGGATTCGATCACAATAGAGCTGTCGGGAACATGAATGGACTCGAGGTATTTTTTTACAAAAATGGCCTCGCGCTTTTCAGGGAACTCAATGCTGCCAGAGCCGCCTGTGAAAATGATCTTTTGAATGCGCCCTTTGTAATACAGCGGCAGCGTTTGAAAGAGGCGATCGCCGCTGGTGCTGAAATTTATTTTCTGAAGCCGCAGATCAATATCGCCAATGCCGCCAAGCACAATGGCGCCCTGGTATCTGGTGCTCATAAGATCGTAATCGGGCGTCACCGGCTCCCAGGCGCGGAAGCATTCATCAACCAGAAACGAGTTGCAGCACAGGTATAAAACCACCAGCGCGGCAATGCGCATTTTTTTTGCGCGGCCTTCTGCTTTGGTTTTAAATGAGAATAAGAACAGCGCAAACACCCACACCAGCGGCGACAAAATAAATGCAAGTACTTTTGAGAGATAAAAAAACATAGAGCATTAAAAATAATAAAAAAAAGCTTAGCGGTTAAAGACTGCCCTTCAATTCTGTTTTAAGTATATTTAAACATCTGTATGATCCTGGTTCTTGCCATATTTTCTGTATTAATACCAGTTGTTCTTCTGTTCCTGGTGTTCCGCCGGCTTGGTGGCTTTTCGCTCTCACAAAGCTTCAGCAGTTTTGAATATGTGTATGTGGAATCCGACGGAAGTGTTCGTGAATTACAGGAAGATGAGATCTCTTATTTAAAAGAAGAGTTTGATCCAGGTGATGGCGCCAGGCCTTATATCAAGCACAGTTACACGCAGCTGACCCCTGACGGAAAAGTTCATGGCTTTATTAAAAGGGCCAAAGTGCCTGCGCATATCAGAATAAGACCGGCAGCTCAAAAAGCTACAGAACAAAAGAGAGCTTAAGCTAAAATCCCTATCTTTAACCTGTTTATTTAAATGTCAAAAGAAGCTGTATGCAAAAAATACTGGTAGCCAACCGTGGTGAAATAGCCCTGCGTGTAATGCGCAGCGCCCGTGAAATGGGAATAAAAACAGTGGCCATTTTTTCTGAGGCCGATCGCAATGCTTTGTTTGTGCGCTATGCCGATGAAGCCGTTTGCGTGGGCCCTCCGCCAAGCGCCCAATCGTATCTGCAGGGCGATAAGATCATTGCCATTTGCAAAGAACTGAAGGTTGACGGCATTCACCCCGGCTATGGGTTTTTGAGCGAGAACGCCGACTTTGCCCGCAAGGTGCGTGAGGCCGGCATTACCTTTATTGGCCCTAGCCCCGAAAGCATGGACATGATGGGCGATAAGCTCAGCGCCAAGGCTACCGCTAAAAAATATAAAGTGCCTATGATCCCCGGCTCTGAAGGCGCCATCAGCGATGTGAAAGAAGCGATCCGCGTGGCCAGGGAGGTGGGTTTTCCGTTACTGATAAAAGCCAGCGCCGGCGGCGGTGGCAAAGGCATGCGCCTGGTAGAGCGCGAAGAGGACATTGAAGAGCAGATGAAGCTGGCCGTGAGCGAAGCCATTTCGGCATTTGGCAACGGCGCTGTGTTTATAGAGCGCTACGCCTCGGGCCCGCGCCACATCGAAATTCAGCTGCTGGCCGACAATCACGGCAATTGCGTGTACTTGTTTGAGCGCGAATGCAGCATTCAGCGCCGCCATCAGAAATTAATTGAAGAAGCGCCAAGCAGCGTGCTCACACCCGAGCTGCGCGAGCGCATGGGCAAATGCGCGGTGGATGTGGCCAAAGCCTGTAACTACAGTGGCGCCGGTACCGTTGAGTTTTTGGTGGATGATCAGCTGAACTTTTATTTCCTCGAAATGAACACGCGCCTGCAGGTAGAGCATCCGGTGTCGGAGCTTATTACAGGCCTGGACTTGGTGAAAGAACAGATCAAAGTGGCGCGCAACGAAAAGCTCAGCTTTACGCAGGAAGACCTGAAGATAAATGGCCATGCGATTGAAGTGCGCGTGTGTGCAGAAGACCCAACCAACAATTTCCTGCCCGACATTGGCCGGCTGGTGGTGTATAAAACGCCTTCAGGTCCGGGCGTGCGCGTTGACGACAGCTTTGAGGAAGGCATGGATATTCCTATTTTTTACGATCCTATGATCTCGAAGCTGATCGTGCATGGCAAAGACCGCACTGAGGCTATTGAAAAAATGATCCGCGCCATTGACGACTACAAAATTGTGGGTGTTGAAACCACGCTCGATTTCTGCAAATATGTGATGCGCCATCATGCGTTTGTGAGCGGCAAGTTTGATACCGGCTTTATTAAAACCCATTATACACCCGATGATCTGAAGAACGACACGAGCGGCTACGAGGAAATTGCAGCTATTGCGGCATCACTGATCTCCGGCGCCAAAGCGCCGGCTGCAACTGCAGGGATTGAGGCGGGCGTTAAAAAAAGCCAATGGAAAGCTAACCGCCTGAATTAGCGCGCAACTCAGGGGTTACTTTTGCGTTTAATATTAATAAATGATTGAATGAAAGATCATTTTTGCAGATATATTTTACGTAACGCAAAAACCCTTGTTTTTACGCCGATCGTTTTTTGCTTTTATCAAGGTCTTTCACAGGTTAATCCCAACGACATTACTGTGCCTCCGCAAAACGGCTACCGCTGCCGCGCAGAGATCGTAGATCATGACACTGTTCCGGTGGTGGACCTGAACACTGTGTATGTGAACACCACCTATGTTTTTAAAACGCCACGCCAGTATGAGCAGTGGACCCGCGTTAAATTCAATGTTAAGAAAGTGTATCCTTACGCCATACTGGCGGCTGCCAAGCTGAAGGAGTATGATAATGCGCTGGCCGGCATTCACGATGCGCACATGAAAAAAGCCTTTATCCGCGCCTGCGAAAAAGACCTGCGTAATGAGTTTGAAGACGAGCTGAAAGAGCTGACCGTGTCGCAGGGAAAAACGCTGATGAAGCTGATAGACCGCGAGAGCGGAAAGACCACCTACGAGATTGTAAAAGAGCTGCGCGGCGGATTTCAGGCGGCCATGTGGCAAACCGTGGCACGCATCTTTGGCCACAACATGAAGGTGGAATACGATGCTCAATCAGAAGACATTATGATAGAGCGGGCTGTAAAATTAGTAGAGGCCGGACAGTTTTAATTATTTTTTTTCATTCTAAATTTTTATACTTTCGTTACATGCAAAAAATCATACTCCTGTTATTTGTTCTCGCATCGTTTGGTATAACGGCGCAAACCAAGAGCCCGGCCGGAAAACCGCTGCCAGGCAAGAACAACAAGGCAGCTGCCAAAAAAGATTCAGCAAAGGTTGCACCGGTTGTTGAAGAGCCGGTGGTGATTCCACGCAACTTTGCCGTGTACAGCCGCAAGGCCAAAACAGGCAAAGACCTGCGCATGAAGCTTTGCATTAACCTGGTAAAGGATACCACCATTCTTAATTACTGTCTTACCGATTCGCTGTGCAAAAACCCTGAAGTATCAAAGGTGATGTTCCAGAAAATGGATGGCGACACCAACTACGTGCTGGTATATATTGATGCTTTCAGCAAGCCGATTGATAAGCCAAGCTGCGACGCGGGCCATGAGACCAAGCTGTTCTTTGCCCGCTGGAACGTGAAGACCAATAAAGCTCTCTGGAAACAAAAAAGTGTGGCCTCGTGTATGCGCGGCATTGATAATATGACCAAAGATCCGATCGGTGACTGGGACGGATCATCGACGCTGGTGGTGAGCTACTACCGTGGCAACTCGCAGTTCCTGGAGGTAAAATTTGATCCTGCCAATTACAAGCTGGGGATGCAAAGCGGCGAGCAGGCCAACACCAGCGCCGAGAATAAGGATTAAGCTGCATCTGAAAAATCAAAAAAGCAGGAGCAAGCCACAAATTGCACGAATTACACCAGGTGTTAATCAGGTATTGTGGAATTTGTACAATTCGTAATTAGGTTTTAAACCAAGACTTTCGAAACACGACCCGGTTCTTTGCTAAAATCGTAGTTGAGCGGTTGCGTTGATCATTTTATGCAGGATCATCAGGGACTTTCGACCGGATTAAAGAACTTGGGGGCAGGAGGCTTAAAAAGACCCTCTAAATTTTAATCTTTCAAAAAAAATAGGCATATTTAGCCCGATTGAACAATGGGTTAAAAATACTCTTATTGCCGTTTTCATTCCTTTACGGCCTTATTACGCTACTCAGAAACCGCCTGTACGACTGGCATATTTTACCCGAAAAAAAATTTGACGTGCACACCATTGGTGTGGGAAATCTTGCTGTTGGCGGGGCTGGTAAGACGCCGCTTGTGGAATACCTCATACGCTTATTGCAAAAAGAAGAGTTGAAGATCGCCACGCTGAGCCGTGGTTACCGCCGCAAAACCCATGGTTTTGTGCTGGCCACCGAAAGCAGCACGGCCGATGATATTGGCGACGAGCCGCTCATTTATAAATCAAAGTACAATGTGGAGGTAGCTGCCGATGGCAATCGTGTGGGCGCTGTAAAAAAGCTCATGGCCCTGTCGCAACCGCCCGCTGTTATTTTGCTGGACGATGTGTTTCAGCACCGTGCCATTAAATGCGGGCTCAACATTGTGGTGAGCGATTACAGCAACCTGTATTTTAATGACCTGATGATGCCATCGGGCACACTGCGCGAATTTAAAAGCGGCATCAACCGCGCCGATGTCATCGTGATCAGCAAGGTGCCTGACCGGACCAGTCCTGTGGAGATCAGGGGCATTTTAAAAGACATTGGCCCGAGAGCGCACCAGCAGGTGTTTTTCAGCTATCTCAAATACGGTGAGCTGTATGCCATTGGCAACTCTGGCGAAAAACTGGACACGCTCAACGACCTGTTCCGCTACCGCGTGATCTCATTTGCCGGCATTGCCAACGCCGGGCCCATGACCAATTATCTGAAAGAATATTCGGCAGAGCTGCGCCATCTGGTGTTTCCGGATCATCATGATTTTTCAGCGAAAGATCTCGAAGATATTGAGCGCTATTACAACAGCTTTGAAGGCGGCAATAAAATAATTGTGACCACCGAAAAAGACCTGATGCGCCTGCGCAACAAGCAGGTGTGGGACATAGCCCGACGCATGAACATTTATATTTTGCCGGTAGAGGTAACCTTTAAAGAGAAAGACGAAGCATTTAACGAGCTAATTTTAAAATATGTTAGAACAAATAGAATTTACCACCAAAAGTATATGTGAAAAAACAAACAACTTTGCTCCACAGGTTGGCATTATACTTGGCTCTGGACTTGGCGGGCTGGTAAAAGAGATCGATACCCATTTTTCTATTCCTTATTCAGAGATCCCGGGTTTTCCTGAAAGTACTATGGAGAGCCACGGCGGGCGCCTCATCTTCGGTCGCCTGGGTGGAAAGAACGTTGTAGCTGTGCACGGACGCTTTCATTTTTATGAAGGCTACACCATGCAGCAGGTTACTTTTCCTATCCGCGTGATGAAAGCGCTGGGCGTGAAAATGATCTGCGTGAGCAACGCCAGCGGCGGCATGAACCCCAATTTTAAAGTAGGCGAGCTGGTGATCATCAACGATCATATCAATCTGTTCCCAACCAATCCGCTTATTGGCAGAAATTACAGTGAGCTGGGCCCGCGTTTTCCGGACATGGGTGAAACTTACAAAAAGCAATATGTGGAAATGGCGAAGCAGATCGCACTTGAAAATAAAATTCATGTGAGCGAAGGCATTTATGTGGGCCTCACCGGCCCGTGTTTTGAAACACCGGCTGAATACCGCTACCTGCGCCGCATTGGTGGTGACATTGTAGGAATGAGCACGGTGCCCGAAGTGATCGTGGCCAGGCATTCAGGCATGGATGTGTTTGGCATCAGCATTGTTACTGACCTGGGCGTTGAAGGCGATGTGCAGCCTGTAACGCATGAAGAGGTGTTGCATATTGCCAGCCTGCAGGAGCCAAAGCTTACACTGATCGTGAAAGAGCTGGTGAACAGGATTGCGTTTTAGTTTTCAGCAAGTCAGCCAGTAGCAGAGTTTATCGAAGCCACCGATAACTACTAATAACACATCCTCAAAAACCTTCTCAAAGCTGCATTACTTTGCCTTGGTGATTCAAGAAAGCCGAAATGGCCATCGTGCTCAAGATAGAGTATGCTTTTGTTTTTTATGTGCTGTGATTGTTCGAGCAATTGCCCGCTTGGCAGCACATTGTCGTGCTCGCCAATTACCATCATAATAGGATAGGGCACAAAGCTCAGCAACAGGTCCCGGCCCGGCCGGTCGCGCATGCCATGCAGGGCAGCGATGATGCCCTGGCGTCCTGTTTTTTTTGCAATGGCCGCTGCAAAGGCCACTTCCTCTTTGAGGTACTTTAAATTTTTTGATGCAAATAAATTGCGGATAGCGCCGTTGGTGAAAACGCTCTTGTTGAACTTTACCAGCTCAATGGCGCGAAGGCGGTCTCTTTTCTTTTGATCATTGTCAGCATAAGCTGTGCTGTGATACAGGCACAGGCCTTTTAAGTGATCGGGAAAAAGATCGGCAAACGCCAGCGCCACGTAGCCGCCCATGCTGTGTCCAACGATCACGTATTTTTTCAG